>WNGL01005286.1_pt1 | contig 15811 bp, 8 predicted proteins | sample 5400591 | NCBI WGS metagenome assembly WNGL01 (sample SAMN13153377, study PRJNA577476) | soil metagenome | isolation source: 80 cm soil or saprolite under Garry oak tree replicate 1 | place: USA:California | collected 2016-06-15
TCTGTCCGTCTTTCGCGAAGGCCGCGTGGCGGCCATCGGGCGAGAGCACGCCGGTGCTGCCTTCGGCCAGCCGCCACGACGCGCCGCCGGAGGTCTTCGCCGCCCAGATGGCCCGCTCGACTGCGTTCGGATCCGCTTCCGGGCTCGCAATCCAGCCATCCCGATTCGGCGCGGATCCGCGCGTGAACGTCACGGTTGATCCATCGTCAGAGATCGACAACTGCGTCGTCTCGACGCCATCATCGTGCATGTATGAGGTCACACGTACCGGAAGAAACTCGGGAGCGGCGGCGGTGTACACGTTTCGCAGCCCGCGATCGTTCGCAATCCAGGCAATGCGATCCGCCTTTCGTGCGGCAACGAGCTCCATCGGGAACGCCGCGCTCATGAACTGCGACATCGTGGGGATGTGAGGCACGGCCTTCGCCGTGGGAGCCACGCTCGCGCGCGGCCCGGCGCCGACGATCATGACCGCGCCAACGATAGCAACGCACGTGCGCTTCAACATCTAATGGTCGATATCCGATGGCCGATGTCCGACGCGTCAGTTCTCATACCCCGACTCCTCACTCGACACGATACGCGCGAGTGATGGTGATTGGCGGCTCCAGCGCCTGCGCCTTGACGGGTTGCTGCTGAATACGACGGACCACGTCCATCCCTTTCACGACGCGGCCAAAGGCGGCGAACCCCTGACCGTCTTCGTATCGGCGGCTGCCGAAATCGAGCGACGGCTCCTCGTCCAGACAGATGAAGAAGTCCGACGTCGCGGAATCGGCGGCTGCGCCGCGCGCCATCGACACCGTACCCGCGACGTGTTTCAGACCGGTGGCGGTGGTCCGTTCGAGGGGAATCGGAGGCAGCTCCCCCTTGCGGCGATCCGGATTGATGCCCGCCTGGATGATCTGCATCGGCGGCCGGTCGGGCAGCGACGGCGTGTAGTTGTCTGGACGTGTCGCGCGATGAAACCGTCCGCCGTCGTAGAACTTGCCGTCGACATGCTCGAGAAAGTTCGCGGCGGTGACCGGGGCGTGGGTCGCATCGACGGCGATGTCTATATTGCCCAGGGCCGTCTCGATCCGGACGAGGATCTTGCCAGCCGGCTGCGTGTAGGTCGCGTCTCTGGACGCGGCGCCCGCGAGATACGCCAACGCAAGGCCAATTCGTAAGACAATCCCAATCATGCATCCAGCTGGTTCTGGCAGCTCTCGCTCAGGTGACCGTGCTGCCGCGGACGGCGGCCACGCCGACGAAAGATTACCTCATACGGGCTGTCCCTCTCACGTCGATGCGAATCACCGAGGCGCGATCGCTTGCTCTCTCAGGTCCGTGCGGTCCACGTACTCCGTAGCTATCGGACTCTCTCGAGTCCGTGGGATCTATGGGGTCTCGCTCTTTTGAATAATTGGCTCTGCGTGCTCCGCGTGAATCGGTGCGTGACCGTCCTGCGGATCACCCCTCACGCAGGTACTCATCGGGAGGCCGCAGAGATGATCTGTGGGGTTGCTCTTTCGAATAATTGGCTTTGCGTGCTCTGTGTGAGTCCGTGCGTGACCGTCCTGCGGATTACCCTTCACGCACGGACTCATCGGGAGGCCGCAGAGATCTGTGGGGTTTCGCGGCTTTCGAATAATTGGCTCTGCGTGCTCCGCGTGAGTACGTGCGTGACCGCCCTGCGGATCACCCCCTCACGCACGTACTCATGGGGAGGCCGCAGAGAGCTGTGGGGTCTCGCTCTTTCGAATAATTGGCTTTGCGTGCTCCGTGTGAGTCCGTGCGTGACCGTCCTGCGGATTACCCTTCACGCACGGACTCATCGGGAGGCCGCAGAGATCTGTGGGGTTTCGCGGCTTTCGAATAATTGGCTCTGCGTGCTCCGCGTGAGTACGTGCGTGACCGTCCTGCGGATCACCCCTCACGCACGTACTCATCGGGAGGCCGCAGAGATCTGTGGGGTTTCGCGCTTTCGAATAATTGGCTCTGCATGCTCCGCGTGAATACGTGCGTGACCGTCCTGCGGATCACCACAGCGAATGAACGTGATCACGGATCAGGCGATCGTAAATGTCGCGGACGGCGGCCATCGTCTTCTGATCGAGCGGCGGCAGATCGGCCGCGGCAGCATTCGCGCGCGCCTGATCGCGGGTGCGGGCGCCAGGAATCGCGCACGTGACGGCGTCGAACATGAGGATCCAGCGCAGCGCGAAGTGCGCCAGCGTGACGTCCGCCGGGAGCACGCGGCGCAGCTCCTCGACGGCCGTGAGGCCCACATCGTAGGGTACGCCGGAGAAGGTTTCACCCTTGTCGAACGCTTCACCATCGCGATTGAACGCACGGTGATCGTCGTCGGCGAATCGCGTCGCCGGTGTCAGCTTACCCGTCAGCAGCCCGCTCGCCAGCGGAACACGCGCCAGGATGCCGACGTCCCGCGCCTGCGCTTCTGGGAACAATCGCTCGGCTGGCTTCATACGAAATATGTTGTAGATGATCTGGACTGTCTTCACGCCCGGATGCTGGATGGCCTGGAGCGCCTCGTCGACGCGCTCGACGCTGACGCCGTAGTGCCGAATCTTGCCGGCGGCGGTCAGGTCGTCGAGGATGCCGTAGACCGCGGCGTCGGCGAAGACCGCGGAAGGCGGACAGTGCAACTGCAGCAGGTCGATGGTGTCGGTATCGAGGTTGCGCAGACTGCGATCGATCCATACCAAGAGATTGTCACGGGTGTAGCCGCCTGGCGTCTGCACCGGCAAGCGGCGGCCGGCCTTCGTTGCCACGTGGACTGTCTCGCCGGGGCGTTCTCTTCGGAGACGCGCGACGAGCCGCTCGCTCCGCCCGTCGCCGTACACGTCAGCGGTGTCGATGAAGTTCACGCCGGCGTCGATCGCGGCGTGCAGCGTCGACATCGATTCCTCGTCGTCCACAGATCCCCACGACCCTCCAATCGCCCACGCACCGAAACTGACGGTGGACACGCTAAGACCCGTTCGACCAAGCACGCGGTACTGCATCCGTTGTCTCCGTTACCCCGTTATCTCCGGTACCTCCGTCGTCTCCCTCAGCCCCTTGACTCAGCCCCCAGCCCCCAGCCCTATAATCCCCCATGAACCGAACTCTTACTTTCAGTCTCAGTATCTCTGTGGCTGCCGCCTGCGCCGTCCTGGGTGCACAGTCGGCCGGTCTCATGCAGGACGCGCTCAAAGGGCTGCCGCTGCGCAGCATCGGACCGGATATCACGACCGGCCGCGTATCCGACGTCGCGATCGATCCGAAGAACCCGAACGTCTGGTACGTGGCGACCGCGTCGGGCGGCCTCTGGAAAACCGAGAGCCGCGGGAACACGTTCGCGCCGATTTTCGATGAGGACGGCGCGTTTTCGCTCGGCGCCGTCACCGTCGATCCGAAGAACTCCGACATTGTCTGGCTCGGCACGGGCGAAAACAACAACCAGCGCAGCGTCGCGTTCGGCGACGGCGTCTACAAGTCCACCGACGCCGGTAAGACCTGGAAGCGCATGGGGCTCGAGAACTCCGAGCACATTCAAAACATCATCATCGATCCGCGAAATTCCAACGTCGTCTACGTAACGGCAGTGGGGCCGCTCTGGCGGGCGGGCGGCGACCGTGGCCTGTTCAAGACGACCGACGGCGGGGCAACCTGGAAGGCGATCCTCACCGTGGACGAGAATACAGGCGCGCAAGACGCGGTGATGGATCCGAAGAAGCCGGACACGCTGTACGTCGCGATGATTCAGCGGCGCCGGCAAGTCGGCCAGTTGATCGGCGGAGGTCCGGGCAGCGGTCTTTACAAGACGACCAACGGCGGCGCGACGTTCACGAAGCTGACGAAGGGTCTGCCGACCGTCGAGATGGGCCGCACCGGTCTCGGCATCAATCCCAAGAGCCCGAATACGCTCTATGCGATCATCGCCGCGCAGCGCGGGCAGGGCGGGTTCTTCCGCTCTGATGATGGGGGTGCGTCCTGGACGCGCATCGGGCGCGAGGTGAATGACGGACGTGGCCGCGGCGGGTTCGGCGGGGATCCGAACGCGCCGCCTCCACCCCCACCGGCTGCGTGTCAGCCGATCGACGCGCCCGCGCCCGCGACTCCCGTGGTGGCCTCCCCAGCGGGCTTGCCCGCCGGAGCTCCGGCCGCAGCCGGAGCGCAGGCGGGACGCGGCGGGCGAGGTGGCGCCAACGACGATTGCTTCCGCGGCGGCGATCCAGGCTACTACGACGAGTTGTTCGTCGATCCGCAGAGCCCCGAGACGATCTACATCACCAATACGAACCTGGCGCGCAGCGAGGACGGCGGCAAAACGTGGCACACGGTGCTGCTGCCTGGCGTGCACGTCGACTATCACGAAGTGCTCTGGGATCCGAGCGATCACCGGCACATGCTCGTCGGCAACGACGGCGGTCTCTACGAATCCTACGACGGCATGAAGACGTGGCGGCATTTCGTGAACCTGCCGCTGTCGCAGTTCTACCGGATTTCGACCGACAATGCGCTGCCGTTCTATCACGTCTGCGGCGGCGCCCAGGACAACGGCTCGGTCTGCGGCCCGTCGCGCACGCAGAACCGCGTCGGCATCCGCACGAGCGATTGGTACAACGTCGGCGGAGGCGACGGCTTCCAGGGTCGGGTCGATCCCGAGGATCCGAACATCGTCTACGCGCAGTCGCAGGAAGGCGGGATGACGCGCCTCGATCTGCGCACCGGCGTCAGCGTGGGCGTGCACCCGCGGGCGACCAACACCTTCGGCATGCCGCAGGAGGACATGGAGGCGGAGATCCAGACGAATCTGAACGGCCGCGGCGGGGGAGAATCGGCTGCGGGACGCGGCGCGGCGGCGGGACGTGGCGGAGGCGGACGCGGCGGGCAGGCGCTCGGGCGCTGGCACTGGGACGCGCCATTCATCATCAGCCCGCACGCGGCGCGCCGGATTTACGTCGGCGGCGATCGCGTCTATCGCAGCGACGATCGCGGCGACACCTGGATGCCGATCAGCGGCGATCTGACGCGCGATCTCGATCCCACGAAGATCCCGATCATGGGAAAGATCTGGCCGCCGGATTCGGTCGCGTTGAACGAGGCCACGACGCGCCTGAGTACCATCACCGCGCTCGACGAATCGCCGCTGCTCGAAGGTCTCCTCTACGTCGGTACGGACGATGGGCTCGTGCAGGTGACGGAGGATGGCGGCAAGACGTGGCGCAAGGTCGAAGGCATCCAGGGGCTGCCGCAGTACACCTATGTGACCGACGTGCAGCCCTCGTCACGCGACGTCAACACCGTGTTCGCGACGTTCAACGACTGGAACCGCGGTAATTTCAAGCCTTATGTGATGAAGAGCGCGGATCGCGGACGGACCTGGGCGTCGATCGCCGGCGACCTGCCGCAGCGCTCCGGCGCCTGGACGATCGTGCAGGATTCGGTGAACCCGAACCTGCTCTTCGTCGGACTCGAACCTGGGCTCTACGCGACCGTCGACGGCGGGCAGCACTGGGTGAGGGTGTCGGGCGTGCCGACGACCCAGGTTCGGGACATCGCGATTCAAAAACGCGAGGGGGATCTCGTCGCCGGCACATTCGGTCGCGGCGTCTACATCCTCGACGACTACACGCCGCTGCGCGACATCACTCCGCAGGCGCTGGCAGAGCGCGCGAACCTGTATCCACTCCGCGACGCCTATGAGTACAACGAGCTGAACCAGATGGAAGCGTCGTGGGGAAACACCGCCGCGCCAAATCCGCCGTACGGAGCGCTGCTCACGTACAGTATCGGGCAGGCGCCGGCCGGCGATCAGAAGCTCGCGGTAACCATTTCCGACAACACCGGAAAGCAGGTCCGCCGCCTCGAGCTGTGCAGCGACGAGGTCACTCCGGGATTGCACCGTGTCGCGTGGGACTTGCGCGGAGACACGCCCAACGCTCCATCGAGATGCGCGCCGGGGCGCGGCGGCGGGGGCTTCGGCGGTCGCGGCAATGCCGGCGCTCCGCCCGTCGCGCAGTCGCGCTATACGGCGACGATCGGCACGCTCAGTGGCGACACGTTCACGGCGATCGGAAAGCCGGTTTCGTTCTTAGTGATCCCGTTGCCCAAGTGACGGACCGTCACGCACGCACTCACGCCGAGCGCCGGGTGAGATCGTGCGTGACAAGCGGTCACTATCGGCAGTCCGGTTGCGTTCCTGGTGACTCGTTCCCCAAAAGAAGGACAGTCACGCACGTACTCACGCAGCGTTCGCAGAGGACGCCAGAGAGTCTTTTTTCAAGAAGATCTCTGCGTGCTCTGCGATTTCTGGGTGAGATCGTGCCGTGACAGGCGGTGACGACCGCTGGACGGTTCGACTTCGAGAGGCCCGCCTCTTTCTTATCGCGCTTTTCGATTCGGTGGCACGGTTGTACGTAGCGCAGACCTTCCGGTCTGCCCTCCCGCGCTGGCAGGCCTGAAGGCCTGCGCTACGTACTTTCGAAAACCGCGCTAGAGATTCGACTGTTCTCGCAACCGTGGATCGGTTGGGCTCCGTCATTTGCCGGCTGGCGGCGGAACGCTTTCCTTTGCTCGCTTCAGATCGAAGTGCGCCCGCAGCAGCCTGTCGCCTGGCAGCATGAACGTCCAGTCTTCGGTGTGGTGGTCGGAGGTGATGGGCGTGAACACGAAGTTATGCAGGTATGCAGGCCTTGCGCTACCTGAAATGTCGACGAAATCGAACTCCACCGTCTTCCGGTCCGGCGACTTGCGAGCCACCATTCGGGGCCTGTTGCCGGCTTCGCAGTAGTGAACTAACGTCAGACGATCGCCCTCCAGATAAATCACAGTCGGCTCTGGTACCCCGCCGGGCGCAATCTCATGCACTAAGACATTTCCGCGAGAGGCCACGCGCATCGTGACTTGGATGGCCCCATCTATCTCGGGATTACGCGGATCGGTCGTGACTCGGCCGGTCCACGTGCCCGCCAGCGTCTTCAACGCATCGAATGACATTTGTGCGTCCGACGTCGTCGAGGAGTTTGCTTCTCCGCCGCGCGAAGAGTCCTGCGCAAGAGCAAGACCACACAGTGATGGGAGCCCGATACAAAGTGCCAACGCTAGCGATTTCACGCAAGACTCCTTGAGAAGTTACTGATTCTGCTCTGTTCGTTGAGAAAGCAATCCTGGTCGTCCCGCGGTTGGGTACCCTGCGGGACCCCCGAGCAGACGGCCCACCCTCCAGCGGTCCGCTCAGGCGGCCGGGTGCTACCGCGGATAACTGTACCCAAATCGGTGAACAGTCGTTCTTTTCACGAAGATCTCTGGATACTCTGCGATCTCTGGGTGAGATCGTGGCGTGACAAACGGTGACGACCGCTGCACGGTCTGAATTCGACAGGCCGGTTTGTTCGTAGTGATCTCGTTGCCCGGGTAAAAGGACAGTCACGCACGTACTCACGCCGAGCGCGCAGAGGAAGCCAGAAGATGCGTTTCAACAAGATCTCTGCGCGCTCCGCGATCTCGGGGTGAGATCGTGGCGTGACAGGCGGTGACGACCGCTGGACGGTCCGAATTCGAGAGGCCTGTTTTGTTCGTAGTGATCTCGTTGCCCGGGTAAAGGGACAGTCACGCACGAACTCGCGCCGAGTTCGCAGAGGTCGCCAGAGGATATTGTTCAACAAGATCGATCTCTGCGTGCTCTGCGACTTCTCGGTGAGATCGTGCGTGACGGGCGGTCACTAACGCTGCACTGTCCGAATCTCGATCACCCCTCCCCTCCGGGCACCGGCCTGCGGTTCCAAGCGGACGGTGATGGTCGACTTGCCGCGCGTCAGCCCGTCGGGGATCTGATACTCGCGATCCAGCAATTCCGCGGGGTGGTATTCGAGGCTCTCGGACGCCACCTTCACGCCGTCGACCAGGACGTCGAACGCGCGTCGCTGTCCTTCGCCGCCGCGGTACGTGCAGACGAGAGCGGCAGGCTTCCCGGGCTGCACCGTCAGCTCGTAACTCAGGAATCCCGCACGCGCGGCATCGCGCCAGCGCCGGTTCTCGACAAATCCTTCGCTCGTGCCCTGTCCTTTGTAGGCGTGCGCCTGCTCGCTGGCAGCGTCGCTGACGTCCACGCGATCGATCGTTCGCGCCTCGATGTCCTTGCGCCTGGCGGCCAGCGCCGCGAGCTCCGTCTTGTGCGTCTCGTATTCGGTCGGATTGTAGATCGTCCAGTAGACAGTGTACCGCTGCTCGAACGTCTTGTAGAGGGGAATCAGCGTGACGTCGTTCGGCTGGCCGAGTCCGCTCGTGCGGAACGTCAGCGGCTTGCCGGCAACCGGCTTGACGTGCGCAATCACGTCGGCCGAACTGTTGGCGACGAATGTTGGCGCCTCGACGGACGACACGCGGCCCATCGGGGGCGCGCTCGGACCGTATCGCTTCACGTTCTCCAGCCCCGCGGTGCCCAGATCGCCGGCGAGGGCCACGGGGCCGTACATCAGCGCCTGTATGTGTGCATCGTCGGGCAGCGCCTCCATGTGCAGCGACATGGGCAGCGCGACGCGTACGAGATCGCCCGTGTTCCACTCGCGCTCGATTGTCACGTATGAGCCGGGCTGAGACGCGACCGGCTGCGGCTCGCCGTTCACCGTCAGCGTCATGCCAGAGCGCGCCCATCCGGGGTATCGAATCGCCATGGCGATCCGTACCGGTTTGTCGGCCGTGATCAGCAGGGACGTCGAGTCCTCGTCCGGATACTTCGTCACCTGTCGGAGCGTGAATCCCTTGTCCTTCCACGTGAGCTCCGACGGGATGAACAGATTCACGAACAGCGTGGACGCGCCGTGGAAGTAGATCGTGTCGTTGTATTTCGCGTGATTCTCCATCCCGGTGCCCACACAACACCAGAACGACTCGGTCGGCGTGGCGAACGTCTTGAACGCCCCGGGCTTCAGCGGACAGTAATAGCTCACCATGCCCGTCTTTGGATCCTGCGATCCGAGGATGTGGTTCGTGAGCGCCCGTTCGTAGAAATCCATCGTCTCCGCCGACGGCGACCACGCGAACAGGTGCCGCGTGAGCTTGAGCATGTTGTAGGTGTTGCAGGTTTCGGGACCCTCTGCGCCGAGGTGGTGCGAGGTTTCCGCCTCGGGAAAGAAGGCCTCGCCATCGCTGTCGCCGCCAAACACGAACGATCGGTGATGGACGACGCGGTCCCAAAAGAAGGTGGCGATGTCGTGGTAGCGAGGATCTCCCGTCAGCTCGTACTCGCGAGCGACGCCGATGATCTTCGGGATCTGCGTGTTCGCGTGGATGTTGTCGAGTGGATCCACGCCGCGCGAGAGAGGATCGAGAATCCGTTTGTGCTCGAACCATGTGGCGGCCGTGAGATATCTCGCGTCGCCTGTCACGCCATAGAGACTGCTCAGCGTTTCGATCATGCCGCCGTGCTCCGTCTGAAGCATGGCCTGACGCTGATCTTCGGTCAGTCGGCCGTTGCGCCAGACGACCCAGTCGGCCTGCTTCTTCAGGACCTCGAGCGCCTGCGTATTCCCGGTGAGGAGATAGGCGTCGAGCAGGCCGGCCATGATCTTGTGGATGGTGTAGTACGGCGCCCAGACGCGTTCGCGCCGATCGACACGGTCGAAGAGCTCCTCGGGAAACGCGGACAGATAGCCGGGATGGAACCTCCCGGATTCCGCTTCCTGCACCCTGGCGAACTCGGCGACAAGCGCCTCAGCGCGCTGCCGGAATCGTGCATCGCCGGTACTTGCGTACATGATCGAAATGGCCGAGAGGTAATGGCCCACGGCATGCCCGCGCAGCTCGACGTCAGGCGCCTCCCAGCCTCCGAGCGGCTGCGCCGCGGACGGCAATCCGGCCGTTACGCGGAAATTGTGCAGGAGCCGGTCGAGATCCAGGCTCAGGAGGTATTCCTGGTCGCGGATCATCGCGTCGCCGAACGGCCCGTCGAGAAGGCGGACGCTCTGGAGCGGGAACGGAATCGCCTGCGGCGCGACCTTATCGGCAACTTTCACGGGTACGGGATATTGTGACGGCATACGCGCGGCGATGCACACGAGGAGAACCACGACCAGCGTCGTAAACGTTTTCACCATGCCATTATCGGACCTCTGGATTCTTGATCGTCAACTCGATCTGCGCCTTGTCGCCTTCCTTCACCGAAATCCGCGTCGCGTGTTCGCGCAGCGACTCGAGATACTCCGGATCGTTCCACTCGTTGTTCCGGACCGTCGGCACGGCGATGCCGAAATAGTCACCCGGACGCACCGAGCGAAGCGTGAAGAGACCGGACTGGTCGGGCCTGGCGGTGCGGATAGTACGCAGGTCTTCGACCCACAGGGAGCTGTCCTCGGGGAAGAGGATCATCGTGCCGCCCACGGCGATGCCCTTTTCGTCTTTCACTACTCCGGAGATCAGCGGGAATCGGTCGGTGAGAACTATCATGATTCCGTCGATCGCTTGTCCCTGCCCGTCGATCGGCGCCGTCGTGTAATCGCGCCCGCCTTGTTCGATCCGCCGGATCGCCCAGCCTTCGGGCAATGGACCGACGCCGAGGCGATTGCTGCCGACGATCCCCTTTAACTCGAACGTCCCATCGTCGCGAACGCGCCCGTTGTCGGGCACCCCGAGGATGTTGATGGCGGTGTCCCGATCGACGGGCAGCGGCCGGACAGAGAGTTTCGTCAAAGGAGTCGGCAAGGCCGATTCGCCCTCGACCACAATCCGTCCGGTCAGCCCGCCCGCGGCGGACGTGACGATGCTCAGGCCCTCGACATCTCCGCCAACGAGAGACACGATTAGGTTCGCGGCCTCCGACGGCCGATCCATGGTCGCCGGCGTCCGGACGTTGAGGTGGTACTCCGCCGGTGCGATGTTTCGAAACATGAACGTGCCATCGGGGTTCACCTTCGTGCTCTGCGCTGACGACATGCTCATGAAGTTTTCGCCGTGAATCTCAACCCCGAGATTCACGCCTTCGCCCGCGAGCGGCTGCCCCTGCGAGTTGAAGACGGTTCCGGAAATGTGTCCCACTTTTCCGGGCAGGAGGCTGATGTCCGTTCCGGCGGCTTCCTGGCCCGTGCGGACGCGTACGCGCTGCGCCTCGCCGACGTTCGGACTGGAGGGAAAGAACGTCGGCAGGAAGCCGAGCATTTGACGCTCAGGCGGATCGCCCTCCCAGGTTTCCCGCGATGACGCCTGGACGTAGTACTCGCCTGGTTCGAGGCCGCTGAGGCGGAACTGGCCCGTATCGTCGGTGATCGCATTGCTGCGGATAGGGAGCAGCCGGCGCCTGCCGTTGAAGAAGCGCATCTGCATCACGAGCACGGTCGCGCCCGCCAGCGGCTCGCCGGCCTCGTCGAGAATGTGGCCGCTTATCAAGGCCGTGTGTGGCAGTACGAGGTCGATTTTGTCCAGCACCTGCGCGTCGGACAGCTCGATCGGCCGGCCCGGTTCGCCTGGCCGCGACTGCCCGTAGGCCACGCTGAGATATCCGGCGCGGGTCGCGTTCAGCGTAAAGCGGCCCGCGGGCAGATCCCGGATTTCATACTGCCCGAGGCCGTTCGTACTGGCGTTGCGCCCGTCTGGCAGCGACTCTCCGCTCAGGCGCACCTGGACGCGCCTCAGAGGCCGTCCTTCGCTGTTGGTGATCTTGCCCCTGATGACCGCCGTTCCCTTTTTCTCGCCGGCGACATCCCGCGGCGGTGTCCGCGGCTGCGCGCCGAACGTCTGCTGCGTCTGCTGCGTTTGCGTCGGCGCCTGCGCGACGATCGCAACGAGCGTGAGGACGAGGCCGATCGTCATTGGAGACCTCCGCCACCACCAGAGACCTTCAGATCGACCTGACGCTGTTCGTCTTCGCCGACGACGAGGCTGGTGGCGTCTTTCGCGAGATCCTCGAAGAAGGACGAGTCGGGGAACGGCACGTTCAGGCGTTCGCGGGGCGTGGCGATGACCAGGTACCTTCCGGGCAGAATCCCCATGAACCGGAAGTGGCCAGTCTGATCAGGCCCCGCGCGATGCGTGCGGACCGAATTCATGCGCCACGACGACTTGTCTTCGGAAAAGAGCATGAGCGTGGCTTCGGTCACGGGCGCGCCCTTGTCGTCAGTCAAGTTGCCTTCGACGGTGGACGCACGCGAGCCGATGACGAGCGTCACGTGTTCGCCCTGCTTGAACTCGCGCGGAGTGTCGGTGATGTCTTCGGCTCCGCCGAGCAGAACCGCTTTGAGATACTGGTTCTGTCCGCCGGTGCGGAGCAGGTACTCACCCATGAGCCCTTTCATGGTGAACGTCAGGTCTGGACCGACCGTCGCCGGCTGCGGCGTGGGAACCCCACCCATGCCATCCGCCGGATCGCCGTACTGCGCGTTGATCCGCAAGGGCTGTGGCGGCTGTTGGCTCGTGACCTGCGGCGGGCCGCCGTCGTACACGATCTGGCCGGTGATCGTCACGCCGGGCGAGGTCGTGATGACAAGATTGTCGAGGTCCGCATTGACCGCGAGCGTCAGGGTCGCGAACTCGCCCTGATCGGCCTGCCCCTGCGGCCCACCGATCGCGCCCATCATCGACTGCCTCATTGCACGGACGGTCAAGCGATAGGTGCCGGGCGCGACGTTCCGCATCTGGAAGTGGCCGTCTTGATCGGTCGAGAAACCGAAACTGGTCGAGCCGTTCCCGAACTTCGATCGCTGCGACAACGATCCGTTGAAGCGCGTCCCGGCGGCGCCCTGCGAGTCGGTCACCATACCCGAGATGTGGAACAGACGCCCGGTCGTCATCCGGATCTCGATGCCGGATGTCTCGGCGGCGGCGCGGACCCGGACGCGCTGCGCCGCGCCTTCGTCCGCGGTACCTGGATAGAAGGTGGTCATGAACCCGATCTTGTCTTCCTCGGTTTCCAGCGGTGCGTTCGGCGGCACAAAGGTGTTCCCGCGCGCTTCGGCGACGACCGTGTAATCGCCCGGCACCAGGCCGTACAGGCGGAATTGTCCGAGGTCGTCGGTCTGCCCAAAGCCACCCGTGCGCATGCCGCGGCCGCTCCCAGGCGTAAACAGCACCGTGTAGACCTGCACGCGCGCGAGAGCATTGCCGTCTTCGTCGGTCACCCGGCCGGTGATGACCGACCCACGCGGAAGCGCGATGATGGCCTTCTCGAACGCCTGCCCGTCGGCCAGTTGAATCGTCTGCCCGGCATCGTAGGATCCAGCGCCGATCGCTTTCTTGCCGCCGTAGGAGATTGACAGGTACTGCGCCGAGTAACTCCCGGGCGACGCGGTGACTCGATAGCTGCCGGCCGGCAAGTCCTTGAATTCGAACGCGCCCTGCGCGTCCGTCGTCGCCGAGTGGGGCCGCCCAAAGCCCTGTGACGGACCCGACGTCACGGTCTGCGCGCCATTCACCATGATTGACTGCAACTGCGTGATGCGGGCCGGCTGCGCCGCGGATACGGCGCCTGTCGCGGCGAGACCCGCGCCCGGCGACCCCGCGGTGCCAGCTGGCGGAACGGTCGGCGGGAGCAGCTGAAGATTGACCGTCGCGCGCCGGATCGGGCTCCCGGTATCCGACGCCAGGACGCGGCCGCGGATGATTGCCGTTCCGGCCGGTTCGGGTGGCAGACGCCGCGTCGCGTCCCGCGGCGGCTGGACCGGCCGTGGCGGGGGCTGCATCGCCTGCGGCGCCATGGCGAACACGATGGGAAGGACGAACAGTGGCAGTCTCACGGATCCCCCCGAGTAAGCGTGACCAACGTTAGACGTTGGACACCGTGTTTCGGGCGTAGGCATCCGCGGCGCGTCAGTCCGCGGCGGCCCCCTATAATACGTCCATGCGGGTGCTGACGCTCGTGCGCGTCTCGCTCAAGGCCTTGCAGCGCAACAAGATGCGGACGGCGCTCACGATGCTCGGCGTCATCATCGGCGTCAGTGCGGTGATCTGCACGATTGCGATCGGCGAAGGCGCGTCGGGAAAGATACGCGATGCCATCGCCAGCATCGGTGCGAACGTCGTCTGGGTGGAAGCTGGCGGGGTGAACCGCAACGGCGTGCGGACCGGCAGCGGCGGGACGAAGTCGCTCACGCTCGCAGACATGCAGGCAATCAGGGATCAGATCGCGCTCATCGCGCACGCGTCACCGATGGTCGACACCCGCACCCAGCTCGTGTACGGCAATCAGAACTGGAACTCGACGGTGCGCGGCGTCTCCCCCGACTACCTCAACGTGAAGGTCTGGCCCGTCGTCAAGGGCGCGATGTTCGGCGAGCAGGACGTCGAGCATGCCGCGCCGGTCTGCGTTCTGGGCCAGACGATCGTAGACCAGTTGTTCGCCGATCAGGATCCGATCGGCGAAACCGTCCGCGTCATGGGCGAACCGTGCAAAGTCGTGGGCGTGCTCGGCGTGAAAGGACAGTCCGCGACGGGACAGGATCAGGACGACACGTTCTTCATGCCGTACACGACCGTCATGAAGAAGATCAAGGGACAGTACTGGCTCGACGACATCATGATGTCGGCCGTGTCCGGCGAGGCGATCCCGGCAGCCGAAGAGCAGATCGACGAGCTGCTGCGCCGGCGGCATCGGATTCGCGAGGGAATGCCAGAAGACTTCAATCTGCGCCACCCGACCGAGATCGCCGAGGCCGTCGCGGCGTCGGCGCGGACGATGGAGATGCTGCTGGCGGCGGTGGCGTCGGTCTCGCTGTTCGTCGGCGGCGTCGGGATCATGAACATCATGCTCGTGTCGGTGACGGAACGGACGCGCGAGATTGGCCTGCGGCTGGCCGTCGGCGCGCGCGGCCGCGATGTGCTCCGTCAGTTCCTGCTGGAGGCCGTCATCCTGAGCCTCGCCGGCGGGGTGATCGGCATCGCGCTCGGCATCGGCGGCACGCGGACGATCTCGGGGGTATTCGAGTGGCCCACGAGGGTCTCGCCCGACGCCATCGGTATGGCCGTCGCGTTCGCAGCCGCGATCGGCATCTTCTTCGGCTACTATCCCGCGCGCCGCGCCGCGCGGCTCGATCCGATCGACGCCTTGCGTCACGAATAAATGTTGTCACGCGCATAACTTGCGAGGATAGTCACGCACGTACTCACGAAGAGGACCCAGAGTCTATTTGGGGTTTCTACGCCACGCACGTACGCACGAAGAGGGCGCAGAGTCGATTTGGGGTTTGTACGCGACGCACGTACGCACGAAGAGGACGCAGGGTTCATTTGTGGTTTGTACTCCACGCACGTGCTCACGAGGGACGCAGAGTCCATTTGTTGTTGTACGCGGGATCTGCGTACTCAGTGTCCCGTTCTGAAAGGCTTGACACAATTTACTGGCAGATTGAGTGGCATCCGGACTGCACTCGTTCTTCCGCATGTGGACTGAGGCGCGCCTGAATTGGATTTCCGAACAGATTATCGGTGGTGGAATTGCGATCCATCGTCGCGTTGGGCCGGACTGTGTGGAGTCCGCCTATTCTCCATGCCTCGCCCTGGAATTGTGCAAGCGCAAGCTTGACTTCAGACGTGAAGTCGCAATCCCGCTTCACTACGAAGAGCTGGTTGTCCCTCGCGCATACTTTGCGGATTTTGTCGTGGAAGATGCTGTCGTCGTCGACGTCAAAGCCGTTACGAGAATCGGAGAGGCAGAGCGACGTCAGCTGCAGACATACCTGGAGATGTCCGGGTATCCGCTCGGGCTCGTCTTGAACTTCGGAGCGGCAAAGCTGATTGACGGAATTCGACGGATCGTCAATAACTTTCCTGAAGGCACACGACGGCAGCCCGCCGACGTAAGTCTCATTGAATAGTGTGCCTCTGCGCCCTCCCGGTG
>WNGL01005002.1_pt1 | contig 15810 bp, 12 predicted proteins | sample 5400591 | NCBI WGS metagenome assembly WNGL01 (sample SAMN13153377, study PRJNA577476) | soil metagenome | isolation source: 80 cm soil or saprolite under Garry oak tree replicate 1 | place: USA:California | collected 2016-06-15
CGCGCATGGGCAAGCGCGAAATTGGGATCGAGCTCAATCGCTTGCATGTAAAGCTGCTCGGCGGTTTTGTAGTCTTCCAGCAGGGTGTCGGGATTTCGCGAGATTTGATTCGCCCGCAAATAAAACACGTACGCTTCCGTGTTCTCGGTCGGTATCTCTTCGACGCGTGCTTTTTCCTGCGGCGAGAGTTTGGCCTGGAGTTGGTCAGCAATCGCTTTCGCAATTTCACTTTGGATTCCGAACACATCCGCCAGATCGCGATCATAGTGCTCCGCCCATTGGTGGGTGTCTGTCCGGGCATCGATGAGTTCGGCCGTGACTCTGACGCGATTGCCTGATCGTTGCACGCTTCCTTCCAGCAGATGCGCCACTCCAAGTTGCTGGCCAATCTCGCGCGCGTTCCGCTCCGCGCCGCTCTTGTATTGCATCACGCTCGTGCGGCTGATGACCCTTAAATCTGCAATCTTGGCCAGATCAGTCAGAATTTCGTTCTGCACTCCATCAGCAAAGTAGGCGTTCTCTCTATCAGCGCTCCGGTTTTCAAATGGAAGCACGGCGATACTTTTCTCCGGAATCACCGCAGGCAAAGGAGATGACTTGGAAATAGAGGCGCTTGCCGATTTGCCTGATGGCCGATGCAAAAAAAGCGGAATGCCGCCGGCAATTCCAACGATGATCATAAGGGCCGCAGCAATCAACGCCCAACGGACCCTAACCAATCTCGCGTCTGATCCGGAAACTGGCCTCGGCGACAGTCCTTTCCTGCCCCCTTCGTGTCTAAACTTTTCCGGCAATTCTGGGTTGCCCAGTTTTCCATTATAGAAATTAACCACATGGACCCGTTCGCCGTGTTTAACGGCGCACTCGCCCAAGTCATGCAGGTGCGGCTGCCATTGCCGGTAGTGCTTCAGATTCTCGGCGACATGCCAGGAGAGAAGGATGTGTCCCGCATCTCCGCAATCCATCACCCGCTGCGCGGTATTGATCCCGGCGCCAGCAACATTTGTTCGATCGTTGACATCTCGAACCTGATTGACAGGTCCACTGTGAACGCCCATTCGCAACTGCAGTTGCGGATGTTCTTTTAACCTTTGGCTGATCTCAATCGCGCAACGAACGGGTGCTTCGGGGCTATTGAAAAAAACCAGCGCCATTCCATCTCCAACGGGAAGGCGAATGAGCTTGCCGGCCGCTTCCGCCACGCACACCTGCTCAGTGCTTTGGACGATTTCAGTAAGTCCTCGCTGAAGTTCGTGCTGCTGATCAACGAGCAATTTCGAGTAACCGACCATGTCCATGAATAAGACGTGACCGATCTCCAACTGAAGATCCGATCCAGCTTCAGTGACCATACAGCTTCCGCTCTGCGAAGAATTTCTTGGCATTCATCGCGATGGGACACTCGATTTCTGTGTCGGAAAAATTTTTGCCACCAATGCCTCGAAACGTGGATCGCCGCGCAACGGGTCAAGCATCGGATCAACTTTGATACCCGAAAGCGCGTGATCACGATAAGCACGCTCGAGGTAGTCGATGGCTTTATCTTTTTCGCCCAGTGCCATGTAGACACCGGCAAAGGTGCCAAACGGAACATATCGATGGGCCGCAACTTGCTGCAATTGTGCCAGAAGCTTCACCGCCTGATCGCGTTCCCCGAGCTTCGCGTAGGCGTGAGCAATGAGCCCAAGCACAATGGGATCGTCGTCCAATTCGGCAGCTTTTTCATATTCCGCGAGTGCTTCGCGGAGCTCGCCCTTAAGTTCCAACGCCACGCCAAGGTTCCAATGCGCGTAATAAAAGCGCGGATCCATCTCGATGGTTTTTCTCAACTGCGCGATTGCTTCGTCATAGCGTCGTGCCGTAGCGAAGGCGACGCCTAGATCGGCATTGATAATCAACGAAAGCGGATCGAGTTGTTGTGCCCGTTTGAGTTCGGCGATTGCTCGATCGAATTCGCCCAGGCTCATGGCCGGCCCAACCCCATACCAATGATGCGCAGTCGCATAATTCGGATTCAACGCGATAGCGCGTTCGAATTCCTTGGTGGAGCCTCCTAAATCCAAATCATAAAAGAGCAGGATCTGTCCAAGCGACGTGTGCGCTTCGGCCAGCGTATCATCGAGTTCGAGCGCCTTCTGTGCCGCTGTTTTCGCCGACGGAAAAGATTCCTGCGGGCTACCCGCGCCATAAGCTGAAAGAAGCGTATACGAGTCAGCCAGCCCCGCATAGGCCAGGGCGTACTTTGGATCCTTGTCGATCGCCTGTTTGAAATAGTCGATAGCCTTTCGCAGATCAGGGCCGGTGCGCTTGTTCCAAAAATATCTACCCTTGAGATAAAATTCATGAGCCTCGGTGTTCTCCGTCGGCTGGGCAGCGATAGCATTTTTCTCCGAGCCGGTGAGCTTCGCTTGCAACGTATCGGCGATCGTCTTTGCAATATCGCTTTCGACGCCGAAAATGTCCGTCAGTTTACGATCATAGGTTTCCGCCCATAAATGCGCGTCAGTTTCAGCTTTGATAAGCTGCACGTTGACCCGAACCTGATCGGCGGCTTTTTGCACGGTGCCTTCGAGAATGTTTGCCACGCCAAGCTGTTTCGCGATCTGCCGTAAATTGGCAGGCGAGCTTTTGTAACGCGCCGTGGAAGTGCGCGAGATTACTTTCAGATCGGCAATCTTGGCCAGGCGCGTTAGGATCTCTTCCTGGATTCCATCAGTAAAGTATGCGTTTTCAGGGTTGCCGCTCAGGTTTTCAAACGGCAACACCGCAATCGATTTCGCCGGTAACTCCTCTTCGCTTGACTTCGAATTCGTGTAACGCCCGAGGAAAAAAATCCCAACCGAGATCGCGCCAGAGACGATGACGACGTAAATCCACGCGCGTTGTGACGAGCGCGCAGCCGGCGTTGCATCGGCCGCTTCTGTCCGCTTTAAACCTTCTGGTGTCAGTTCAAACGCCCAAGCGATAATTAACGCGATCGGGAAGCCAATCGCGATGAGTAACACCACTAGCCGCACTGTCCAATTCGGAATTTCGAAGAACGGAAAGACCTGTGTCGCGATCTGGACGAGTAGCCACGCCACAACCCCATAGGCGATCGCAACTTTGTAAACGTTGCGCCGCTTGAGTTCGGCGAAAAAATTTGTCAGATTCATGGCAAGGTTTTATCCGCAAACTTCGCAGATCGCGCACATTACTACAGGAGAAGAAATGACCGCGAGGCCGAACTGGCATCCCTGCCGCACGCTTTCGAGTTCACTATGTCGATGTTAGAGTGATAGATGCCGTTTCAGCTCGAATCGAACTACAAACCGCGCGGCGACCAGGGCCAGGCGATCGCCAAGCTGCTCAAATCGGTCGAATCCGGGAATCGCCACCAGACGCTGCTTGGCGTGACTGGTTCGGGGAAGACTTTCACGATCGCGAACGTGATCCGGGAGCTCGATCGGCCCACTCTCGTCATTTCGCACAACAAAACGCTGGCGGCGCAACTTTACTCCGAGTTTAAGCAGTTCTTCCCGCGGAACGCGGTCGAATATTTCGTCAGCTACTTCGATTACTACCAACCGGAAGCTTACATCCCACGCTCCGATACCTACATCGAGAAGGATTCCTCGATCAACGAAGAAATCGAACGCTTGCGATTGTCCGCAACGAGCGCGTTGCTCTCACGCCGTGACACCATCGTCGTCGCGAGCGTTTCCTGCATCTATGGTGTCACCTCGCCTGAAGATTACGAGCGCATGCTGCTGACGGTGAAACGGGGGCAGCAGATCAGCCGCGAAGCAGTGCTCGGTCGTCTTGTCGACATGTTATACGAGCGCAACGATATCAATTTTTCACGTGGCAGGTTTCGTGTCCGCGGCGATGTCGTAGAAATCTATCCCGCCACTGCTGATGAAGAAGCGGTTCGGGTCGAGTTCTTCGGTGATGACATTGACGCGATTACGCGGTTTGATCCTTTGACTGGTCACGCGCGTGAATCGCTTAGCGTGATCACGTTTTACCCCGCCAAACAATTCGTCACACCGGCGGACAAATTGAACCGAGCCCTCCGCTCTATTCGCGAAGAGCTCGACGCGCGCATTGTCTATCTTGAGGCGCAAGGAAAACTGCTCGAGGCGCAGCGGCTGAAAATGCGCACGGAGTATGATCTCGAAATGTTGCAGGAGATGGGCTTCTGCAACGGGATCGAAAATTATTCGCGCCATTTGTCTGGCCGGCCGCCGGGCTCAAAGCCGTACACGATCATCGATTTCTTCCCGAAAGATTTTCTCGTGGTCATCGATGAATCGCACGCCACCATCCCGCAGATCGGCGGAATGTATGAAGGTGATCGGTCCCGCAAAACAGTGTTGGTCGACTACGGATTTCGTCTTCCCAGCGCACTCGATAATCGGCCGCTCAATTTCGACGAATTCATGAACCTGACCAACCAGCTCATTTATGTGAGTGCCACGCCCGCAGAATTCGAAATTCAAAACAGCATGGTCGGAAATAGAGGTTACGTGCCGCATAAGCGACAGCGAATCGGGGAGGAAGAACTCGTCCCGTTCGCGGTCGCCGGCGAAAATGTAGCGCATGCGTCTCGCTTGCAATCCAATAACAACGCAAGCCAGAGGCTTGCGCTACTCTCGCGCACTGACGAGCCGCCGGAAAAATTCGATGCGCACACGCCGGGCGCGCCGCTCGTGGTCGAACAGATCATTCGGCCCACCGGACTGCTCGATCCAAAAATTACACTCAAGCCGCTGAAAAATCAGATCGACGACACGATCGAGTTGTGCCGCCAGCGTGTGGAAAAGAATGAGCGAGTTCTGGTGACAACCCTGACCAAACGCACCGCCGAAGATCTGGCCGATTACTTGCGCGATGTTGGATTGAAAGTGCGCTATTTGCATAGCGACATCGATACGATTGAACGCGTCGAAATCTTGCGCGGACTCCGCGCGGCCGACTTCGACATCCTCGTCGGTATCAATTTGCTCCGCGAAGGTCTCGATCTTCCCGAAGTTTCGCTCGTCTGCATTCTCGATGCAGATAAAGAAGGATTTTTGCGGAGCCAGACTTCGCTCATCCAAACCGCGGGTCGCGCGGCGCGGCATATAAACGGCGAAGTCGTGCTCTTCGCTGACACGGTCACGCAAAGTATGGAAGCGCTCATGTCTATCTCGGACTATCGCCGGACGAAACAAATGGAATACAACGAAAAGCATGGCATCACGCCGCAAACCGTCCGGCGCGCCGTGCAGGAAAGCTTGCACACGATTCTGCGCGGGCGCGAAATTGCTGCGTCGGTCATTCAAGAAGCCGGCGGCGATTTCAATCTCACTGAGTTGCTTCGCGAACTAGAAGACGAAATGCAGCATGCGTCGGCGAATCTGGAATTCGAGCGCGCCGCGCTTTTGCGGGATCAAATCATGGAAGTGAAGAGTGGCGCAGGCATCACCAGGATTGAACCCAAGCGAAAACCGGTGAAATACTCGCGTAATTCAGGGCGCCGGCGCTCGCGCGTCTGAATTTCTGGGGAGCACAGGCTGCCAGCTCCGACGCGTGGGAGTCGTCGGCAAGCTGCCGACAACAACTGGCTGGCAGCCTGTGCTCCCCAGCTCCGCGCTCGAACGACGCAATCTTGTAATCCGCTCGTCGCGTGCGAAGAAATCTCCGATGCCAAGAGCGAAAACAGAAGCGGCAACCGCACAGATCTATGCGGTGGTCGGATCCGATGAAAGCGAAGTAAAGCGCGTAGCCGCCGAGCTTGCGGCCAACTTGACACCACCGGACGCTGGCGATTTCGGACTCGAAGTGATCGATGGCGCAACCGATAACGCCGAGCAAGCGGCGGCGCGGATACGATCGGCAATCGAGGCGCTGCAAACGTTGCCGTTTTTGGGCGGCTCGAGATTAGTTTGGCTGAAGAGTGCGAATTTTCTCGGCGACACTCCGGTTGGGAGGGCAGCCAGCGTTCAATCGGCGCTCGAGGAATTATCAGACTTGATTAACGCCGATCTGGGGCGTGACCTCATATTCTTGATCAGCGCCACCGAAGTGGATAAGCGACGTTCGTTTTATAAGTCCCTGGTCAAACGGGCGGAGATGCAGATCTTTGATCGGCTTGATTCCAGTCGGAGCGGCTGGGAAGAGGAAGCAACCGAAATCGTTCGGCATCGCGCGCAAAGACGAAAGCTTCAATTCGATGACGACGCGCTGGCTCTGTTCGTTTTGCTGACCGGCGGCAACACGCGCCAGATCGAGAACGAGCTGGAGAAGATCGACATCTTCCTCGGCAAAGACCACGAGGTACGTGTCGACCTTGTTCGGGAGTTGGTTCCGCTTTCGCGTGCAGGGGTCATTTTCGAATTAGGCAGCGCGCTTGCGGCGCGCGATCTCGAGCTCGCCCTTACCCTTATCCGACGGCTGCTGGATCAACGCGAAAGCGCGATCGGCATATTGCTGGTCGCGATCCTGCCGACGATCCGCAATTTATTGCTTGCGAAAGACTTGATGGAACGTCATCGCCTCACGCGGCCGCATGCGCCGTTTCAATTTATCTCGGCAATCAATCGCTTGCCCGCCGAGGCGACCGAACATTTGCCACGAAAGAAGGACGGCTCGGTCAATGCCTACGCGCTCGGAATCGCTGCGCAGCAAGCGCATCGCTTCGAGACCAAACAATTGATTGCGGGCATGCAAGCGTGTCTCCAGGCGAATCTTCAGCTCGTCACCACCCAACTCGATCATGAGCTGATTCTCACCGAGGTCGTGGTGAAGTTGCTGGGTTTGTAAACTGTAGGGCGTTTCTGTGAAACGCCAGGCGTCTGACACAGACGCCCTACAAAATTATGGTGTCGAGCCTTCGACCTGTTTGCGCGCAATCGGTCCGATGTACGGGATGTCCCAGCGAACACCCGTAAACGCCTTTACGATGGCAATGATCATGATCACCAGAAATGCCAAGTGAACGAGTGCTGCGATGATCGCCCAGAAGAATACCAGGATGCCGCCGATACCCGGGATCGCGCCGAAGACCGCATGCACCACCGCGGAGACAATGTTAAACAAAAACCAGGCGCAACCAAAGATAATCGATTGCATGGCATAAAAACGCACGAAGCTGTCGTGTTTTTCGAGAATGTAAAAAATGATGCCACCAATAAGTGGAATGCAGGCGATGGCTGCGGCCACGTTCGAGGGCAAACCGGTCGAGGTGGATGTTCCCCTTGCCTCGGGTTCCGGACTCGGCGGAGGTGGCGGTTGAGTTGGATCAACTGGGTCGGGCATGGCCTACATACACAAACTTGGAGATGGTTTGTCAAGGAATCTTCCACCGCCCGGCTCGATTTCGCTTCCACTGCGCGGTCGGAACCAATATGGTGACGCGTTAGCGCACCCATCCAATGACCAAAAATTCCTCGCGGGCGTTTACTTTGATCGAATTGCTTGTGGTGATCGCGGTGATCGCGATCCTCCTCTCGATTGCTTACCCGACTTACACAAGCATTCTGGAACGCGCGAAAATAACGAAAGATATGAACAACCTGCGCCAAGTCGGCCTCGCCATTCAGACTTATCTGAACGATAACGACCAGGTTCTTCCTGCAACAAACATCTGGCCAGGTACGACTACGGCACCCGTCCTATATCCGAAATACGTTTCAACCAGAAAAATTTTCCAGTCGCCCTTCGATAGCCGAGCCAGTTTGGAAACCGATTTGGCACCGGTTAGCTACAGCATCAACGCAAACATGTATATCGCAGCGACCGCAACGCCGCCGGGGATCGAGGGGAGCATGGCAAAGGTTGTTTCTCCCGCGTCCACAATTTTAATGGCCCCAACGTACAACGGAGACCCTAAAAGCGCTGCATCATGGGCTGGCACTGCCACGAGCGCGCCGGACTTACCCGCAGGCGGCGGTGCCGGCGAGACAACGGGAACTCACAGCAATGGCACTCAAATCAATGCGTTGTTCTGCGATTCTCATGTCGAAACGTTGAAATTTGGCCCAAGCACTGACCTAGGCTCATTTCAGGATACAGGGTCCGATCCGCTCGGTCTGAAACATTGGGATCCGACAAAGTAGAACAATCGGTTGATGCGATCATCATCTCTGTCGGTGACCGCCACTATCACGCGCTGATTGGCGAGCATTTGTTGCATGAGATCGGAGAGCGCTGCCGGACTATCGGCTTCTCCGGTCGATGCGCCGTTATCTCCGACATTAATGTTGCCACCCTCGTTGGACAGCAAGTCATTAACAGTCTAACGCGCGCCGATTTTCGCCCGACGCTGATCACGATTCCTGCCGGCGAGAAATCGAAAACGCTCGATCAAGTCGGCGCGATTTGCGATCAAATGATCGGGGCCGGCTTAGATCGGCAATCGTTCGCTATCGGACTTGGCGGTGGGGTGATCGGAGATATTTCCGGATTCGTCGCGGCGATTTATCATCGTCGAATTCCGCACGTGCAGATCCCAACGACGCTGCTCGCGATGGTGGACAGCTCAATCGGCGGGAAAACCGGAGTGAATACGCGCGATGGAAAAAACTTGCTCGGCGCAGTTCATCATCCATCGCTCGTGATTGATGATGTCGATGTTCTGAAAACGTTGCCGCGGCGCGAGTTCAATCAGGGATTCGCCGAAATCATCAAGCACGCTGTGATCGCCGATGTGAAAATGTTCGAAGACGTAGCGCGAGCCTCCGGCTTGCGTGTGCGTGGAGGCGCAAGCGAGACGCTTGCGCTACAATCTCTGATTCGTCGCAACATCGAGATAAAATCGAAAATCGTGGCGAAAGACGAACATGATCGCACCGGCAAACGCGCGATTCTTAATTTCGGTCACACCGTTGGCCACGCGATCGAGCGCGCTGGCGGTTACCAGGAATTTCTTCACGGCGAAGCCGTGAGTCTCGGGATTGCGGCCGCCTGTGCCATCTCAACTAAAAGAGCCGGGCTTCCTTGCGATCAGCGGGATGCGATCGTCGATCTATTGCGACGGTTTGATTTGCCGACGCATTTGCCGGCAAATTTTCCACGCGAGAAGATCTTTGGCGCGCTTCCGTACGATAAGAAATTCGAGGGCGGAAAAATTCAGTTTGTCGTTACATCGACAATCGGTTCAGCCCACTTATCGAGCGATGTGACAATGGAAGATATTCGCGAAGCGATTGATCAACTTTAGGGCGTCTGTGTCAGACGCTAGGCGTTTCACAGAAACGCCCTACAAAGCGGGCGGTTGAGATCAATCGCCCCGACCTCGCGCGTTGCGATAGTATTCGACCAGGCCATCGACCACGCTGTCGGCGTATTCGCGAAAAATGCTTTTGCGTTCCACGCCGTTAGCGTTGCGCGTTCCTTCGTTATCCCCAGCCTGAATACGCGCGAACACATCGTTGCTGTTCATGACGTACGGTTCGCAATAAACAACCGGACAACGATAAAGCCGGGTCGCGAGCAAATTGCGCGCATAAACATAACCGCTCGTGCCGACTTTGGTCGTGCTTTTCGTGGTCGGGTATTCGTAGGGAGGCAACTTAGTCTCGCGAGCCATTGCGCCAGCAATGGTGTCGGCCAGCGGCAATTCTTCGTCATAAGCGCGGCTCAAGAGTCGCCGGATCATTTCGAAACGTTCATCGTCGAATTCGAGCTCGTCCTTCAAATAAGAACCGTTGACGAGCAGATGAAGATGATTGGTGTCAATCAATGTCGGGGCGTTCGGGTCGCCCCAGCCTTCGGCATTGAAATGCAAACAAAGCACCAGATCGGGATGCAATTTGAAGTCCACGAGTGCCGCCCGCCGTCGAATCTCGCTGTAGCGGTAGAACAAGATTTCACTCTGCCAGCGAATTGTTTGCTCTTTTTCGGGATCGCTTGCATCGAGAACGTCCACCCGCCGTTGTGGCACGCCATTTTTAATCAGAATCCTTCTCGCGAGCTCCTTGAAATCGTCGGGACGTTTCGGCGTGATTGGCTCGTCGCTGTTTCGGACAAAGAAGACTTTCGCACCCAATTTTCGGAGGCGCGGCGCCAAGAGCCGAGCCACGCGCAACGTCAAATCGCCTTCCTCCACCGGCGGGGTTGCCCCGACTTGAAACCAGCGTTCTTCCATCTTAGCCCATTTGCCGCCGAGGTGACCCGGGTCGAGTGCGATCCGCAGACTCGAGAGCGGCTTTTCCTGTTTCGCGGGTGGCAAAGATTCCGCGGCACGCCAAAGTCGCGGTATCGGCTCGCGTGAGGCGTCGTCTTTAGCAAACCGCAACGTGAAAAACTTTTGCGCCTCGCGATTCGTCAAGATGCGTGCAGTCTTCTCGCTTATTTCGATCAAATCAGGGGCGAAACCGTGTGTGCAATAAACGCCTTGAATCAATCGGGCAAACTCATCGTGAGTAATTGTTTCCTGATAATTTTCTAATACCGCCCACTTTGGATGTGCGCCGAGAATCCCGAGATTGTCCGCGGCCTGGCTGGCCGGGAGAACGATCGACAGAGAGATTACAAGGAATGATGAAACTCGAATGACGAATGACGAAAAAATGCCGGAGCCAGAATGATAAAGAGCTATGCTTCGCGTTTCGTCATTTGTCATTGATTCGGATTTCGTCATTCTGCCACGGCGTTCACTGGCCGCGGGAAAGATCAGAGAGCGCGCGAGCAACACGAGCCGAGTCCGCACTTTCTTAAAATGAAACATCCGCGTTTGGATTTCGCCTCCTTTAATACGATGCTCGCGGGATGCTAACGGTTCTTTTTCTGGGCGACATCGTGGGCGAGCCGGGGCGCAGCGCCGTGATCGGCCGACTGTCGCAGCTGAAGGAGAAACACGCATTGGATTTTATCATCGTCAACGGCGAGAACGCAGCTGGGGGGCGAGGGATTACGGGAAAAATCACGATCGAGCTTTTGCGGGCCGGTGTTTCAGTCGTCACGACCGGCGATCATATTTGGGATCAAAAAGATATCGCTGGTTTCATCGACACCGAGCCCCGGCTGCTGCGCCCATTGAATTATCCCGATGGGGCGCCTGGCAGTGGGTCAATCGTGCTGGAAACGGCCAAGGGCAAAATCGGCGTGATCAACGTGCAAGCGCGCACATTCATGCAGCCGATTCTAGAGAATCCATTTGGCGCCGTAGAAGCAGCAGTGACGAAAATGCGCGAAGAGACCGCCAACATAATTGTGGACGCACATGGGGAAACCACGAGCGAGAAAATCGCACTCGGCCGATTTCTCGATGGCAAGGTTTCAGCCGTCATCGGAACTCACACGCATGTGCAGACAGCGGACGAACAAATTTTTCCCGGCGGCACTGCCTTCATGTGCGACGCGGGAATGTGTGGCCCGATCAACTCGATTCTCGGGCGCGCCATCGAGCCGATCATGAACCGCTTCGTTTCGAATTTACCGGCCTCGTTTCCGGTCGCCGGCGGCGAGGTCCGTTTGCGTGGCGCCCTAATCGAGATCGCTGAAACCAGCGGTCGCGCGGCGCGAATCACGCGGTTCGATGAGCCGGGGCCGAATCAATCCGCTTCATCGGAGCCCGAGCCAAAGATCGGCATCGAACAAGCATCTTCTCCGGAACAGACATGAAGAGTTGCCCTTGCGGCCAACTGTTCGTGGCCTGAACTTCGAATTCTCCAAAAAGACCAACGTCCAATAGAAAATCATGAAACAATATTCTGCTCTCACTCTGATCACGGCTCTGGCGGTTTGCGTCTCGCAATTCGCTCAGGCGCAAGGCAACAAAGAAGCAAACAAGCTTGCCCGAGAAGGCGCGGAGGCCTCCAAGAATCAAGAGTGGGACAAAGCCATCGAACTGCTTCGTAAAGCCACCACTCTCGACCGCAAATACGCGCCAAATCTCGCGGCTGTTTATCAACAACGTGGATACGCAGCCGCCAATGAACAGAAGTTTGAGGACGCGATTGGCGATTTCAGCGAAGCGCTCAAAATCAATTCGCGAGACCCGCGCATTTATGAACAGCGCGCCGCAGTGGAGATGAAAATGAATGATTACGACAAAGCGCTGGCCGATTATTCCGAGGCGATCACGCTCAAGCCGAATGAAGTCCGGTATTATCTTTACCGCAGTTACATCTACGAAACGAAAGGCGACGTAAAAAACTCGCTGACTGATACCGAAAAAGCTCTAAAGCTCGATCCTGGAAATGCGGAAGCAAAAAGCCGCGAAGCGCGGTTAAAAGCGCGGCAATCCCAAAATGCCCCGCCGACGCCAATCCCAAGTTCGCCGCGGCCGTCACCGGCGGCCACAAAATCGCCGTAGCTTAAAAAAGAGGCGCGGCCCGTTACGATTGCGCCCCGTTCGGTGAAACAGATGCATCGGCCTCTTCGCCTGTTTTCGGCGGCGGAGCAAATCGCCTTTTCCGGCGGTTCGCCGGCAAAGGCGAAAGTGTCATGGTCACGTTTCGGCCCGCGATCTTCGGCTCCGTTTCCACTTGTGACATGCCGGAGAGATCGTCCCGCACTTTCTCCATAAGCTGCATGCCAAATTCCTGGTGCGCCATTTCCCGGCCCCGAAATTGGAGCTGCACCCGCACTTTATTTCCTCGATCGAGGAATTCTTCGCCGTGGCGTATTTTCGTCAGGTAATCGTGGTCGTCGATGTTCACCCGGAACTTGATCTCTTTCAGTTTTGTTCCCGAAGGCTTCTTGTCCTTCTCCTGCTTCGAGATGTCGTAGCGAAACTTTCCGAAGTCGACGATCTTACACACCGGCGGGTTCGCGGTCGGCGCTACTTCGACAAGATCAAGACCGAGACTTTGAGACTTGCGCAAGGCGTCGGACAATTTCATGACGCCGAGCTGTTCGCCGGAGGCCCCTAAAATGACCCGCACTTCGCGGGCGCGAATCCGACCGTTTACACGAATTTGTGGTTGCAGATTAAGTCAAGCTCCTAGCCGGCGAAACGGGAGTGTGCCGCATCGCCGTATTTTCTTCGTCGCAATTCCCGGTCTCCACTCGCGTGGGTTGGCCGGAACACTCTGACATCGCCGCAGCTGCGATGACCGCAGCGATGGACCCGCATTTTTCGCGAGCCGAATGGAAGTTGTAAACAACATTTCGTCGCTGGCAAGATCAATCTCACTTAAAGGCGATTCTCGATCCCTTCCTTAAGCCGGTGGCGCACCGAAATGAGCGGCATGCGCAGTATAAGCTTCCGCGTCGTCCAACATAGCGTCGAGCGCAGTCGCAAGCGGCATCGCTTTTGCAAATCCGGAAAAAACCGCGCGGTCCCCGATTTCGCTGTCGAGTACGAACGTGGGCCGCTGCGTGACCTGCAACAAATGAAAATCAGCGGTGTCGGCGCGGACCCGCGCTTCAACTACAGTCGAACGCGCACGTTCGAGCAATTCCTTTGCATCGACATTGGCCGCTTTCGCGCCAATCTCGGCGGCGATTTTCCAGTCGCCGAACCGTTTTCCCTCGCGCAACCCCGCGTAGGCGAGGGCGAGCCGCACACGATCGTCAGTGATACCGAAATCCTTTGCCGCTTCAGCCACGCAATTTGGCGCGAGATATTCCGATTGCCGGTGGTCGCACCAGTCGCTGCTCAGCATGAACGGCGAGCGCATGATTGTGCCGCTGCGCCGATAAAACCATTCGTGTTGCTCCTGCGATGTGGGAAGACCAGATTTATCCATCAGCGCGATCTTCCACAGAAATTCCACTCTGCCCTCGTAGTGTTTTTTTAGTTCCGCCCAAGCCGGCTCGGCGAAGAAACACCACGATGAAATTACGTCGAGATAGTAGGTAACGGTGATACGCATGCTGATTTGCCGATTTGTGCTTTGAACATCGAACGCCCAACATCCAACGTCCAATGTTCAACTCAAAACGCGAGCCGATAAACTACACAAGAAACATCCAACCTCGAACAAAGTCGTGGACCTGAACCACATTTTTCTGTTCCTAGCGGTCGTTTCGCCGCTTCTTGTCCTGGCACGCGCCTGGCGCCCAGGTGGACCTTACCGTGGGTGGCGTATTGCCGCGCTCGTCGTTCTCGCCATTACCGGTATCGCGTGGATTCTTTTTCGCGTCGCGGCCGGTTACATCGGAGGCGGGGCCTGGTTTGCTCTTCTGTTTCTTCCGGCAATTGGGTTACGAAAAATGACGGAATTTGCCGCGCAGGGCGATTACAAATCAGCGAGAAAACTTGGCGTGGCTCTTCAGATTTTGCATCCAAGCGCTGAGTTGCGCGGGCAGGTGCAAGTATTTCGCCATTTGGAATCTCACCAAAACGATCGAGGATTTTTCGCGCCACCCCCGACCCAGTACGAAATCGCGCGCCAGGATCGTTATTTCCGGCACGCACCCGCCGTTCTCATCTTTATCCTCCTGAATGCGGCCACGTTTCTCTTCGAGATTTCATTCGGCGACTGGACTGATCCGGAAATACTGCATCGGATCGGCGCGCTGGAGCCTTACGCTGTTGTGGTGCAAGGCCAGTACTGGCGTCTTTTCACCGCACTTTTCCTGCACGGGGGTCTCGCCCACCTGCTTTTTAATCTTTTCGCCCTCTATGTGCTCGGGCCGCCGCTGGAGCGGTCGATTGGCGCGGTGCGATTCGCCGTGTGTTATTTAATTTCGGGACTTGCCTCGAGCGCAGGCGTAGTGGCCCTCACCGTGATGGGTCTTGTTCACGTCGCTCAACTGGTCGGTGCGTCGGGATGCATCATGGGCATCGTCGGAGCCTGGGCGGGATTCTTGCTCCGCCATCGTCATGCACCGCACGCAAAACAGCGACTGGCAAACGTCGTGATGATCGTCGCGATACAAACCGCGTTCGACCTTTCGACTCCGCAGGTCAGCATGGCCGCCCACCTTTGCGGACTGATAGCGGGCTTCTTTCTCGGACTTATCCTTGCGCCGCGAGCGGTACCTGTAGCCGGGAGTCGGTGACCGGCAGGGCTGACACGAGTTCCACGGTCAACGAGCACGACTACAACGCTCTGCTAATTACATCGCGTTTTAACTCCGCACCGAACTGGTCAACAATGAAATACGCTCCGCTTGCCGACAGCCTAGTCGCTTCATTAACCTGTTCGTCGTCAACCCGGTCTCCTATAAGATGAATCCATCGGAGGTTATGCCTCGCTATGCAATCCGCGGGGGTAAGGAAGGCAAAGAGCGCCTAAACCTCCTGGCTCGAGTGATGCTGCCGACTACTTCTCAATTATTAAAGAAGGTCGGTTTCAGGAAAAGAATGACGTGCCTGGATGTAGGCTGTGGCGGTGGCCACGTCACACTCCTCATGGCAAGCATGGTGGGGCCGGAAGGCAAGGTCACAGGCACGGACGCGGATGAACAGATTATCGCACTGGCGCAAGAAGGCGCCGACGCCGCAAAACTGGACAACGTCGAGTTTCGTCAGGGAGATGCCTGCACCTGCCAATGGCACGAAGAGTATGATTTGGCTTATGCGCGTTTTTTACTCTCTCACTTAAGCGAGCCGGAGAGATGTCTCGCGGCAATGGTAAGGGCTTGCAGACCTAGAGGGGCAATTGTGGTCGAGGACATCGATTTCAGCGGCAGCTTTTGCTATCCCCATTGCGCAGCTTACGAGAGGTATGTGGAGGTGTATCAGAAGGTGGTCCAGCGACGAGGTGGTGATGCGAACATTGGTCCCAAGCTGCCGGCGTTGCTGCGCAAAGCAGGCGCCGAGGGAGTCCAAGTCAACGTGGTCCAACCGACGCACGTGCAAGGTGAAGGCAAACTAATGGCCTCGATAACGATGGAGCGGATATCAGGCTCGGTAGTATCGGAGGGGCTCGCTACTGAAGAAGAAGTTGA
>WNGL01005807.1_pt1 | contig 15808 bp, 10 predicted proteins | sample 5400591 | NCBI WGS metagenome assembly WNGL01 (sample SAMN13153377, study PRJNA577476) | soil metagenome | isolation source: 80 cm soil or saprolite under Garry oak tree replicate 1 | place: USA:California | collected 2016-06-15
AGATAGCGCGGCGCGTCATCGCCAGGTTTTCCGCTCACCGTCACCACTTTGCCCGTGGGATGAACGTAATTACGGTGACTGCCTTTGCCGCCGCGATTCACGAATCCCGCCCGCTCCAAGTCCGCGATCACTTGGCGAATCTTGCGCGGCATTCCAGTATCAGCTCAGTATCACCTGCGACAACCCTAACCCTCGGCGTCATGGAATGCAAGGCCCCTTCGCCCCTTGGCCATCGGCCTGTCAGTCGCCTGATTCCGTGTGCGCTCCGTCGGCAGGTGGCAGACAGGGCGCCAGCGCTGGGCCGCTCCAGGCTGCTTTCCCTTTCGGCTGCTTCGCCGGGTCGTTCTGTCGGCTCAGAGTCTGAAGACTTCCTTTAGCTTGGATTTGATTGCCTGCTGGCGCTTCCAGGTCACTGAACCAAGACTGGAACGGAGCTTTCTTCTATCCGGCGCGACTGTGAACAACCGGTGAACAACCTCCGATAACTCGTCGTTGACGCCGCCGGCCCGCGCCCAATGATCGTGGCATGGCAAGAAAGAGCAAATTGAGTTCCGAAATCGAAGTACCCTCGCCGCACGACTGGCGCACGACCGACGCCGATGAAATCAACCGGCGCCGGCCGCCGATGAAATCAACCGGCGCCGGCTCCGGGCGCGCGAGGAGTCGTTCCGCATCACCAACGCCGACCCGGCGCATCCGATCTTCTCGAACTTCCGCGTGCAATCGGCCAGCGGGATGACTTACTCGGTTGAAGTCCGCGACCTGCGCCAGCGCCACTTCGCCTGCGACTGCGTGGATTTTCGCATCAACGGCCTGGGCACTTGCAAGCACGTCGAGGCAGTGTTGCTGCATTTGGAGGCGCGCTTTCGCCAGCTGTTTACCCGGGTGCGGCAGAGCGGTTCCACGCGCATCGAGGTGGGCGTGGATTCGGCTACCGACTCGTTGCGGGTGCTGAATGAACAGGAGACTTTGCCGCGCGCGGTGCGGAGGTGGTTCGACTCCGAGGGCCGGCTGGCGAACGGTTCGCCGGAGTCGGCCCTCGCGGCCTTGCAACAACTGCGCGAATCCGAGCTGCCGCAGATTCGCATTTCGCAGGACGTGACGCCCTGGGTGGAGAACCGCCGCCGGGTGGCCGAGCGCAAACAGCTCCGGCACGAATACGAGTTGAAAGTGCAAAGCGGCGAATGGCCGGCGCACGAGACCAAGATGCCGCTTTTCCCGTACCAACGAGAAGGGATGCTGCACCTGGCCTTCGCCGAGCGCGCTTTGCTGGCCGACGAAATGGGCCTCGGCAAGACCATTCAAGCCATCGCCGCGTGCGCCCTCCTGAAGCGGCTGGGCAAGGCCCAGCGCGCGCTGGTGGTCACGCCGGCGTCGCTCAAGACCGAATGGGAGGAGCAAATCCAGCGCTTCACCGAGCTGACGTATCAACAATGCCCGCCTCCGCCCCGACATCATCGTGCTCGACGAGGCGCAGCGCATCAAAAACTGGAATACCAAGACCGCCCAAGCCATCAAACGCCTGCGCAGCCGCTACGCCTTCATCCTCACTGGCACGCCCATCGAGAACCGCATCGATGAAATCCACTCGTTGATGGATTTCCTCAACCCGTCGGTGCTCGGCCCGCTGTTCCGCTTTAACCGGGACTTTTACGAGCTGGACGAACGGGGCCGGCCCAGCGGCTATCGCAACCTCGACCAGCTCCACGCGCGCATCAAGCCCCACATGCTCCGCCGCCGCAAAGCCGAGGTGGAAACGGAATTGCCCGAGCGCACCGACCGCAACCACTTCGTGCCGCTGAGCGACGAGCAGAAAGTCCGTTACGAGGACCACGCGCGCATCGTTACGCGACTGGTGAACCTCGCCCACCGCCGCCCCCTCACAAAACAGGAGCAGGAGAAACTCCAGCGCGAGCTGGCGATGCTGCGGATGATTTGCGACACGAATTACATTCTCGACCCGGACGAGCGCGCTTGCCCGAAGCTGGGCGAGCTGGAACGAATCCTCGACGAGTGCCACCAGAACGACGCCAAGGTCATCGTCTTTTCCGAGTGGGAACGGATGCTCCAACTGGTGCGCGAATTGTGCGAGAAACTCGGCCTCGGTTTCGCCTGGCACACCGGCAGCGTGCCGCAACTCCGCCGTCGCGCCGAGATCAACGCTTTCAAAGGCGATCCGCACTGCCGGGTTTTCCTGAGCACCGACAGCGGCAGCACCGGTCTGAACCTGCAAAATGCCAGCGTCGTGATCAACTGCGATTTGCCCTGGAACCCGGCCAAACTGGAGCAGCGCATCGCCCGCGCCTGGCGCAAACATCAGACGCGGCCCGTGACCGTGATCAACCTCGTGGCCGAAAATACGATCGAGCAGCGCATGCTCGACACGCTGGCCAACAAACAGGCGCTGGCCGACGGCGTGCTCGACTGTAAGGGCGACCTGAAGGAAATCAAACTCCGCGGCGGCCGCCAGGCGTTTCTGGCGAAACTGCAGCAGCTCCTGGGAGCGCAAGCCGAAGACCCAAAATCCGGAACCCCGCATCCCAAACCGCCGTTGCCGGCCGACCGCGCGCTCGGCTTCAGCCAACAGGCCCGCGAAAAAATCAACGGCGCGTTGGTGCGCTGCGAGGAGCGGTATCCCGGCAGCGGCGCCCATTCGGTGGTGCTCGTGGTGGTCGAGCGCGATGCTCCGTTTCATCGGGAAAAACTTGCGGCACTCCACGAAGAATTCTTCGGTCCCGGCAAATCCGATCCACTCGCGCCGGTGCAACTCGAGGTCATCGATCGGGCGACCGAGGAAGCCTTGCAGCGGCTGCAAGCCGCCGGCCTGATCGCCACGGCGACGCGCGCCTGCCGGCCCTTGTTTCCGGCGCCGGAAGCTGTGACTGCGCCGCCGCCGCTATCGGAGGAAGAACGCCAGCGCGCCAGCGCCCATCGCGAAAGAGCGAATTACGCGCTGCGCCTGGCGCGGGTGCTCGGCGCTGCCAGCTTCGTCAACGAAGCGCGGTCGAAACTGCTCGAAGCGGCCTTGCACTCCGGCCGTGTGCTGGCGGTGGAAAATCGCCTGCCTGAACCCGCCGAACTCAACGACGCCTTGCTGCCGCCGCTCTCGCATTGCTGGAAGGATTCGTTGCCGGTGCTGCGCGCCTTTGCCGCGGACACGAACGGCCCCTGGCAGCCGGTGGCCGAAGCGCTGGCACAGTTTTAAACGACGGTGGCCGCGGGTCCGTTCTCGCGCTTCTGTGAGCGCGTGCCGATCGACGGGCGCTTCGTCGCTACTTTCGATTTTTCACGGACTTTTGAGCCGATAGAAGCGGTAACCCACGGGCGACGACAGCGTCACCTGGTTCTGCAGGTTCGTGAGATTGAGGGTGGGTGTGTTCGTCACCTCCGTCCAGTTAGTCGTGGTTAAATCGGGGTTCTGCTGCAACAGGAAATCCATCGAGGGCACGGTCCAGGAAAGGACGAGGTTGCCGCCCGAAGGTGTGAGGCTCAACAAAGGCGCTGGGGTGGATTGCGAGGTCCAAATGCCGCCGCCATTGGCCACTGCCACCAATTTGCTGCCGTCCGCCGAAGTGGCAACCGAACTCCAATTCGTAACAGGCGCGTCGGCCGGTATCCAAGTGACTCCCGAATCGATCGAGGTGTAGATCGCGCTTCCACCAGCAGCCACTAATTTGGTCCCATCCACCGAAGAGGCGACGGATGACCAGAGCAGACCGGGCGTGCTGGACACCGTCCATGTGGCGCCCGAATTCGTCGAGGTGTAAATCGGGCCGCCGTAACCAATCCCAGGTGCCGCCACCAACTTGCTTCCATCTGCCGAAGAGGCTACGCAATGCCAAAACGTCATCGGCACGCTGGCCTCCATCCAGGCAGATCCCGCATTTGTAGAGGTATAAATCCGGCCGTCATGGTTTGGCCAACTCCCGAGATACGCCGCCACTAATTTGATTCCATCCGCCGACGAGGCGACGGCATTACCGATTCCGCTGGTCGCCATCCAAGTAAGACCCGCATCTGTCGAAGTGTAAATCAGGTCACCCGCCGCCACCAATTTGCCGCCATCCGCGGAAGCGGCGGCGGCCGACCAATAGGCGTAAGGCGCACTGGTCGCCATCCACGTGGCACCCGAATCCTTCGAGGTGTAGATCAGACCACCATAGGCGGCGGCCACCAGTTTGGTTCCATCGGCCGACGAGGCGACGGAACTCCAATTGGTGATGGGCGCGCTGGTCGGCGTCCAAGTGGCGCCAGAATCCGTCGAAGTGTAAATTGGGCCGGTAAAGCTGGTAAAGTAAATGCCCCCGACCGCCGCCACCAATACGCTGCCATCTGCCGAAGAGGCGACCGAATTCCAGTTCGCCATGGGCGCGCTGGTCGGCATCCAGATTTGGGCGAACCCAGGATGAACAACGGCCAACAGGTCCAGCGCAACCACCGCCAGCAGGGGATGCCTTAGGAGAATGAGCTTTTTCACGGGGTTTCTTTTGAAGAATTTCGAATTATGCCAGACACCTCAGAACGCGTCAAGAAAAGCTGTTCGCCAGTGGCGGTTGGAATTTGGCCATCGGTGTGGGCAACCCTCCAAAGATTGGAGGATGTTCCCGAACTTCTTGTGGTCCAGGCATGGCCGTGCTTGGAGGTTAAGATGACGCCGTTCCAGCCCACGGCCACGAAGGTGCGATGGCCATAAGCGATGTCTTGCAGGCGATCATCCGTTCCCGAATTACGGGTGGTCCACCGAACGCCTTTTCTGGAAGTAACAATCGTGCCCGAATAACCCACGGCCACAAAAATTCCATCGCCACAAGCTATGCCGCGCAGCCGATCCTCGGTCCCGGAATTCCGGCTGGTCCAGGCGATCCCATTCGTGGAGGTCACGATGGCCCCTTCGTTGCCCACGGCCACGAAGATGCCGTTGGCGTAAGCGACGCTATGAAGAGAAGAGAGGGTGGGCGAAGTCCGATTGATCCACGTCACCCCATCAACCGAAGTGCGAATGGGATCGCTTGGCCCGACCTTGACAATTACGCCGTTGCCGCAGGCCAAGGCGCGAGCATTCATTTTACTTACCGCGCCTTGGCACTTCCAGATGATGCCATCCAACGAACACAACGCAGTGCCGGCGTCGCCAACCACGGTGAAGCCAATGGCTTCGGCGAGGGCCGAAGCTTTAGCCAGGGACTCGAGGCTCGACGATTGGCTCACGGGCTGTGGGGAGAGCGTTTGAGCGAGGCCATCAACGAATCCAAGGCGGATAAGTCCGGCCGCAAGCAGCGTGAGGTTCGTTTTCATTTTCGTTCCCTTTCGTTTGAGTCGTGACCAAATGGTTCACGTCCCTCTACTCCTTACAGAAGAAAACCGGCTCCAAGATTACCGGGAATTTTGAAAATCGCTTCCGACGGTGAAAGCGCGGGCGCGGTGGGCGGTATCCCCGGCCGTTACGCGGCGGCAGCCGGGACCATTTTTCATCCGTCCCGGCTGTCGCGCGCTAATCAAGGCGAGCGGCCCGCGCTGGCCGCCCGCCCGTTGTTCGCCGCCGCAGCGGCTCAGTCCGTGGCGCGGTAGAAGACATACTCAGCGGTGTAGGGCACATTCGCCAGGTCGCCAACGTTCGTGCCGGGAGCCGTCGGCGCCTTGCCACCGACCGTGTTTACCCGCTGCACGAAAGTTACTCCGGCGAGGACGCCCGGGCCATGGCTTGCGATCGCTCCGAGCTTGAGCCAGGGAATGGAGTTCGGATCCGGGGTGCAGGCCGCCAGCCGCATTCCGACCACTTTGCTGCCGCTGTTGCTCTCCCAGGTGGGACCGGCGGCACCGGCATAATGGGTGCCAACTTGCCCGTTATAGCCGGCGTCCGCGTAGAGCGTCGCCATCGGTGCGACGAACTTCCACGCCGTACCGGTCCATGTGTAAATCTGCACGCCCGTGGCAAAGACGTGAAAGGCAACTTCGTTGCCTTCGGGCACCTGCAAGCTGTCGCACAGTGGCGAGGGCAAACTCGGTACTCGGGCATCGTCCTGGGCGCGTGCGAGCGGAACGGACGCCAGGGCGACCAGCGCAAGCGATGCCAGGGCCAATGGCCGGGCGGTGGAGTGGATGGTATGGATTCTGTTTTTCATGATGGACCTTTCATTTTCAGGCGTTTCGCCTTTTTGGTTTCAGTTTGTTGTTCGGGAAGCTTCGTCCAAATGAACGCCTTCCACTCATTACAGAAGAGAATCGGGGCGAGGATTACAAAAATTGTGGAAAAAGTTTTTGGCCGCGGGCGTTGGGTTGGATGGGGCGCTATCTGTGAGTCGTGGGAAATCAGCCGTGGAGTCCTGCCGCGCGCTAAACGGCAGGGCCGCAATTGCTGGCGGTGGCAGGTCGTTACTACGGCGCCGGGTTGTCTTCCCGATCGGCTGCTTCCAAGCTCACGCTGCGGAGCAACTGCAACGTTCCATTGTCGGTGACAATGGCCAGGGTATTGCCGTCAGGAGAGAAGAGCACCAAGCGGATCGGACCGTCGTGTTGGAAGCTGGCCACTTGCTGGCCCAGGGTGGTGTTCCACAATTTCACAGTGTGGTCCTCGCTGCCGCTGGCGAGGGTCTGGTCATCTGGTGAAAAGGCGAGCGTCCGGATTACGTCCTGGTGATAGGCGATGGAGTACTGGGAGCGTCGGCTCACTTCGGCCGGGTCCCAAAGCTTGATGGTGCCCGCGCCGCAGCCGGAGGCAATCCGCCGGCCATTGTGCGAAAACGCCACCGCGCACACCGCGCCTTTGTGCTCGCCGCTCGACGCGAGCCGCTTGTGAGTGGCCACCTCCCAGACGCTCACTGAACGGTCGCGACCGCCGCTGACGAGCCGGTCGCCCGTGGGCGAATAGGCCACGGACCGCACCTCATCGGAGTGGCCCTGCCACCTGGCAATCTCCCTTCCCGAATCGATTTCGAAAAGCTGAATGGCGCCGTCGATGTGGCCCAGCACGGCGGTGCGTCGATCCGGCGAGAGATCGACGCAAGTCACCCGGTTGGTCATGCCGCCGGGATAGCGGGGAATTGGCAAGGAAGTTTTCGCTTCGACATGCCACCACTGAGGAGTCTCATCCATGCTCGCGGTGAGCAAGTCTTTGCCGTCTTGAGTGAAAGCCACAGCATAGCTGGCTCCCGGCAGCGCGGCCCGTACCGCGAAGTCATCGACGTTCCAAACCTTCACGCGGTTGCCCTTGCACCCGGCGGCCACGCTTTTGCTGTCGGGCGAAAACGTGATGTTGCCCCAATGCTCCGCGAGCAGCTCGTGACTCTGATCCGGCGGTTCCTCATTCTCCACGTTCCAAATGCTCACCGGACCGTCCCGGGCGCCGCTGGCCAGAAGCTTGCCATCCGGCGAGAAAGCCAGCGAATGCACCTGGCCGATATGGCCGTGGAACGTTTTGGGGAGCTGCAGCCCCGTCGCCACGTTCCAAAGTTTGATCAGCGGGGCGGAGCTGCCTGTCGCCAGCAATTTACCGTCGGGAGAGAAGTCCAGCGCGGAAACCGGAAGGTCATAGGCCTCGATGAGTTTGAACTCTTGCCCGGCAATGTCCCAGAGCTTGACGCCGCCCGATCCATCACCCACCGCTAACTGCCGGCCATCCGGAGAGAATTGGAGCGAATGGATTCGACGGTTTTCGGTGAGCGCCGGTAGTTCTGTCCCGCTGGCCACATCCCAGAGTTTGATTGACGAATCGAGCCGCCGCAGGTCGCGGCTGGACTGGATCACCGCCAGCGTCTTGCCGTCGGGTGAGATCGTCACGGGCCTTCCCCAGCCGTAGTCGAGAAAGGGACGGACCGCTTGCGGCGGAGAGAAGATAACCCGGTCGGAGTCCAGGTCCCGCACTTTGAGAACGCCATCCCGAGCGATAGTCACGACCGTCTTTCCATCCGCAGCGCAGGCAACGATCTCGCCGGCATTGGTCTTGACGAGCGAGGGTTTGCCGGAACCCAAACGGTAGAAATCAATCGAGCCGTTCGTGGTGCTGGTGAAAAATGACCGGCCGTCGGCGGAGAATGCGCCCAACGCCGAAGCGCCCGGGAGTTTAAGCAGCTCCTGTTCGGTGTCGAGATTCCAAAGCCGAAGCGTGTTGTCCCAGTAATAGGCGGCCAGAATTTTTCCGTTGGGCGAGAACTGCATGGCCCCGAGGACCTGGTTGCGCTTCGGGAAGGTTCCGAATGGCTTGGGGTGACAGAGCCGCCAGATATAGCGCCACTCAAAACCACGCAGGTCAGTTTCGCCAGATTTCGGCCGGTTGGCCTGCAACAACGCGGCGGCCTGCGCGGCGTTGCCTTGCAGTCCGTCTTGCAGAGCCACATTCATGTCGGCCACATAGCGACGAAGGCGGACTTCTTCCCCCATTCGATCGGCCTCAGCGCGAAGCCGATTGAAACGAGCCGCCGCCAGGGTTGAGCCGATCGCCACGATGAGCAGGAGGGCCGCTACGGCCAATCCCAGGCCGGCCAGCCCCGGCTTGCGGCGGCACCAACGCCAGAATTCTTCGGCCAGATGGACCGGCCGGGCCAGGATCGTCTCCCCGCGGAGGTAGCGGCCTAATTCGTCCGCCAGGTCCTGCGCGGTTTGGTAGCGGCGATGCGGATCCTTTTCCAGGCACTTCAGGCAAATCGTCTCCAGATCGCGGGGGATGCCGGGATTCAACAGGCGCGGAGCCGCCGGTTGGACGTTCACGACTTGCGCCAGCATCTCCGGGAGCGTTTCGGCCAGGAAGGGAGGGCGGCCGGTGAGCAGATGATAGAGGATGGCGCCGAGGGAATAGACGTCACTGCGGGGGCCGCCCTGATCCACTTTGCCTGCCGCCTGCTCCGGCGGCAGGTAATTGGGCGAACCGAGCACCTGGCCGCTCGCGGTCAAGTCGGAGTCGGCTGTAATCTGCTTGGCCAGCCCGAAGTCGGTGACGCGCGGCTGATCGGTGATGTCGATCAGCACGTTCGAGGGCTTGAGATCGCGGTGGACGATGCCGTGCCGATGCGCGTATTGGATTGCCTCGGCGATGATCCGGACGTAGCGCGCCGCGCGCGCGGCCGAGAGCGGCTTGTCGCGGACCAGCGCGGAGAGGTTTTGGCCCTCGATGTAATCCATCGAGAAGTAATCCTGGCCCTCCTGCCGGCCCACTTCATGGACGGCGACGATGTGCGGATGTTGCAAATGGGCCGCGGCCGCGGCTTCGGCACGAAAACGCTGGACGGATTCCTCGCTCGCAAACTGCCAGGCCAGGATTACTTTGACGGCCACGATGCGGTTTAAGCTGACTTGCCGGGCCTTATAGACCACTCCCATGCCGCCGCGGGCAATTTCTTCCAGGAGCTCGTAGTCGCCGAAACGGCGCACAGTCGTTGCCGTGGGAGTGGCGGACGGATTGCGCGTTTCATCCGGCAACCCGCCGTTGTTCTCTTCGCCGATCATGAAAGCGAGCCTGCCGAGGCATCGAGGACAAAGTCCGTCCAAGGCATCATCAAGCAATACTGCCTGGCACTGCGGGCACGTTCGCGCTTCGATCACCAGCGATCTCCGGTCATAAAATGAAGCCTAAAAAACGAGTTCTGCACCAAGTACTAAAGAAAAAACGGGCCGGGATTACAGAAAAAGCGCGACCCGGCTTCGGAACGTTCCGCTCTCGGGCGGCCGAATTGGCAGCCGGTCTCCGGCGAGGGTCCTTGAGCGCTCAGCCCAGCGCCGCAAACAGGCAGCGCATCTCCTCGTCGATCTCGGCGGGGTTGGCGACGGTGTCGGCGATTTCACTTCGCACCAATTCCCGGTACCGCTCGCGCAGGCGACGCACCGCCACGGCCACGGAGCCAGGCTGCATTTGCAATTGGGCGGCCAGCGGATCGTAGGTCCCGGCCTTGGCTTCGTTGGTCAAAAACGCTTTCAAGTGGTTGAACAACTCGAGCTTGTCTTTCGAGGCGTATTCCTCGCGCAAACGGGCCAAGGCCCGTTCGAGCAGACCCAAGGCCCAGCGCCGGTCGAATACTCTTTCGGGGGAAAGATCGGCCGCGGGATCCTTCAGGTAACAATGTTCGGCGATTTCCGGGTCGAAGGAAACGAAAGTGTGTCCGCCGCCACGCTTGGCGGCGCGGGCGCGGTCTCGCTCGTTGGCCAGAAAATGCTCGAGCGAGGCCAGCAGGAAAGAGCGGAATTTGCCCTTCTGCCGATCCAAACCTTCGAACGCATGTTTCTCCAGCAACCGAGCGAAGAATCCTTGCGTCAAATCTTGCGCGTCGTGGGGCTGGTAACCCTGGCGGCGCACATGCGCGTAAAGCGGATACCAACAAGCGCGGCATAGTCTTTCCAAGGCTTCGGCCGCTTGCGGTGAAGTCGGGTCACCCGCCTTCAACACCACACTCCAGTGAGTGGTAGTGAACGCCTGGCCCTTGGGAGGCGACGGTGCGCCATCGGTTTCGCCGGGTGTCATGACAGCCGCGCAGAACGGGGAGACGGCTCATGCAAGCTTCACCCTAAGCCGCGCCATAAAGCGACGAAACGTCTGTCCTTTCTTAGCGCGTGTATTGAAGCGCCGGCGACGGCGGCTGGCAAGCCAATTTTCGACGAGGTTGGAGGTGGCGTTTGAAGGGTTTTTGAAATGCTACTCCAGATTTTGAGGCCACGGATGGAACACGGATTAAACACGGATTTCATTCGCAGGGAGGGCGAGCGTCCTCGCGAGTCCCAAACTTCGCCTGGGTCGCTGCGGATCCCGAAAGATAGGGACTCGCGGGGACGCTCGCCCTCTCCATTCCGTGTTTCTTCCGTGTTTCATCCGTGGCTGAGGATCAAATGGCTTCACTTCCGGTGCTTGGCCAGGAAGCCGGGCGCCGTTCCCGCCAAATCGGCGCGGCGCTGGCCGGCCAGGAGCTGGCCATAGACGCGCACATCGTGAACCAGCATTTTGAGCCGCTCCTCCAGCGCATCGCTGATCACCCGGCCTTCCTGCACATCGAGTTGATCGGCGAACGCAACGCCGTAGGGGAGCGACCAGGCGTAGCATTGGCGCGCCACGGTGCGGAGCTGGTCGGTCACCGTCAGGCCCTTTTCGTGCGACGCAACAATCGTGGCGAAGAGCTTGCCGGCGAACTCCTCCCAAAAGTGGTCGAGAAAATTCTTGAGCGCGCTGCTGATGCTGCCGTGATAGTCGGGGGTGCCCAGGATGTAAACCGCGGCGCGTTCCACCCGCGACTTCAGGGCGGAAAAGCCCTCGGCTCCATGCGCGGAGTCGGGATTGAACAGCGGCAGCGGCTCGCCGAGCAGATCGAGCATGTCCACCGCGCAGCCCTCGGCCTTGAGCTGGCCGACGACGTGATTGATCACCGACCGCGTGGAGGAGTTGCGGTTCAGGCTGCCGACGACGGCGAGCACGTTCAGGATCGGCTGCGACATGGCGGGGAAGCTATTGGAGATGGAATGGTCATTTCGGTGTCGCCACACTAGGAACAGCAGCGGTGTTGAGGAAGCCTTGGTGCCGCAGCCAGTGAGCGCATGACTCGGTCCAGGTGGAGCAGGGATGGTCGCTGGGACGGACGCCGAAGTCGTGGGTGGCCGTGGCATAGATGTGCAGCTCCACCGGGACGCCGGCTCGCTTTAAGGCGAGGTACATCAATACGCTGTGCTCCGGGGGGCTGACGATATCGGCCCCGCCGTGCGCGAGGAAGATTGGAGGCGTCCCGGCCGGGATGCGAAGGCCGGGAGCAAGCTCATCTTTATCCGCCGCCTTCAGGTAGCCGGAATAGACGGCAATGGCGAAGTCGGGCCGGCAACTGATTTTGTCAATGTCATCAATCGGCTCGTAGGTTCGCTTGTCGAAGCTCGTCGCTGTGGCGATGGCCAGATGGCCACCCGCCGAGAAGCCGACGAGGCCGATTCGTTGCGGGGTGATGTCCCACTCGCTGGCCTTGCTCCGCACCAGGCTCAGGGCTCGCTGGGCATCCTGAAGGGGGCGCCGGGCCGGCTCGCTTTTAGGCTCATCGGGGCGACGGGGCACCCGGTACTTGAGGATCATGCCGGTGACGCCAAGGGAGTTCAACCAGGTGGCGACTTCCTCGCCTTCGAGTTGCCAGTAGAGGTTCCAGTAGCCGCCCCCGGGACAGATCAGCATCGCTGTCCCAGTGTCTTTATCCTTCGCCGGCCGATGGATGGTAATGGTCGGTTTAGTGACGCCGGTAATCATTTGGGTCGGCTCGGTGACTTCGACCTGTTTGCGGTCCAGCTTCGGTGACATGCGGAGCTTTTCCGGACCGATGTTGCCGGTCTCGTCCGGAACTTTCCCTGGCCAAATCTCGACGACCAGCGAATCGCCGGCCCCGGCCGCTGGCCAAGCCACCCACCACCAGGCGACCAGCCAAACCGTCGATGCGAATCGCATAAGGGATCAGAGCTACTTGAGCGAAGCGGTCGCGATTTCTACCAGCGCGGCTTCCTTCTCGGGGCCGGTGATGAAATCCAACGCCCGCAGGTAGCGGCCACGTTCTTTCGCTGGCGTGTTCGCGTCGGTGACGATTTTCGCCAGGAGCGCCGGCGCGCTGGTCGCCCGGGAACGCCAAATAATGTCCCGGCCGGCCGGCGTGTTCCAGCGGTCGCCCACCGCCGCGAGCCAGGCGTCGAAGAATTTGTTCTCCTGCTGGTCCATAGCCAGCCCCAGCGCTTCGAGATACCAGCGGTCGCGGCCATCGTGCTGTTGGGCCAGCGCCGCCCAAAGCTTCGGCGCTTCGGGCGAAGGGTTGTGACGCAACGCCAGGGCGCATTCGCGGCGCACCTGCGCCGAGCCGTCATTGGCTAGCGTTCTCACGTAGGGAATGACGGCCAACTTCAGCGCGCGCGCGATGCGCAAGGCCGTGATGCGGAGGTCCGCATTGCTGTCCTGGAGTGCGGCCTCGGCATAGTGCTTCTCCTTGCCTTTGATGCGGGCCAGGAGTTGCAACGCGCGGGCGCGCATCCGCGGATCGGGGCTTTTCCACAGCTTGAGCAACTCTTTCTCGGCTTTCCTTTGCATCCGGTTCAGCTCGGTCCACGCCAGGTAACGCGTGGCCTGGTTCGGCGATTGCAAGGCTTGCACGGCGCCGGCGGCGGTTTTCAAATCAAGCGACGGCGCCGATGGTTTATGGCCCGGCGGCGCCACGCGATAGACGCGGCCGGTCAACGACTTGAGAATTTGATCGGCCATGTTATGACCGCCGACCGCCGCATCGTTCCAGTCGGCGATATAGACCGAGCCATCCGGGCCGACGCAGAGGTCGGAGGGGCGATACCAGGTGTCGTCGCTGGTGAGCAGGTTCGTCTCGGTGGCGCTGTAACCGGCACCGTGGTGGGTGACCGGATAAGCGCGCGCGACGCGCGGCCCGGCGTCGCAGTGGAGCATTTGGTTGCGGAAGATTGGCGGCAGCAATTGGCCTTCATAGATGCAGATGCCGGTGGGCGAGCCATTGCCGGTCTGGAGGAGGTTCGGCACAACGCCGGGGTCGTATTGATGCCAGTGGTAGTACGGCCTTTCGTCCTCGCTCGCCCCCTGCTTCTTCGCTTTGTCCCAGGCCGTGCCCCAGCCCGCGCCGGTCATCTCGTCGGTGTAGCCGTAATTGCCGAACTCCATCACGTAATTGATGCGCACGCCGCGGTTGCCATCGTCGTCGTTGTCGGACTGCCAGAGCGTGCCGAAGGAATCGACGCACACTTCGTAGTTGTTGCGGAAGTTGTGGGCGAGGACTTCGACCGCGCTGCCGTCGGCATTGCAGCGAAAAACCATCCCCTGGCGGAACGGCTTGCCTTTGGCGGCGACTTCCTTCCCCTCGACGTCCAGCACCGGCTCGCTCTTCGCGATCTCCTCCTTCGCGATCACGCCGTGCAAGGGACAGTTGTCGCGCAAGCTCGCGGGCGGACGCCGGAGTTGTTTGCCTTCGTTGCCGAAGTTGAAATAGAGCTTCCCGTCCGGACCGAAGACGAAGGCGTGCACCGCGTGGTCATGGTCGAAACCGGAAATGCCGGTGAACAACACCTCGCGCTTGTCGGCCACGTCGTCGCCGTCGGTGTCGGTCAGCACGAAGACGTTCGGCGAGCTGGAAACGATCACCTGGTTGCCCAGCACGCAGATGCCCAGCGCGGCGTTGATGCTCGGGTCCTGGTAGAACGTCTTCGCCCGGTCGGCCACGCCGTCGCCGTCGGTGTCTTCGAGGATCACAATGCGGTCGCCTTCGGGCCGGAGGATGCCCCACTTTTGGAACGAGGAGCGATAGTTGGCCCCCTCGGTGATCCAGACGCGGCCGCGGGCATCGACGTCCATGTCGCACGGGTTGACGACCATCGGTTCGCAAGCGAAAAGCGTCGCTTCGAGGCCGCTGGCGACGTGCATTTTCTGCATTTCCGCCAGCGCGGCTTCGCGACCAAAGGGATGAGCCACGGCGGGCTTCTCGTCGCCCTTCCGATCGAGGTTTTTCGTCAAGTCCTCGGGCGAGACTGTCGATTCCACGCCATTCTCCGGCACTTCGATCTTGGCGCTCCAAAGAATCGCGTTCAGGACGATCTTGCGGAAATTGTCGTCGCCCCAGTTGCGATGGAAGTGTCCGCCGGTGAAGCCGAAGCCGCGCCCGCCGTCGGCCCGCTCGGTGCACCACATCAGGTGCTCCGGCTCGCCCTTGTGCTGCTGGACTTCGGGATTGCCGCCGTGGGAGTCGTTCGCGCCGTCGGCGCCGCGGGTGGCATCGGACGGGACCGCGGTGAGAATCGGCGTGGTGCCTTTCATCCCTTCTGGAAAGCGCATATGGTAATACCACTCGTCGAGTATCTTGAACGGCTTCACCCCGCGCGTGATCGGGTGGCTGGGAAGTTCCTTAATGTCGGCCTTCCAATGCGGGTTGACCGAGCGGTAGGCTTCGAAGTAACCGCCGATCCAGGCCAGCCATTCGGCGCCGCCCCTGTCCTTAGGCACTTCGACGGCGTAATGCGCGCAACCGAGACCGACGCCTTTGCCCGTCAGTTCGCCGAGCAATTTCAGCCGTTCGGGCTTGATCGCCGGATGACCGTCGCCGCCATCGCAATAGATGAACACCGCGTCCGCGCCGTCGAAGGCGTTGTCGTCTCTAGGCCAGCCGTCAAAGCGGACTTCGGTCTTGAGGCCGGGAACCTGGTCGAGGCATTGCTTGAGCAGCAGGCAACCGGCTTTGAACTCATGTTCACCCGCGCCGTGACTGACCGAGCCGGCGATGAGGAGGATCTTTTTGTCGGCGGCAATCAGCGAGCCGGTTGCAAGGAGTAATGTGATGGCGAGGAGTTTTTTCATAAGGCTGTATCCAACACTCAACTAACCCGCCTACTTTTTTCCTTTCGGGTCGAGGTTTTGCGCCAGGTCCGCGGCGGTGACGGCCGCGTCAACGCCATTGGCCGGCACCTCCGCCCGGGCGATCCAGAGCAGCGCGTTGAGGACGACCTTGAGCTGGCTCGGATTGCCCCAGTTGGCGTGCGTGTGGCCGCCGGTGAAGCCGAAGCCGCGTCCGCCGCCGGGGCGTTCGTAGGCCCACATCAGCGTTTCCTCACGGCCGCCAGCGGCGATGATGTGAGGATAAGGGCCTCGGGGATAGACGTAGGACCCTTTGCGAACCTGGTCCGAAGGAGTGGCAGTGAGGATGGGAGTCAAGCGGCCGGTTTTTGAGTGCACGGCGCCGCCAACCGAGGCATCGGAGTTTTTGTCCGGCTCGACGAAGCGGAGGTTGAAGTACCATTCATCGCGATTGCTGAACGGTTGCACGCCGCGCGTGATCGGATGATCGGGAAAGTTCTTGTATTCGGGCGACCA
>WNGL01005006.1_pt1 | contig 15804 bp, 10 predicted proteins | sample 5400591 | NCBI WGS metagenome assembly WNGL01 (sample SAMN13153377, study PRJNA577476) | soil metagenome | isolation source: 80 cm soil or saprolite under Garry oak tree replicate 1 | place: USA:California | collected 2016-06-15
GAGGGACGCGCCTCAGGTGCCGCACCTCCTGCACCTCCGGACATGACCACGAGCTTGTCGGCGCGCGAGCGCGTCAGCCCCTTGGAGACGTATTTCGCCGCCGGGTTCACCGGCTTGCCTTCCTCGACGCCGCGGCCGAGCGCGTCGAAGCCGGAATCGGCCGGCTCGACATGGGCGAGGTCGAAGCGGGAGAGGTAGCTCACCGCCAGCTCGCGGAAGACGTAGTCGAGGATCGAGGTCGCGTATTTGATCGAATCGTTGCCCTGCACCGGGCCGGACGGCTCGAACCGGGTGAACGTGAAGGCGTCGACGTATTCCTCGAGCGGCACGCCGTATTGCATGCCGAGCGACACCGCGATGGCGAAGTTGTTGAGCAGCGATCGCAGCGCCGCGCCCTCCTTGTGCATGTCGATGAAGATTTCGCCGATCCGGCCGTCCTCGTATTCGCCGGTGCGCAGGTAGACCTTGTGGCCGCCGACCACGGCCTTCTGTGTGTAGCCCTTGCGCCGGTCGGGCATGCGCTCGCGTTCGCGCAGCACCACCAGGCGCTCGACCACCTTCTCGACGACCTTCTCGGCGAGATTCGCGGCGCGCGCGGCGGCCGGCTTCTCGATGAACGCCTCGATCACCTCCTCGGCGTCCTCCTCCTCGTCGGCGATCAGCTGCGAATTGAGCGGCTGCGACAGTTTCGAGCCGTCGCGGTAGAGCGCGTTCGCTTTGAGCCCGAGCTTCCACGACAGCAGGTAGGCGTCCTTGCAGTCCTCGACCGTCGCCTCGTTCGGCATGTTGATGGTCTTCGAGATCGCGCCGGAAATGAACGGCTGCGCCGCCGCCATCATGCGGATGTGGCTCTCGACCGAGAGATAGCGCTTGCCGGTGCGCCCGCACGGATTGGCGCAGTCGAACACCGGATAGTGCTCGGGCTTGAGATGCGGCGCGCCTTCGACCGTCATCGCCCCGCAGACGTGGATGTTGGCGGCCTCGATCTCGCGCTTGCCGAAGCCGACGTGCGTGAGCAGGTCGAACGAGGGCGCGACCATCGTCTCGGCCGGGATGCCGAGCGTGTCGCGCAAAAATTCCTCGCCGAGCGTCCATTTGTTGAACACGAACTTGATGTCGAAGGCGGTGGGCAGCGCCTTGTCGATCTTCTCGATGATCTCCGGCGTGAATCCCTTGGCAGCGAGCGTCGTGTGATTGATCGCCGGCGCGTTCGACAGCGTGCCGTGGCCGACCGCATAGGCCTCGATCTCGGCGATCTCGGCCTCGCTGTAGCCGAGCACGCGCAACGCCTCCGGCACCGCGCGGTTGATGATCTTGAAATAGCCGCCGCCGGCGAGCTTCTTGAATTTCACCAGGGCGAAATCCGGCTCGATCCCGGTGGTGTCGCAATCCATCACCAGGCCGATGGTGCCGGTCGGCGCGATCACGGTCGCCTGCGCGTTGCGATAGCCGTGCGCCTCGCCCAGCGTGAGCGCCTGATCCCAGGCGAGTCTCGCGTGTTCGATCAGCTCCGCGTCCGGGCAGGCGGCGTGGTCGAGCCGCACCGGCGGGGTCGAGAGCTTCTCGTAGCCGGTCTTGGCGCCGTAGGCCGCGCGCCGATGGTTGCGGATGACGCGCAGCATGTGCTCGCGGTTCTTCTTGTATCCCGGGAAGGGGCCGAGCTCGGCCGCCATCTCCGCCGAGGTCGCGTAGGAAACCCCCGTCATGATCGCCGACATCGCCCCGCAGATCGCGCGGCCGGCCTCGCTGTCATAGGGGATGCCCGACGACATCAAGAGGCCGCCGATGTTGGCGTAGCCGAGCCCCAGCGTGCGGTATTCGTAGGAGCGCAGCGCGATCTGCTTCGAGGGAAACTGCGCCATCAGCACCGAGATCTCGAGCACGACGGTCCACAATCTGACCGCATGCTCGTAGCCCGTGATGTCGAAGCGCAACCTTCCTTCTCCCTCCCCTGCAAGGGGAGGGGCGGACCGCCGCAGGCGGTCCGGGGTGGGGTCGCCAGCGGAAGATTCGACCCCCACCCGGCTCGCTTCGCTCGCCGACCTCCCCCTTGCAGGGGGAGGAGACTCGGAGACCGGATTCCGGAACGCAAGCAGGTTCAGCGAGGCGAGGTTGCACGCCGTGTCGTCGAGGAACATGTATTCCGAGCACGGATTGGAGGCCCGGATCGGGCCGGAGGCCGGGCAGGTGTGCCAATCGTTGACGGTCGAGTGGAACTGCAGGCCGGGATCGGCGCTCGCCCAGGCGGCGTAGCCGATCTTCTCCCACAGCGCGCGGGCCTTGACGGTCTTGGCGACCTTGCCGGGCTTGGTGCGCCAGGTCAGGTCCCAATCGCCGTCGGCCTCGACGGCCTTGAGGAACTCGTCGGTCACTCGCACCGAATTGTTGGAGTTTTGGCCGGAGACGGTGAGATAGGCCTCCGAATCCCAGTCGGTGTCGTAGATCGGGAACTCGATGTCGGTATAGCCCTGCTTGGCGAACTGGATCACCCGGCGGATGTAATTGTCGGGCACCGTATTTCTGCGCGCCGCCTTGATCTCGCGGCGGAGCACCGGGTTCTTGTCGGGATCGAAGCAATCGTCGCCCGAGCCCTCGCAATTGACGCAGGCTTTGAAGATCGCCTTGAGGTGGCGCTGGTTGATGCGCGAGCCGGTGACGAGGCTGGCGACCTTCTGCTCCTCCAGCACCTTCCAGTCGATGTACTGCTCGATGTCGGGGTGATCGACGTCGACCACGACCATCTTGGCCGCGCGCCGCGTGGTGCCGCCCGATTTGATCGCGCCGGCGGCCCGGTCGCCGATCTTGAGGAAGCTCATCAGGCCGGAGGATTTGCCGCCGCCGGAGAGCCGCTCGCCTTCGCCGCGCAGTTTCGAGAAATTCGAGCCGGTGCCGGAGCCGTATTTGAACAATCGGGCCTCGCGCACCCACAGGTCCATGATGCCGCCGTCGTTGACGAGGTCGTCGGCGATGCCCTGGATGAAGCAGGCGTGCGGCTGCGGGTGCTCGTAGGACGATTTCGACCGCACGAGCTTGCCGGTGGCGAAATCGACGTAATAGTGCCCCTGGCTCGGGCCGTCGATGCCGTAGGCCCAGTAGAGGCCGGTGTTGAACCATTGCGGCGAATTGGGCGCGACCATCTGCATCGCGAGCATGTAGCGCAGCTCGTCGAAGAAGGCCGACGCGTCGCCGTCGGAGGCGAAATAGCCGCCCTTCCAGCCCCAATAGGTCCAGGTGCCGGCGAGCCGGTCGAAGACCTGCTTGGCCGAGGTCTCGCCGCCGAAGCGCTCCTTCTCCGGGAGCGCGGCGAGCACCGCCTCGTCGGCGACCGAGCGCCACAGGAACGAGGGAACGCTCTCCTCCTCGACGCGCTTGAGCCGCACCGGCACGCCCGCCTTGCGGAAATATTTCTGCGCCAGCACGTCGGAGGCGACCTGGGACCAGAACGCCGGCACTTCGACCGCTTCCGCCCGGAACACCACCGAGCCGTCCGGATTGCGGATCTCGCTCGTGGTCAGACGAAACTCGATTGCCTCGTAGGGCGACTGGCCTTCCTTCGTGTATCGCCGCTCGATCCGCATTGCTCCACCCCGTTTTTTCGTCGACGCCGGTTGCCCGCGCGCCGACATTTCGCCTTGCGTGGGCCAAAGCCCGCGCGCTGCCGGTTGGTCCCGGCACTCTGCTCGACGTCCCGTTACGCCCGGCACTTCGCGGCGCCCGTTCTGAGTGGGTCGCTACCGACCTCCGGACCATGCGAAGCCATGGGCTCGCCTTAGCCTTCGGCCCCGGCGGAGCGGCGTCGCTAGCCTGTTCTGGGAGGCGTCCGGCGAGCACTTGCTACGATCCGCGCCCGACACCCGAAGGCTAGGACGACTCCGTCCCGGCAGTCAAGAACTAGTGCGAGAGTCTGAATCAACCCCTAAATCTGGGGAAAGTTGCCCGTGGATTGCGGGGAAAGCGCCAAGCTGCATTGCGGTAAATATCGGACAAGGGAAGGGGATTCGGAAGGACCGGGCGGCGGCGAACGATCGCTAATCGCCATTCTGTCGGCATACGCTTGGCAGAAAAAGGTGCTATGGCACCGGCAAAATCTTCGGCGTTCCGGAGAATCGAAATCCTGTTTGGCTGCCGTCGGTTGGCGGCGAGAGCAGAATCAGGATCGCAACCGGCTCGAATCGGAATGAATGTGCTTCGCGCGACTCGCCTGCCGCCGGCCGGCGCCAGCGCGCGCAACAGGAAATCGCGGAACCGCGGACGCGGCTTGCCATTATCTCGATGCAAAAATGCGGGGACCAGTCTGCGCCGTACGCAGCCCCTGATCTCATCGTGATGCAAAGAGCTCGAGTCCCGCGAGGTTGGGGGAGGAAGCAGTTGCGCCGTCGGGACCTTGTGCTTGCAGGCCTGTCGCTGCCTTTCCTAGCCGTCATCGAACGACACCCGCGGACGGCGCTCGCGGCGGCCAATCCCGACGAGGGCTCGCCGTTCGATGCGCTCAGCGTGCGGCAGCTCGCGCGCGATCTCGCGCAAAAGCCATACAAGCCGCCCGACACGCGCCTGCCCGACACGCTCAAGAACCTGACCTACGACCAGTATCGCTCGATCCGATTCGAGCCGGAGAAGGCGCTGTGGCGCGGCGCGGGCCTGCCGTTCGAGGCGCAATTCTTCCATCGCGGCTTCTATTATTCCGACCGCATCGACATCTTCGAGGCCCATCAGGGCCGCGCCCGTCGCATCGTGTATTCGCCGGGCATGTTCTCGTTGGGAAAAATCACGCCTCCGGATCCGAGCGACGATATCGGCTTTGCCGGCTTTCGCCTGCACGCCCCGGTCAATCGCGCGGACTATTACGACGAGGTCGCGGTTTTCCTCGGCGCGAGCTATTTCCGCTCGCTGGCCAAGGGGTTGAACTTCGGCATCTCCGCCCGCGGGCTGGCGCTCGCCACCGGCGATCCCAAAGGCGAGGAATTTCCGGTGTTCAAATCGTTCTGGCTGGAGCGGCCGCAGCCCAACACCAAGTCCGTCGTCGTGCATGCACTGCTCGATACCCCGAGCGCGGCGGGCTCCTATCGCTTCACGATCCGACCGGGCGACCCCACCGTGTTCGACGTCGAGGCCGCGCTCTACCCGCGCGCGGATATCGCGACGGCGGGGCTCGCCCCGCTCACCAGCATGTTCATGTTCGACGCCGGCAATCGCGCCAATGTCGATGATTTTCGGCCCGCGGTTCACGATTCCGACGGTCTCGGCATGCTCAACGGGCGCGGCGAGCACCTGTGGCGGCCGCTGAACAATCCCGGCGATCTGCAGATCTCCACCTTCGTCGACACCAATCCGCGCGGCTTCGGCCTGATCCAGCGCAAGCGCGATTTTCGCGATTATCAGGATCTCGAAGCCCATTACGAGAAGCGCCCCAGCCTGTGGATCGAGCCGATCGGCGACTGGGGCAGTGGCGGCGTGTTCCTCGTGGAAATTCCCAGCAAGGAGGAGATCCACGACAACATGGTCGCGTTCTGGCGGCCGAACGAGCCGCTGCGCGCCAAGGGCGAATACACGTTCACCTACCGGCAGCATTGGGGCTCCGGCAAATCCTACAAGCCCGAGCTCGCGGAGGTGAGGGCGACGCGCGCCGGCCGCGGCTCGGATTCCGGCACGCGGCTGTTCGTGCTCGATTTTCAGGGCGAGAACCTCAAGGCCGCCGGCCCGCCCGAGAACATCCGCGGGCTCGTGAGCGCCGGCGCCGGCGAGATCCGGCACGTGGTGACCCAGCCCAATCCGGAAACCGGCGGCTGGCGCCTGAGCTTCGAGCTCGTGCCGGGGCGGCAATCGCCCGTCGAGCTGCGCGCGCAACTGCTGCTGGGCGAAGCCATGCTTTCCGAAGTCTGGCTCTATCGATGGACCGCGTAGCGCGCCTGGAAGGCGGCGCGCCCGCCGCGGCGACGCCGCAGCCTCCGGCGCTGCCGGACGAAGCGCCGCTGGCGATGCCGGTTCAGTCGCTGCGGCAGCAACCGCAGCCGGTCGGGTCGCCGACCTCGCCGCCCGGCACGTCGGGCCGCCGCGTCGTTCTCGTCTGCGCGACGTTGGCGCTGACCGGATTTGCCGGATACGAAATGTATCTGGTGCTGCAGGTCGGCGGCCTGACCAACCTCGAAGCGGTCATTCTCGCGCTGTACGTCGTCCTGTTCGCCTGGATCGCATTCTCGTTCGCGACCGCGTTCGCCGGGTTCGTGTCGCTCCTCCGCGGCGGCACGCGCCAGCTCGGCATCGAGGAAGCCGGGCCGCTCCCCGGGCTTTCGACCCGAACCGCGCTGCTGGTGCCCGCCTACAACGAATACGCGCCGCATCTGATGGGCCGGATCGAGGCGATCTACGCTTCGCTCGCGGAATCCGGCGCGCTCGAGCATTTCGACTTCTTCATTCTCAGCGACAGCACAGACCCGGAGACCTGGATCGCCGAGGAGATGCATTTCGTCGCGCTGCGCGATCGCACCGGCGGCCACGGGCGGATTTTCTACCGCCACCGCGCCGTCAACGAAGGCCGCAAGTCCGGCAACATCGCGGATTGGCTGCGCCGCTTCGGGGCGCGCTACGAGCAGATGATCATTCTCGACGCCGACAGCCTGATGACCGGCGCCACCATCGTTCGGCTGATCGCCGCCTTGGAGCGCAACCCGCAGGTCGGGCTGATCCAGACGCTCCCGGTGATCGTCAACGCCAACACGCTGTTCGCGCGCGTGCAGCAGTTTGCCGGCCGCGTCTACGGGCCGCTGATCGCCCATGGGCTCGCCTGGTGGCACGGCGCGGAAGGAAACTATTGGGGCCACAACGCGGCGATTCGGGTGCGGGCCTTCGCCGAGCACGCCGGGCTGCCGGAGCTGCGCGGGCGCAAGCCATTCGGCGGCACCATCCTGAGTCACGATTTCGTCGAGGCGGCGATGCTCCGCCGCGGCGGCTGGGCGATTCACATGGCGCCGATCCTGTCGGGCAGCTACGAGGAGTGCCCGCCCTCGCTCAGCGATTATGCGCTGCGCGACCGTCGCTGGTGCCAGGGCAATCTGCAGCACCTCGCGGTGCTGCCGGCCCGCGGCTTCCACTGGGTCAGCCGGCTGCATCTCGTCACCGGCATCGGTGCCTATCTGACCGCGCCGATGTGGCTCACGTTCCTGCTGGTCGGATTGATGATCTCGCTGCAGGCGCGCTTCGTGCGGCCGGAATATTTTGCTCCGGGCTTCTCGCTGTTCCCGCAATGGCCGGCGCAGGATCCGGTCCGCGCCGCGCAGGTATTCGCCGGCACGATCGGGCTGTTGCTGGCGCCCAAGCTGCTCGGCTACCTCCTCCTGCTCGGCGATCGCTCGATGCGGCGCGGCTGCGGCGGCGCGCTGCGCGGATTTGCGGGGCTGCTGATCGAAACGCTGATCTCGGGGCTGACCGCTCCCATCCTGATGCTGATGCAGACGGCCGCGGTCCTGCAGATCCTGCTCGGACGCGACGCCGGCTGGAGCGCGCAGCGCCGCGACGCCGCCGCCGCCATGCCGCTGCGGGAGAGCTTGCGCCGCTATCGCTGGCACACCTTGTTCGGCTTCTCGTTCGCGGCAGCGGCCTTTGCCGTGTCCCCGCCGCTGTTCCTGTGGATGACGCCGGTCATCGTCGGCCTGGTGTTCGCCGTTCCGCTGGCCACGCTGACGGCGCGGCCGAACTGGGGGCTCGCGCTGCGCCGGCTCGGGCTGCTGTCGATCCCGGAGGAGCGCGCACCCCCGCGCATCCTTTCCCATGCGGAGGAATTGACCGCGAGCTTGCGTGCGGTCGAGCGCAAGCCGGGCGAGCTGATGGCCGCGTTTCTCGACGATCCGGACGTCGTCGAGCTGCACCGCCGCATGCTGCCGCCGCCGCGGCGCCGCTCCGGCCGCGACCTCGACGTCCACCTCGTCGTCGGTCTCGCCAAGCTCGACGAATGCACGAATCTGGAGGAGACGCTCGAAGTCCTGAGCGAGGCGGAGAAGCGCGCGCTGCTCGGCAGCGAGCGCGGGCTCGAGCGGCTTGCCGCGCTGTGGCGATCACAGCGGGATCGCGCGACATAGCGGATCGACCCGGCACTGCGACGGGTCATCCTGGACACGGATCGGCCCCGGTGGCACAAGCGGCGAATGAAGACCTTTCTGCTGCGCTTCTTCACCTGGTGGAACGGCGTGACGTTCGGCACCCAGTTTTGGACGTGGGCGTATGGGGAGCTCGTCGGGACCGACGAGTTCGGCAATCGCTATTACCGGACCCGCGGCGGCAAGGTCGATCCCACCCTCGGGTTCGAGCGCCGGTGGGTGATCTACACCGGCTATGCGGAAGCCTCGAAGGTGCCGCCGAGCTGGCACGGCTGGCTGCACCACACCGTCGACGTGCCGCCGACACAGGAGACCGTGAAGACCTGGCCCTGGGAGAAATCGCATCGGCCCAATCTCACCGGCACGCCGCTGGCCTATCGCCCGCCCGGCTCGACGCTCGCCCAGAACCGCCGCCATCCCGCCACCGGCGACTACAAGGCCTGGACGCCGGGCGAGTAACGCTTCGTTTCTCCCCCGAAGGGGATCCGCCGCGGGAGGAAGCGCCCTTTCCGTGCCGCAATCCGCGTGTTAACCAGCCGCATTCCGCCGCGAAAAAATCGCGCGCGGCTCCGGGCGCCGATGGCTGGACCCAAATTTCTCGCAGCGTTGGCTTGCGTCGGCGTGCTGGTGAATGTCGCACCGGCAGCGGCGCAATTCGGCACGATTTTCGGCGATTCGCCGCGCCCGCCCGCGAACGTGCCCGGGCGCCAGCCGTATCCGCCGCCGCCAAGCGAATCCCGCGGCCCTGCGCCGCCGCCTGGCGCCGTTCAGTCGCAGCCGCTTCCGCCGCCGCCCGGGATGGACCCGACCCAGCAGGGCGTGGTGCAAAGACCGGGTCAGGCGCCGCCACCCGGCCTGCCGCCGGGCCAGCGCCAGCCGCGCGGCGCCCCGCAGCCCGGCAATACCGCGCCGCAGCCCGGCGACGAAGTGATCACGGCGTTGCCGGCGGAGAAGGTCGTCAATCCGACCGCGGTGTTCTCCGGGCTCGACAAGATCACCGGCCGGATCATCACGTTCGATGTCGCCGTCAACGAGACGGTGCAGTTCGGTGCACTGCAGGTCACGCCGCGCGCCTGCTACACGCGCCCGCCGACGGAAACGCCGAATACCGACGGCTTCGTCGAAGTCGATGAGATCACGCTGCAGGGCGAGACCAAGCGCCTCTTCACCGGCTGGATGTTCGCGGCGAGCCCCGGCCTGCACGGGGTCGAGCATCCGATCTACGATGTGTGGCTCGTCGACTGCAAAAAGAGCAACGTCGCCGCGGGAACGCCGCCCTCGAGCGCTGCCGCCGCGACGCCGAGCCCGCCGATCCAGAGCGCCAATCCGCCTGCGCCGGCCGCGGCTGCACCGGCAGAGCCCGCCGTGCCCGCGCAGGCGGCCAATCCATCCCCCGCGACTCAGAGGCGGTAAGCCTCGTCCGGCAACGAGCGCAAACGCGCGGACGGCGCCTCAGCCGGCGCCCGTCGCGCGGGCGAGCGCGTCGCGCCCGGTCATCGGGATATCCGGCGCCAGTGCGTCGAAGCGGCCATCGCCGGCCAGCGCCCGCTCGAGCAGCCGGTGATACTGGCGCCGGGACAGCTCGATCGCGCCGAACATCTCCAGATGATCGGTGACGAACTGGGTGTCGAGCAGGACAAAACCGCCGGCGCGCAGCCGGGCGACGAGATGCACCAGCGCGATCTTCGAGGCATCGCGCGCGCGGTGGAACATGCTCTCGCCGAAGAATGCGCCGGCGAGGCTGACCCCATAGAGCCCGCCGACCAGGACATCGCCGTCATAGACCTCGACCGTGTGGCAATGCCCGTGCTCGAACAGGGCGCGATAGAGCCTGCGAATCCGGATGTTGATCCAGGTCCGGGCGCGGCCGGCCTGGGGCTCGGCGCAGCCGTCGATCACCGCGTCGAAATCGCGATCGCACACCACCCGAAACCGATCGCCGCGCAAGGTGCGGGCGAGCCGCGCCGGTACATGGAAGCGCTCGAGCGGCAGAATGCCCCGGCGCTCCGGCTCGATCCAATAGAGCGCCGGGTCCTCGGCGCTCTCCGCCATCGGAAAGATGCCGCAGGCATAGGCCTTGAGCAGCACTTCCGGCGTGATCTCGACTTGGGAGCTCTGACGGTTGGCCATGGAATCGAATTGTAAGGCGGGTCGGGCGGCAGCGAAACCCACCGGTGGGTCGCGCTTCGCTCGACCCATCCTGCGAGCTGCGCGCCCGTCCTCGCCGTCATTCCTGCAGCACGGTGCGCGCGAGAAAATCTTCCAGCCAATGGATGTGATAATTGCCGTCGACGATGTCCTGCTCGCGCACCAGCGCGCGGAACACCGGCAAGGTGGTGTCGATCCCGTCGATGACGAACTCGTCGAGCGCGCGCTTGAGCCGCATCAGGCACTCGGTGCGGGTCTTGCCGTGCACGATCAGCTTGCCGACGAGCGAATCGTAATAGGGCGGGATCGCATAGCCCTGATAGGCCGCCGAATCCACGCGGACGCCGAGGCCGCCGGGCGGGTGATAGTGCAGGATCCGGCCCGGGGAGGGCCGGAACGAGGCGGCATTCTCGGCATTTACGCGGCACTCGATCGCGTGGCCGTGAAAGCGCACGTCCTTCTGCTCGAGCAGGAGCTCGGCGCCCGCCGCCACCCGGATCTGCTCGAGAACAAGGTCGATGTCGGTGATCATCTCGGTGACCGGATGCTCGACCTGGATCCGCGTGTTCATCTCGATGAAATAGAACTGCCCGTCCTGGTGCAGGAACTCGACGGTGCCGGCGCCGAGATAATTGAGCGCCCGCATCGCATCCGCGACTTTCTCGCCGATGCGGTCGCGTTCCCCCGCATTGAGCGCCGGCGAGGGGCCTTCCTCCAGCAGCTTCTGATGCCGCCGCTGCAGCGAGCAATCGCGCTCGCCAAGGTGGATGGCGCGGCCGTTGCCGTCGCCGAGCACCTGGATCTCGACGTGGCGCGGCGCCTCCAAATATTTCTCCAGGTAGAGCGCGTCGTAGCCGAACGCCGCCTTGGCTTCGGCGCGCGCCGTTGCCAGAGCCGACGACAATTCCGCTTGCGAGCGCGCGACCTTCATGCCGCGCCCGCCGCCGCCGGCGGCCGCCTTGATCAGCAGCGGGAAGCCGAAGTCCGCCGCAAGCCGAACTGCGTCCTCGTCGGAACCGACTGCCGTTTCCGAGCCCGGCACCACCGCGAGGCCGAGCCGTCGGGCGGTGCGCTTGGCCTCGATCTTGTCGCCCATCAGGCGGATGTGCTCGGGCTTGGGCCCGATGAAATGCACGTTGTGCTCGGCGAGAATTTCGGCGAACCGCGCGTTCTCGGACAGGAAGCCGTAGCCCGGATGCACCGCATCCGCGCCGGTGATCTCGCACGCCGCGAGCAGCGCCGGAATATTGAGGTAGGAATCCCTGGCCGGCGGCGGGCCGATGCAGACGCTTTCGTCGGCGAGCCGCACGTGCATGGCGTCGTCGTCGGCGGTCGAATGCACCGCCACCGTGGCGATGCCGAGCTCCTTGCAGGCGCGCAGGATCCTGAGCGCGATCTCGCCGCGGTTGGCGATGAGGATCTTATCGAACATGACTTCGCGGCAAGGTTCGCCGCTCCCCGGACGCGACGCGCCGCGAAGCGCAGGGGCGGCGGCCGCTCATTCGACGATCATCAGCGGCTGGCCGTATTCGACCGGCTGGCCATCCTCGAACAGGATCTGCGTCACCATTCCGCCGCGCGGCGCCGGGATCTGGTTCATGGTCTTCATCGCCTCGACGATCAGCAGGGTATCGCCGATCTTGACCGGGCTGCCGATCTCGACGAACGGCTTCGCCCCGGGCTCCACGGATCGGTAGGCGGTTCCGACCATTGGCGAGGTCACCACGCCGGGATGCTTGGCCGGATCGGCAGGCGCGGGGGTCGGTATCGGCACGGGTGCCGTCGCGGCTGCCGGCAGCGCCGCCGCGTCCGGTCGCGGCGAAACGTGCACGACAGGCGAGTGCCGCGCCACGCGCACGCGCATGCCGTTTTGCTCGATCTCGATCTCGTCGAGGCCGGTTTCCTCGAGCAATTCCGCAAGCTCGTGGATCAGCTCCCGATCGATTGCAACTTTGCCCTTGTGCATCGGCCGTTTCGGAAGCTGCATGGCGCGGTCAGCTCTTGGCGGTTGCGCCGACCATGGCGGCAAGCCCGATGATGGCCAGCGCATAGCCCTCGATGCCGAACCCGCAGATCACCGCACGAGCCGCGCGCGAGACATAGGAATGATGGCGGAAGCTCTCGCGCGCGTGGATATTGCTGATGTGCACCTCGATGACCGGGATCTTCACCGCCAGGATCGCATCGAGAATCGCCACCGAGGTCGTGGTGTAGCCGGCGGGATTGATCACGATCCCCAATGCGTTGCTGCGAGCCGCTTCCTGAATCCAGTCGACGATCGCGCCCTCGTGGTTGGATTGACGGAACTCCACCGCGACCTCGAAGCGCTTGCCCGCGTTGCGGCACAGCTGTTCGACGTCGGCGAGCGTGGTGTGGCCGTAGGTTTCCGGCTCGCGGGTGCCGAGCAGGTTGAGGTTCGGGCCATTGAGGACGTAGATGGTGTCGGCCATGACGTGCCTTGGCTATGGGCTTCTGCAAGGAGAGGGGGGTGCCGCCATCCCGGCTCCCGGCGCGTTATAGGAGGGCACGGCTGCGGGGGAAAGCCCGCGGCAACCAAACGCCGCTATCGTCGCGCGACGCCGACCTTCTCTTTCAGCGCCGTCACGCCCACCGCGCCGATGACGACTTCGCTGCCGATGACATAGCTCGGCGTGCCGTTGAGCCCCAGCGCCTCGGCGATATGCATGTTCTCCTCGAGCGTGGCCTTGGCCTCGTCGCCGGTCATGTCCTTTTCGATGCGCGCCGTATCGAGGCCGATCTCCTTGGCGACGGCGAGCGCGTGGGCGCGGTCGGCCTGGCCCCGGCCGCCGAGCAGCTTCTGATGGAACTCGAGGTACTTTTTGCCGGTCGGGTCCTGCATGCGGACCGCAACTCCGACCTGCGCCGCTTCCACCGAGCCGGGCCCCAGCACGGGGAATTCCTTGAGCACGACGCGGAGCTTCGGATCCTCCTTCATCAGGTTGAGAAGATCGCTCAGCGCCCGTTTGCAATAGCCGCAATTGTAATCGAAGAACTCGACCAGCGTCACGTCGCCCTGGCGATTACCGATCGTGACCTGGCGCGGCGAGTAGAACAGCGCCTGACTGTATTGTTTGACGCCGTCCCGGTGCTTGGCGGCCTCGGCATCGCTCTGGCGCTTCTCGAGTTCGTTGATGACTTCCTGGAGCACCTCGGGATGGGCGACCAGATAATCCTTGACGATGCGCTCGATCTCGCCGCGCTGGGTATCCGAGAACGATTGGGCGCGCGCCGGAAGCGAACCGATCGCCAGCACGGCTGCCACGATGGCGATCAGGAGTGGACGGAGCAAGCGTTGCATCGAAAATCTTCCTTCAGTTGCGGCTGGCTCTCGCCGGCGGCTTATAGGTTACGATGTCGTCGGCCCGGACCCAACCGGGAGAACCGGTCGGAAACCGGGTTTTGGCCCGCGCCGCGAGGTCTCGCGCGGTCTTGAAATCGCCGCGCGCGAACGCCGCCTGGGACGCCGCGAGATCGGCTTCGGCAAGATCTCCCTTCTGACCATAGGCCATGGCCAGCTGAGTGTAGCCTTCGGGCATATCGGGTTCGTGGGTCACCGCCGCCCGCAGCAGCGGAATCGCCTCGGCCGCGTTCTTGGGCTCGTTGGTGGCGACCAGCGCCTGCGCCAGCAGGATCTGGATCAAGGCGGCATTGGGTGCGAGCGCCGCGGCCCGGCGCAAGGGCACGAGGGCTTCGGCGGGTCGGCCGTTTTCCATCAGCGCCTGTCCCTTGAGCTCGAGAAAATACGGATTGCTCGGCTGGGCCTGGACCAGAGCCTCGATCTGGACGAGCGCGGAGCGCAGGTCGGAATGCCGATAGGCGACGATGGCGCGGGCGTAGCGGGCGGCGAGACTGGTATCGCTCGCCGGGTAGCGCCGCTCCACCGTGTCGGGCCGCTCGATGAAACCCGACAGCTTGGCCCGCATCATGTCGTGGCGCAGCTGCAGCTCGGAGGGGTCCTTCTTGTCCCAATAGGGGCTGGTCTTCGCCAGGCCCTCGAGGGCGGCGACGCGTTCCTTCGGCAAGGGGTGCGATTGCAGATAGGGATCGATGTAACGCGAGCTCACCAGCATCTGATCGGCGAGCCGCTTGAAGGTATCGGACATGCCCTTCGCCGACTGGCCGGTGGCGGTCAGGAATTTCACTCCGGCGCGATCCGCCTGCTCCTCCTGCGCGCGCACATAAGAGAGCAGCGATCGCAACGCGATCGATTGCGGCGCGGAAAGCGCCGCGGCCCCGACCTGACCGATGCCGGAACCCGCGCCGGCCCGCGCACCGGCCACCATGGCGCCGACGCCCAGCAGCATGGCGATGATGGCCGAAGTCTCCGCCCGCGAGATCTCCTCGCGCAGGCGGGCAAGGTGCCCGCCGGCGATGTGTCCGGTTTCATGGGCGAACACCCCGATGATCTCGTTCGGGGTCTTTGCCTCCATCAGCGCTCCGACGTTGACGAAGATCCGCCTGCCGTCGGCCACGAAGGCGTTGAACGCACGGTCATTGATGATGACGACCCGGATGTTCTGCTGCGCCAGCCCGGCGGCGCGCAGGACGGGCTGCGTGTAATCGCGCAGCAGCTGCTCGATCTCCGCATCGCGGATGAGCGGTAGCCCCTTGTGCTCTTGCGGGCTGGCCGGGCCGACCGAAGCGATCATGGCGGCCGCGGTGACGAGTGCGATGGTGCGCGAGGCTGGCGTCCCCCGCCGCTCCCTGTTAAGCCCTCGGCCGTTCGTCATGACAGGTCGGATTCCCCGGAAATTCCGGCGCAAACTAGAAAGCCGCCGGGACATGGTCAACGCGGCCGCGATCACGACTTGGGAATGCGGGCAACAGCCTGCGGAATGCGGCATTAGCGAGGCGATGCGGCAAGGATGACATCGGATCGATCGCGATCATGCTCGATGCGGCGAAACGGTTGATCACGGCCTCGGCGCGCAGCGATGTGGCGCCGTTCATGGTGATGGACGTGATGGCGGCGGCGGCCCGGCTCGAGGCGCAGGGGCGGCGCGTCGTGCACATGGAGGTCGGCCAGCCCGCGGCGCCGGCGCCTTCGAGCGCCATCGCGGCGGCGCGCGCCGCGCTGGAGACCGCGCGGATCGCCTACACCGAGGCGCTGGGTATTCCCACGCTGCGCGCCCGCATCGCCCGCCACTATGCCGAGACCTACGGCTGCGGGCTCGATCCTGACCGCGTCGTGGTCACCACCGGCTCGTCCGCGGGGTTCCTGCTGGCGTTTCTCGCCCTGTTCGAGCCCGGAGAACGGGTCGCGATGGCGCGGCCCGGCTACCCGCCTTACCGGCACATCCTGACCGCGCTCGGCTGCGAGCCGGTGCCGATCGAGATTTCTGAAGATACCCGCTGGTCGATCACGGTCGAGAGCCTGCTCGCCGCGCATCGCCGCGCGCCGCTCCAAGGCGTGCTGGTCGCGAGCCCAGCCAATCCGACCGGCACGATGATGACGGGGCAAGCGCTCGCCGATCTCGTCGCGGCCGCGGAGGCGGAGGGAATTCGGGTGATCTCGGACGAGATCTACCACGGGCTCGATTACGCC
>WNGL01016940.1_pt1 | contig 15803 bp, 7 predicted proteins | sample 5400591 | NCBI WGS metagenome assembly WNGL01 (sample SAMN13153377, study PRJNA577476) | soil metagenome | isolation source: 80 cm soil or saprolite under Garry oak tree replicate 1 | place: USA:California | collected 2016-06-15
TTCCTCGCTTCGACGTTGCGGGATTCACCTCGCTCGGAACACAGTTCTTTACGCAGGTAAACCGCGCCAACACCACGCAGAGCCTTGCCGCCAACCTCTCCAAGATCATCGGACGGCATTCGATCGAGGTAGGCACCGATTTACGGTTGATTCAAGGCGCTCTTTTTCAGGCGGGCTGGCCGAGCGGACAGTTCGCGTTTGATGCTGGCTTCACCAATGGCCCCGACCCCACGGTCGGCGAGAACAACGGCAACGGCCTGGCGTCCCTGTTGCTGGGAACGACCTCGAACGGCGCCAACTTTGCTTCGTATGACCCCCACTGGTTTTTCACGAATCGCTATTACGCGTTTTACGCCCAGGACGATATCAAGGTCAGCCGCAAGCTGACCCTGAACCTCGGCCTGCGCTACGACTACGAGAGCCCGCTCAGCGACCGGCACAATCAACTGAGCTTTATTGATTTCAAGTCAACGATCCCCATAACCGTGACCCCCGTCGACGCCAGTCAAGGGCTGGATCCGACTCTCGCCCAAAGCCTGGGAATCGGCCAGCGGCCGAATCTGCCCCTCATCGGCGGAGGCTCGGGATTTCCAGGCGTGAACGGCATCGGAAAAGGAGTCAGTTTGCCCATCCGAAATAACTTCGGGCCACGTGTGGGTCTGGCCTATTCGCTCGACGACAAGACAGTCATACGGACGGCTTATGGGATCATCTATCCCGGGTCGACGGCGGATAACAGCGGCAACTTTCCCACCATCCAGGGGTTCAACCCAATCACAGAGGCCTTTTTAGCGTCGGACGGCATCACGCCCCAGAACCGTCCTGACCGCGGATTTCTGTTGAGTAATCCTTTTCCGAACGGACTGAGGCAAGTGCAGGGTTCGTCCCAGGGGTTGTTAACCAGTATTGGAAGCGGTGACACCGGGTTCCTGCGCAACGATAAGCACGCCTACTATCAGCAGTGGAATTTCGGCGTGCAACGCGAGCTGCCGGGTAACATGCTGGTCGAAGCCGCCTATGTGGGCGCTCACAGCGTGCACTTACAGGACTACGCCGGCGCTTCCGTCGACGTCCTGCCGGACAAGTACTTGGCGCTAGGGAACAGCCTGTTCGATTCTCTGCCCAATCCCTTCTTCGGTGTTGTTCCGGCGAACTCCGCGCTGGGAGGCTCGAGCACGATCTCCCGCCAGCAGCTTCTCCTGCCGTATCCCGAATTCACCGGGGTCAACGGCCAGGCCGGCCATCGGACATCCTCGACATACAACGGCGTGCAGTTGAAAGTGCAAAAGCGGATGTCGCTCGGCCTCAGTGCCCTTGGGTCGTACACCTTTTCGAAAACCCTGGACGATGACTCGGCCACCGATGGCTCGGTGATCAACGGCACGCCCTTCGTCCTGAGGGCGGATCATTCGCTCTCCGCCAACGACCGCTCGCAGGTGCTGACCATCAGCTCGATTTACCAACTGCCCTTCGGGCGCGGGAAAGCATTCGGGGCCGGCATCTCAAACCCGGCGGTCAACCACCTCATCAGCGGCTGGGAAGCGAGCTCCATCCTGAGCTTTGCCACCGGCTTTCCGATTGGAATCTTCTGCGGCTATTGCTCATTTCCCGCCAACCGGCCCGACTTGGTCGGGAACCCCAACACCGGCAGCGGCTCGGTGGAGTCTCGCCTGAACAATTGGCTGCCCGCTAGCGCCTTTGCTCCCAACCTGCCCTTTCAATTTGGAAACGTGTCCCGGACCCTGCCACACACGCGCGGACCCGGACAAGCCAATATGGATTTCTCGCTGGTCAAGGATACGCACATCGGTGAGCGGTTGGATGTTCAGTTCCGCTCTGAATTCTTCAACTTCCTGAACCGCCCGCAGTTCGGGATGCCGAATTCGACTGCGGGAAGCCCCAGCTTGGGGGAGATCACGAGCCAGGTGAACATCCCCCGGCAGATTCAGTTCGGACTGAAATTTTACTGGTGAATCCTGCGGTAGTTTCGCCGAGCCGGGCCGTCTTTCAGAAGCTCCGCATACGGTGCCTCCTGACTCGGAGGTGCCGGTCGACCGCCACGGCTCATCCACATGTCGATGTCGCCCAAGTGAGTCTCCTGTGAATCGCTCTGAATGGAAGGAACTGGAAGCGGACGTCATAAGGCTAAGGAAAGGTGGCGCGGACGTCGAGACGCTGCTGAGCTTAATGAGGGAAAGGCGACTCAGCCAAACTGACTCGTTTCTAATGCTCGCCAGAGTCTCCGGCTTCGAATTCGCTGAGGCTCAGAAATTGGTCTTTGAGAGCAAAACCTGGGCCAATCGCCGTGAGGTTAATGCCAAACTGCAAGAAGACCTTATGCAAGCATTGCGCGAATTGAGCCAGGAAAACGATCCCAATTTCAAAATCGAGATTGAAGAGAACCCTGACGAGCCGGAACAATAGAGGCAAGCGTGTAGGATGGTTCTGTGTGGTACCGGAATCGGAGATGGATCGGAGGTGGAATCAGCAGGTGAGATCGTCGCGCCGCAGCTTGATCCTTAGCCTCGCGCTGGCCGTCGCCGTAGCTCTCGCCGGTCGGGCCCTTCTGGGGACTGACGGGGAAGCGGAGAAATACTTCAAAGAAGGCTTCGGTTCCATCCAGCGCGGTGACTTTGCCGGGGCTCAGGCCGAGATCCAGGCCGGCTTGAAAATGGATCCCAGATCTCCCGCCGGATACGACCTTCTCGGAATCGCCTTCGACGGCCAGCGACTTTTCAAGGAAGCTGAGGCGGCTTATCGCCAGGCGCTCGAGCTCAATCCGAATTTTATCGCCGCGCACAACGATCTGGGCAGGAGTCTATACCGCCAGGGAAAGCCCGGCGATGCCTCCACCGAGTTTACCCGCGCTCTCCGCATTGAGCCCAGGAATTTCACGGCCAACTTCAACTTGGGCGTGATTTCGCTCGAAGCCAAGAACTATTCGAAGGCCGCAAAATATCTCGAGGTTGCCGCCGGCCAGGCGCCTTCCGATGCTCAGGCGCTTTTCGCCTTGACCCATGCGTATCTGGGCGCAGGAGAGAACGACCGCGCCCTCGCCGTGTCGCGGCGGATCGTGGCGATCGCTCCCGAGGACACACAGATTCATTTCTCGCTTGGGGGCCTGTTTCTCAAGTGGAAGTTATACCCCCAGGCAGTGGACGAGCTCGAACGCGCGCGGATCTCCGAACCGCGGAATTTCGAGCTGCTCTACAACCTGGGTCAGGCCTACAAGCACGTCCAGAAATACTCCGAGGCCGAGGAGGCCTTCTTACACGCCCTCTCCATTCAGGACAACTCTGTGGAAACGCTCTATCAACTCGCCGTTGTTTATGTCGAAGGCAAGCACCCCGACGAGGCCATTCAGATTCTCGTCCGCGCGCGGCGGCTCGCGCCCGAACGGCCGGATGTCCTTCTTCTCCTCGGCCGTGAGTGCATCCAGGAAGGTTTCATCGAGGACGCGGTCGGCGTTCTAGAGGATTGCGTGCGGATTGATCCTCGAAAAGTCGAACCCCACTTGCTCCTCGGTGAAGCCCTGACCAAAGACAAGCAGTTCCCAAAGGCCCTGAAGGAATACCAGACTGTGGCCGCACTCGAACCCCAAAACCCTCAGTCTTATGTTCTGCTGGCCCGCACGCTCTGGTATGCGGGCCAGCGCCCGGAAGCGGAGGGCCTGTTGCACAAGGCGCTCGATCTTGACCCCAGGAATGTCGAAGCCGCGTATTACCTGGGGCTCTTCGCCTCCAACGAAGCGAGTTATCCCCTTGCCGAAAGGTGGCTGAAGCAGGCGCTCAAGTACGATCCTCAGCACTTCGGCGCTCTCTATGAACTGGGCACCACTTACATGCGCGCCCACGATTACGTTCATGCGCGCGATTATCTTGAGCGCGCCAGTGCTGAGTCTCCCGCGTTTTCGCAGATACATTATCGCCTCGCGGCGGTCTATCGCCAGCTCGGAGACGCCGGGCGCGCCGCCGAGTCGCTCGAGCGTTTCAAGAAGTACGACCAGCTCGACGCCCAACACCGCACGTATTACCCACAAGGGCTGCTCGATTTTGTGAACGAAACTCAGAACCTGCCCGACCGTCAGCGGCTGGAGCGCTACCGCGCCGCACTCTTGAAGGCCGAGGAAAAGAATGGTGACGACTCAGACTTGCTTTTGTTTCTGGCGCGCGTTTTCTTGGAACTTGGCCAGAAGCCTGAAGCGCTGAAAAGGCTACAGAAGATTTCTTCGCTCGCGGCAGATAATGTTCAAACCCGGCTTCGAGCGGCATCGCTTCTCGCGAGCTTCCACGATTATCCCGAGGCAGCGGAAACACTTCAGACTTTCCTTCAACAGCATCCCGGCGCTGAGGAAGCCCGCCTGGCGCTCGCTTCGATTTATTTCCAGACGCGACACGATGAACAAGCTCTGCAGATCTTGAGTCCATCTTCGCCCGACTCCAAGTATTCCGCGGCCTCACACAATTTAATGGGACGTCTCGCGAGCCGCGCGGGAGATTCTTCTCGGGCGCTTCAAGAGCTCCGCAGGGCCGTCGAGCTCGAACCACAGAACGAAGACTACGTCACCGACCTGGCTTTGGAGTTGGCCTTCGCCAAGCGCATCGACGAATCTCATGATCTCCTCGAAAAGGCGCGCAAGGATTTTCCGGCTAGTGGCAGGATTTTCTTCGCCGAGGGCCTCTGTTACCAGGTCGCCGGGCATCGTAGCGAAAGCGAATGGGCGTTTCGCCAGGCCGCCGATTTGAGCTGGCAGTGGCAGGCGCCCTATCTCGCCCAAGGCAATATGCTGCGCGAACTCGGCTCGCCCAAAGAGGGCCTCGAAAAGTTGAACCAGGCCGAGGAGCTTTTCACCGGCAGCCCGTGGCCGCATTGGCTCAAGGCTTTGGCGTTGGCGAAGACTGGAGCGAATTCTGAATCGCAATCGGAGTTCACACGCGCGCAGGACCTCGCTTCTAACGAGCCCGAGATCTTTCCGGTGCTTCTCGCCAGCTCGTTGCGACACGGCGACTGCGGCACGGCGCGGGAGATGTCGGCAAAGATGGCTGCGTTCGGTTTCGCGAGCGAAATCGAGATCGGACGCTGGTGCGGTGAGTCCACGCTCCCACAGATGACGTCCGGCCCGGCGCTGGAAAAGGCGCTGGCACCGTATTCGGAATTGAAACTACTCGTCGAGATGGCGAGAGAAGATCGCGCGCACGGGTTTGGCCCCTGAAAACCGCATGGAGAAGGATCTCGGCCGAGCAGATTGATTTATTCCGAGGCTGGATTCGAAAGGGGGCCAACGATGATACGCAGGCGGAGGTCAAGAGCCGCCTCGAGCCGGGGCGCTGGAGAGGTCGAACTCACGGTGTTGAAATGAAGAGCCCTAACAAACTTGATACGGTGACCCGAGGGCGCTCGATTCTCTCCCGCCACGCGAGCGCCAACCTCTCCTTGCTCTCTTTGACCGCGCTTGTCCTGGTGTTCAGAGCGGGGAGCGCCCGCGCCGGATGGGGTCTTCCTCAGGGCGGCTCGTTCCCAGTCGCAAGTCTTTCCTCCCAACAGCGACTCGACCGTGGCAAGGAATTGATGAAACAGCGGAAATTCGCGGAGGCAGCGGCGGAGTTCCGCGAGCTTTTGCGTACAGAACCGAATTCTCCGTTTATCTATAATCTGCTAGGCTTCTGCGCCCTCCAACAAGGCTTACGCGAAGAAGCGGTGACTTACTTTAAGAAAGCCGTCGAATTAGACCCTGGCTTTAAACCGGCGCGAAACAACCTGGGTGGGGTCTACTTCCTCGAAGGTCGCCCCCAAGACGCCGCGAAAGAATTTCTAGCCGTCACCCGAATTGACGCTCGTGATTCGCAGGCTTATTTCAATTTGGCGCGGGCGGAACTGGCCACAAACCAGGAAACGGCAGGGTTGCAACATCTCCGCCAAGCCTACGACCTCTCTCCCGACAGCCTAGATTACGCCATGGCTCTGGGGCGCTTGTATCTCAAGCAAGGGCGAAAAGAGGCCGGGAAACCCGTGGTCGAAAAGTTAGCTAACGCGTCATCCTCGAATCCGACAATCGAATTAGAGCTGGGAGGGCTTCTGCTAAGCTATGGGAAGGAAGAGGCAGCGGTCGAACATCTGCGCCGGGTGCAGGGTGTCGAGCCCAAGGCTAGCGAGGTCCTCTACGCACTCGCCGTCGACTATTTCAAGAAGCAGGATTTCAAAGCCGCGCTCAGATTGCTTGAGATGGTGGGGCCGTCCATGCAGAACTCGGCGGCCTGGCACGATCTCGTGGGTGAAAGCCATTTCAAGCTCGGAGAACCTGGGCCGGCGGTCGCCGAGGTCCAGAAGGCGATGAACTTGGACCCGCATGATGAGGACTATGTTCTGGAATTAAGCGAAATCTTGGTAACCAACAGAGCCTCGCAGGCTGCGGTCACCCTCTTGGACTCGGCAAAGAAGGTATTCCCCGATTCTTCAAGAATCTGGTTCGCGCTAGGAGTCGCCTATCTCGATGTGCCGGACCATCCTGCGGCTGAGGCGGCGCTGACCAAGAGCCTCGAACTCGATCCCAAGCTCGATCTCGCCTGCGTCGTCCTCTGTCGCAGTTACGAAGAAACCGGCAAATGGGACCAACTGACGGAAACCGCACACAAGGTCATCCGGATCAACCCGCGGAATTCCCTGGGATATTACTACGGGGCGTTGGCGCTTCTGCGGAGCTCTTCCGCGGACGCCGCGGGGGACGAAGAGGCAGAAAAACTTCTGACGAGATCCATTGAGCTTGACGAGAACGAACCGGAGCCACGTTATGAATTGGCGAAGCTCATGATTAAAGAAGGAAACAAGAAGGCTGCACAACTCGAACTCGAAAAGATAATCCGCGTCAACCCCGACTTTGCTCCAGCGTTCTATCAACTCTCGCGTTTAGACCGCGAGCAGGGTGAAGTCCATAAGAGCGAGGAGGAACAGAAAACTTTTGACCGCCTCAGTGCCCAGGAGCGCGTCAAAGCAATGACTAAGATGCTCGTTGAAATCCACCAACGAGAAGCTAACCGATGAGACCCACTTAATGAAACTGTGGGTTATGTAATGTCCCTCCAGGCTTGAGATCACAGGCCAGCACTCAGCCTCAGGCGCATCGGCGGCGTCTCATGACTTCTGACAAGGTCGGACTAAGCAAGAACACTTCGAGGCTAAGCCAAAACGTGAACAAAACTTGGAGATGAGGTTGCGTCCGAATTGCGACTAGAATTGATGCTTGGCTGCGGATTGCTCGCGGGCGGCTTTGGTTTCTTCCCCCAAGGCTGTGTAAGCCAGGGCCAACTGCGAATGAAGCTCGGCGACGTCCGGCCTCAACGACAGCGCCTCCTCAAAATATGGAACGGACTCCTGGTAATGCTTCTGAGCAAAATAGTGCTGGGCGATGATACGCAGTTCTTCAAATAGCAGGGCCGTCATCTTCTCGTCATCGGGACGTAACTGGTGGGCATGACGCAATTGCCGGAGGGCACCGAAATCGTCTGCCAAGGAGAAAAAAACTGACCCGAGCAGGGCCACGGCATCATAGGACTCAGGCCGCAAGGTTACCGCCGCTTCGAGAGGCTTTTTGGCCTCCTGATACCTCTTCATTTTGAAATACGTCAGGCCCAGATTGAACTGTGCCTCGTAGTCTTCTGGGTCAATACCAGCGGCCTTGGCGAGTGGTATCACGGCGTGATCGTAAAGTCCGTACTGCGCAAGCAAAACACCTTGGCTTATAAGCTTGGTGGGATCATCCCCACCCAAGAGCCGCCGGCACTCCGTTTCAGCTTCTTCCTTTGGCTTGGACGCCAGCGACTGCTGACATTGGATGATCTCTCGCGCCTTTGTTTGGTAAGTACCGTGAAGCTTTTCAGAAAGCTCATACTCTTTCCGGCCCTCCGAAGCCTTTCCTGATTTCTGGTAACATCGCGCGAGCAGAAGGTGAATACGATAATCTCCGGGCTTTGCAATCGCGGCCTGCTTCAGAGTACGAATGGCTTTGTCGGCTTCACCTTTTCTGAAATAAGCGGAACCGAGGTAGTACAGCTCGTCAGCAACCGGCTTCCCTTTTGAAACGGCCTCGAGGCGCCGGATCGCCTGATCGAGATCGCCTTCTGCAAGGTCGACTCGCCCCAGAAAATAGGCTGCAAAAAGATGCTCCGGGTTTAGACGCAACACCTCCTCGAAAGCCTCCCTTGCCTCAGCATACTTCCCAACTGCGAAATAGGCGACTCCGAGGTCGTACCGGGCCATCAGCAGTTTAGGATCCAGCTCAAGGGCCTGACGAAAGAATGGGATGGCTTCTTCGTAGCGGTCCTGTCCCAATGCCTTCAACCCGCTTTCCAACAATGCTTCGGGACTTTGGGAGGTAAATTTCTTTTCTTGTGCCGGGGAAGTGAAAAAGTCTCGTGCTCCCCCGTGGCTGCTCAGACCGTTCTGTTCCAACGCCTTCTCCGCGGATCCCTGCGCACGCGAAACGCAGGGGCCATTGAACAACGGGAATAAGAACATTGCAACAAGGAGCAGGTAGCGTAAACCTCCGTTTGTGAGGCCTATAGCTCTTTTGCGGTTTGACCACGCACCGGTTGAGAACGGTGTCGGAACCGAGGGCTCGAATTTGAGGGCCGCCGCCCCTGCGGAAACCCCGCGTTCTTCACCAATCGACCGCTCAGGCATGTCCTCAATTTAGCAGCCCTTCATGACGCGAGCAAGGAAGTGGGGCAGGTCCCCAATCCCTCGATCACGTGTAGGGACGCACGGCAAGCAGGGGTGATTCCGCGCCCTGCAGGATCGCCTCTACGGCATTCACACGTGCAAGCGAAGGGAAACATGCCACTGCGGCGCGCGCAGTAGGTTCTCAACTCTGCTTTCGCCAGCGTAAGGCGGTGTAACTGAAGAGGAAGGCGGAAAAAACCCAACCCAACTGCATAGGGGTCAGGTGGAATTCGTGCATGATGGACTCGCCGGCGATGGTGATATTGACACGCAAGACATAGCTCACGATGCTGAACCCGAGGAGAAGGCTGACAATCCTCCAGCGAACGCGGGTGGGCCGTGGACCGGGGGAGGTCTCGTGGGTCGTCAAGCCGGAGCTGTGCGTGGTCAAGATAAGCCACCTCCGAGCCACCATATTTAAGCGGAGCGCGCCACCGAGTCAAAGCGCAAGCTTGACAGAAATTCGGTCATGCCCGCGGTCTGGCGCAATTCGCTCCAGCCCTAGCGCGTCGCAACTCGATTTTCGACCCTTGCTGCTGCTCTCTAACTTGACGCCGGAGGGGGGCTGCGATATCGTTTTCGGGCACTGATAAAGTTGAAATGGTTGAATCGGAAATTCCGGATTCCAACTGCCGCTGCCCGGGAGCAAAACTCTGAATCGACGTGTGTCTATCCGTTGAAATGGTTGAATCAGAAATTCCCGTTTCCAACTGCCGCTGCCGGGGAGCAAAACTCTGAATCGACGTGTGTCTATCCGTTCGTGGCTTCACTTCTCTGCCATTTTGCTTTTCTGGTCAGGTTCCGGTACTCCTGCTGACTGGCCCATGGTCGGGCACGATCCCCAGCGCAGCGGTTGGGCCTGGGAAGAGACGGCTTTGACCCAACAAGCCGTAGCGGGACTGGAGCTGAAGTGGAAAACGCAGCTGAAGAATGAGCCCAAGTTCCTTCATGCGTTAACGGCTCCGGTAGTGGCCACGGGCGTCCTGACTCCCGAGGGGACTAAGACTCTGGTTTACGTGGCGGGGAGCTCCAACGGCGTCTACGCTCTGAATGCTGCCGATGGGAGCCTGGTGTGGAGCCGCGCCTTTACCTCTCGCGTGCTTCCCGGTAGCGGCTCCTATCAGGGGACCTTTCTCTGTCCCAACGGGATCACCGCAACGCCGGCCTTGGACCGTGGCACTCAAACCCTCTACGTCATTGCCATGGATGGAAGGTTGTTTGGGTTGGACCTGGCAACCGGCAAAGACCGGCTTCCGGCCCTGCCCTTCGTCGCCCCTTTTTCCAAGAGCTGGAGCCTGAACATAGTGGACGGCATCGTTTACACAGCTCTCTCCCAAGGTTGCGGTGACGCGGCCTCCGGATTCTACTCCCTGGATGTCAGCAATCCGCGGCGGCCGCTGCTTCGCCGCCTCCTTCTTTCTCCGACTGATACGGCTGGAATCTGGGGCAGCAGCGGGCCCGTCGTGGGCAACAATCATCGCATTTACGGCCAGACAGCAGATGGGAAGTCAGACCCTGCGGCGGGAGAATACTCCAACAGCGTGGTGGCAGCCTCGCTGCCCCGGCTGGAGTTGGCCGATTACTTCACGCCTCGAGACTGGGAGCAACTCAGCAAGGCGGACCTTGACCTTGGTTCAGCCAGCCCAGTGTGGTTCACCTACCGCGGCCATAACCTGCTCGCCGGGGGAGCCAAGCAGGGCGTGGTTTACTTAATGGATGCGGACTCCCTGGGAGGACAGGACCACAGCACTCTTCTTTTTGTTACGCCGCCTCTTGGCAATGACGAGCGTAGCTGCTGCAAAGGAAAAGGCATCTGGGGCGCACTCTCGACTTGGGAGGACAAGGAAGGCCAGCGTTGGATCTATGTTCCAGTGGGCGGGCCGCTCTCCAAGAGTGCGCCAAACTTTCCTTTGAACAACGGCCCTAACCCGAGCGGCAGCATCGCGGCATTCCGAGTCGGTTTGGATGCCGCTTCCGGCAAAGCCGTCATAATACCTACCTGGGTTTCCGGAGACTTCAATCTGCCCAGTCCGGTGGTTATCGCGAATGGAGTAATCTTCGCGCTCTCTACGGGAGAAAATGCGGATCAGAATACAGACAGGCTGAAAAATACCAGACCCGCTAGCCTCCTCGCGCTCGATGCCAAGACCGGCCGCGTGCTGTACCATAGCGGTAACCTTATCCATACTTGGGTGCACTTCAGCAGCTTGGCGGTGGCTGATGGGCGCGTGTACGCCGTGGACCACGATTCCTGGGTGTATTGCTTTGGGTTGAGAGAAAAAGGCCGCTGATCGACGAAGTTGTTTCGCTCTAACACGTTCGGTGCTGCTTCAGCCATGATTCACCCTGGGGACGTGAAGCATACACTCCCGTTTGCGAAGCGTAGGTTAGGTTAAATTTAGAACACCGAGCTCAGGTGGCCGGCGCAGACGCGACGACGTGTGCCAAGTCTCTGATGAGCTAGTAGATAACCTTGAGCGAAAATTGCAGTTGGCGGGAAGGGCCGGCGGTATGGCTAATCATGCCGAAGCCGGTGCCCCGCACGATATTCGCGGGCAGTCCGAAATTGACCAGGTTGAAAACGTTGAAGAACTCGCCCCGGAACTCCAGGGTTGCCGCCTCACTCGCGCCTCGATGGCCCAGCGGCGTGTCCTTGATCAACGACACGTCAAAGCTGTGGAATCCCGGACCGTAGAAAGTATTGCGCCCCAGCGTTCCGAATCGCCCTTGATTGGGTCCTGTGCCACCGGGCACGCTGATGGGGATGAAGAAAAACGCGGCATTGTTGCTGCCCTGCCCGAAGTAATCCTCTCGAACCGGCCGACTTGTGGAGAGAACCGGCTGCCCCATTTGATCGGGCCGGTCGGTGTTCAAGGATCCCGCGCCGGATTGCTGCACGCCGGAGTAAATCGTGAAAGGCGAGCCGCTGGTCAAGGTGCTGATGTTCAGCAATTCCCAACCGGACGTCACATGGCGACGCAGCCGGCGCAGGAAGTCCAGCCGGTCAAAGGGCAGCGCCTGGATCACGTTGATCGTCAGAATGTGCCGGGTATCAAAAGTCGAGGGCCCTTTTTCCGCGCCCGGATTCCACGGATTCTGGGGAAAGGCTTGCAGCAAAGTCCCTGAGGTGGTTTGGCCGAAGGCGCCGTAAACGCTGCTCGTGTCGTCGAGAGACTTGCTCAGGGTGTAGTTCACCTGAAACCCGATCCCCGCCCGCGGCGAGGTCTTCGACAGGGAGGTTTGCAGCGAGTGGAAGACAGAGTGGGAGCGATTACTCGTCAAGAATTCCGTTCCGATCCCTCCCCGCACGCGTCCCTGCGCGTCGAACAGGGTGAAGGGCGCGAAAGCCGGCGCTGCGCCAGGGTAGTCGTTGGGGAAAACGAGGCTGGGTATCTTCACGCCCGCCGTGCCCACATACGCAGCGCTGAAATCGAGATCGCCAAAGTTGTGCTCCACACCCGCCGTCCAGGCTTCGACGTACCCGTTGCTGAAGTTCTTCGACATACCGAAGATCTGCAGCGCTTGAATCTGATTCCCAGGCGTGACGGCGGCAAGGTCCTGCTCGAAGCGCACCAGGTCGATCTCGGTGTTGGCAGGCACGTCGGTTGTGCGGCCGGTGGCAAACACCGGTTGACCTTGTGGCGTGACGACAGCGGGGAATGCAAAGCGGATCACGGAATTCTTGAAAGGCACGGGCGCGCCCGGCAAGGCGGTGAAATAGGGATTGACCACAAACGGGAAGCTCGCTGTGATGTTGTTGTCGTTGATGATATTGGGCAGCGTTGTGTTGATGGCGCCTCCCGCGTGCAGGGTGGTGTTCTGCGAGACCTGCAGGGCTGCCGACAGGCGCGGTCCCCAGCCGCCCCAGTCCATGTCGTAAGGGGGCTGCGGGTTGAAGAGGAACCTTTGGCGCACGCCGGATTCCCAGTAGGGCGCGCTCTGTCCGTTCGGCCCGAAAATGTAGATATTCGAGGTGCGGTGCTTGGCTTCACGGATGCGGGTGTTCACCTCGTAGCGGAGGCCGTAGTTCAAGGTCAGGTGCGGCGAGACCTTCCAGGCATCTTGAACATAAAAATTGTAGGCCTCGCGGCGGACGGCGCTCTCACCCACGTGGTCCCCTTGCGGAAATTCGGAATTGCCGGCGGTTTCCGCGTTGTAGGAAAAAGGAGTGGCGGTCAGGAAGCCGGTCAGCGAATCCGGCAGCGGATCGCCAGGGAGAATATTGTGCAGATCAGTCGCGGACGGAATGGCTACGGGCGCATAAGCCGTGCCGCCTCCGAAGGCGTAGACGCCGTTCGGCGAGAGCCCGAATATGGTGGTGTCCCGGTTGAGCCGGACTTCAAGTCCCGCCTTCAAGGCGTGCGCGCTGCGGCTGTAGCTGAAGTTCTGGCGAAGCTGAATCAGATTGCCGTAGTCGCCGACGTACTGTCCCGCCGCCGAGTTGAAGGGCTCGTAGAGGCCGTCGGCGAAATCGATCGCCGGCTGACTGTGGTTGGTGGTGGTGAAGAACGGCGTGGTGCGGAGGACTCCGAATGACGATTCCGAGGTGAGCTTCGGGGACACGATCCGGGTGTAGGTCAAGCCCAGATTTCGTTCATGGTTGAAGAACCCGATTCCGAAGCTGGGATCGATCGCCGTCTGGCTGGGGTTCGAGGCGGGACCGGTGATATTGTCAAGGTTGAATCTCGCGAAAAGACTGGCCTGGTCGGAGAGTCGGTGGTCGAGGCGGATGGAGAACTGATTGCTGATCGTCGCCACCTTGGAAGAGGTAGCGAAGGTGCGAGCGCCGTACGGCCCTAGGGGATCGTTCGGAAGAGGGTAACGGGCCAGCACGGGCGCGATCGCGGGGCTGACAGGCACTATCAGGGTGTCCCCGGGAAAGGCCGTGGTGTCCATCCCATGGCGCTCCTGCAGGGTGGGCACCGAGAGCACTTGAGTAGTGCCCAACACCTGCCGGAAACCCTGGTACTGGCCAAAGAAGAAGGTGCGTTGGCCGCCCTGGTAGAAGTGTGGCAGGAGCACGGGGCCGCCCACCGTGAAACCGAACTCATTACGCACGAAGGGCGGGATGCGGCCGGTGTCTGCCGCGCTGCGCCGGTCGAAGAAGTTGCGCGCATCGAAAGCGGCGTTGCGGACAAATTCAAACACCGAGCCGTGCAGAGCGCGGGTTCCGGATTGGGTGATGACGTTGGTGAAGCCGGCGGCGCCGGCGCCCACTTCGGCGGGCATCACGCCGGAATCGGAGCGAATCTCCTGGATGGCGTCCACGTTAAAGTTAGCAAACGTCGGCCCGCCCAGTTCAGGGTCGGTCGCATAAATACTGTCGATGGCAAAAACCGAGCTGGTGCCGCGCTGGCCGTTAACGGAAAATTGTTGCGTGAAGTTAGCCGCGCCGTTTGTATCCGTCGTGGTGCCGGCGCCGAGCGTCAGCAGTTGGGTGAAGTCACGCTTGTTGAGCGGCAGGCTGGAGACCTGCTTACTGGAGAGCTGGGCGCCGTTCCCTTCCGGCTCGACGAGCGCAGGACTCGAAACCGGGGCCGCCGGCGCGGTGGCCGGAGATTGTCCCGCCGTCGGCGGCAGCGCAGCCGATGGTCCCCCGGCGCTGGGCTGGCGCAGTTCAATGGTTCCGTGATCCATCACGAGATCGAGCCGCGCGTCGGCCGTTTTCCCCTCGCGAATTTCCAAAGGCGTTTTCAGGGTCGTGGTGTTCCCGCGCCAGCCCACAGATAGCGTGTACTTCCCGGCCGCAAGGCGCTCCAGGCGGAAAGCACCATCTGAATCGGTGACGGCAGCGAACCCTTCGGCTTGCGTCCCCGCGCCAGCCCTTTTCAGGCCAAGCTCGATGACAGCGCCCGCAAGTGGCTTGCTCTGGCCGTCGCGCAGACTTCCCTGCAAACTGGCCGGTGCGGATTGGCCGAGACCGCGACCGGCGCCCGCGACTAGCGCAATGGCGGCAAGCACTCTGCGTAAAGCACACTGGCGCACGCTGGATTTGTCCCTATTCTTGAGACTGAGGGTTAAGCTGGAATCTCCATTATCCCCTCCTTCCCGGCGACCTCAAATATATTTGTGACGGTCGCCGAACACAACTCTGAGTTGAATTTGGTTTTTTTCGATAGCGTGGCAAAGTGGGGCGCAACCTGTACTATTTTACTGACCTGGAAAATGTTTGCGCCTTGTACGATTGGCGGGAGCTGGAAACGGGGCCGGAGCCATCTCTGCTCGTCACCGCGCCCAGTTCCTCACTCTGCGAACACTGCCTTCGGCGCGCGTAAGACCCGCTTCGTGTGTATAATGGCCCGTCTCTGACGTCTGAAACCTGACTGAGAGGAGCGGGGACGTGACCGGCTCGAGAAGCGCAAGGCTTGCCCAAACCCTCCGCGAGAAGCAAATTGACCATGCCGTGCTGTCGTCGCTCGCCAGCCTGCGCTACTTGACGGGTTTTACGGCCAGCATTGAAACAGGGCCGTCACCCTTTACACCCGTTGCCGGCGTATTGCTGGTAGAACGCGGAGGCGAGCCGCACCTCCTCCTCGCCGATTCGGAGCCGATAGAAGGCGTGTTCAGCGGAATGGCCACCTCGACCTTTATCAGCTACACCATTGAGAAACCTCTCGCCGCGGTCGCAGACCTGGAGGCCAAGCTCCTGGAGCGGCTGCGCGAGCTGCCGCCCGGCAAGGTGGGAATCGAATCCGAGGCTTTGCCTGCGGCGGTTCTCGAACCGCTGCGCTCCGAATGTCCGCGGCTCGATTTCGTGGACATCACCGCCGCCCTCGCTGAGATTCGAATGATCAAGGACGACGAGGAGATTCAGGTGCTGCGGCAGTGTTGCGCGCTGTGCGACACCGGTCAGAAGCTGGCCAAGAAACTGGCTCGCGCGGGCATGACGGAAGTCGAGCTGTTCGCCGAAGTCCGCAAAGGTATGGAGGCCCAGGAAGGCGGCCGGCTTCCCTTGCTGGCTGACATAGTCTCGGGGCCGCGCACGGCGGGAGTCGGCGGTGTGCCGACGTCACGCCCGATCGAGCCCGGAGACCTCATCATCACCGACCTGGTCCCGCGCCACAGCGGTTACTGGGGCGATAGCTGCA
>WNGL01009268.1_pt1 | contig 15801 bp, 19 predicted proteins | sample 5400591 | NCBI WGS metagenome assembly WNGL01 (sample SAMN13153377, study PRJNA577476) | soil metagenome | isolation source: 80 cm soil or saprolite under Garry oak tree replicate 1 | place: USA:California | collected 2016-06-15
CATAATGGTATCATAGAAAACTATCTGGACCTCAAACGCGAACTCGAAACCAAAGGACACCGGTTCCTCTCACGAACGGACACTGAGGTCGTCCCGCACATGGTTGAAGAATATCTCAGCCAGGGGCTCAGTCTCGAAGAAGCATTCCGGAAAACCATCAACCGACTAGAAGGAGCCTACTCCATCGTCCTAACAAGTGTCGAGAAACCGAAGACAATTCTGTGCGCCCGCCAAGAAAGCCCCCTAGTCCTCGGACTCGGAGACGGAGAATACTACTGCGGCAGCGACATAGCCGCCTTCCTCCCCCTGACTCGAAAAGCGTTGATCCTTGAGGAAGGAGAAATGGCCGTTCTCGACCCGAACGGGATCAAGATCCTCAAAGCGAAGAACGGGGTGGCAGTAAAACGTGATCCTATCACGATAACATGGGATCCAGAGTCCGCCAAGAAACAGGGCTTTCGACATTTCATGCTCAAGGAGATCCACGAGCAAGTCCATACGATAAGGGACGCGATGAGAACTCACGAGATCTATTATGATCTTCTCGCTAGCAAGCTGATGCAAGCCGATAAGGTGTTCATTGTCGCCTGCGGAACCTCATACCACGCCGGTCTCGTTGGAGGGCAAGCTCTCATGAAACTTGCAGGAATGAACGCGAGGGTCGTGATCGCATCCGAGTTCTCAGACGAGGCCCTCGACCTCGTCGACTCCAAGACAGCAATCCTCGCAGTAAGCCAATCAGGCGAGACCATGGACACTCTTAACGCGGTTAGAGATGCGAAGGCAAAGGGAGCATCGATTGTCAGCGTAACAAACGTCCTAGGCTCGACGCTGATGCGACTGTCCGACGTATACATTGGACAGAACTCGGGACCCGAGATTGGTGTCGCGGCAACAAAGACGTTCACCTCGCAAGTCACTGTTCTCCTCCGGCTAGCGATCGCGATCGGCAGAAAGAAGGGCGAGGTCTCGTCCAAAGAGATCAGCGAGCTAGAAGATGCCCTTCACCGAACCCCTGCCCTGATCCAGAACCTGCTCAATACGAAGGTGGAGGAAGTGAAGAAGATTGCCGAGAGCTGGAGCGGCGCGTCGAGCATCTGCTTTCTCGGGAGAGGAATCAACGTGCCAACATCCTTGGAAGGACGATTGAAACTGCTAGAGCTTAGTTACATTCCAGCGATGGCATACCCTGCGGGCGAGAGCAAGCACGGCTTCATCGCGCTCATCGAAGAAGGATTCCCAGTTGTATTTGTTGCTCCGAAGGACGAGACGCACAAGAAAATTATCGGTAACATCATGGAGATGAAGGCTCGCGGAGCAAGAATAATCTCGATCATAGAAGAGGGAGACGCGGAGGTCAGAAACCTATCCGACGACGTAATAGAAATACCCGATTCCCTCCCATCGCTCGCTACCCCCATCGCCTATGTCGTTCCGCTACAACTCCTGGCCTACTACATGTCAGTAATTCTGGGCCATGACCCCGACTATCCCAGAAACCTGGCCAAGAGCGTCACCGTAGAATAGTCAAGTCAAGGTCCCTTTGATGGACGCCGCTGAAGAACAGCGAATGCTAGAGGAGAAAGTCGTCAAGGCCTTGGATGAGGCAAGAACCAAGCTCGACCTGGCTATGGATAATCTCTCTAAGGGTGGAACCGACTCCGAGAAGAAGGTCTGGCTTGCGGAGGAGGCATCCGAATACAGCAGTCTCCTCTACTCTCTCACCTACGGTCTTGAGGACGAGGATCCCCCTGTACCTGTGAGGAAGAGGAACGCTGAGCCCATTCCCTTGGTCAAGGAATCATCGGAATCCTTACGCCGCGCGACAGAGCTTCGCGGCAAATCACCCCTAGAAGGGTACCGATATCTCAGGACAACAGTCTACAAGCTTAGACAAGCCCACCACATTCTCGAAAAAACTGGTCCGAAAAAGCGCTAGCCTTTAACTAGGGGCTGGGCGGGCGCAAGCCCTCTCGCAGGCGCTTCACGATGTTCCGATCAGTGGTATGTCTCGCAGGCGGGGTTGGCGCAGCACGTTTCTTGGACGGGCTTGCGCAAGTCTATCCGCCGGAAAAAGTAACGGCAATCGTCAACACAGGAGACGACCTTGACTACCTCGGTGTCCACATCAGCCCGGACATTGACATTGTGACCTACACGCTAGCAGGAATTGTTGACACGGCAAAGGGATACGGGATTGCAGGGGACACCTACAACTGCATGGCTCAACTCGAACGGTATTCAGCCGAAACATGGTTCCGGATTGGAGACAAGGACTTCGCAACTCACCTCCTGAGAACGGCCTTTCTCCAACAGGGATTCAGCCAGTCAGAGTTGACCGAGAAAATTCGAATACTCCTAGGCGTGAAGGTCAAAATCCTGCCGATGACTGACCAGATGGTGGCCACCAAGGTCAAGACCTCTGCTGGACTCTTGGATTTCCAGGAGTATTTTGTCAAGAGAAAATTCGAGGATAATGTAGAAGACGTAAGCTACGAGGGAGCGAGCATCGCGACGCCTGCGCCGGGCGTGGTGGAATCCTTAGAAAAATCGGAGGTCATCATCCTCTGCCCCAGCAACCCCATTCTCAGCATTGGACCAATCCTCGCCGTCCCCGGAATTCGTAACGCTCTAGCGAAGGCCAAGGGCCGGATTCTCGGTATCAGTCCAATCGTTGGTGGAAGATCGATAAAGGGTCCGTTAGATCGTATCATGCGCCACTTGGGTTTGGAGGTTTCTCCCCTCGGAGTCGCCCAGCTCTACAAGGGACTCTTGAGAGGCTTCGTTATCGATGATATCGACAAGGCCGCTGCCTCTAAGATTAACGACCTTGGAATGAAGGTCGCCTCAACCCAGACAATAATGGACTCATCCGCAGCAAGGGCCAGGTTGGCAGAGGACACCTTGAAGCTGGCGGAGACGCTTTGACAAGAGACTTCGCAATTATCCCTGTCAAAGGGTTGCTTGAGAGCAAGGGCAGGCTTTCCCGCTCCCTAGAATCCCGGGACAAGAAAAAGCTCATTCTCGCCATGCTGAAAGATGTGTTGACCTCAGTCGAGGACTCTGAACTGTTCAGCAGAGTCCTAGTTGTTTCCCCTGACCAAAACGTCAAGGCGGAAGCGAATTTGCCTGATGGATCATTTCTTCACCAAGAGGGACAAGGGCTCAATGCTGGCGTTCGCCAATCAACGCTCTTTGCGACTCGCGAGAAGGCGTCGTCCTTACTCGTTCTGTTGGCGGACATTCCCTTGGTGGAAGCGGGAGATTTGAAGGAGCTGTACTCCGTGGGCCACATCGCCCCCAGAGTTGTCTTGTCCCCTTCCCTAAAGGGAGGGACCAATGCAATGGTGAGAGAGCCTCCCGGCATTATCGCGCCCGCCTATGGGAGATGGAGCTTTAGCAACCATCTTAGAACCGCACAAAGAACAGGACTTCCTGTTTACTCCGTCTCAAATCCCCGTTTGTCCTTCGACATCGATACCCCTGAAGACTTGGTCACCATGCGAAGAAGGGATCCTCATGGAAAGACGCACACTGCTCGATTTCTTCACGAAATGACACTGCCTCACCTCTTGGCCCGAACCTCGAAATAGCACGGGTTAGAGCTGCAACTCAATTGTGAGTAGAAACTCTTTTATGAGTAGAACTTAGCCAGCGGCTCATGACCGTCCAGCGAACTAATGTTTCGAGAACCACCTCGCTTACAGGAGCTGCGGTGTTTGGTGCGTTGGCAGCGGTAATTGCCTTTCTAGTTCAGATACCCTATCCCGTTCCAGGCTTTACGTTTCTTCAACTAGACCTTGCCGAGATCGTAGACGTTCTGGCTTTTCTGTTGTTTGGGCCCGCTGTCGGGTTGCTCACGACTCTTATCCATTATTTGGTTCTCAATTTCCTACCAACAGCGTCCCCCATATTCGGGCCCCTGCTCAAGCTGTTCGGCGTAACCAGCATGCTCTTGGGAATGTGGCTGGGATATGGAGCCTACTCTCGAATTCTCAAACGGACAGGCGGGGTGATAACTGGCTTTGGTATCATGTTGGGAACAGGCGCTGCCCTTCGGGCAATCATGTTGACTCCAATCAACTACGTCTTTCTGATTTTCGTCTTTGCACCCAATACCGTTTTCTCGACATCATTCCTGAGTTTCTATTTCGGTGGGCTCGCAATATACAATGTCATTCAAACTGTGCTAGCCGCAATCGTACCGTTCATTGTCGTAAAGGCTCTTTCAAGAGCTGCGCCTAATTTGGAAGTCAGAACTTGGTTCGCTAGGATGAAGCCGTCAAGGGCCGCACAAGCTCCGAAGACCTCGTAGACCCGCGCTATCTTCTAGCCTCGACCTGCCTAATTTTCGTGCGCTCTAGCATGGGTTGGAGAGCCATAGCCGCGCTGTTTCGCCTTCGGTCAATGATGTCCTCCTCTCCAGGTCCGGTTCCAATCAAAGTAACCGGGACTCCAGTCTCTTGCTCGATCTTCGAAACGAACTCTCTCGCTTCCCTATTGAGTTCGTCCAGCCGTTTTTTGCCCTTGGCGCTAGGGAACAAAACGTCGAGTTTGGTCAATGCGATCTGGGTTGCCCCGTTGAGCTGGATCGCTCTCTTCGCGAGCTTGAAATCGAAAGGTGCAGCCCTTCTCTCTCGCCCTGTAACGGTTCCGAACTCTGTCCAACCACGACGTGCAACCTCCTCTCGCTCTAGCTGGCCCTCAAGGGGTCCCTCACCCACTCGTGTCACGTAAGCCTTGAAGATGACAATCACCTCGTCGACTTGTGTGGGACCGACGCCGACATCTGCGCACGCCGCAGAAGCGGTAGTGTCCTTCGAGGTAACGTAGGGGTAAGTTCCGTGATAGAGACTGAGAAAGGTGCCTTGGGTCCCTTCAATCATGATCTTCTTGTTCTCTGAAAGCGCTTTCTGGATTTCCCCGACGGTATCGCCTACGTACGGTTTGAGGCTCGGGATCTGCTGAGCCAACTTCGCCATTCTCAGGGCTCGTTCTGCATTACATGCTCCAACTCCGCTCTTGGTGGAGCCAACTTTCTTTGACAGATGGTCTGATCGTGATTCCTGCTCTTTGTGGCGCGGTTCAACGATGGCGCACTGATTGTCAACCTCGATCCTTCGCTCGGAGTCGGTTTTCCGGAGCTCGTCGAGTAAAACGGTCGGGTCAACAGGGACCCCGGGTCCGATCAGAAGGCGGGTCGAGGGGTTGACAAAGCCGCTCGGGATGAGTCTGAGGGAGTATTGGACTCCGCCGTGGATCACCGTATGGCCGGCATTGGGTCCGTTCCCTCCTCTTACGCAAATGTCGGGTTTGTCCTTCATTGCTAGGTAAGCGGCTATCTTCCCCTTCCCTTCGTCTCCGAAGAATCCGCCAACAATAACCGTGCAGGGCAAGTGGTATCCAAACAGCGATAAACCATGGGACAATAAGACTTTTGAAATGATTCTCTGAAAACTAATTCTGATCTAGGTTAGGTCTCGGACTCCTGTCTAAGCCAGGCCGCAAGATGAGGAAGGAGGTCTTGGTTCAATAATCGGAGAGTTGTCACAGTAGGTCTTGGAACTGGTTTGAAAAACGGAGGAAACTGTGGCGGTAAAGGCCACACATTGGTCAAGACTAGGGATTGTGAGAGTGTTCGTAGCCAGGGACTGGGTGCGGTAGGTAGGGAAATATTGACAAGAACGGCGCGGTATTGGGCGGCTGGACGGGATTACCTGCGGGGATGCCTTGGGTTACTAGACTGACGGCACCGTCCGTGGTGAAGTTCTTGTCTACCAACGGCAGGGTCGCTCCGGCTATCGCCTTAATTTCTATATCTACCACGTCGTCCAGTACTCTTCGTCCGTTAGGGAATCCTGCTGGGTCCCCGCCTACGAGTCCTAGCCGGTTAGGGTTGGTGGTGTTCGGAGGGATTGCAAGGTTGAGGCGGAGATAGTCAGCTTGAAGGGCCCCAGTGAAGTTTTGGAATCCCGGAATTATGCCCGCTGGTATTCCTGTCAACAGTATTGCAATGAGGTCCGCCCGAGCCTGAGTTACAGCTGCCAGGTTCGGGAAGACCCCAGGGTAGAGGACCGGGAGCAGCTTCTGAAGTTCGGGTGTCTGGTAGTATTGGAGGAACTGGGAGTCGAACCGAGGAAGCGATGTGTTCCAGAAGTCTTTCTTTCCTAACGGGATTATTACCTCGTTGATGAGAGGCATTCCTAATCTGGAAACCTGGGTGAAAGGTCCAGTCACGACGGCGTCAGATTCGTTGTCGCCGGATCGGTTGCCATCTCCGTCAGTCGGAAGGATAACGGCCCTTCGTCTGCTTGCTGACGCCCATATTCCGATCGTTGAGTTCTTTCCTAATGGATCAGTGGGGTTTGACCCATCACTTGTCAGCTTATTCTTGGTGACTTGTATCGCGATACTGTGAACGCTGAACCCTTTTGTCGCGTCAACGCCTGGGGCTGCGGGTGTAGGTATGAGGTGGAAATTCTGTACTGGTCTGAGGGCTCCGAGGTCGAATATCGATCCCAGATCCACGAAGAACGCTTCGTCTCTCTGACCAGCGAACACGGTCGAGCCATCGCTCAACGTATTGATGGCTGCATTTGCCAGGTCCGTATACTTCGGTGTTGATCGTGGTCCAACGTTGACTGGTGGGGTTGGGAGGTCGCGGCCTAGAATCGTGGATACGCCTGTCCTCCGGGGTCCGACTACCTTTGTGACTGAGTAGAACTGTTTCACATTCCACGAGGAGTCGGTGAGAGACCCGATAGGTCCAGTGTTGTAGAGGAAAGTATCGGGATTTCCAATCTTTGTCTTGAATCTGAACTGGTAGGTTACGTTTTCTACTCCGTCACCGTTGTTGTCTATCACTATCTCATAGAGTACGTCGTCCCCGAAGGAGTTGAAGTTAGGGCCGCCGGCAGGCTCCTCCAAGGGAATGTAGTTAGTCAGAATGGTTGCCGTATCAGGCTTGTCGGGACTAACAAAGGCGTAGAGGTCAGTATTGTCAGCGACCGGGTCCTTCGAAATCTTGGGAGCTTCCCTGTGGGATGTCATGGTCTAGTTCCCTGCCCGTAGCTTGTCTGCAATCTGAGCGGCCAATCCTGCATCCTTCACTTTCACAGAAACCGCTCCATTCATGACCGTTAGCTGATCACCACTTACGGACGCGACAATTGGGTCTGCGCTGTCATTCGCCGCGGGGGATTTCGGCTGCTCGGCTGGGATAGGGGTCCTGCCCATGAGGGCTGTAGCGCCTGCCGCTACTGCGGCGGCTCCGACACCGTATTTCAAGAAGTCTCTTCGGGATATCTTGTTGGTGGGGTCCTGTTCGGACTCAAATTTCTCGTCAGTTTTCTTGTTCTCGTTCAAGAGGATTTCTGGCTGACATCCCTTGGATCGACTCTTAACGGTTGTTCCAAATCTCCCCGGAATCTGACCCACATTCTACCCCGAGATAGCCGGAGCTGGATAATAGTGTAGGTACTGCAAAGAAGGAGCTGGTCGCGAGTCGAATCTCTACGGATCTTTCTTGTTCTGCCTACATGCTGAGAATGAGTTTCTGGTTGTCGAGTTTGTGTTGGGGAATGGGTTGCGAGGGGTTAGGTACTCCCTATTTCCAGGTCACTCTTAGCAGATTTGCGATGGCCAAGGCTTCCCCGACATTCACTAGGAGCATGTAGGTTGAGGCTTGATCCACAAGGGTGCCCGCTGAGCTCACATTTTCGAATAGAAAGAGCCAGAATACGAGAATTGCCAGGTTTAGTACTACGAAAAAGGTTCCAAAGAGAACGAGACCCATGGTGAACGAAGACTTGACCTTTCTATACGTCCCAAGGTAAATTGCCAGCAGCGCGAGGGTCATGGCTATGTTTGCAAAAGCGACTATTGCGCTAGCCCACAGTGCAAAACCCAAGCTCGGTCACTCTACCCCGCATTTGTTTTGTTTATCTTTCTTCTTCCAATTCTGCTCCAAATCTCGTCGAGGATCGGAAGCGCTTCCTCCATCTTCGAAGTTAGAAAGAGAACCGCACCGTACGTTCCCTTGTCCGATGGAATGATGAGGCCATTCTCCTCTAGAATCCTAACGTGGTGTTGGATGGTTTTGTAATCTACGTGGAGAATCTGGGCAAGCTGATTGGCGTTGCTGGGGCGATTCTGAATAGCCTTGATCATCTCAGCCCTGCTGGGTCCTCCGCGGGTTCCGGCGAACAGATACCAGATTAGTCGTTTGAGATACTTCTCGCCGTAGAGTGATGCCTTGGGGTCTTCCTTTGCGGTCGTCAGTAGAAATGGAATCCCTCGAAAAAGTTGACCAAGTTCAGGAAGCAGTTGCGACTTTGACGTTATCAAATTGAACCGTCTATGATTGTTAGGCGAGTCCGTTGGAACACTCTCTTTGGTCATGTTATAATATTTCTTCGAATCAGTTTGCGAGAGGGCCATGTCGCAACAATTCGCCATTTAGTTATCTGAAGGGTAATGGTGGAATGAAATTTCGGGAAAAATGGATTCGGGCGGACAAATGTCCTATTATCAGCCCGCCCGATGTCGTTCGTCATTGCGTTGGCTGAGAACGCTCCGTCCGCATGTGTTTGCGGAAATTCATCATCTAATTTCGACACTAGATCTGGCTCTTTTAACTCATCTGGAGCGTTCCGATGATAGGTGAACGCTGAGTCAAATCCTCGCCTTTCCGCAGCGGCCGCAGAACACCCCAGTCGTATCCATGTCGCCTCCACAGAAGGTGCATGTTGTTTCAACAGGCATGCTCTTTGGCTCTTCTTCCACGCGCCCTTTTTCGTATCTCTTCGCGTACCAGATTGAGCCTTCGAGGAGTATGATTATCGGGACGAAAAGAGCAATGTCTGCCAAAGGGCCGCCATCCGGCGAGGCGACTGCGGTCAGAATCAAGGTTACCGCCCAGACATATTTTCGATTCTTGGTAAGCATCTTAGTCCCGAGAACATGCAACTTGACTAGGAGAACGAAGAAGACGGGAATCGTGAACGCGAAACCTGCCGCTACGATGACGAAGAAGATGAGGTTGTAAAATTGGTCTGCGTAGATGAAGGGGGATATTCCGAGACCTTGGAAGAAAGGCAGAGAGAAGTAGAATACGAAGGGGAGGAGGACGAAAAACGCGAATGCAGCGCCTACCAAGAATAGTGTCGAAAATGCTGCAACGAAGGGGTAGACTGACTGTTTCTCGTTGGGCTTGATGGCGGGATCTATGAACTTGTAGATTTCGTACGCGAGCACAGGAACGCTCGTGGCGAATCCAAACACTGCCGCAGCTACAAGGATTATTTCCAGAGGTGTTGTAACCGTTCCTCCTATCAGAATGTATCCTGACGGCAATAGTCTCGTTTTGATCCCGAGAAGTATGGCTGTGATAATGGGGTGGTAGCCTTGAAATGGGTTCTGTAGAAAGGAGAGGTCAGATGGTATCAGTAGGTAGAGGAGCGTTGAAATTACAAAGGAGTAAATCCAAACTTTCGCTCGTCTCGAAAGCTCTGAAATATGGTCCCAAAGAGGTTGAATTCTTTCGTGCGATTCGTCCGCGGGCAAGAGCTTCTGATTCCTCTGCGGGCCTAATTAAAACTCTACAAGATCATATCTCGTACTCAACCGGCCTCATCACAAGTGATGTTTAGGCCGAGCTGCCGGTCGGAACCAGTTCGACTATTTCGACTTCGCTGCGTTGACGATCTCGTCGGATATCTCTTGGCGGGTCTTGCCTTGCGTGTTGATCCCGAGCTTCTGCGCAGTATCTATCAGTGGATCAGACGCGGAGACCCCTTGCTGAAGAGATCCCGTAGGGTTCGTTAGCCCTTTTGAGGCGTCGTCGAACTCCTTACGTGCCCTACCAATAGATCTCGCTAGCTCCGGTATCTTTTGTGGGCCCCAGATCAGTATGACTGCCAGCACGCCTAGTACGAGTAAGATGTTGACCGGGTCTGTTAAAGCCATGTTAAACCCGTTCTAACAAACAACTGTTCCGGGCTTTAACTGTTTACCATAATTGCTTCAGGAACCCACCACGCTCAAGGAAACCTTATTCTTCGGCTGAATTTGGGTTCGGCTAGGCGGCTAAGAACTGAAGGTTGTCGTGTGCGTGCGGCGTGTTCCGGACACAGCGACCCGCATCAAGATAGCGCCAGATGGGAAATCAATTGTTACTAGCGACGCAGAGTTCGTAATCAACCCATTCGAAGAATATTCCCTAGAGCAGGGCGTCCAGCTAAAGGAGAAACACGGCGGAGAACTCACCGTTCTCACTCTCGGCCCCGAAAAGTCAACCAGCGTAATTCTCAAGGCCCTAGCGCTTGGTGCGGACAGGGCTATACATCTCAAGAGCGAAAATTTTCCCGATGACCCAAGCGCGATCGCCAGGGCAATTGCCGCTGAACTGAAAACTGTCGAATTCGATGTTCTGCTGTTCGGCAAGAAGGGTGTTGACGACGACAACCAACAAGTTGGGCCAATGGTAGCTGAACTTCTCGGAATTCCTTGCGCCACTCAAATCGTCAAACTCGACATCTCCGACGGCAAAGCGGTGGCTCATCGAGAAGTCGAGGGAGGGATAATCGTCGTCGAGACTACCCTTCCTTCCGCATTCACAGCGGAAAAGGACTTGACGGTTCCCCGATATGCATCTCTAAGAGAATTGGTTGCTGCTAGAAAGAAACCTATTCTCGTAAAGGAGCCTCAGCAGTTTCCCGGCGCGCTAGAGACGATCTCGGTCCAATATCCTCCACCTCGACCTCCAGGCAGGGTCCTAGGGAAGGGCGTTGAAGCTGTTCCAGTATTGGTCAAGGTTCTGCACGAAGAGGCTAAAGTGATCTAGGTAGATGCAAGGCCCGATACTTGTCTTCGCGGAATCCTCAGGGAGCGAGTTCCGGAAATCGGCATTCGAAGCTGTAACAGAGGCCAGACGGTTGGCCGACCGCTCAAAGAGCGAGGTCCATGCATTATCTATAGGTTACAGAATAAGGGACCAGGCAAACTCCCTCGGTAGGTTCGGCGCGGACAAGGTTTTGGTCGCCGACGACGAGTCGTTGAAGCTCTTCCAACCCGACTTCTATCGACAAATTGCTCTCGACTTGGCGAAGAAGACTAACCCAAGCGTCATTCTTCTCCCTGCCACTTCGACCGGCAAGGACCTAGCGCCGCGTCTCGCAATCCATCTCAACACGGTCGTCGCAACCGAGTGCACTGAGCTGGAAATCAGTGGTGACGATCTCATTGCAACTCGCCCTGCTTATGCAGGCAAGGTGTTGCTGAAGGTCAGAATGGGGGGGAATCCCAAGGTTGCAACTCTTAGGCCGAATGTGTTCACCGCCAAGGAGAGAGTTCCTGCAACGAGTCCGTCTGTCGAGTCTCTATTGTTCGAGAAGCCATCCACTAGGATGACGGTGAAGGAATTCGTCACCTCGTTGGACAGACGGGTAGAACCGTCTCCCCAACATTGTACATCGCCTGCGGCATCTCTGGAGCCATTCAACATAGAGTTGGCATGATAAACTCGAAGGTGATAGTCGCGATCAATAGAGATCCTGAGGCGCCCATTTTCGGATTCGCGGACTACGGGATCGTGGGGGATGTTTTCGAGGTTGTCCCGGCTCTCACTCGGGAGATGCGAAGGTATTACGGGAAGAGCTGAACTAGGTTTGTCAGACGTCCTCGAGCTTTGTCTTTAGGAATTTTGCAAGTTCTTGGCTCAGTGGGCTTCGAGACACGTCAATTACCGGCATCTCAATGTTTCCCGACCTCACATTGTGGACAAATTCTGCCATGGGAGCATAGCTTATGGAAGCTATGTAGAGTTCCCCGCGGGCATATTCCTCCGGCATGTCCGAGGGCGGGATTGGCTGTGATACAAACACCATATTCTCAGCCCATGTTAGTAAAACGGGTTGTCCCATCTTCATGATGAACGACAACGCACTCACGAGTTGTTGTGGATTATCGTACTTGACGAGTTCTCGGACAACGATCCGTTTCAGCGGCTCGTGAGCTATTTCGACCATTTGACTGCTCATTTCTGATCTCTTGACTGCGAAGGCAATAGGTTGCTGGTTAAGAGGGTTTCCAGGCTCAGCCCAGCTTGAAGCTTACTCCCTTTCCGCCGGAGGGGTACTTCCAGCTTATGGCTTTGGCACCTATTTTGTGACAAACGATGAGGCAAGCGCCTGTTTCCATGCAGCCCTCAGTGTTGTAATTCAGTTGGTCTTGCCATGAGTACACCTGGGCTGGACAGATGTAGAGGCATGGCTTCTTTTCGCATCGCTGGCAGAGCTTCGTGTCAACTACAATGAATGGTTCCGGGTCTTTGATGAAGCTCACCAGGGCCAAGCGTTTGTCAAGACTCATTTGCTCTTGCTTCTCGGACATGTCTAGAATGTCCTCGCTCCAGCAAGAAGGTCGCGGATTAAGCTGATTGTGGAGACCTTACCTTTCGTCTGAGCTCTCAGTTCTTTGTAGATTTTTCGCTTTTCGTTTCCGTCAACCCGATAGATTGCCTCTGCAGCATTGCAAACTAGCTCCGGGTAGACGTTGTAGAGCCTGTTATTGCGTAGATATCTTGGCACTCTGCTGAAAGTGTACATGTCTTTAAGGGCCGGCTCCTCTCTCAGCTTCCGCTCGTAGGCTCGGAGCGATTGCGCTGAATAGTCCTTCCTCTTGCGGGCCTCAAGTATTGTTTGGGCTGCAGCAACGCCTGAGACAATTGCCATGTCGACGCCTCTGAACGTGTAGCCATTATTGAGGAGGTGTCCTGCTGCATCTCCCGCTACGAGCATGCCACCTGTGTAGGGTCTGGTCAACATCTTAGGTCCCGCTTCAGGGATCATATGAGCGTCATACTCGATTGTCTTCCCGTCCCTTAAGAACCGCCGGACCTTCCGGAGGTTTCGTAGTCTATCCATTAACGTGTGGGATGAGACTGCTTTCGTTGACGTATCATCAGCCCCGACGACCATTCCCAAAGCTAAGCTGTCTTTGTTCGTGTAAAGGAAGCCTCCGCCTCGCAATCCGCCCGAGCATTCTCCAACGAAGACGTGGGCGGCTCCCTCTTCCGGATCAAGGCCAAAGCGTTCCTCGATCTTGTCAGCCGGTAATTCAATGACGTCCTTCATACCCATCGATACCTCTTCAGGTTCGAGCATGGTGGCGAGTCCAGCTTTGCGGGCGAGGCTCGTTGTGGTTCCATCACATGCGATCACGACATCGGTTGGAATCTTGTCCTGTCCCGCGATTATTCCCCTGACATTTCCACCTTCGACTATGAGGTCGTCTACCCTTGAATCCGTAATCAGAGATGCTCCGGCTTTCTCGGCCTGTTCGGCCAACCATTTGTCGAACTTTGCTCGGACGGCAGTAAAGCTTCCTTTCGGGTCTTTCGCTTCGTATTCGATGCTAAACGAACTGTCTGCCGTCATGAAGGTGATTCCCTCTTTTCTTATGAAACGCTCTACCGGCGCGTCTTTCCATTGGTCTCCAAGGAGACGTTTGAGGGCGTAACTGTAGATGCGTCCGCCAAAGACGTTCTTTGAACCGGGGAATGTTCCGCGTTCAACGAGTAGAACTTGGACCCCTTCTCGAGCGAGGGTGAGAGCGGCCGCGCTTCCGGCCGGACCCGCTCCGACCACTGCGACTTCGAATCCTTCTAGTGACAACTCTGTCTCCCTTTGGGACCAGGTCTCGGGGGTTTATCGGGTTTAGCTCTAGGCCCATCCGTGCGCAGATGGAGAGTCAGCGCGACAAGCTATCATTCTCTTTCGTCTCCCCACTTTCCCATCTTCGTTTCAATATCTTCTCAATCAAATCCACCGCCCGTTTGATCTGCCTCTGCATAGCCATCGGATCATAGCCGACCGGCGGCTTGCTGTCCAGGTATCGTCTGTACATGTCAAAATCTAGGAATTTCTTGCTCGTCTCAAAGATCGCCATGAGGGCAGAAGAGTCCATCTTGTCAAGGTCATCGCGTCTGCAATGATAGAACCCGTTGTCCTTCACGAAGGTTATCTTCTCATTGCCCACAGAGTCATTGTAGACGTCCTCCCAAAGGTTCCTGTCGACTTCGTTCTCCTCTCTTTTCCCGGAAGCTATCTTTGACTCGAATTCGCGATAAAGTTGAGTTGCCTCCTGCTCCGAAACCTCAAGCGCTTTGGATACCTGTTCGAGGCTAAGACCCTTCTTCAGCAGATAGTAACATGCCTCCTGTAGATACTGAGACGAATCTTCGTCCTCTTTCTCAACATTCAAGGGGCGATGTTCTCTCCAAGAACTCGAAGGAGTATCAGGCGCTCGTGGCTAGTTATGATCTTCTCTAAGAACTCGTGTACGATCTTTGCCTGCACTTCGAGCCCCAAGTCCACTGATGGGATGGCCACTACTCTGAGTCTACTGAGGTCTCTGCATATTGAGTCCTCTTCGTCTCTTGGATGTCCTAAGCCTCCTAGGGAACCTCAGCGATGGATCCGTCCGTTAGAGTAGAGCTGGCCTATTTCTTGAAGTATCTTCGGCATTTCCTGCATTGGAAACGGTTCTCCGAGATGTTCTTGAGTGGCACGCTGCAGAATGGACATGTGTCCAGAACCGCTAGAGTGCCTTCCGATCCCTCTAACACCCGCACCTTGAGAGGGCGTAATCCGTTCCCGATACTCGCTTGTTGTCTTCTCGAGTATGCCCTGTAGGAGCCTCCAGCAATGGCCGCGGAAGCCAGTAGCCCAATCGCGACGGCGATGCCAACCGAAGAAAATATGCTGGCCAGGTAGTCTTGCATGAACCTGTTGTGGACGTATTCGTTGAAGAGCCAAGCAGCTAAGAAAATATTGAGAATTGATTGAACCCCTATCGTCAGCGTCTTTCGAGACACTTGGTTCATGCTAGCAAGTCCCATAGAAGAAACAGACTCTCTTCCGAATCCAAGAGTTAGACTAGGCGTTCTCGAAAATAAGGCTACCCAAAAGTGGGGTGTCCACACGGAACTAGCGTTGGATCTAAACTCCGTCGAAGATGGGACGGAGGGCTATCGATATGCTTCGAAGTCTTGCCCGAGGAGGCTTACCGCGATCTTTTGAACCATAATCTCGTCAGTTCCTTCGTAGATCCGGCACACCCTTGTGTCAACCAAGTGCCTGGGTGCTCTTGTCTCGAAGCTGTAGCCGCTTGACCCGAATATCTGAACTGTTCTGTCGGCGGCATCAAATGACGCGTTTGATGCGAAATATTTCGATTGAGCTATGAGTATGTCTGCTCTTTCACGGATCTCCTTGTCTTCTGGTTGTTTGTCGCTGCGTTGTTTGAGCAGTGCCGCTTTGTATACGAGGTTCTTCGCGGCCTCCAGATTCGTTGACATTATTCCTATGTGGCGTTGGACGAGTTGGTGCTTTCCGATCGGTTTTCCATGCTGAATTCTCTGCTTTGAATAGTTGACCGCCTCGGTAACGCAGTCTTCAATGACTCCCAAACATCCTGCGGCTACACTGAGTCTTCCGCTCATCAATCCGGAATATGCGACGCCAAGCCCCTTTCCGGAGGGACCGAGCAGATTCTCCTTTGGGACCCTGCAGTTGTCGAGGAAGATCGATCCAGTATCTGAGGTGGGCATTCCTAGTTTGTGTTTCTGTTGCTGGGCTGAGTAGCCCTCGAAACCTTTCTCGACAATGAACGCGCACATTCCATCATGTTTGCCCTTTGGATAGGCGAATATGACGGAGATGTCAGATATGCTTCCGTTGGATATCCAGGCTTTGCTTCCATTCAGGAGGTAATAGGTTCCCTTGTCGTCAAAGGATGTTC
>WNGL01023755.1_pt1 | contig 15797 bp, 13 predicted proteins | sample 5400591 | NCBI WGS metagenome assembly WNGL01 (sample SAMN13153377, study PRJNA577476) | soil metagenome | isolation source: 80 cm soil or saprolite under Garry oak tree replicate 1 | place: USA:California | collected 2016-06-15
ACGCGGGCCCGCGGCTGCGCGCTGTCCTTGGCGATCTGAAGCAGGACGTTGCCATTCCCCTCGGGCGCTCGGGTCAACATGAAGACCGATCCCGGGACGGTGAGGGAGGCCCGGAAGCGCTTCGAGGCGAGCGCCGCCGCCTGGCGCGAATAGCCGGTGAGCTGTGCGCCGCCCTGCGTGTACGCCGTCGCCAGCTCGCCGGTGATGCGTCGCGCGCTGGGATCCGTGGCGGTCCTCGACGTTTGGGCGAAGGCGTCGCCGTATGCTGAGGCCGCGGCGCCGTACAGACCGGCGCGCACGGCGTCGATCCTGTAGAGCGCGCGCAGCAGCCCCGGAAGCCGTGGCGCCGGGTAATAGCACTGATGTCTCACCTGACCGTCACGCGCCACGACCACGAGGTTCTGCGGCGCGGTGAGGATGATCCCCGACGGCCGGATCTCCATGTCGGTCGGGTCCTCGCCCCCCTGCAGCTTGATCTCGTCGCCGAGCGCCTTGAAGGTGCCGGCGTCGCGATCGACGGCGTACAGCCGGTGGTCGCGGTTCGCGAACACGTAGAGCGTCCGCCCCTCCACGGCATGATGCAGGTAGTACCGCGCGGCGTTGTAGTCGCCCGAGCTCAACGGCCTGCCGCTCTCGATTGCATCCTCGAAGCGGGGTTCACCGCTTGTGAGATCGATGACGTTCACCTCGGCATTTGTCGCCGCGTCGGGCCGCGAGATGTAGAGCAGACCCGCGGGCGTGAGCTCGGCGTGGGCGAGCCGGCCCTTGATCTTCACATCCTTTTTCAGACGCAGGGTGGCCGTGGCCACGTCCAGCACGTTCACGAACGTGCGCGACGCGGCGTCCACCGCGAGCACAACGGAGCCATCGGCGATCATCGCTTCCATGACGGTGCCGTGCATGCGCAGCGGCTTGGCGGCGATCGTCGTTCCATCTTCATAGCGCGCGACGTTCAGCCCCGTCTGCACCACGCCGTTCACGATGCGCACCTTGCCCGTCGCCTCGTTCTCGGGCGGCGATTCCGGGAGGATGACGATCCCGTTCGGGTGCTGCACGATGTCGTGCACCCAGCCCTCCACCGTCGGGGGCTTGGCCCAGAGCGCCCGGCCGTCGGCGAGGGCGTAGGCCATGAGCCGGTCGTCGAAGCTCACGTACAGACGATCGGATTTGTTGAGCGACGGGTAGAGCCGCACGTGTCTCGCGGGGTTGCCGGCGCGGGCGGTGGGCAGCACGGCAGACCAGCGCACGCTACCGGTGCGCGCGTCGAGCGCCTGCAGGCCGGTCAACGTGTGCACGACGATCACACCCGGCCCCGCCTGCAGGACTTCCAGCGCGGTGGCCTCGGACGCGGAGCGCACCAGACCCTGCATCAGTCCCGCCAACCCGGTCCGCTTGGGCTCGCTCTGCTGGAACAGCGACTGGCTCGCCCAGCGTTGCGTGCCGGTCGAGAGGTCGTACAGCGCCACGACCGGCGGTCCCGCCGCGCGCCGCCCGTGGACGAGCAGGCTGCCGCTCTGCGGCAACACGCGACGGGTGACGACTTGCGCCAGGTCGAGGCGCCGGGAATCGAAGACGACCGCGCCGGTCACCGGATCAAAGACGAGGAGCAGACCCGGACGCTCCGCTTCCATGAGGAGCGACCCCTCGATCATTTTCACGCTGTCGGCCGACAAGCCGCCGAGCTCCGGTTTCTCCCACGCGACCTGGCCGCGCTCGATATCGACCCCCGCGAGCCCGGCGTCGGTCGAGACGAGGAGCGCGCCCGCCGGAGTGACTTGCTGCCAGCGGATGTTCCCCTTCACCTTGAGCGTCCACGCCGGGGTCGCGCCGGAGGGTGCGGGGGCAACGGTCTGAGCATGGCTCGCCGTGCAGACCGCGGCGAGAAGCAAGAGCGACAGGAGCGTGCGACGAACGAACACGGCGGCCATGGCGATCCTCCCGTGGATTAGGTGGTGGCAGCGGCCACCCTGTCCCTCCCGAAAACTCCGTCCGACCCTTCCCGACTTGGCTCTGCGTCCCCTCACCGGCATACTCCCCGTCTCATCCTGACCTGTCGGCCAGTTTACTGAACCGGAGGTCCCGGTGTCCATCCTCCGAGTCATGCTCCTGCTGTTCCGTCTGATCAAGCCGGAATGAATTTTCACGCGTCGTGACTTCCATTCTCGCGCAGTCGGAGCGGGAATGAGCTGCGCGCTGGGATCTGTTGAAGAAGGAAAATCTGGGGCCGGTGGATCATGAGCCTCGTTGCATGCTCCAGAGGCTGCCGCGAAAAATCCGGTCGACGCTCCGGCGGCGACCGCGGCGAACACACCCAAGGCAGGTGCAAATACAGCAGCTACGCCCAGGACAGCGGCAGTCACTGCTCTGCCGACTCCGGACGCAAAAAATTGGGCTGCAAAGGCTTGGCTGGCTGGGTTCCGGGCAGATACCCGCGTGATTATTGTGAGCGCCTCAGATAATGATGATGAGGCTGTCTGGATAAAAATTATGTACTGGTTTTGGACAGCTCCAATAAGGTGCGGGAAAGCGGTCCCGTGGTCAGGGACGCCGGTGAAAGTTTCTTGAAAAGCGACCGGCCCTGGGGGGAAAACAGGTTGCCAGGGTCGGCTCTTCAGGGTAGATTACGAGGACATGTCTCAATCCTCGTTTTGCTGCCGCTTAGGGGGCACTTTGCTGCTTGGCGCCCTGCTGTTTCAGCTCCCCGGTATCCGGAATCACCATGACTGTAAACAGAGACACGTTGGTGCAGGCGGACTGAGAAATCTCTCTTCTCCTGGGTCCGCCGCCCATACCGATAGAGGCGGGCAGGAGGTCGTGACCGTCGGCCAGGATCGCCAGCCTTCGGCGGCTCAGGCGGGGGGGGACCCCTTCGACGATGACGATGGCAAGCTGAACAGGGGTCGCCCGAAGACCCCGGTCATCACAACCTCAAGAGGCGTCTCCAGCTCGTCGAAGAACCTTCCTGTCGCTGAGTTCCTCACTGTGCTGCGGGACCATCTCCTCGCCCACCGGCAGCACCAGCTGGACCCGAACCCGCTCCTCTCACACTTCGGGTCGGGTCCCTGCCATTCGCTCCCGCGCCCTCGCGATCAAACAGCCGTGCGCTCTGCTGATCAGCAGCGTCCTGGCGGCCGCATCGAGAGGGCTTCCTACGAATGGCCGCAGGATTTGAATTCCTGAATTTCTGTCGTTCAAGTCAGCTCGAGGGAAAGTATGAAGGCCGCCAGCTTCCGGATTGCGATGTACTCCCACGATACTTACGGCCTGGGGCACCTCACGCGCACCCTGCGCCTGGCCCGAGCGACCGTGGAAGAGCTGCCCGGGGCCAGCGTGCTGATCCTGACCGGATCCCCTGTCGCACACCGATTCGAATTTCCCCCGCGTGTCGACTATGTGAAGCTCCCCTCGGTCGTGAAATCAGCTCCTGAGACCTACGAGCCCAGGGACCTTTGCATCTCCTCGCGGGCCGTCCGGGCTATGCGCGCCACGATCATCCGGAACACCCTGGCATTATTCCGTCCGCATCTGTTCCTGGTCGACAACGCTCCGGTGGGAATGAAGGGGGAGCTCCTCTCTGCGCTCCTGAATCTGAAGGACGCGGATCCGGCGGCTCGGATTTGTCTCAATTTGCGGGACGTCCTCGACACCCCCTCCGAGATCCTCCGCTCGTGGACGGAGAGCGGAGCTGTCAGAGTTCTTAGGCACCTGTACGACGCCATCCATGTCTTCGGAAGCCCCGAGGTTTACGATGCCGTGGCGGCGTACCACCTGCCGGTCGACAAATCGTTCTGCTTAGGCTACGTCCCGCCTTTCCCCGACGAGCAGGAGCCCGGCGGGATCTCCCTGCCGCCGGCGGAACCGGGGCGCTCCCGAATCCTGGTGACGACCGGCGGAGGAGGGGACGGTCAAGAGATCGTCCGATGCGTTCTCGAATTGCAGCGTAGCCTGGGCGTTCGCAGTCCCTACCTGTTCCATGTGATCACCGGCCCTTTCATGAACGCGGAGAGCCGGGAGATGGTGGCCCGCTCGTCGAAAGAGATCGAGGGGTTGACGCTGCATGAGCATGTGGACCATCTGCCGTCGTGGATGGCGGCTTGCGACCTGGTTCTATCGATGGGGGGGTACAACACTCTTTGTGAAGTGATGGCCTCGGCACGGCGCTCGGTGGTCGTGCCCCGCATCCACCCACGTCGCGAACAGGAAATTCGCGCGCATGCGCTCGAGAGGCGGGGGCTTTTGAAGGTGCTCGACCCCCGAGCTCTCGATGCCCGGAGTCTGAACGGGACACTCCGTCTCGTGCTCGACGAAGTGCCCTGCATCCCCGCCGCTTGCCGCCCTCCGCTCACGGGGACCGCCCGGTTCCAGGAGATGCTGCGAGGATACCTTTGCCCGGCCGATGCCCCCCTGCTGCTCCAGGAAGGCAGAAGGAGGACGGGGCGGGAAGGAGCCGCGATGTGGAAGAGCCCTCAGCGGTGATCGAAACCGGAGACGGCAGATTCTCCGGCGTGCGTGAGGGCGGGACCATGACGGATGCCCAGGCGCAGATGATCACGAACGTCGTCGAGCAGGACGTCCCTCGGGATGGTGTCTCGCCCGCGGGAATCGAGCCACGCTGGCTCGGACAGACAGGATCCCTGGGCTATGTCGCCAAGATGTTTCCCAGGGTCTCGGAGACGTTCATCCTCAGGGAGATCCTGGCGCTGAAGCGCCACGGACTTCCCGTACGGATCTACTCGGTGCTCGCCCCCATCCGGGACGCTCGCGTCCATCCCGAAGCCCGGGATCTGCTGGATGCCGTGTCGATCCTGCCCGAACCCTCGGTGTCGAACCTTTTCAAATCTTTGTCCAGCCTGATCGCCTGCCTGAAGACCAGGCCGGGTTCCACAACATCCGAGATCGTCCGATCTCTCCTCCGGCCCGGGCCGCGGTCCTTCAGGAGACTATTCCGCGCGGCGCACCTGGCCGTTCAACTGCGGAAAGACCGGGTGTGCCACCTGCACGCCGCATGGGCTCACACTCCGGCGAGCATCGCGCGTATCGCCAGCCGGTTGACGGGAATTCCCTGGAGCATGGGCGCCCACGCGAAGGACATTCACCTCTCCCGGCCCGATTCGCTCAGGAAGAAGGTGGCGTCCGCCCGCTTCACACTGGCCTGCACGGCCTCACACGAGCATTTGCTCGAGACGATCGGGGCACCCGAGGAGAAGGACCTGGCTGCTCCGTCCGTCTCCTTGCTTTATCACGGCGTCGACACGAAGGTTTTCGCGCCTGCCCGAACGGCGGAGCGGGCGGAGCCCGACGTATCCGCGACGTGTCCCGTCATCCTGTCGGTAGGAAGGTTGGTGTGCAAGAAGGGGTTCGACGTGCTCGTCGAGGCCGCGGCCGTCCTGCGCCAGCGGGGTCTGTGCCTGCGAGTCGACATCGTCGGGGAAGGGCCCATACGACGCGAGCTCGAGCGGCAGATCCGATCCCTGGGGTTGGAGGGGACCGTGGTGCTTCGGGGCACGATGCTCTGGCCCGAGCTCGTGCAGGCCTATCGGAATGCTCTCTGCGTCGTCCTCGCGTCACGCATAACGGCGGAGGGAGATCGTGACGGCATCCCGAATACTCTCGCGGAGGCCATGGCCTGCGCTCGTCCGGTCGTCGCAACGAACGTTGCGGGAATTTCCGAGCTGGTCACGGACGGCGAGACCGGTATCCTTGTCCCGTCGAACGATCCGGCTGCCATGGCCGGCGCCATCGAGGGGCTCCTGAAGGATCCGGGCAGGCGGCTCCGCATGGGACGGAGGAGTCGAGAGCGGATCGGCCAGGAGTTCGATGCGGAGGATTGGGGCGAACGAGTGGCGCGGCGCTTCCGTGGAGCCCTCGGGATCGAAAGGATCCTGTATCTCAGCGCGGACCGGGGGGTGCCGATACGAGGGTCCAAGGGTGCGTCGGTCCACGTTCGGTCGATGGTCCAGGCTCTGAAGGATCTCGGCGTGACGGCTCTCGTCTTGACGACGCGTTCGGGCCCGGAAGACGGCCCTTCGGTCGACGCCCGTGCGATCGAAACCAGGACCCCGCGACTGATCGAGAGGTTGATCCACCGTGCCGCCCTGTGGGTGCGGGGGCGAGCCGGGCTGGAGATCGAAGTGCTCCGCCTCCTGGACAACCTCGCCCTCTACTGGAAGGGCCACAGGCATTCGCGTGCCTGGCACCCGGATCTTCTTTACGAGCGGGCCGCCCTGTCATCCGTGGCCGGCTCGCTCCTGGCGCGCCGCTTGAAGATTCCCCACTTTGTGGAGGTGAACGCCCCCTTGAGCGAGGAGGAGGCACGGTTTCGCGCCGGGCGTGTGTCGTGGCTGACGCGTTGGATCGAAGGGTGGACACTGCGGCGGGCCGACAGGGTCATCGTCGTCTCACGCGCTCTTGAGTCTCACGTCCGGGACCTGGGCGTCCCGCCCGAGAGGATTCTGGTCCTGCCCAACGCCTTCGACCCGCGAATCTTCCACCCCCATCTCGACGGGAGGTCGGTCCGACGACGGCTCCAACCCGACGGGAGCTTCCTGGTGGGGTTCTCGGGGTCGCTCAAACCCTGGCATGGGGTCGAACATCTGCTGCGCGCCTGGGCGAGAGTGGTTCAGCGGATGCCCTCGGCCACGCTTCTGATCGTGGGAGACGGGCCGTGCAGGGACGCCTTGGAGGACCTGGGGCGCAATCTGAATGCGACGTCCTCGTCGCGCCCTACGGACCGCTCGAGAAGTTTTACTTCTCTCCCCTGAAGATGGCCGAGTATCTGGCGATGGGACGCCCTGTGGTCGCCTCGGCTCTCGGCCAGCTTCAAGAGGAGTTCAACGAGACACGCGGGGTGATCCTGGTTCCCCCGGGAGATGAAGCCTCACTCGCGAGGGCCCTGATCGACCTCGGCGCGGATCCGTCTCGGAGAGAATGTCTGGGGCGCGCCGCCGCCTCGTCCGCTTCGTGGACCTGGGAGAACGTGGCGTGCCTCATTCTCACCGAGGGCGAGGCCGCCCGGCGCCAGGTCTGGAGATGGGGCACATGAGAGGACCGGACGGATTCGTGCGCGCGGCGGGGACGGAGGACCCTCCCGCGGAGGCCGGCAAGATTCGCCGCCTGGCGCGTTTGTTCGCGCGCTTCGACCCCCTGCTCAGGCCCTACCGGAAGCAGATGCTCTTCGCGGGCATCTGCACGCTCGGCGAAATCGCCATGGGTCTTCTCGCTCCCTGGCCAATCCAGGTGGTCATCGACGCCGTCCTGCTTCAACGCAAGGATCGGGGGCTGGTGGCCTGGGTCCGTCCGGTCCTCCCGGAAGGTCGAGTCGAGCTGATCGCAGTCTGTTGTGTGGCGGTGCTGGTTGTGGCCGGACTGCGCGGGCTGCTCTCGTATTGGGAGAACCTGACGACGGCCTCGGTCGGACAAAATGTGATCTCCGAGTTACGCGAAGCGGTCTTCAACCGTCTCCAGCATCTGTCCATCGCCTTCCACAGCCAGCGTCGTACCGGTGATCTGCTGGTGCGGCTCACCGGCGACGTCAGCATGCTGCGGGAGGTGCTCGTGCCGTCCGTCCTGGAATTCGCCTCCCAGTCCCTCCTCCTGGTGGGCGTGCTGGGGCTGATGCTGATGATGGACCCGACCCTCACGCTGTTCGCGGTGGCGACGCTTCCCTTCCTGGCGGTGGCGACGGTCCGTTTCGGTTCGCGCCTCCGGGCGGTGTCGCGCGAGCAGAGGCGGAAGGAGGCGCGGATCGCCACCGTCGCCGGCGAGGCCCTCGCCTCGGTGGCGCTCATCCAGGCCTACTCGCGCGAAGAGGACATGACCGCCCGGTTCAGCCGGAACAGCCAGGATAGCCTGCACGCAGGCCTGAAGGCGTTGAGGCTGGAGGAGTCGCTCTCCCGGATCGTCGAGATGACCCTGGCGGTTGGTTCGTGTCTCGTTCTGGGGGCGGGCGCCATGAGGACGATCAGCGGTGACCTTTCCCCCGGCGAGCTGGTGGTCTTTCTCACCTACCTGCGAGGGGTTTATCGGCCGGTGCAGGCCATCGTTCGCATCGCCGGGAGAGCCAGCAAGGCGATCGCCTGTGGCGAGAGAGTGCTCGAAATCCTCAACTCCCAGGAGGAGATCCAGGAGGCAGCGGACGCCGTTCAGGCCCCCCCGTTCCGTGGCGAGATAGTCTTCGACCGCGTCACCTTCGGCTACGACCCGGAGCGACCTGTCCTGAGGGAGATCTCGTTCCGCGCCGCGCCGGGCGAGAAGGTCGGCCTGGTCGGCCCCTCCGGTTCGGGCAAATCCACGATTGTCGCCCTGTTGCTCCGACTGCACGAGCCCCAGCAGGGGCGCATCCTGGTGGATGGGCACGACATCCGCTCGTTCACCCTCAAGTCGTACCGCCGTCGGATCGCCGTTGTTCTGCAGGAGCCGTTTCTGTTCGGCCTGTCGGTGGAGGACAACATCCGTCAGGGACGACTCGAGGCGACGCCGGAGGAGATCGGTGCGGCCGCGCGGGCAGCCGGCGCCGACGGGTTTATCCGGGCGCTCCCGGACGGGTACGAGACGATCCTGGGAGAACGGGGGACTTCTCTGTCCCGGGGTCAGCAGCAGCGGATCGCGCTCGCCCGGGCCCTTGTCCGTGGCACTCCCATCCTGGTGTTCGACGAGCCGACCACCGGCCTCGACGCGCGAAACGAAGCGGAGATCGTCGAGACCCTCGCGCACCTTGGGCGCGGTCGGACGTGCCTTTGGATCGCCCACGATCTGGGCCAGATTCTCGGCTGCGAGCGCGTGCTCGTGATCCGCGACGGCCGACTGGTCGAGGACGGGGACCCGTCTGAGCTCCTGGCGGGCTCCGGGGCATTCCAGGCCTTGTTCGGACGAGACACCGGCCGTTGAGCGGCACCAGGAGGTTTCAGCAGATGGTGACACGACTGGTCCGTCGCTGCTGTCCCTTGCTCTTCGTGGTCATGTTCCTTCCATCGCCCGCCCTGGCAGCCTTTGTGACGCTCAGCGGAACGGTGACCGACCACAATGGAGCCGGCATCTTCGGCGTCCAGATCAACTTCGTCGACTCGTGTACACACCGAGGAGGACGTCTCGAGCCGACGGGACATCTGGGTCGGTGAGCTCCGTTTCCACTGGGGGTCCAAGCGCCGGAAGAGGTCGATCCACCTGCGTTACGAGGCGAAGAAGCGTGATTACGTGACCACCGATCCCAATGACATTCCCCATTTTGGACGGGTCGACAGGCATCGGTACTCCACCGTCGCGTTGAGCCTCGAACTCAGGAGGGGTTGGTTCCTCACTGCCGCAGGCGAGCGGGACATCAACCGATCCTCCTTTCCCACCACTCCCGGGAGTACCTTCTCCCCGGAAGATGCCACCGACAACACCGATAACCTCGTGCAGTTCGGTGTCGGCTACGAGTTCGGCCCCAGTACAGCCGGTGCGACAGGCCATGGCGGGGGCCCGCCGCGGGAGTAGCGAACGATACGCCGGGTATCGGGCGCCAACATATAGGTTCAGTTGTTAGTCACGTGTAGACTCGAAGATTCAGTTGTGATATAGCTTCAGCCTCTTCCTGCGAAGGTGCGATGGCCGACGCAACCGAGGCACGTTGGCTCGTCCTCATCCACCAGATCCCTCCCAAGCCGGACTACTTCCGCGTGAAGGTCGGCCGGCGCCTGCAGCGTCTCGGCGCGGTCGCCATCAAGAACTCGGTCTATGTCCTTCCAAGGAGCGACGGTTCCCACGAAGATTTCCAGTGGCTTCTTCGAGAGATCGCCCAGGAGGGAGGCGAGGCCTCGCTCTGCGAGGCGCGCTTCATCGACGGCCTCTCGGATGAACAGATCCAGGCCCTGTTTCACGAGGCCCGGAACACCGACTACAGCCAAATCTCCGAGGAGGCCAGGCGCATCAGCAAGGCACTTCCTGCAGCGCGTGACGCAGACGAGACCTTGCGCGGGCAGCTCGAGGTCGATCTGAGGCGTCTCAGACGGCGATTTGCCGAGGTGTGCGCAATCGACTTTTTCGAAGCCCGGGGGCGTGAAGCTGCCGCGGGCCTGATCGGCGGGCTCGAGGCGAAGCTCCGCCCCGCCCCCGTTCCCTCGGCCCAGCCGTCACCTGGAATCGACAGTTGCCGCGGCCGGACGTGGGTCACGCGGAAGGGCATTCATGTGGACCGGATGGCGAGTGGCTGGCTCATCCGCCGGTTCATCGACAAGGACGCGCGGTTCAAGTTTGTCATTGGCAAGGACTACCGCCCCGAGCCCGGCGAGTTCCGGTTCGACATGTTCGATGCGGAATTTACGCACGAGGGCGACTGCTGTACGTTCGAGGTGCTCCTCACCCGCTTCTCGCTGGGTGACCCGGGGCTGCGTGCGATCGCCGAGATCGTTCACGACATCGACCTCAAGGACGCGAAGTATGGCCGCCAGGATGCGCTCGGCTTCGAGCGACTCGTGGCTGGAATCGCCATGGCGCATAAGGAGGACGAAACCCGCCTCGAGCGGGCGTGTAGGGTGCTCGACGACCTGTACGAGTTCTTTCGGCGCAAGCCGGAGAAGAGGAGGGAACCGTGATGCGTGAGCGGCAACTCGGTCATCTACTTCGACGACCTCACCGTCACATCCCGGTAGGAGAAAGTCACGGAGACTGATCTCGGAGGAAACCATGCGTGCGTTCATCGCAGTTCTGGCACTCGCCTCCTCGTCCGCCGCGCTCGCGGGTCCGCCGCAGGCGTCACTCGAAACGGGAAAGATCGAGGAGCTCGGAGCGACCTGACCGTGGTGGCCGCGGGGGTGAGACTGACTCCTCCCATGGGGCTCACGTCATGGGCCGCGTTCAAACAGGCCGGCAAGCACACCGTCGTCATGGGCGACATGGTCCTGCTCGAAGACCAGGTGAACGCCGTCATGAGCGTCGCGCTCGACAGTGGGCTCGAGGTCACGGCTCTGCACAATCATTTCTTCTGGGACAGTCCCAAGGTGATGTTCATGCACATTGGGGGGATGGGCGATGAGGCCAGGCTCGCCGGGGCCGTCGGCAAGGTGTTCATCAGGATCAAGGAGACCAGCGGCGGCAAGGGCGAGGTGCCGGCGGTCGACATCGACCCGGCGAAAAGCTCGCTCGACCCGCGGAAGATCGACGCGATCCTCGGTAAGAGCGGCGAGCTCAAAGACGGCGTCTACAAGGTGACGATGGGGCGCGTGACCACGATGCACGGCGACACCATGGGCAGCGCCATGGGCGTCAACACCTGGGCCGCGTTCGCCGGCAGCGACGACAAGGCCGTGGTGGATGGGGATTTCGCGATGCTCGAATCGGAGCTCCAGGGTGTTATCAAAGCGCTCCGAGGCGCGGGCATCAACGTCGTGGCGATCCACCAACACATGACCGGTGAGTCGCCGCGAGTGATGTTCCTCCACTATTGGGGCGTCGGACCGACGGAAGAGCTGGCGAAGGGCTTGCGCGCAGCGCTCGACCGCACGGGGAATTTACGGAAGACGTCGCGGTGAGCAGATTCCAGGGACAGGATGCAGGAGCGCGGATACCCATCCGGGATCTGGTGCGCTACTTCCTGCGCCTCGGCGCGCTTGGCTTCGGAGGTCCGGTCGCTCTCTGCGGGCAGATGGAGAAGGAGCTGGTGCAGGAGAAGAGATGGGTGACCAGGGAGGAGATGCTGGAGGGGATCGCCGTCTGCCAATCTCTGCCCGGGCCCCTCGCCATCCAGGTCGGCGTCTTCATCAGTTACCTGCGGGGAGGATTCTGGGGAGCCTGGGCCGGAGGTTGGGCATTCATTTTTCCGAATTTCATCCTTGTGGCCGCGCTCGGGGCGCTGTACGTGCGCCTGGGAGGGCTGCCTGCCGTGACCGCGATCTTCTACGGCGTGAGCCCCGCCGTCATCGCGCTGATCCTCCACTCCTGTTATCGGCTGGCGAGGCTCGGGATGAAAGACAAGCTGCAGTGGGGGATTGCGGCCGCATGTCTTGTCGTGACCGTGGCCGTCCGGGCCGAGGTCGCGCTGCTCTTCCTTGCTTCCGGAGTCATGGGAGCCATCGTCTATGGCTCGTTCCGCCGAAATCAGCTGCGGGACGCTTTCGGCGTATCCCTGCTGACGGCGACACCGCTGGGCCCAGCGGCCGTCACCTCCGCCGGCCAGGCGGCGGGATCGATCCTGGCCAGGCTCCTGCTCTTCTTCCTGAAGGCAGGGTCGCTCACCTTCGGCAGCGGCCTCGTCATCGTTCCGTTCCTCCAGAACGGGCTGGTCCGGCAGACCGGATGGATGGACGAGCGCCAGTTCCTGATCGCCGTCGCCATCGGCATGATCAGCCCCGGGCCGGTCGTCATTACGGCGACCTTCGTGGGCTACCTCGTCGCCGGGTTCTGGGGCTCCGTCGTCGCCACCATCGGCATTTTTCTTCCTTCGTTTCTCCTTGTGCTCATCGCGGCGCCTGTTCTCGTCCGTCACCGAGGCAACCCTCAAGTTCAGGGCTTCGTCAAGGGCGCGTATGCGGCCGCCATTGGAACGATTCTCGGAGCGTGCATTCTGCTGGGTAGAATCGCGATCGGGGATTGGTTCACGGTGCTGATCGCACTGATCAGTCTCGGGGTGCTTCTGCGCTCGAAGGTGAGCAATGTGGTTCTGGTCGCCGCGACTGCATTGGTTGGCGTGATTGCCTTTCCCATCTTGAGGCCGACGTGGGTGCTTTTGAAGTAGCTGCGGTTCACGAGCGAATCGAGGAGGGTCTTACAATGGCAATGCGAAGCGGTTCGGCACTGGCGATCGTTGCGACTATTCTCATACTGAGCGCCCCTGTCGTCCGAGCAGTGGACGACGACAAAGACGAAGGAGACCAGACCGCGGTCGTCAAGGCGCTCCCTCAGGCCAAGGTCTCGTTGAATCAAGGGTTGCAGGCCGGCGCGCACGAAGGAACTCCGATCTCCGCCAAGTTCGAGATGGAGGACGGGAAGCTCCAACTCTCTGTCTATACGATGAAGGCTGACAGGTTCTCCGAGGTCGGCGTGGATCCGATCAGCGGCAAGGTCGTGAACGTCGAGGCCATCACGGAGGGAGAAGATCTCGCAGCTGCGAAGGCCCAGAGCGACGCGATGAAGAAGGCGAAGAGGTCGCTTGGTGCGGTACTCCAGGAGGCCCTCAAGGTAAACAAGGGTTACCAGGCTGTCAGCGTCATCCCTTCGCTCAAGGATGGGCACGCGGTCGCGGAAGTGGCCCTGGCCAAGGGTGAGGAGCTCAAGACCGTGGAAGAGAAACTGGACTAAGGCAAGCGCGAATGAAGACGCGAAGGAGGGCGCCAGTACCTGCCTTGCTCGTCGCCGCGGCCCTTTTCTGGAGTCCTCCTCTCGCATCCACCCCAAGGGCGGAATCGGGTGAGCCCCGTCTGTCCAAGCTGATCGATCTGCGGCTCCCTGGACAACCAAGCCGCTTCGATTATCAGAGCTTCGACTCGAAGGCCAAGAGGCTCTATTTCTCCCACATGGGTGACGGGGAGTTGATGGTCTTGAATACCGAAACCAGAGAGATGGTCGCCCATCTCCCAGGGTTCCCGCGCACCACGGGAGTGCTGGTGGTGCCGGAGCTCCGGAAGGTCTTCGTCAGTGTCCCGGGAAACCATGAAGTCGCTGTCGTTGATACCCAAACTCTGAAGGTCCTGTCCCGGGTTCCCGACGGCGAGTTCCCTGACGGCCTGGCGTACGCGCCCGAGGTCCACAAGGTCTTCGTCTCGGATGAGAAGGGCGGGAAGGAAACCGTCATCGATGCGCGGGCCAACAGACGCGTCGGGAGCATCGATCTCGGAGGAGAGATCGGCAACACTCAGTATGATCCCGCTTCGCATCTGATCTTCGCGAACGTGCAGTCCACGGGCGAGCTCGTCGCGATCGATCCGAAGTCGGACCGCATCGTCGGAAGGCACGCGCTGAAAGGCGGCGCCGGCCCGCATGGCCTCCTGATCGACGCGCCGAAAATGTTGGCGTTCGCGGCGTGCGAGGGCGACTCGAAACTTCTCGTTGTCGACATGGAAACGTTCGAGGTGAGGCAGGTCCTCTCGACCGGCGAGGACCCCGACGTGCTGGCGCTCGATTCCGGCCTGGAACGCCTCTATGTGGCCACGGAATCAGGCATCGTATCGATCTTTCAACTCCACGGTCGCACGCTCGAGAAGCTGCAGGATCTCTCGGTTGCTCCGAATGCTCACACGATTTCTGTAGACTCCAGCACGCACGAGGTGTACCTGCCCCTGAAGAGCGTGGAAGGTCATCCCGTTCTCCGGATCATGAAGCCGCCCTTGCCCTGATGAGATTCCCTGCCAACTAGGGGATCCGCGATTTTAAGCGCGCCCTCCACGAGGACTCGGAAGGGCGGTGACGGGTGAGGTAATCCGGTTCGAGCTCCAGTCGGCGGGAGTGTGGGCGGAGGAGTCACTTACGATGGTGGTCTTGGGCTGCTCACCGGTCGGGAAACAGAGCATGGTCATACGAGACGCTCACTACCCGGCCTTGAACCCTGCCTAGCGCCCCGGCTGAGCTGCGGCGCGCGAACACCGACGCCAAGCCGCCGCGGACCTCCCGTGCGCCGTCTGCTTCAGCCGGTTGCTAGCTGCCGGGCTCGGACACAGTGTACTCGGTCAACATCGTGGCACACCAAAGTCTACCCACGCCGCGCTCGAATCCCTGGGCCTGAATCTCCGGGTCGTCAACTTCCAGCTCGACACTGAAGGTCGGTCCCTGCGGGTCCAAACAACGATCGTCCAATGGTTGCCAGGCCCGACTGACGCTGAAACCGGCGTTCAAGAGGGCCACCAGAACACCCTCAGAATCGCGTAGAGAAGGCAGCCGGTAGTGATAGGTGCGTGCCGTATCGAACTCCGACGGGAGCTCGCCCGTCGTGATGACTCTCGACGTGATGCTGGGGCCTGCGGGGATCACTCCCTCGTGATGAGCGGAGTGACATCCCACGGTGGGCAACACCAAGGCCGTGATGAGCATCAGTCGTCTGATGAGCGTCTCATCACGCAGCGTCGGCGCTCGATCCACGATGGAGACGGTGTCCGGGTTCAGCATGTCCGCGCGGTGGATCCTTTGCCGCCGAATATACGCCTCCTGCCGCTTCAGACACAAGTTAGGCCGTCGAGGGGACGCTGCGCGGACGCCGCGCTCTCGTGAGCGGGCAATCTCTTGGACGACGGTCGATTCTGGGTCCATCGAGCACATTCGCAAGGGCTTCTCAGCTCTCCGCCGGATCAGAGAGCCAGAGAGCGGGAACGGCTGGAGAGGGGTCACAGGTGGGCCGATGGGGCTCTCCGGAGCGGGGACTATGGGACCACCCTGCCGCCCGAACCGGGACGTGGAGCCCCTGTCCCGCGGTCTCATGGTGGCGTTTCCCTAAGTCGGCGGCCTGCATCACCGCTACACTCGCGCCGCCTGACCTCCTGCGCTTCACGGGGTTCCGGTCTTCGTCGCGAGGAGCACGTCCGTCCCCAGTCGGCCTCGTCTGCCCGCAGTAGCGAGCACGCAGGCTCCTCTCGATGAAGATCGGGTGCCCCCATGACCATGTCGCAGTTGACCTCAATTGCGCTCCTCACGCCAGACGGGATTTTCAGTAGGGACAGCCGCGGGCTCGAATACGATCGGGTTTTCATGCGGAAGCGCGTGTAGCAAGCGCCCGATCCAGAAACTGGGCATGCTCCCTCGTGAAGACCTGCGGCACATATTCGCGCTCCACCCGGCTCGGGGCCTCGTCAGTAGTGAGGTGAAATGGTTGGCCGCCCCAGCGACAATCTCGGGGG
>WNGL01005010.1_pt1 | contig 15796 bp, 16 predicted proteins | sample 5400591 | NCBI WGS metagenome assembly WNGL01 (sample SAMN13153377, study PRJNA577476) | soil metagenome | isolation source: 80 cm soil or saprolite under Garry oak tree replicate 1 | place: USA:California | collected 2016-06-15
GACGGTCGAGTCCGGCCGCGTACCCATCGCAATCGGTCCGCGCGGGCAGCGGCTCTACACAACGGAGTGAGGCTGTCTGACCGGGAGCCACACCTGGACTGATGTCCAGTTCGACAGGCGCTGGCGCTTTGCTAGGCGGGGTGCGTCCACAAGCCGGGTTTGCATCACGAATAGGTGGCGATCGAGAAGCCTCTTGCGGTCGTCGTGCTCCTCGGCGGTTGCGTCTGCATGGTCCTGTCGAGTCGGTAGGCTGTGGGCTCCGTAGGCGGCAGGACTCATCCTGGGCAGGGGGCGTGATGACTGAAGGGGTGGCGATGGCCAGGGGCTCTGTCTCGGTGACCTCGACGGACGGCTTGCTCTTGGATGTGATGGTGCACCATCCGGACGCTGCGATGGCGAGTCGGGGAACGGTGATCCAGGCGCATGGCATCACGGTGGACATGGATGAGGGCGGCATGTTCATTCGGCTCGCCGACCAGCTCGCCGAGGCCGGGTTCACGGTGCTGCGGTTCTCGTTTCGCGGTCACGGGCACAGCGAGGGTACCCAGCGAGGTGTGACGATCGCCGGAGAGATGCTAGACCTGCAAGCTGTGGTGGACCACGCGGTGGCGTCGCTGCCAGGGCCGCTGTCAATGGTCGCGGCCAGTTTCGGCGCCGTGTCGACCATCCTGTCGCTGCCGTACCTGGACGCCCAATTGCGCGGCGTCGTGCTGTGGAATCCGGTGCTGGACCTACGCCACACATTCACCGAGCCGGAGCTTCCCTGGGGGTTGGAAAACTTCGGGCCACAGGGCCGCGAGCAACTGCGTGCGGCGGGTTATCTGCTCATCGATGGCGAGTTCGAACTCGGTCGCGTGGCATTTCAGGAGATGGACGTGTACCAGCCCTTGCTGGCGTGGGCGGCCAGCACGGTCTCGGGTCTGATCATCCACGGCGATCGGGACAGCTACGTCTCCTACGACATCGCTCGACAGGCCGCGACCACTCGTCCTGGTACCCAGTTCCATACGGTGTCGGACTCGGGGCACGGGTTCGACTCACTGGAGCGGGAGAACGAGGCGATCGCCGTGACGGTTGAGTGGCTGATCGACCGTCCGGTGCGGTGAACCTGCGAAACCTGTACGCGCCGGTGCGGGTCGCTGGCAGCGCAATCGTTGGCGAGTACTGCGTTCTGGGCTACCCGAAGGAGTCGCGGCTAAAGGCCTGGCAGACTAACCCGAGCCAGGCCGCCGCCGGCAAGGCGGTGACCATCGGCGAGCGGTGTCTGGTGTTCAACCAGGTCGTGCTGTTTGAAGGCGTGCAGCTCGCCGCGGATTGTGTGGTCGAGGACCGGGTCCGTATCGGATACGACAGCACGGTGGGTCCACGGTCGAGGCTGGTCTACGGCGCGTACGTCTGTGACCGAGTCACGATCGGGTGCGAGGCTCGTGTCGCCGGGTTCGTCTGCGATGGTACGAGCATCGGTGACCGCAGTACCGTGATGGGCGATCTGGTACACGAGTACACAAGCCCGCACCGCGGCTGGTGGGTGGTCGACGAGGCGCCGCCGATGATCGGCGCTGACACGGTGGTCGGTTACGGGGCGCGCGTGATCGGCGGCGTGAGGGTCGGCCCGCGCAGTTATGTCGCGGCTGGCGCGATCGTCACCCGGGACGTACCACCGGAGCACGTGGTCACCGGCGTCAACATCCAGACACCGGCGGCGCGGTGGACTGGGCGGCGTCTGCAGGACCTGATCGGCAACTGGGTCGCGATCAGGCCACGCCCTGGTTGACCTACCAGTCGACGAACGGGGAGTCTTCGGTGTCGCTACCGGCCTCCTCTTTCGGTCGTTGCGTGACGAGCGGCGGGTCGAACGCCAGCGCGGTGAGCCGGCGGGGAAAGCGTTCGCGTAGGTCATGCCGGGGATGGTCGAGGTACATCGCGGGCAGGAACTCGTCGATCGGCACGATCGCCTGGTGCAGGTCGGTGGCCAGCAGAACCGGTATCGCTCGGCGGTGCAGCAGGTATCCGAAGGTGCAGTGGCTGTAGCCGGGAACCACCATGCCGGGGACGGCGGGCTGGTCGGCTTCGAGTGGGAACCTGCCGAGATACAGCAGGTCGAACGTGGTGCCGTCGAGGGTGTCGAGGCCAGCAAGGAGCCGGCCGAGCATGTCCGGCCCGGGCACGGCGTCGTCCTCCAGGACCAGCACGTACGGCTCGGTGCCGTGCTGGTGAGCGTCGGCCCAGCAAGCCCAATGCGCCAGGGTGCAGCCGATCTCGCCGAGCTTGAGGGGCCGGTTCCACCATGGGTTGTCCGAGTCGATCTGCCAGGCGAACAATTCATGGCCGCCCAGCTTGAGCGCGGCGCGGGTGAGCTGATTGCCGTCGAAGGTCTGGGGCCAGTCGGAGGTGAAGGTGACCGGAAGGTCTGGTGGTAGCAGCCGGGCGATCGTCTTGCGCCGGTCGCGGCGGCGCGGCAGGTTGACCACGTAGGTACGGATATCTGCGACCGTGGCCATGCGAAGGTGTCCTTCCGGCAAGGGCCCCGGTCACAGTCGCGGGTGGCGGTCGACGTTGTTGACCATCACGGTGAAGGGGTCGTTGTTGCGCCGCGCGAATACAAGCAGCGGTGGTACAACGGCGAGGTCGATGACGTCGATGATCGCGCCGATGCGGCGGGCCTCGGTGACAAGGACGAAGTCGTCGTCACCGACCAGATCGGTGATGTAGTCAGCGTTGCCGGCGCCGTGTTCGGCTTGCAGAAAGCAGCGGGCTGCGCCGAGGACGCCGAGGGTCAGGCAGCCGGCGAGCAGGAACACGGTGGTGGTTCCGGCCAGCGTCAGCCGGGTGAACACGGCCAGATCCTCCAGCAGTTCGCCCTGGCGGGTCCAGCGCGGGCCGATGGTCAACTCGTCGAGTTGGGGGACGACGAGCGGGTCGTCTTCGCCGAGCGGGTGCGGCGCGAAGTAGTACGGCAGCTGGGGCAGGAACCGCCGGTACTGGGCGTTCCAGGGCGGACCGCCGATGACCACCAGCGTGTCGAACTCGGTGTCGTGGTACTCCGATGGGGTGAAGTCGCGCATGTGGACATCGGGTCCGACCTGAGCCAGGCGGGTGCGCACGTAGACGAAGCCGTCGAGGTCGGCGAACTTGGCGTAGCGCAGGTAGTTGCGGTCGGCGGGGTTGGCGTAGTAGGGCAGTTCCTCGTCGGGGATCTCCGAGCAGACCAGATCCACGCGGGTACCGTGCGGCATCCGCCAGAAGTCGCGGAGCCTGTCCCGCCACTGCCCGTTGGCCACCGTTTCCGGCCGGGCAGGAGCACGATTCGTCCGTCGATCTGACTGCCGCGGAACGGGCGGCGTGAGCAGCCCGACCGCGAGGGACTCCAGCACCCGGTCGGCACGACGACGGACCGTCTTGGCGGCACAGCCCAGCAGGTGAGCCAGCGACTCCTGCCGCTCGGTGAGGGTGGGAAAGCGGTGTTCGGGGTCGAGGTTCAGGTCGACGCGGGCATAGACCCGCTCGTGCTCATGCAGGCCATCGACCGCCCTACTCAACACATCCAGCAGGAGCGTCACCTCATCGGCGGTACCAGCCTCCATGGGCTGTGCCCCACGCAATGCGCGGCGGACGTCATGGTTGAGCGCGAGCACCGAGGAGGGGTGCCCCAGCGCCTGACCTCGGCGCAGGTGCTGAAGCTGCGCCTTGAGATCTTCGAGTGACAGCGACGGACTGGACACCACCTGTCCAGTTTATGTCCCAAGCCTGTCCAGTGATGTCCCCGGACAGGGCATGTCCGTGGCCTGGTAAGTCCCATCGGCCGCCCGCCACGCTGTGCACGCATTGCCCCCGACCTGGAGATGGAGCCGACAGTGATCTCGGATCTGGCGCAGATCGCCGGGCTGTCCCGCGAATGGAAAATCAACGAGGAGGACATCCTCCTGATCGCCCTGAACTCCAGCGGTGTGCGTTCCCACCTGGACAAGCCGCGGATGAGGTTCCGGCTTCGCCTGGACTCCCGTCCGGACGAGCAGCTCTATCTCATCTTGTCGTTGGGGCGTACGCGTTCGCCCTTCGAGCTCGACGAGAACGAAATCCGCCTGGCCGGCCAACGCATCGGCGTCGTCAACGCCATCGAAGACGACGACGCGGTGTTGGGTTACTGGCGACACGGCAACCGGGTGCTGACGCTGAACTCCAACGCTCGCAGTCAGTGCACGGGCTGCATGTTCTGCCCCAACACGATGGAAGCTTCCGCCGACCCGCGGCTGGCCGGTCTCGATGACCTGGACGCGTACTTCGCCGCGCTCGTTGTCGACTTCGGCCTGCCTGACCTGGCGGGGGTGGACACCGTGACGGTGTGCACGGGCTGCTTCCAGTACGAGAACCTCGCCCTGGATCATCTCCGCCAGGTCCGGCAGGCGATGAGAGCCCACGGCTGCCGGGGCAACATCCACTTCCTGACCAGTGTGCTGACCACCGAAACAGGTCTAGACGCCGCCGCGGCGATCGGACCGTTCCACCTGACGATGACCGCCGAGTGCTTCGAGCGGCGGGAGCTGATCCTGAAAGAGTCGAAGGCGCGCCTGACGCCAGCAACGATGATCGACGTGCTGGGCTCAGCGAAGAACCGGGGTATCACCACCGACTTCACCTACATCGTCGGCATGGACTCCACCGATGTGGCCCTGCAACACCTGCCACGGTTCGTCCCGGTCACCACGACGTTCCCGCGATTCCAGGTCTACCAGGCCCACAACGCTCTCATGGACGTGTTCGTCGGCCCCGGCGCCCACGACATCGAGTTCTACCTGCACATGCGTCAGGGCATCGAGGCGTTGTTCGGGCCGACCGGGCTGCGCCCGCGCCCGTGGGAGAACTACCGGCCACTGTGGTACTTCACGTTCGCCGACGAGGAGATCACCGGGGAGCGGATCTGATGGCAACCCTGACCACCGCCTCCGCGGCCAACACCGTCGCCGCGGTCCTTGCCATGCGCCTGCCCGCCCAACCCGACCAGGCCCCGACGATCCTGCCGGACTGGGCTGAACCGGCGACCACGCCCCCGCCGCCGGTGCCGTGGCCAGAGCAGGAACACCGGTTCGCCGTACGGACCATCGACAGTGATGGGGCCGCCGGCACGTACGGGCCCTGTTCCCTGGCTGTCGTTGACATCATTCGCGACCAGCTCGCCCCAGCCCTCATCGGCCGACGGGTCGACGTGTGGCGCGAGCTGGATATCGCACCGGCCCTGGGCCGGCACCGGCGCGGCGCGCACTACCGGTTGGCTGTCTCGGCGATCGAGCTGGCGTTGTGGGACCTGCGAGGCGTACGCGCCGGGGTGCCCACGGCGGCGCTGCTCGGTGGTCCGGTCCGCGAGCGGGTGCCCGCCTACGCAACGGCGCTTGGCATCGACATCGACCACCCGGCCGCCATGGACGTGGCGGGCTGGATCGCTGGTGCTGGGTTCTGGGGCCAGAAATGGGCGCTGCCCGGTGCTGGGCTCGGCGAGCCGGCGGCCCGTGACGCCGAACGGCTACTTCGGTTGCGTGACGCGGCCGGGCACGGTGCCCGGATCATGATCGATGCTCTGGGTCGGTGGGATCAGCATCGACTGCGGTACCTGGTGCCGGCGCTGGTTGAGGCGGGGATCGAATGGGTCGAGGAGCCCACCAGTGATCTTGATCAGGTCATGGCGCGTCCCGGTGTAGCGATCGCGGGAGGCGAGCACGCCTACGACCGCGTCGACCAACTGCGCCTCATCACCAGGGGTCGACTACAGGCATGGCAGCCCGACGTCGCCTGGCACGGCGGCCTGACCCGGGCCCTGGCGATGGTGGACCTGGCCGCCGAGCACGCCGTCGCGTCGTTCCCGCACGCCGCCAGCCTGCCCGCGGCCTTGCACCTGGCTGCCCTGTCGCCCGCGGTACCGGCGGTGGAGTACCACCTGACCCTGGATCCCCGCCGCCACAGCATCCTGCGCCAACCGCCCGTGCCCGACACGGGTGCCTTTCCCACCCCGGCCCAGCCAGGAATCGCGGGCGCTTACGTCTACACCGACGCCGCCGAGCCACAGCACCTCGCGGGAGAACGCCATGCGTCCTGAACGCCTGCAAGCCATCTGCTTCGACATCGGCGGCACGCTGGTGCGGATGCCCCGCGGCACGCTCGCTGAGGAGATCGCGACAGCGCTCGGCGTCACCCGCGCGTGCGTGCGCGACCTGCTCATCGCGCACGGCAAACGCCGCCAAGCCGCCCCCGCCGAGATCGCCACGCTGGTCGCGGACGGATGCGGCCACCCGCACGCCGCACCGGTCATCACCAGGCTCCTGGAGGATCGCCGCCACGACGTACAACACCCGTCGTTGTTCGACGAGACCCTCGACGTGCTGCGTCGGCTGACCGACGCTGGCTGGCCGCTGTTCTACCTCAGCAACGCCGTCGGCTACACCGGAATGACCACCGATCCGGACTACTACCGTTACGCCAGGGCGGTATTCCACAGCTGGCAGATCGGCGCCTGCACCCCCGACCGGGTGGCGTTCGACGCCGTCATCGCCGCGGTGGGCGTGCCGCCGGAGGCAATGCTGCACGTCGGGGACTCCTTCGACTCCGACGTCACCGGAGCCTTGGTCGCCGGCTGGCAGGCGGTGTACCTCGACCGCGACCGCACCGGACCGTTCCCTACTGACGTTCCGCGCATTACCGACCTGACCGGTCTGACGGCTCTGCTACCGAGCGGACCGGCGGGCTCCGACAGCCGTCGGGAACTGACTCCTGCCCCGTCCGGGCCACGACGGTGAGCCCAGTGACGAGTTCACCGCTCGTGGTCCCCGCGCTGCGGTCACCGGTACTGGGCGGCTGGTGTCAGACAGCCCGCCCGGACCCACTCACCGAACTGGTCGCGTTCCCTGACTTCGACGCCCAGTTCCCCGGCCTACTGGATGTCTCGCTGCGCCGAGGCCGAAGCGTCGGCCTGGCCATCGGCGATGTCGACCACCTTAAGGAGTACGTCGAGACCGCCAACGAACTCGACCCGCGAAGTTTCGGGCACCTGGCCGGCAACGCCTTGATGCGCGACCTAGGGCACTTGACCATCGGCTGGTTCCACCAGCAGGACTGCCCGCGCGCAGTCGCCGCCACTTTCGGCGGCGACGAAGTCATCATCGCCGCCGAAGTCAGCGCGGCGGATACCTTCCACGCCCAGGTCACCAGCCTCGCCGCTTTGCTGTCCGCCGAGCTTCCCCGCACCGTGTCCTTCGCGATGGCCGTACTCACCCCGGCCCAGGTCCCGCCCACAGCACCTGGAGCGGACCTCCGCAGGCACCTCTACTTCCACCTGCTCGCCACCGTCGACCGGTGCCTGTTCGCGAGGAAACGGGCCAGAGCCGCCGAGGATCGCCGGCCGTTCATCACCACCGCGGTACTCGCGGCACTCCCACCGGTAGGAGGTGCCGCATGACCGGCGAGACCGAGTTGTATGCAATGCCCACCGATCCGCGCGTTTCGATCACTGTCACCGGTCAGGTCCGCACGTTCGCCGGCCGGCGGCTGCTGGTACTGCCGGTACGCGCACCACTCGGCCGGTCCCGCGGTCATCGGGTTCGGGTCGCCATCGGCACCCGGCCTGCCCGGGTCCGGGTGGCGCTGGTGGCTTCGGGGCAGCTGGCGTTGCGCCCGGCGCGCGGCGAAGTCTTCGGGCAGCTTCCGGTCCGGGTCAGCATCCGCCCGGTGCCCCCTCGCCGGCGCCGTAGCCTGCCCGCCGATCTTGTTGAGGCGCTTGCCGCCGCGCGCCTCGACCTCGGCGAGCTGCCCGACCACGAGGTCGACCAGATGCTGCTGATGATCGGCGAATCAGCCACCGGTGCCGTCCGCGCCGCCCGGATCCAGGCCGCGCTCGTGGCCTTGCAGGCCAGGAGCGGCCATGCCTGACCGATCGCACTCCTGGGCTGACGCCGCACAACGCGCCCTCGCCGTGCCCGATGTCGCGGTCAACGGTGTCGCGCGAGCGTTGAACTTCCTGTCCGCGGCTCAGCTGTACCTGTGCGACAACGTCACGCTGGCCCGGACCCTGGAACCCGCCGACGTCAAGGCGGCCCCGTCCGGCCACTGGGGGGTGTGCCCACCGGTCAACCTGCTGCTGGCGCACCTCGGCCCAGTCATCGCGCACGCACCTGGGGGTGGAGACCTGTTGGTGGTGCACGGTGGCGGACACGCCGGTCCCTCAGCCTTTGCCCACGCCTACCTCACTGGGCGCCTCGGCGTGGCATTCCCCGAGTTCGCTCAATCCGCAGAAGGTTTGCGAGCCCTGGTCGGTGGTTTCCCGCATACCGACCGGCTCGGCGCCGAGATCACACCGCTACTGCCCGGCCAGCTGTACATGGGCGGGCAGCTCGGCGCCGCGTTGGCCTTCGCTCAGGGCGCGGCCCTGGACGCCCCGCACCGCTTGGTTGTGCCGCTCATCGGCGACGGAGAATGCGAAACCGGAGCCACGGCCGCGGCCTGGTTGGCGGCAAGAGCCCTGATCGGTACTGGGCAGCACGGCCGTGTCATGCCCGTGATCCTGCTCAACGGGCAGCGCATGGGCGGCGCCTCGCTGTTGTCGCAGCTGACCCCCGACCAGCTCGTCGAGCACCTGTCTGGGCTCGGCTACCAACCGATCCTGGCCGAGGGTAGAAGCACTGCGGCGTTCCGCGCCGCACTCACCGAGGCCGTCGTCGGTGACCGCCCCGTGCAGGAGGGGCCGAGCACCGTACTGATCTGCGCCCTGCCGAAAGGCGCGACCGGCCCCGAGGCGATCGGCGGACAGCCGATCCTGGGAACAGCCCGAGTCCACAAGACCCCGCTGCGCGACCCGCGCCACGATACGACGGAGTTCGCCGCGCTCGCCCGGTGGCTGGCGTCCTATCGCCCGGCGGAACTGTTCGTCGACGGCCGACCCAGCAACCTGCTCCACGCGGCGCTGCCCACCCCCAAGCCCGCCGACGCCGCGGCCGCCGTCGAGCAGCCCCGAGACTGCATACAAGCCAGCACCGCTATCGCCACGAACGCACCAGTCGGCGACCTCGGCACACTCGTCAGCGACCTGCTCGACGCGCGGCTGGCGAACGGGTCGCTACGTGTGTTCAGCCCCGACGAGCTGGCGTCCAACCGCATCACAGTCGCTGGCGATGGCGTCGTGGAGATCCTCAACGAGGAGATCTGCCACGCCTGGGCCCAGGGCTACCTGGAGACTGGGCGGCAGGCTCTGGTCATTGGGTACGAGGCGTTCGCACCGATCGCGCTAAGCATGCTCCTGCAGCACCTGAAGTACCGGCGGCTGGCCCGCTCGGCCGGCAGGGCGTCGCTGCCCAGCATCGTTTACCTGTTGACCAGCCTGGGCTGGAACAACACCTACACCCACCAGAACCCCGCCCTTGCCTCGGCACTGCTGGCGGCGGGTGACCCGACGGTACGCGTACACACCCCGGCTGATGCCGCCTGCGCCGCCGCGAGCCTGGCGTACGCGCTGCACGCGCGCGACCGTTGCACGATCGTGGTGGCCAGCAAACACCCGATGCCCCGACACCCGCTCGACACGATCGCCGCCGAGGTTCGTGACGGCCTGGCCGTATGGCCACACCTGAGCGACCCCGGCGAACCCGACCTCGTTCTGGCCGCCGCCGGTGACATCCCCGCCCGCGAACTGTCCGCCGCCGCTGCCGCCCTGCGCGAGCAGCAGCGCGGCAGCCGGATCCGATTCATCGCCATCCACGACATTACCGCCCTCGGCGGTCCAGAAGCGTGGCCGCTCGGGCTGTCCTCCGAGCGATTCGGCGCGGTCTTCGGGGCGAACTGCCCGATCCTGCTCGCCACCACGCTGGCCGTCGATGCCGCGCAGGGCCTGCTGTGGCATCGACGCGACGCCGACAGGTTCCATGTCATCGGCTACCGCGACCCCGGCCGCCCGGTGACCCCGGCCGCCCTACTGGCGTCCTGCGGGATGGACACCGCCTCGCTGTCCGCCCGCGCAGTCCAGCTTCTCACCGCCTCATCAGTCCCGGCCGGAAGGAGATGAGTCCAGCGTGTTCGCGCCACCTGAGCCTGAGGTGACCGCCGCGTTCGCCCGCGATGGCTACGTCATCCTGCGCAACGTGCTCGACCCCACGCTGCGCCAACGCCTTGCCGAGGCCAGTAGGGCGCTGCTGGCTTCCGGCCACACCGCTGGACGCGACCGGGGCGCCGACGGCAAGGACGGCTTCCGCGGCTGTGTCGGCCTGGATCGGGCGTTCTTGCCGCTGGTCGCGAACCCGCGCGTGCTACCCACGGTGGTGGCGCTGCTGAGTCCGAACATCCACCTGCTGTCCAGCCACCTGATCGCCCTGCCGTCCAACCCGCCCGACGGACCCCGCACGATCCGGATCCCCGAGCGGCCCGGCTGGCACCGCGACATGTACGGCGTCGCCGCAGACCTCGGCGACGACCGGGTTCCGCGGATGGCGATCAAATGCGCCTACTACCTCTCCGACCTCAGCGATGACTGCGGGCTGACCATGTTCCTCCCAAGCAGCCACATCCTGACCGCGCCTCCCGAAATCCCGGCCGGCAGTATCGACCCTCCCGGCGCGATCACCCCTGACCTCGGGCCGAGTGACGCGGTCCTGTTCGAGAATCGAACCTGGCACGCCGGCGGCATCAACACCTCTGGGCGGACCCGTCTGGCCATCATGATGCAGTACGGCTACCGGTGGCTGGCTCGCGTCGACGACCCTACGCCGCACCTGCTGCACACCCCCCGCCTCGACCCCATCGATCGGCAACTGCTCGGCGAGCCTGACCGCGCCGCCGACGGTTCACTTGCCAAAGGATCCGGTGCCGCACCACTACGGCAGCTGTGGGCGCACCGGGCGGGCCGGTCCGACATTGCGACGACTTGAAGCAGTGACAATAGGATGTTTGTCCCCAACCAGGAGGAAGTGTTGATTGTGGCTCACGATCCCACCGAGCTGTTCGTCTCCACCGCCCCGTACTACGCCCGCTACCGGGCCGGCTACCCCGAAGCGTTGTTCACCGACCTCGCCGAGCGGTTCGGGCTCGACGGCAGCAAACGAGTACTGGACCTGGGCTGCGGGACGGGACAGATCGCCATCCCGCTGGCCCCACACGTCCGGCAGGTCATCGCGGTGGACCCGCAGCCGACGATGCTGCACGAAGGTCAGGTCTTGGCCGCCGAGCGCGGCATCACCAACATCGACTGGCGGCAGGGCGACTCCACCGGACTGGCCGCGATGGGCCTCGACGATCTGACGCTGGCGTTGATGGGCGCCAGCTTCCACTGGATGGACCGCCCAGCGGTCCTGAAGGTCTTCGACCGCATCGTGCGCCCCGACGGAGCAGTGATCGTCGTCAGCGGCGGCTCGGCATACCGGGCCGACAAACCCGCCTGGGACGATGTGGTCACCGCAGTGCGGACCCGGTGGCTCGGGCCCCAGCGCCGCGCCGGCTCCGGGACCTACAGCCACCCCGAACAGCGCCACGAGGAGGTACTGGCCGCGTCGGCGTTCTCCCGCGTCGAGGTCGTCGAGTTCACCTCGACGTTGACGCGGGATCTGGATTCGGTGGTAGGTCTGCAATTCTCTTACTCCTACTCGGCGCCAGCCCAGCTGGGTGACGACGCCGCCGCGTTCGAGGCCGACCTGCGCCGCGAACTCCTAGCCGCCAACCCTTCAGGCATCTGGACCGAAGACATCCGCACCGAGGCGATCATCGCCGTCCGCCCCTGACTCCGGCGCTGCCGCCCGTCAACGCCGACCCGAGCCCTCTTGGGAGATGAGCATGGCCACCGCCACCGGCCAGCAACAAGCGTCGGCCCTCTACGACCAGATCGCCGGAGTCTACGACCAGACCCGCCAGCTCCCGCCGTGGCTGCCCGACCGGCTCGCCGATGTGGCCTTGACCCTCATCGGCGGCGGGCAGCCGTCCCGGATTCTGGAGGTTGGCGTCGGCACCGGCCGAGTCGCCTGCGGGTTTCTGCGACCGGGCCTGGTTTCGCAGTACGTGGGTGTAGACGTCTCCGCGAGGATGCTCGCCGAACTCGACCGCAAGTTCGGCTCCGCGGTCACCCCCGTACTGGGCGACGCCAGCGCACTGCCGTTCGACAACGCCACCTTCGACTCCGTACTGAGCTGCCACGTCCTACAGATGGTTCCAGACCTGACAGCCGTGCTCACCGAGATCCGCCGGGTACTGCGCCCCGGCGGCGCTTACTTGCACGCACCGACGAGATGGCCCCACACCAGCAGGAACTCGACCAGATCTGGCAACGCCTGCTGGCCGAGGAAGATCCGGGCTACCGGCCCGCCGAGCGCTACGACATGCGCCGCGACCAGATCGTCCAGCTCTGCACCGCCACAGCCGGGCTCGTCGACACCGTCGAGGTAGCGACCTGGCAGACCAGCCACCGCGTCGGTGACCTGCTGGCGGCGTACGAGTCCAAGGCGTACCCGTCGTGCCTGCGGGTACCCGAAGCCGTGTTCCTGCGGGCGATCGACCGGCTGCGGGAACACTGCCTGACCACCTACGCCGGTCTCGACCACCCGCTGCACTCCACCAGCCGGATGGAGATCGTGGCCGCCCGCATGGCCACAGCCGGGCAGGGCTGAGCGGTGGGCATACTACTGCTGTCCGGACGAGGCCCGGAATACAAGAACCGCGCATACCTCGACGGATCCCTGTTCGACCCCCAGTGGGACCGAACACACGCCCCGGGCCGGCCGCTGGGCGAGCTTTCCCTGACGTTGCTGCGCTACCAGGACGCGGCCGGGACGTGGCGCCCGCTGATGAGAGCCAAGACCCGGACGATTCCGTACCTTGTCACCTACGTGCTTGAATCGATCCTCTACGGACTGGGCGAGGACCACGAGTCCTTCCCCCTCGACCACGTCTGGACCGGCGACGCCGAACCGAGTACGGCGGGCCCCGAGGTGGTGCTGCTGTCGACCACCTTCATCTGCAACCGCCCCACCCTGACGCAGGCCATCGGCTGGATCGCCGACCGATATCCGGGCGTCCCGCTCATCCTCGGCGGGCAGTACAGCAACCTGAAGTACGCCACGATCCTGCGCGATCACCCCCAGGTGTCGTTCGTCATCCGCGGCGACGGCGAACCCGCACTGCCGGCACTGTTGCACGCGCTGCGTACTGGCGGCAGGCCGGAGCAGGTCCCGAACCTCGTCTGGCGGGATCGGACGACCGGGAAGCTGCGGGCCAACGCGCTGGACTACATCGACCTCGACATCTACCCCGCACCCGCCTTCCCCGGCAACCAGGCGGTTCTGCCATACGAGTCGATGCGGGGATGCCCGTTCAGCTGTCGGTTCTGTTCGTACCCGGCCGCCTCACCGCGGTGGCGCCACAAGTCTGCGGGCAAGATCCTGGCGGACTGGACGGGCTATGCCGAACACAACAACGTCAAACACATCCAGGCGATGGACTCGACGTTCACCGTACCCAAGCCGCGCCTGCTTCAGCTCCTGCCGCGATTGCGCACCGCGCCGTTCACCTGGGAGGCATACACCCGGGCCAACGCGATTCACAACGCAGAACTGGTAGCGGCATTGGAGGCGGCGCACTGCCACAGGCTGTCCATCGGGTTCGAGTCGATGAGCCCGGCGACCCTGTCCCACATGCACAAGCAGGTCCGTGCCGAGCACAACCGCCGCGCTCACGACCTGCTCGCCGCCAGCGACATCCGCTACCGGGTCTCGTACATGGTCGGCTACCCTGGCGAGACCCCGACGACTTCGCCCTGACCGCCCAATACCTGCGCGAGGAGTACACCGGCCACTTCATGCTCAGCGTGTTCTCCTTCCTCGACGAAACCATGCCGGTCTGGCAGGACGCGCAACGGTTCGGGCTGACCATCGCCACCCCCGACGACCCCGACTACAGCTGGTCCCACAACGGCATGGACGTAGCCGACGCCCAGGCCCTGCACCGCCGTACCCTCGACGCCACCCGCTGGGGCAGCGACGAGGCGGTCCTGCTGCTGTGGCAAGCCGACTACGACACCCCCTTGATCCCCGGCGCTGACCGGCGCACCGCGTTGCGGCTGGAAAAGGCCATCGAACGTCTGGCCATGCTGCCGGCGGACTTCGCCGACCAGCCCGACCAACAAATCCGCCGCGCCCGGACCCTGCTGGCCACACTCGCCCGCGACGGTGTGCAGCCCTGCGATGCACAAGGCCGACCTATCGACGTCCTCGACCTGTGACCTGGATCTAACGAAAGGCGCTCCTGCCATGACCCACGACTTCACCCTTCCCGCCGGCACCGACCCGCACCGGCTCGCCGCGACCATCCGCACCTTCGGCATCGCCCACATCCCCGGTCACCTCAGCCGCACGGCCGCTCATACAGTGGCGGCTCAGAGCCGGGCGCTGCTCGATGTCACCGCGCCGTGGGTAGCTCCGCTGGAGTACTCGGTCGGTCGCTCCGTACGCGCCGACAGCACGGGCCTGGCCGAAGCCACCGAGTTCGCCGCCCTTTCCAGCGCGTTCACCGACCCATACCTGAAAGCGGCGGCCGACGCGTTCATGGCACCCGCGGATTACCTGTTCCACCACGATCTCTACGTCGCCTACGACATCGAGGGCTCCCACCACTTCGCCCACGTACTGCACTATGACCGGGTACCCCACCTGAAGTTCTTCCTCTACCTCACCGACGTCAGGGCCGAGACCGGGCCGCTGCTGTGCGTGCCGGGCAGCCACCACTTCGCCGTCGAAGCCCAAGCCGACAACCGCCGCGTCGGCATCACCCCGACTGAGGAACAGACCCGGCTCATCCCAGCCGAGTTCCACGACCGCAGTGTGCAGATCCTCGGAGTGGCCGGAACCCTCATCGCCTTCACCAGCGACCTCCTGCACAGCGCCACCCGCATCACCGCTGGCGAGCGGCTCGTCGTACGGAACAGGTGCATCGAGCCCCGTCACCTCGAAGCGGTACAACGCACCGCCGCAGCGACGCGGTAGGCACGGAAGCGCCAACCGGCGCACGTTGACCACGGCATGACGGACTGTCCGGCTTGCGACCGGCCGGTGGGCGATTAACCATGGAAGGTCGTCCACGTCATCGCGTCGGAGGACGGCCGGAAGCTCGCCCCGGAGAACATGTTCACCTTCGCGTAGGTCGCCCCAGCAAGCGACAAGACCCATTGCCGCGCGGGTTGACGCAACATGGTGGGACCGGCGCGTTCCGATGTTGGAGCGGCACCGGTTGATGCCAGACGCTTGCGGTCGCTCGGGTGAATGACGCCTCGGCTGGGGCTAGGGAACCGCAGGACGGGGATGGGAGTCCCAGGTTCCGGTTGAGAAGTCGCTGGAGGTCAGGCTGCCGGCTCACGGTTGATGTGGATGACCTCCGTGTCTTCGCTTGGCGATACCGGCGCGTCTCGATCCTTGAGGATCCTCACAAGTGTCGCGGCGCGGGCGTTGGATATCTGGTGCCCGTCGGCGCGTAGTTGCTCGGCAGCGTCTTGTGGGTCAACGCCCGGCCCTGGAGGGTGAGCATTTGGTCAGCGGCGGTGGCCGCGGGCAACAGGTGCGCCACATCTGCCGCCGCGATCGACTTGGTCGGGCGACTGCGCCGCGCCCGCCGGGCCTGACCCGTACCGGTGGCGCGGGCTGTCGCCGATCGCGTCGCAGCGCCGCCGGGAGAGGCCGCGTGCGGGTGATCTTGTATGTCGCCGGTACCCTCGCCCGGTCTGGCTGGACGAGCGGGCAGACCCGGCTCGTGCCCGTTGGCCGCCAGTTGGGTCAGTTGTGGGATTGCTGTC
>WNGL01016687.1_pt1 | contig 15796 bp, 14 predicted proteins | sample 5400591 | NCBI WGS metagenome assembly WNGL01 (sample SAMN13153377, study PRJNA577476) | soil metagenome | isolation source: 80 cm soil or saprolite under Garry oak tree replicate 1 | place: USA:California | collected 2016-06-15
GCGGCGGCGGCTCCCCCGGGCCCGCGGCGTCGCCGAGCCGGCTGTACCAGCAGTCGCTCACCTATTCGCGGTGCATGCGCTCGCACGGGGTGCCGGACTTCCCCATCCTCAAGCAGGGGCCCGGGGGCAGTCTGGTCCACCCGGTGAGCCCGCCCGCCGGGATGCTGACCGCCCCTGGTTATGACGCGGCGTTCCGCGCCTGCCTGAAGCTGGCGGTCATCGGCGGGGGGTCCGCGGCGCGCTACCGGGCGGCGGCTCTGCAGGGGCTGAAGCAGTCGGAGTGCATGCGCGCGCACGGGATCACCAGCTATCCCTCCCCGGGGGCCCTCGACGGCGGCCTCCACGAGCCTGACTTCACGGCCATCGGCCTCGACCCGCACACGCTCCAGTTCCAGGCGGCGGCGAAAGCCTGCGGCATGGGACTGGCGTGGCAGGTGGTGTGGTGGTGGCCGGCCGCGGCGGTCCAGCCGGGACCGGCCAGGTTGGTGCAGCGGTGACCGGCCGGGCGGTGCTCAAGGCGGCGTCGGCGGGCGCTGCCCGGCGGCTGGTGCAGACCGTGGTGATCTTCGTGGTGCTGGCCATGGCCACCACGGCCGCCCTGGTCGGGCTGACCCTGGCCGCCACCCCCACCCGGGCGTTCCAGGCAGTGTCCACCCGCAACCACACCGCGGACCTCGCGGTGACGATCGACGCCACGAAGGTGACCAGCGCCCAGCTCACCGCCACCGGCCACCTGCCGGGGGTGACCAAGGCTGTCGGTTATCCCGCGACCACGGTCAGCGTCACCATCCCGGCAACGCCCGGCTACCAGGGGGGCCAGCCCGTTTCCGGCCCGCTGACCGTGGTGGGCCGGGCCTCGCGGTCGGGCCCGCTGGATGAGATCACCCAGAAATCCGGCCGGTGGCCTGCCCGGCCAGGCGAGATCGACCAGAACGACCTCTCCGGTACCCGCGGCTCGGTCGGCCAGCTGACCACCATCAGCGTGACCAGCCTGGCGGGCAAGCCGAAGCTCGCCATCGTCGGCTGGGCCTCGCTGCCCGCGCAGGACGAGACGCAGAATGCCTGGGCCGTGCCCAGCGAGATCACCGCCCTGGAAAAGGCCGGCGCACCCAGGCAGTACCAGATGCTCTACACCTTCCGCCACGCAGCCACCGTCGCCCAAGTCCGCGCGGACCTGGGCGAACTGCGGGCGGCGCTGCCAGCCGGGGCGATCATCGGCGGCGCCACCGCACTGCCCTCCGCCGGCCTGGAGATCCTGGGCCAGGGGATCAAGACATCGTCTGCCATCCCGTACGCCGTCATGGCCCTGCTGCTCGCGGCGGTGATCATCGCGAGCGCCGTCGCGGCCGCGGTGATGGCAGGCTACCGCCGGATCGGTGTGCTCAAGAACATCGGCTTCACCCCGGCCCAGATCGCCGCCACCTATCTGGCCCAGCTCGGGGTCCCGGCCCTGGCCGGGTCGCTGGCTGGAACGGTGCTCGGCAGCCTGTGGGCGCTGCCCCAGATCCAGGAGCGCTCGCTTTTCAAGGTCACCGTGGCCATTCCCGTCTGGATCGATATCGCAGCGCCGGCCTGGATGCTGACACTGGCCGGGCTGGCTGCCCTGCTGCCCGCCGTGCGGGCGGGGCGGCTGCCAGCGGTGCAGGCGATCACCGCCGGGCAGGCGCCGCGGGCCGCCCGTGGGCACGCCGCTCAGCGGCTGGCTGGCAGGCTGCCGCTGCCCCGCCCGGTCACCGCCGGGCTGGCCACCCCGCTGGCCCGCCCCGCCCGGTCGGCAGCCACCCTGGCCACGATCACCATCGGGCTGACCGGGGCCGTCCTTGCCGTGGGCCTCAGCTCCCAGATCACCAAGATCGTGCTCAGCATCGGCCAGGCATACATAGCCCGCGCGCTGTTCCAGCGGCTGACCTGGCTGGTGGTCGTCCTAGCCGCCATCGGCGTCTTCGCCACGCTGCTGATGCAGGCCCGGGAGAAAGTCCGCGACCTGGGGATACACAAAGCGCTCGGGATGACACCCCGGCAGGTCATCACCATGGTCAGCTGCTGGGCCATCGCCCCCGCCATCATTGCCGCGGCCATCGCCCTGCCCACCGGTGTGGCACTGGAACCGGTTGTCGCCCGGGCCATCGTCAGCGCACAGGCAGGCCCAGCCGAAAACGCCCCCCTCCTACCCGGCCCTCGCGGCCAAGCCGCGGGAAACGCCCGCCCGCCGCGCCAGCAACCCCGCGCCGCTCCCGGCGGGGCGGTGCGGTATACCCGCCACGGCAAAACCGTGATCAATGCCGGCCCGCCCGGCAGTGGGCAGCGGCCCGGCCAATCTCTCTTCTCCGGCCCGCTCAGCATCGCCGGCCAGAACCCTTACACCCCCGGCGAGTTCGTCCTGCTGGTACTGGCCGGGCTGGCCATCGCACTGGCCGGCGCGCTCGGGCCCGCGATCTGGGCCGCCACTACCAAGACCACCACCGCCCTGCGTGCCGAATGAGTCGGTGACAGCCAGGTCACAGCTTCCGTGACCGTGCTGTCACCCCCCCGCCCGGTAGATCTGACCACGACAAACGACTCCGGAAAGGCCTGCTGGTCATGAATGCGCTGATCGAGCTGAGTGAAGTGACCAAACGCTACGCCGCGGGCGGCGCGCCCGCGCTGGAGCGCGTCACCCTGGAGGTTGCGGCGGGTGAGGCGGTGGCGGTGATGGGCCCGTCGGGGAGCGGGAAGTCGACGCTGCTGAACCTGGTGGCCGGGCTGGACAAGCCCACCGGCGGCGCGGTCACGGTGGCCGGGCAGCGGGTGGACACGCTGTCGGAGACCAGGCTGGCCCGCTACCGGCGCCGCCAGGTGGGCATGATCTTCCAGTTCTTCAACCTGCTGGACGACCTGACCGTGGCCGACAATGTGCTGCTGCCCGCCCAGCTTACCGGCACCCCGCGCCGCAGGGCCCGGGCCCGATGCGGTGAGCTGCTGGGCCAGCTCGGGATCGCCCGGTACAAGGACTCCTACCCGGGGCGGCTGTCGGGGGGTGAGCGGCAGCGGGTGGCGATCGCCCGTTCCCTCATCAACGACCCGGCGGTGCTGCTGGCCGACGAGCCGACCGGAGCGGTCGACACCGCAACCGGGGAGGAGATCGGCCAGCTGCTGCTGGACCTCAACGCCGCCGGGCAGACCCTGGTACTGGTCACCCACAGCCCGGACCTGGCCGCCCGCTACGCGCACCGGACGGTGCGGCTGCTGGATGGCCGGATCGCCGGCGACACCGCCACCGCAGGCGGCACTGCTGACACGGGCAGACGGCCGGGCGCGGGGGCGCGGCCGTGACCGGCGGGGCGGTACTGCGGGCCGCCTCGGCCGGGGCGACCAGGCGGCTGGTGCCAACCGTGGTGATCTTCCTGGTGCTGGCCGCGGGCACGGCCGCTGCCCTGCTCGGGCTGACCCTGGCCACCAGCTCCAACGAGCTGTTCCTGACCGCGTTCACCCGATCCCACGGCGCCCAGCTGGCCGTGACCGTCGACACCGCCAAGGTCACGCCAGCCCAGCTGGCGAAGACCCGCCAGCTGCCAGGGGTGACCCAGGCCGCCGGCCCCTGCCCCATGACCTACATCACGCTCACCCCGGCGCACGCCTCCGGGCAACGGCCCGGCCACAGCAAGATCTCCCGGCTGGCGGTCCCCCGCGGGCAGTTCAACCCGGGGGCTGTAACACCGGACAAGCCACTGGGCGTGGTCGGCCGCGTGGCGCCCTCCGGCCCCCTCGACGACCTCGCGCTGCAGCAGGGCCGGTGGGCCACCCGGCAGGGCGAGATCGACATCGACCCCCATCTCGTACCGATCCCGGCGCCGATCGGCGCCGCAGTCACCGTGGCCAGTGCACCGGGCAAGCCGACGCTCACGGTGGTGGGCTATGCCTCCTCGATCGGGCGGGATGAGGCCGCCTGGGTGGTCCCCAGCCAGATCGCCGCGCTGCGCCCGGCGGGCGCGCCCGCCCAGCAGCAGATGCTCTACACCTTCACCAGCGCCGCCACCGCCACTCAGGTCAGCGCGGACCTGGCCGCACTCAAGGCCGCGCTACCGGCCGTCGCGGTGGACAGCTGGGTGTCCTGGGTGTCTTCGAACAGCCTGATCGCCGCCGCGCAGGGGATCAACACGCCGTTCGTGGTCGCCTTCGCGGTCATCGGCCTGGTGCTGGCGGTGCTGATCACCGCCAGCGTGGTCGCCGCTGCGGTGCTCGCCAGCTACCGGCGGATCGGCGTGCTCAAATCCATCGGCTTCACCCCCGCCCAGGTCACCGCCGCCTACCTGGCCCAGATCGGCCTGCCCGCCCTGGCCGGGGCGATCGCGGGCACGGCGGTGGGCGTCTGGCGAGCGCTGCCGCTGGTCAACGGCGGCAGCACCTTGTTCAACATCACCGTGACGGTGCCGGTGTGGATCGACATCGTGGTGCCAGCAGGGATGCTGGCACTGACCGGGCTGGCCGCGGCGCTGCCCGCCATCCGGGCCGGGCGGCTGAGCGCGGTGCAGGCGATCGCCGCCGGGCAGGCCCCCCCGGCCGGCCGCGGCTACGGCGCCCACCGGCTAGCGGCCCGGATGCCGCTGCCGCGGCCGGTGACCGCCGGGCTGGCCGCCCCGCTGGCCCGCCCCGCCCGCTCCGCGGTCACCCTCGCCGCGATCACCTTCGGGCTGACCGCCGTGGTGCTCGCCACCGGCCTGGACACCTCCCTCGCCAAGATCAGCCACGGCGGCGACCAGTGGCACCATGCGGTCGTGGTCTACGCCGGCCGGCCGGGAACCCCGCAGGCGTACACGCCCAGCCAGCAGCACACGCTGGCCGCCGCGCTGGCCACCCAGCCCGGCACGGCCAGCTACGCGGCGATGGCGACCACCCTGCCCCGGCCGTTCCGGCAGGCCACCAGCTCTCCGTGGGACGCCAGCGTGCCCGGCGTGGGCCAGCACGTCCCCATCACCGCCTTCCAGGGCGACGCCGCCGCGCTCGGCTGGGACCTCCTCAGCGGGCACTGGTACACCCGCCCCGGCCAGGTGGTCGTCAACACCGCCTACCCCGCCACGGCGGGCCTGACCACGGGGCAGGCCATCCACATCACCGTCGGCGGCACAACCGCCACCGTCACCATCACCGGCACGGTCTACGACCCAGGCGACATCACCGGGGCTCTGCTCACCAGCTGGCAAACTCTCCGCGGCGCGACCGGCCTGACCGTCCGCCAGTACATCGTCACGCTGCAACCCGGCGTCAAACCCCCCGCCTACGCGGCGGCGCTGGGCAAGACCCTGGGCCACGGCTACGACGTGGAAGTCATCGTGCCGGGACAGAGCGGGAGCGTCGGCCTCTACGGGGACATCGACACCTCCCTCATCCAGTTGCTCACCATCCTGGTCGCGGTGCTGGCCGGGCTCGGCGTGCTGAACGCGACGCTGATGCTTACCCGCGAGCGCGTCCACGACCTCGGCGTCTGCAAGGCGGTCGGGATGACCCCCCGGCAGACCATCGCCATGGTCACCTGCTGGGCCATCGCCCCCGCCATCGCCGCCGCGGCCATCGCCCTGCCCGCCGGGATAGCCCTGCAAAACGCCGTCATGCACGCCATCGCTGCCGACCAGGCAGGGCAGCCGCAAACCCTCAGCATCCCGCCGGGCAGCCTCGTACACGTCTACACCCCCGGCGGGCTCACCCTGCTCGCCATCGCCGGGCTCGCCATCGCCGTCATCGGCGCACTTGGGCCAGCCACCTGGGCCGCCGCCTCGCCGACCACCACCGCCCTACGCGCCGAATAACCGTTCGGGCGCTACCCCCGATGGCCAAGCCAACGACCGGACTGCCGACCATATCGGCGGCACTGCGCGTTCCTCCCTGACATCCGCCGTCACTCAGCGTGACGCTGTCGATCGACGTAGCCGATGCCGACCGCCGACTCGGCGCGGCGTGACTGGCCTGGGTCGCCGCCGGGCAATGGTGCCCGTCGATGATGCGAGGGACGCCTCGGCCGCCGGTAGCCAGATCCTGCATGACTTGACGCGCGCCGTATGCGGCATGAGCGGATGGCGCAGCGGACGGGAACAATCGCTTCGTGCCCGATTCAGCGGAGCCCGCGATCTTGCCCGATGACGTGATGTGCGCGCTGGCCGCCGATGCGAGGATCCGGAGGGTCGAGCTGACCGGATCGCGCGCCGCCGGCCGTGCGGGGCCGCTCTCGGACTGGGACTTCGAGGTCACAGCGGCCAGGTTCGACGAGGTCCGCCACGCACTTCCCCGGACGGTCCGGCCGCTGCGCCCGGTCGTGGCGCAGTGGGACCGGCTCAGCCGCACGTGGTGCTACATGCTGATCCTGACCGGCCCGGCCAAGGTGGGCCTGATCTTCGGCCACCCGCACCAAGCCCTGCCGCCCTGGCAGGTGAACGCGTCGACGCTGCGCGGGATCGACGATCAGTGGGCCACCTCCCAGACCCGGTATCCGGTGTTGAAGAGGGAGACCAAGACCACGGCCTCAGACAATGACGCGCTCGGCAGCATCTTCGGGAACAGCAGATCCACCACCACGGTCCGCTGGCGTACCAGGTTGCTGCAGTTAAATGGGGCGGCTGCCCACACGTTCAGCCTGAACTTCGCTAGCCATGCCAGCTCCACCACGGCCGGGCCGAAGCCCCGGAACAGGTAGGGCGCCTGGATGCGGGCCTGGTCGGCCGCCCGTGCCACCGCGTCGGCGGGCAGGGCGTGAATGTTGCCGGGGCAGCTGCCCAGGTGGGCCGTGGCCGTGGCCGGCTGCGGTGCGGCCGCCCGTGAAGCTGTGGGCGTGAACGCCAGCACGCCTGCCAGCGCCCCCGCCGTGACCGCCGCAAGCGCCACACTCGCATAAAGCACTCTCGGTCTCATTGGCTTATCTCCTCGCGGAAGCATTTGGTGCCTATGAAGCTAATTTTTATAGCATCATGGCGGAAAGGGCAAGGGAAGCTGGTCCCGTCGCTGCCGGGACCTTCGGCCCCGGCCGGCCCTCCGGCGGCCGGGCCTAGCGGGACCACCAGGCGAACTGCGCAGCCCAGCCGACCTGGCCGTAGTAGTCCGGCCAGCGGCCGGGCCGGAACAGCGGATCGGCGATCCGGGCGGGATGCCCGTTCAGCCGCGGCAGCAGCCAGATGCCGTCCCGGGCGGCATACAGCAGGCTCTTGCCGTCGGCGGACCAGACCGGCACGCTGGCCCCGCTGGCAACCAGCCTGCGCAGTGCACGCCCGGCCGGCTGGTACAGCCAGAGCTGATGCGCGCCGTACCAGGCGGTCACCGCGCGCTGCGGGAACGCCGGCGAGCTCCGCGACGGCGCTCGCACGAAGGCCAGCGTCGCGCCGTCCGGCGACCACGCCGGATCGAGGGTCACGGTGGACGGCGGCGACGAGATGCCGGTGCACCGCGCGGTTGCCGGGCCACAGGCCTCGACCCGGCTGCCCTGCCAGATGACCCGTCCTCCGCTGGCGCCGGGCGGCTCGTCGGCGATGGCCAGCCAGCCGCTCGCCGCCGCGGCGACCGCGTCGGTGGTACCCCCGGACAGGGTGTAGCCGAGCCGCCGCGGCCGGGCGCCCGGCGCGCTGATCACATAGAACGGGACCTGGTCGGCGCTCAGGGACGCACTGTCCGCAAGCGCCCAAAAACCGATCCCCCGCTGCGGCCACCAGCCGGCCGGGTCGATGAGGTAGTTCATGCCGCCCGGCACGCTGCCGCTGGCCCTCAGCCTCAGCCAAGGCGCCGGGCGGCCGCCCGTCACCGGGTAGCTAGCCAGCTCGCTGGCCGAAGCACCCGCCGTGGCCACCGCAACGCTGCCGCCATCGGGTGACCAGGCCGCGGACTCGATGCCCGCGGCACCTACCAGCCTGCGCGCCGGGCCAGCCGGTGAGACAAGCCAGACCGTGGTCGCCAGCCCGTAGGGTGCCGTGGCAGACAACGGCCCGGCGGTCACCGCGAGCACGTCGCTGGCCGGGCTCCAGCCCAGCAGCCGTTCCGGGGCCAGGCCCCGCACCTGACGCGCCCCGCCGCCGTCGCCTGAGGCCAGCCACAGCGTGTACGGCGCGCTCCCCGCCGAATGGCGGCTGGCCGCCCCCAGGAAGGCCAGCCACCGCCCGTCCCGCGAGAACACCGGGTCGGCCGGCACCACCCCCGGGGCCGGCACCCGGCGCAACGTCCCGGCCGCACCATCGAGCACCCACAAGGTCCCGCGGGAGACAAATGCCAGCTCGCCGTGCACGGCGCGCGGCCCCGTACCGGCCGGCTCTGCCCTGCCAGGCCGGCCGACGGCCAAGAAGACCCCACCGCCGGTCATCGCGGCCACCACCACAACGACCATGACCCGGCGCCTGCGGCGACGCTGCCGCGCCCGGGCCTGCCGAATCACAACCTCGGGATCAGCGGGCGCGGGCACCAGACCGGCCAGCCGGCCATGTTCAGCGGCCGCGGGCGCGACGGGCGCGGCCGACGGGCCAGCGGCGCTGCCGGGCACGGCGTCCCGTCGTTGAAGCAAACTCACTACACGAGTATAGAGCTACTATGACTAGCATGACCGGTACGATCGGTGCCGCGGTCGACCACGCCGACCCCACTCCGCTGCACGAGCAGGTCGCCGGCGAGATCCGCCGCGCCATCGCCGAAGGGCAGGCGTCGCCGGGCGAACGGCTGCCCCCGGCGCGGGACCTGGCCGCCGTGCTCGGGGTGAACAGCAACACCGTGCTGCGCGCGCTGCGGCTGCTGCGCGACGAGGGCCTGCTTGAGTTCCGCCGCGGCCGCGGCATCACCGTAACAGGCACCCAGCAACGCGGCATACTGCTGGCCAAGGCACGAGAACTGCTACTTCTCGCCCGGCATCATGGCTACGCCCGTGAGGAACTCATCCAGATCATCGAGAGCTTGCCCTAGCCGGCCCGGCGCTGCGGTAGCGGGCGACGAACTCGCCGGCGGGTGAGGGCTGGCCGCGGCAGCGCCCGGCGCAGCCGGGCACCCTGGCAACGGCGGGTCAGTTGGTCCCGCGTGATGCATCCTTCCCGGAGGCACGCTTTACCGCCACTCACCCAAGGCAGGAGCCCAGTGCGGTAGTCCCGCACGCTGGGATCTGCGCGGGGGGCCGCCCGCAAGGGCGGTTTGGTGCAGGCAGCTGTCGCTATGTGGCCCCCCCTCTTGCGACTGCCCTGGAAGCAATGGGCGCATGAATGTTTGTTGGTAACGGAGCACGCACCCGCTTTCATCTCTTATCCGGTCGGCCGCGACGAACTCGGGATCCGTGCCGAACAGGGCACGGTACTGCTCGTATGCGGCGAGGCTGGGGAAACTGAACAGCGCGAGTGCCTTGCCGCTGGCGCCCTCGGCTGGCAGGAAGTAGCCATGGTGAGTGCCGCCGTGCAGATCGACCAGTTTCATCCAGCGCGGGGCAAAGCGTTCGAAGGCGTCGATCTTGGCAGGATCGATCACGTATTCAACGACACAGGTGATCACAGACTGCAGGCTAGCCCCGTCCGCTCATCGGCAGAATCGGGCGTCGGTCAACCGTGCCGACTAAGCGCGTGGCCCAACACAGATCAACCGTTCGGGCGCGGCACAGGCGGCCATGCTCGCGATCGGGTCGCCGCCCATATCGGCGGTTCGCGCAGGTCAAGTGATTCACAGCATGGGCACTGAGCGTGTCCGGGCGGACCGGGTGGCTCAGCGGCCGGCGATCTCGCCGGTGCGCTGCTCGCGGAGGGCGCGCAGGTGCACGGCGGCCCAGGTGCGGTAGGGCCGCCAGGCCTGGGAGACCTCGGCGAGGGTGTGGCCGGGCCCGTATTGTCCGGGGATCTCGGTGTCCAGCCGGGGTTCGTGCCGGGGCAGGCCATCAGGTGCATTTGCGCCGCGCAGCACAACCAGCTCGGCGGCGAACGGCCCCAGTCCCTTAACCTGCTGCACGCGCTGGATGGCCTGATCGGGATCGAGCGCCCGCAGCGCCGCGCCATCCAGCAGCCCGTCGAGGGCAGCTTCAGCGACCGCCCGGAGATACTCGCCCTTGCGGCCGGGAAGACCCAAGTCGAGCCCGAGAAGGGTGCGCGGCGCGGGGAACGCGCCGTCCTCGCCGTGGCGGGCGATCAACTCGCTGCGCAGCCGGGCGGCCTGGCTGATCCGCAGCCGCTGCGACAGCACCGTCCACGAGGCCGCCTCGTAGGGCGAATGGAAGCCGCATGGGCGCAGCCCTGGCAGCCGTGCCTGGGCGCCGGCAATCACCGGGTCCCGGCGGCCCACCTCTGGCCAGCCCTGCGCATCAACGTCGAGTGACAGGAACCGGCACGCCTGCGCCGCGGCCGCCTCCAGGTCACCGTCACCTTGGACCGCCAGCCGCGCGGCGCCCCCGGCCTGGGTGACCTCTGCTTCGGCGCGGCGCCAGTCGCCCTCGGTGCAGAACACCGTGCGCAGCGCCGGCCCTGCTGGCTGGTCTGCCAGCGCAGCGGGAGTGAAACCCTCCCAGAACCGCCGGCTCGTGTCCAGCGACCACGGCCCCAGGACCTCGAACTCGGCCACATGTTCTGCCATCGCCTGCTCCGCCCGATCGCCGATACCCGCACGGTAGCGGAGGGCACCGACATCAACGCCATGATCAATCGGGGCCGCGGCGCCGACGGACCAGCGCGCCGATCGCCCCAATCGGCGCGGCCGCATGCCACGCTGATCTCGGCTGCGCAGCCGATCAGATCGGCGGCTCGCAGGTCTGTGCTTGGTGACCGTGGGTGACTTCATAAAGTGGTGACGGCCAGCCGCCCGGCGGGCGGATGTCTCGCCGGGCGGTCTTGCTGACGCGCGGCGTTACCGGGCGGCTGCGGCGACGTAGGCAGCGACGATGTAAGTGGCGTGGCGATCCAGGAAACCCGGGCGCGGTCGTACCTCATGGTGGTTCTGGGGTCGGCGTGGGAGGCGGCTTCCTGTACGTCGCGCAGTGGCCCGCCGGCGTAAACTGGTGATGAACGCGTGGCGAAGTGTGTGTGGCCCGATGGGTTTGGTGATCCCGGCCCGGCGGGCTACTTGAGCGCTCCCGAACGCCGACTCTGTACCTTGCCAATACGTGTCCAAGCCCTTAGGCGCGTTATGTGGGTTAATCCCGGCGTAGTAATAGGACTAAGCGCAGGAGGCGCGCGTTCTGCTGGAGGTAGTTGAGACGGGGACGTCCTCCTGGTGCGATTGTGCGCGGGCTTGGTGTCCCAGGCGCAACACAGGATGTAACTGGTCAGGTGCGTGGTAATTAGGCGGCGAGGAGTTCGGGCATCCGGGAGGCTCATTTATAAGTCGCTGCCGTTGGCCAGGACACGGTGTGTGTCGCTGCGGGTCAACCGTGGCATAGGAGCCGGACGATGACGCGGTCGCCGGCGAGTGCGTCGAGGTAGGCCGTGGCCTGCCGGGCGTAGGCAGCCGATCGGTCTTCGCCGGGCAGCGAGCGGCTGAACGGCCCAGGCTGGTCGGCGTCGATCCACTGGCCGTCGGTGGTGAGCAGGGCGAAGGTGGCGATGGCCCACGCCGCAGCGAAGTTGAGGTCGGCCTGAGGATCGCGGGTGTAGTAGGAGATTGGATCGCTGTCGGGTCCCAGGATCCAGATGGCCGAGTTCATCGACGCCGGGTTGCTCAGGGAGTACCGGCGCACACACGGTGTGCAGATGGCGGAACTCCGGGCGTTCATTGACCCGATTCGCGACAGGTACGGCGTTCCGTATCCGCTTGCTGACCGGCGCCCGTACGTCGCGGGCCGTGAGCTCTTGCTCGAAGCCCAGGACACGGCCGGGCCCGATCCTGATTTCTGCCTGGTCGCGACCGTCCGGGGTCAGCTTGTCCTAACCCCGGTGGCTGACTCCTTCGTCCGGTGTGTGACCTGGGACGAGGATGTGGCCGCGGCCTGGCGCCCGCACGACGACCCACACTCGCCCGTGCGCATCAAGCCTGATACTCGTTTCGGCCGGCCGGCCGTGAACGGTGTCAGCACGGAGGTGCTGTGGGAGCACTCCGAGGCTGGTGAGATCGTGGGCGAGATTGCCGAGGAGTTTGAACTCCCGGCCGGCGATGTGCATTGGGCGCTCGCCTATGAGACGTCCGCCAGGGCGGCATGAGCAAGCCGGCGAGGCCGGCAACCGTCCGCTTCTACGTTGACGCTGACGTGCTCGGGCTCTCGAAGGTGTTAGCAGGGCTCAGGACGGACGTAACGTATCCGGGCGACCCTGGCGGTCCCGTGAAGGGTGGTCGGGTTCGGCCCGCTTGCCCTGTGGCCGAAGCGACGACACCCGATGCGATCTGGATACCAGAGACCTGACGCGGGCGGCCTGCGGCGAGCTTCGATGGCCAAGCGCCCCGGTCGAGCACTGCCCGATCCGCATCGTGCTGCCCGCCTCCATCTCCCCGAGACGCCGGGGTCCCAGGCCGACAGCCCGACCGAGTCGGCCCTGCCGCAGAAGCTCGATGACCTGCCCGACCGTGGCCGGGGGGTCGAACGGCGCGTTGTATGCGCGGGCGAGCGGGCCGAAAGCCGCCTTGGACACGACGGCCTGAAGACAGTCGATGGGACAGGCGAGTGTAAAGGTGTGACAACAACACGTCGCCGGCAGATGATCGCTCATCCGGTGCTCTCCATTAACGTGAGGTTGCTCACGCCGGGCACGTGCACGATGGTCATGCCACATCGCTGGTCAGTGGTGCGGGAACGAGCGCGGGACGTGATCGCCCAGAGAGTATCCGCGCCCGGCCAGGACTCCCACCCGGAGTCCCAGGCGAATGCCATCGGCCGTCCCGGCCACCCAGGGCGCCTGGTACCGGCTCCGCCCGGACGTGTGCGGGTGCCTGGCTCACCGCGCCATGGAGGAATATCCGGCTCCTGATCCCGGCGCACACCACTCCGTTCGCCGATGCCCTCGTAAAACTGTCTGGGGGGCGGGGGACCGCGGCGTGTGCTCGGCGTCGAACAGCCGGTACAGCAATGCGGCAAGTTCCCGCGCCGACGGTGCGCCAACCAGCCCACCCGATTCCGGCAGCGCCCACCACTGCAGAGTGGACCGCCCAAACCAGGCGGGCACCCCAGCGAAACGGCGTGCCAGCGCGGCTTCGCCGTCGCGGATCGCAGCCTCGTAAGGATCGCCGGCTGCCGCCGGAACCGCAGAAGCCGCGCCATCCCAGCGGACATCGGCCCAGACCAGCTTGCCCCTGCGGTCTCCGCACACCCCGGTGCGCATCGACAGGCCGCGCACCAGGAGCAGCCCGCGCCCATGCTCGGCGGCGTCTTCGATCACCCGCGGCTCGGTTGGCCCGCCGCTGTCGGCCACCGCGACCCGAACAACAGACTCATACCAGGTGATCTCCACTGCGAACCAGCCGCCCCGCCCGCTGGCGGAGCTGTGTGGCGCTTCGACTCGTGTAGGAGTCAGGTCGACCGGGTGAAGTCGGGCGAGGCTCGCTACCTGGTTCTTCATGCTGCGAGCTGCGGACGAGTTCGCCGCTGTCCATACCTTCGAGCAGGTCGCCGGTGGAAGTCACGGTTCAGTCCTTCCTGAATCCCGACGGCATCCTCGGTCGGAGTGTCGTGACTGGATGGAAGCCGATGAGGGAGCAGACTAGGAAGAGTTCAGATCGGCCGGCCTGTACTGTCAGATCGATGGGCTCTTCAACTGGGGGAACCTTGCGTTAGCCGGCTTTGCTCAGCGCGGTGCCATTTCCAATGAGCCCGACAGAAAGTATTCGTGATGAGTGACTTCCTCGCCGGCCTGCAGACCTATCTCGCTAGCGACGAGAGGGCGCGAGAGGTCGAGCTGGCAGATGCCAGTCCGGCGTTTGAACCTGCCGAATACGCAGGTCGCCTCGACCGTCTTCGCCGAGCGATGAGCGAGACTGGCGTCGATGTGGTCCTACTCACCCGGCCTGAGTCAATGTGCTGGCTGCACGGGTATACGGCTCGCTGGTATCGGCACGGAGGCCCACCCGAGTGGCCGGCGTTAACGACCTCCGTCGTGAGAGCCGATCGCGACGAGATCATTCATTTCGACTTCGGCGGCGAGGAAGAGCTGCTTTCCGCAACGTCGGTATGCCGCGACGTTCGCACCTATCCGGGCACGGCAGTTGAAGATTCGCTCGCGTTCCTTGTCCGGGAGCTGACCTCGGCCGGCTGGTTGGCAGGACTGGTCGGCCGAGAGCGCCGTGGTTTGCCTCCCGACCAGCGGACAGGTGAGGCGATCGAAGAGGCCATCGTGGCCGCGGGGTGCAAGATCGACGATGCCACGGCACTGATCGATCGCCTGCTCCACCTGAAATCGCCTGCTGAGATCGAACGCATCGAGGCGGCTGGGCGCGTCCTCGACATCGGGCTGAGAGCCGCCGTCGAGGTCATCGCTCCAGGCGTCACTGAGCTTGAGGTATGGGGCGAGATGATGCTGGCGATGGCCAAAGCGGGCGGCCAGCCAGCCGCCCTCCACGAGATGGTCGCCTCTGGACCGGTCTTCTTGCCCCACGCTATCTCGGGCCGACGGGCGCTACGCCGAGACGAGATCGTGTCCCTCGACCCGTGCGGTGTCGTCGATCGCTACCACGCGAACGCCGCTCGAGCCGTTTGGATCGGCACTCCTCCCGATTCCTTGGTAGAGCTCTATAGGCGGGCCGCCGAAGGTTTCCGCATCTTCTGTGCCGAGGCACGGCCCGGGCGGCACGTCGAGGAGGTCGGGAGGGCGATGAAAGCGTGGTATGAGGACTCTGGTATCTGGGATATGCGCTCGTGGTGCGGCGGCTATGACCTCGGCATGGCCTTCCCGCCGGATTGGGTGGGTCCGTGGGAGTTCGACTTCGACGAGGCGGCGCCGGACAAGGTGTTCGAGGCAGGAATGGTCACGAACCTCGAATGCCTCTTCGGGACTCTCCTCGTCGACACAATCATCTACGCAGAAGACGGCACCCGCGTCCTCTCGACCGTCCCTCGCGAACTGCTCGTGGCAACCCCTTGACCAGGTGCTAGCCGCTCTCATGACCGGAGCCGGTCTCTGCCCTTCGACTCGCCAGCCGACAACAACCGTCCAGAAACGATGCGTTAGCCGCAACGACCCCGACGCGCCATAACGAATTATCCTGCGCTGCAGCCCGGCATGCCGCACTCACCCCGACTCGGCGATCGGCGATCGCCCTGGGATGAGTGACAACGCCAGGCAGCTCAGCTCGGCGGAGCCTCAAAACTACGAGTGAGCACGCCGATCAGCGCATAAACATGCGTGCAGGCAACGCACTACTTTCGGCATGTGCGGGCGTATCGGTGTCCGCTGCCAAATAAGTCGGCCCGTTGCCGTCGAATCTGGCCCGTTCCGTGTCTTTGCCAGGAACCCGGCCCGCAGCGTCCCGAATCAGTGGCAGCGATCTATCCAGACGTCGGCACCGCTCGCCGTCGCCATGCTCGTCGGCGCGAACACCCGAGCGAGACCCTCCTCAAGCGCAGCTATAGTCCGGGCCGGGTCAACTGGCAAGAACCTGCTCGAACGCGCTCACGAGCCGACTTGGACGACAACCGGCAAATTGATCGTTTGCCGTTCAATCAGGCCCGCCTAGTCAGACTGGGGGTGCTAGTCCGACTTATCTGTCGCGGGACAATCGGCGGCCGCTAGGGCCAGGTTCAGGTTCAGGTGGCCGGCCCGATCGTTGCCGGAGGGCTTCCCGCCCGGAGCCGCCGCAGTTAGTGAGCTGCGTCGTATTTGCTCATCACGTCGGCGCTGATACGACCGCGCTCTGACACCTTCAGGCCCTGCCCGGCGGCCCATGCGCGCACCGCTGCCCGGTCGGTCCTGGA
>WNGL01005011.1_pt1 | contig 15795 bp, 13 predicted proteins | sample 5400591 | NCBI WGS metagenome assembly WNGL01 (sample SAMN13153377, study PRJNA577476) | soil metagenome | isolation source: 80 cm soil or saprolite under Garry oak tree replicate 1 | place: USA:California | collected 2016-06-15
GCGCTCGCGCGAGCGGGTTCGTGGCGAGCACGTCCAGGCGCCCGTTCTGGACGAGGGCCGGCACATGCGTCATCCCGTCGAGGATGCGGGCCACGCTGGGCCGGACCTGTTGGGCGGCTGGTCGGCGGCGGGCGCGACGGGCTGGGCCGGCGGCATGGGCGAGGTCGAGCAGGTGCGCCCGTTCGGCCTCGTCGAGGTGTAGCGCGCGGGCGAGCGCGTCGAGGACGCTCGCGGAGACGCCGGCGAGGTTGCCCCGCTCGAGTTGGGCGTAGTACTCGACGCTGACGCCGGCCAGGTCGGCGACCTCGCTGCGGCGCAGACCCGGCACGCGCCGGTTGCGGCTGTAGCTGGCCAGCCCGGCCTGATCGGGAGTGATCTTCGCCCGACGAGAGGTGAGGAAGGCCTTGACCTCGTCACGGTTGTCCACTCCTCCAGGCTAGGCAGACAAGCCGAGGCGAGGGGTGGGCTGGCAGTACACGGTCCAGCAGCGACTTCTTCACGTCGGCGCCGAAGCGTTGCCTGGAACTCAAGGACCTACGACAAGGAGCCAGGTAATGAAGCACGTTTCTCTGGGCGGGCTGGACGTCTCCCGGATCGGCCTGGGCGCCATGACCATGGCCGGCTACTACACCAGCGGCGGAGGCCTCGATGACGCGGAGTCGATCCGCGCCATCCACCGCGCGCTAGACCTGGGCGTCTCCCACATCGACACCGCCGAGGTCTACGGCCCGTTCCACAGCGAGGAGCTGGTCGGCCACGCGATCAAGGACCGCCGCGACCAGGTCGTCGTGGCCACGAAATTCGGCCTCGTCTCCCACTCCGGTGGGGGGCCCGGCGTCACCGACAGCAGCCCGGCGAACATACGCACCGCCGTCGAGGGCTCCCTGACCCGGCTGGGCACCGACCACATCGACCTCTACTACCAGCACCGGGTCGACCCCAACACCCCCATCGAGGAGACCGTCGGCGCCCTGACCGCGCTGGTCACCGAGGGCAAGGTCCGCTACATCGGCCTGTCCGAGGCTGGCCCGAACACCATTCGCCGCGCCCACGCCGTGCACCCGGTCGCCGCGCTGCAAACCGAATACTCCCTGTGGACCCGCGACCCTGAAGCCGAGCTGCTGCCGCTACTGCGCCAGCTGGGCATCGGCTTCGTCCCCTACTCCCCGCTCGGCCACGGCTTCCTCACCGGCCAGCTCCGCACCGTCGACGACATCCCCGACGACGACTGGCGCAAGACCAACCCCCGCTTCGCCGGGGAGAACTTCCAACGCAACCTCCTCATCGTCGACCAGGTCGAAGCCGTCGCCGCCGAGGCCGGAGCCACCCCGGCGCAGATCGCGCTGGCCTGGCTGCTCGCCCAAGGCGGCGACATCGCCCCAATCCCCGGCACCAGGCGAGTCGCCCGCGTCGAAGAGAACACCGCCGCCGACAGCATCGAACTCAGCAGTGACCAGCTCAAGCGGCTCAACAACCTCACCCCAGCCGCCGGCGAACGCCACAACGAAGCGAGCATGGCCGCCATCGACCGCTGATCACGCGCTGCAGTCCGCTATGCTCGAACGCGTGTTCGACGTACGGTGGGATACGGGACTGAACGACGCGCAGCTGGCGGCGGTCACGCATGACCGAGCGCCGCTGATCGTCGTCGCCGGTGCGGGCACCGGCAAGACGCGGACGCTGACCAGCCGGGTGGCGAGCCTGGTCGACCGTGGCGTCCCGGCCGAGCGGATCCTGCTGCTGACGTTCACCCGCCGGGCGGCCGAGGACATGCTCGCCCGGGCGGCGACGCTGTGCGGTGATCGTGACGTTCCGCGGCGCCTGTGGGGCGGCACGTTCCACGCCGTGGCCCATCGGCTGATCGCCGAGCACGCCTCCGTGCTGGGCCTGCCGGAGATCTCCGTGCTCGACACCGGCGACGCCACCGACATGATCGACCTGCTCCGCGAAGACCATGGCCTGACCGGGACCGAGACCCGAACGCCTCGTCCGGCGACCCTGCTCGCCATCTACACGCGGTCGGTCAACACTGATCGGCCGGCGCGCGAGATCATCGCGGCCGACTTCCCGTGGTGCGAGCCGCACGCAGATGCCGTCATGGCACTGCTTCGCGACTACGTTGCGCGCAAGCGCGCGCAGGGGTCGATGGATTTCGACGACCTGCTTCTCGCCTGGCGGGCGCTGCTCGCGCAGCCGGTGATCAAGGCCCGCCTGGTGCAGCGCTGGGACCACGTCCTCGTCGACGAGTATCAGGACGTCAACCAGATCCAGGTCGACATCGTCACCGAACTGCGGCCCGGCGGGCAGGGCCTCACCGTCGTCGGCGACGACGCGCAGGCGGTGTACGGCTTTCGGGGCGCGAGCAGCGCGCACCTCCTCGATCTCGCTGTTGCGTTGCCGGATGCGCGGATCGTGCGCCTGGAACGCAACTTCCGGTCGCGGCAGCCGCTGCTCGACCTGGCGAACGCGGTACGTCCCGGCGCAGGCGAGCATCGCCTGGTACTGCAAGCTGACCGCACCGGCGGCGGCGCGCTGCGCGCGCGGCTGCAGCGATGCCACGACGCGCCGGACGAGGCGCGGGTCGTGCTGGACGCGATCCTGACCGACGTCGAGGACGGGCACCGATTACGCGACCACGCCGTGCTGATGCGATCGGCGCACCACAGCGACCTGCTCGAGGTCGAGCTCACCGCCCGGCGCGTCCCGTTCGTCAAGTACGGCGGGCTGCGGTTTCTCGAAGCGGCGCACGTCAAGGACTTCCTGGCGGTACTGCGGCTCACCCACAACCGCCGCGACGAGATGGCCTGGTTCCGGCTGCTGCGCATGCACGACGGCATCGGGCCGGCCCGGTCGCGCGCACTGTTGCCCCTGGTCACCGATGCGGACGACAACACGGTAGTGGCGGCCGCCCCGGCGCAGGCGCGCGTCAGCCTCGACGCGACGCTGACGCGGCTGGGCGACGCGCGGGCCGTCGCCGACGTTTCCAAACGCGTCACCGGTTGCCTGACGCTCCTGCGGCCGCTGATCCAGTCCCGTTACTCGGACAGCGGCCCACGCCTGGAGAACCTCGAGCGGCTCGCGTCCGCGGCCGCGGGGTCTGCCGACCTCGCCGCGTTCGTCGCCGACATCACGCTCGACCCGCCGGCCAGCACCAGCGACTACGCCAAACCGCCGCACCTCGACGACGACTACCTGACGCTCTCCACCGTGCACTCGGCCAAGGGGCTGGAATGGCCGAGCGTGCACGTCATCCACGTCATCGACGGCGCGTTCCCGTCGGATATGGCGATGTCCACACCGACCGGCCTGGAGGAAGAGCGGCGGCTGTTCTACGTCGCCGTCACGCGGGCGCGCGACCGGTTGACGCTGTACACGCCGCTGCGCCTGCCGCACCATCGCCACGCGCGCGACGATCGGCACAGTTACGCGCCGGCCAGCCGGTTCCTCACCCCCGACGCGATGGCCATCCTCGACGTGCGCGAGGCCGAGCGCGCACGGGCGCCGAGCCAGCATGTCGCCGACCTCCCGGCCGTGTCGATGCCGCAACTCGATACGCTCTTCGACTGAGTCCGGGCGCGCTGTTCACCCGCTGGACGTACGGGCCGGTGATCTACGTCGGCGTGAACACCCCCGGTAGCAACAACGACTGGATCGCCGACGGCGACACGGCCAACGGACCGCAGGCCGAGGCGGACGCCGAGTACACCGCGCGCAATGCCGCCAACCTGCAGTGGCTCCACGAGTGTCCTTCACTGCCGCGAAGGCCAACGGGTCGGCGGCGATCATGATTGTGAGCCAGGCCGACATGTTCGCCGACGCACCGTCGACTCCCGTCGGTACGACGACCGACAAGACCGACCATTTCGCCGACGCTGGCGGCGCTTGCCCGCGAGTCCGCGGCGTCCGGCAAGCCGGTCGTGCTCGTCAACGGCGACAGTCACTTCCTCGTCACCGACAAGCCGCTGACCGACGACGCCGGCAACGTGATCGAGAACTTCACCCGGGTGATGACGTTCGGCAGCGGGCAGAGCCACTGGGTCAGCGCGACGATCGACCCGAACGATCCGGACGTGTTCACGTTCCACCAGCACATCGTCGCGGCGAACGTCCCGACGTATCACTTCAACGCGTGGCGGGCCCGGGCGTGAGCACGAGCGCAAGCGCAACGGTGAAGACACCGAACACCGATGCCGAAGTCACCACGGCCGGATCGTCGCACTGCTTATCGTCCGGCCAGACCGGCCAATCGCGAGCGTCCGGACCGGGTGGGCGGCACACGCTCCTGGTCGATCGGGCGCAGCCCCTCCCTGCCGCTGGTTACCCGATCCAGCTCGCCCATATTGGTGATATCGGCCGGGGCAGGGTGATGGGCCGCTATCGGCAAGTGCTTCCCCGCTGAAATCTGCGGATCCGGCGCGGCGGATTAGTGATCTCGGCGGGGAAGCGATGTTCCGACTGAGACCGGCGGCGGGCCGATCTTGAGACTCGTAGACTCGCCGCGGTGAAGCGCACCGTGGCGGGTCTCGCCGCCTCGTTGGTAGTCCTCGCCGGATGCGCGCATGCGGGCCGCCAGACGCCGAGCACGCCGCCCACCACGACGAGCCGGGCCACCGCGTCCCATCCGTCGAAGACACCGACGAAGACGACGCCCCCGCCGATCGCAAGGCCGACAACGACGACCGAAGGCGCCTGCCCGTTCCTGGACGTCGCGACCGCCGCCGCGGACGTCGGCGTCCGGATGGGCCGCATCACCGTTCTGTCCGCCGGCGGCAAGCCGATCGGATGCCGCTTCTACGCCGACCAGGATCCCAGCTACCGCGCATCGGAGCATCTGCCCGGACCGAACCAACCCGTGATGCAGATCGTGTCGAGCCACTATGCGGACGCGACGGCCGCCCACAACGCGACCGTGCGGATCGCCCAGGCCGGCCACAGTGCGTACCAGGCCGATCTCAGCGCCGGGATCGAGGGAATCTCGTTCCAGACCCGATTCGATCCGGCGGACGGCAACCGCGACTGGGCGTATGCGTTCCGCAAGGGCAAGACCAGGGTCGTGGTGGACACCGTGCAGGTCGACACGGCGTTCAACGCCCGAGCCGTCGCGTCCCACATCGCGGGGAAGTTCTGACCGCGGGTGCTACAGAGAGCACCGATTTGGGTACACCGCAGACATGACTACATGGAGAAGTCACGGGCGCGGCACGCCGATCACCGGCTTCGCCGCGATGCTGATCGTGCTGTGGCTGATCATCGGCGCGATTGCCGCAGGGCAGCGCAACTACTACAGGGGATCCGCGACCTGCGCCAAGGCAGGGACGATCGCCCTGACGATCGTCACCGGCCCGCTCAACTACGCGGGACTGAACCCGAAGATTTCCTGCCACGCACCCCAGCCGAGCAAATAACTCGGGTCCACGCCGTCTAGTGCACGGGCTTCACCCAGCGCGACCACTGCGCCTGACGGCTGAAACCGGCCGCTGTCCAGGCACGATGCGCGAGTTCGTTGCCGTCCAGGATCACGGCGTCCAGGCGGCTACCACCGAGCGCGGTGAGACGCTCCTCGGCGGCGTCGATCAGTGCGCGACCGAGACCTTCGCCGCGTCGCCGTGGATCGACGGCCAGCCGGTAGAGATGACACCGCCAGCCGTCCCATCCGGCAATGATCGAGCCGACGATCTTGCCGTCGTCGACCGCGAGCAGCAGCGCATCCGGGTCGCGGGCGATCAGGCGCTCGACCGCCGCACCCGTGTCGACGGGACGAGCGGTGTCCTCAGCTGATTCGGCCCAGAACGCGAGGACGGCATCGACGTCGGTCAGCTCGGCTCGGCGGATGGCAACCATGCGCTCGAGTCTTTCAGGGCCACCGAGCGCACGGTTCGTCCGGGTTAAATTACGCAATTCGACAATGACCGTTGAGCGATTTGATCCACCCGGTTAGCCTTCGCTCATAGGAGGCTGCGGGCATCACCATTTCGGCGTGTCTTGCCAATTCGCGCCGATAATGCAGAATCCGGTGCGCCGCGGGGGGACACGTGAGCGTGCTGAGCATTGCCGATCGGCCGACCCGGCCGCTGCATGCGTATGCGCCGCGACTCGCGATCGAGTGGTTGTCGCGATATCCCGATCAGCGGCACCTCGCGATCGACGGCTCGATGGCCTTCGTCGACATCTCCGGCTTCACCAAGCTGACTGAACGCCTTGCCCGCAAGGGAAATGTCGGCGCGGAAGAGATGAGCGACATCCTGGACAGCACGTTCGGGATGCTCATCCGGGCGGCTCGTCCCGATGACGCCGATCTCGTCAAGTGGGGCGGCGACGCGATTCTGCTGCTCTTCCGCGGGCCGGATCATGCGGCACACGCGGCGCGTGCGGCGTATCGAATGCGCAAGACCCTGCGTGAGTCCGGCCGGACCACCGTGACCGCCGGGCAAGTCACCTTGCGAATGTCGGTCGGAATCCATAGCGGCGAATTCCATTTCTTTCTGGTCGGTGATCCGGCAATTCATCGCGAACTGGTTGTCAGCGGACCGTCGGCAAGTCTGACCGCCGAGATGGAGTCGATCGCGACGGCAGGCCAGATCGCCGTCAGCGACGCGACCGCGGCCCTGCTCGCGCCGAACCTGCTCGGCGAGCAGATCGCCGGCGGCCGGCTGCTGCGGTCCGAGCCTCGGCTGCCGGATATCGCGCCGGAGTCCGTCGCGGCGATCGGCATCGACCTCGCGAGCACGCTGTCCCCGCCCGTCCGGGAACACCTGCTCGCGGCGGCAGGCGAGTCGGAGCACCGCCCGATCGCGGTGGCGTTCGTCCAGTTCTCCGGTACCGATGCGCTGCTCACCGAGGCGGGTCCGGACGCGGTCGCCGCCGCGCTGGACGAATGCGTCCGCAGCGTCCAGCACGCCGCCGCAACCTACGACGTGACGTTCCTCGAATCCGACATCAACCGTGACGGCGGCAAGATCATGCTGGTCGCCGGAGCGCCCCGCAGCGGCGGCGACGACGAGGAACGCATGCTCTGCACGGTTCGCGATGCCGTCGACCGCGCCGGCGCCCTCGCCCTGCGCGCGGGCATCAACCGCGGCTCGGTCTTCTCGGGCGACTTCGGCCCGGACTTCCGGCGCACCTACTCGGTCAAGGGTGACGCGATCAATCTCGCCGCGCGCGTGATGGGCAAGGCGGCCGTCGGGCAGGTGCTCGTGACCCAGGACGTCATCGCGAGATCTCGGACCGTCTTCGAGACCGAGTCACTTCGTCCTTTTACAGTAAAGGGAAAGTCTCGCCTGATTCACGCCGTCGCGCTCGGGGCGTTCGGCGGCGAGCGTGCCGAGGACACCGCCGACGGAGACTTCGTCGGACGCGAGCATGAGCTGGCCGTGTTGTCGGCTGCGCTGGACGCGGCGCGTGCCAGGCACGGCACGTTGACCGAGGTGATCGGCGAACCCGGCATGGGCAAGTCGCGGCTGATCCACGAGATGCGCCGACTGGCCGCCGACCTCTGCATCGTCGACGGGCCGAGCGGCAGCTACCAGTCCAGTACGGCCTACTACCCGTTCCGGACGTTGCTGCGCGACGTGCTCGGCATCCGACCCGACACCGACGAGGCTAGCGTCGCGAATCGGCTGACCGATCGGGTCAAGGACAACGCTCCGGACCTGTTGCCGTGGCTGCCGTTGCTGGCAATCGTGCTCGGCATCGAGCTACCGCCGTCACGCGAAACCGCCGAACTCGACGAGAAGTTCCGCCGTCCGAAACTCGCTGACGTCACCATCGAGTTCCTGCGGGTCATCCTGCCCACGCCGACTGTGCTGGTCTTCGAGAACGTCCACCTGGTCGACGACGCGTCGGCCGACCTGCTGCGGCGGCTGGCCGACGACGTGGCCGGCCGACCCTGGGCCGTGGTGCTGAGCAGGCGCGACGACGGCACCGGTTTCGCGCCCGATCCGTCGGACGGCCACGAACGGCTCCCGCTGGCGCCGATCGACGGATCCGCGGCGCTGGAGTTGCTCGCGTCGACTGCGCGGACTACGCCGCTGAGCTCGCAGGCGATGTCGGTGATCGCGGCGAAGGCAGGCGGAAATCCCTTGTTCCTTCGGGCACTTGTGCTCGCGGCCAGCCGGTCCGGCTCGGTCACCGACCTGCCGGATTCGATCGAGGGCGTGGTGACCAGCCAGATCGACCGCCTCGATCCGCAGGACCGGACACTGCTGCGATACGCGGCCGTGCTCGGCGTCCGCTTCCCACTGGCAGACTTGCGGGACATGCTCGCCGTGCAGGGCGGCACGCTCGATGACGACGCGCTCCGCCGGATCGGTGACTTCATCGAACCCGACGGCCCCGACAGCAGGCGATTCCGGCACGCGGTGATCCGCGACGTCGCGTACGCCGGGCTGCCCTATCGCCTCCGCCGGCAGATGCACGAACAAGTCGGACACGCCCTCGAGCGCGCCGCCGGCCATCGCGAGGATCTCGCCGACCAACTCTCCATGCACTTCTTCCACGCGCGCAACTACGAGAAGGCATGGATGCACTCGCGCGCTGCCGGTGACCGCGCTCGGGCGCAGTACGCGCAGACCGAGGCGATGGAATTCCTCGAACGCGCACTGGAATCCGCGGCCCGCGTGCCCGATCAGGTCGTGCCCGCGCAGGTCGCGGCCGTGCACGAGCAGCTCGGCGACGTCCGCGACATCGCCGGACTCTCGACGGAAGCCGCCGACGCGTACCGACGGGCGCGGCGCTTCGCGGTCGGCGATCCCGTCCAGCTCGCCGGCTTGATGTTCAAGGAGGCGAGTATTGCCCAGCGGGTAGGCAAGTTCTCCGCTTCGCTACGCCTGCTCAGCCGCGGCCGGAGGGTGCTCGACGGCGCATCCGGTACGGACGTCGATGCGACGCGCTCCCGGCTGGCCACCCGGTACAGCTTCGGCAAGTACCTGCAGGGCAAGTACCACGAGGCGATGCGGTGGAGCGCTGTCGGTGCGCGAGAGGCACGCGAAGCCGGAGACCGTGAGTCGCTCGCATACGCGTACAACACCATGCACCTCGCATACATGCATGCCGGGCGCATCGAAGAGCAGCCTTTCGGCGAGCTGTCGCTCGCGATCTACGAAGAGCTCGGCGACCTGCGCATGCAGGGCCACTGCCTCAACAACCTCGCGATCGGCGCGATGCAGGACGGGCGATGGGATCTGTCCGCAGACCTGCTGCATCGTGCTGCGGACGTATTCCGGCGAATCGGCGACACCGCGAACGAGGCGAACGCGGTCTACAACCGCGCTGATCTGCTTATCCGGCAAGGACGATTCACCGAGGTCGAGCCGTTGCTCGCGTCGGCGCTGCGTGCCGCCCGGGCCGTGGACGACCTCGAGCTGGTCGCGCTCGTCCTGCGCGAGCGCGGTCGCATGCTGTCCGGCCTCGGCCGATGGGACGAGGCGACCGAGCTCTTCGCGGATGCACGCGCGAGGTTCACGAGCCTCGGTCTGCCACAGGAGCTGATCGGGCTCGACGGCGCGCTGGCCGAGTCCCTGATGCTGAGCGGGCGACTCGACGAGGCGATGACCGTCGTCGCCGGCGCGCTGGATCGCGCCCGCGCCCTGCACGCGAACATGCTGCTTGCGCCGTTGCATCGCATCCACGGCTTCGGCCTGCTCGCTGCCGGCCGGCTCGCCGAAGCGCGCGCAGTACTGCAGGCCGGCCTGCTCTCACCCGACGGAGCCGACGGGCAGCACGAGCATGCGCTAATGATGATGGGGCTCGGGCAGCTGAACGGCGAGCGTCCGGACGCTGAGACGCATGAGATGCGCCGCCGAAGCCGCGAGATTCTCGATCGCCTCGGCGTAGTGGTTGTGCCTATCGCCAAGCTGGTCAGTGCGTGATCACGTGCTTCCCCGCATGTCGTGCGTGAACAGCAGGTAGAGCAGCACGGAACCCGCGTTGTCGCGGTGGCTCTGCACGTAGTCGGTGCAGAACGTGTCGCCGTTGTTCAGCCCGTTGTCGGCCACGCCCTTGACGGCGCAGGGTTGCGAGACGTGATCGAGCGGTCCGGTGGCGGACTGACTCACCTTGAGCGTGAAGGCCTTGACGCCGTTGTTGGTGTTGCGGCACAACTGCTTGCTGCAGCGGATGATCAGCGTGGCGGGCGCCTCCGGCGTGTACCGCGTCCCGAGATCAGCGATGAACTGCACGACCTGGCTGCCGTTCTGACAACCGAGGTTGGTCGTGCATTTACCCAGCGACAGCGCGGCATTCGACGACTCGATGTCGTTGGGGAGGACGATGATTCCGCATTCCGGCTCGGTGGTTGCCTGGCCGCAGGCGGCATTGCCGACACCGACACCGTTCGGGAACTGCGGGTTGCCCTTCGCCAACGGAAGCAATGTCGAGAGCACATCGAACGGTGCCGTCGATCCTGGTGTTACGCCGCTCGACTTTCCCTTCGCCGCCACCGACGCGGTCAAAATGACGCCGTTGTCGACAGCGGAGTACGAGACCGAGAAGGACTGGCTCGATGTGTCGGCAGGGAATGTAATCGGCGACGGGCTGAAGCTGCCGTGCGGGCTGCCACCGACCGCTGCGTCCAAGGTGGCAGTCAGGTTGAGCGGAGTGTCCTGCTTGAAAGCTGCGCCGGCCGGCGACAGGCTCACCGTCAGCGTGAACGGAGAGCCTGCTTGCGCGAGAACAGCCGGCACGGCACCGCCCAGACCGGCATTCGTGGTCGATGCGACAACGTTGATGCCGGTTGGTGCGATAACCGTGTCGGCCTGTGCGGTCGAGATCGTGCCGACCGTCAACGGGAGTGCAAGAGCTATCGCGGCGGCAACGGCGGCAGTCCCGCTCCTGCCACGTGGCATGCCGAAGGCATTGCGATGGAGCAGGATCATGTGGCCCCCCATTTAGTCCCGCGCGCAGCATGCAGCCCCGACTCGTCATGCGTCAAGCACCAACGGTTCAGACGATGTGCTTGCCCCGAATTGAGATCAAAGATGCAGCCGTGGCGGAAGGTTCACGAGCTGACGACGGCTGCTTGCGCCGAGACCTCGATGATCGAACCCTCGCGGCCGACGACGACGGGCATCGGCGCCGTGACGTCACGCGCAACGCCGTCGAGCTCGTCGTCTGTGCGGTTCGGCCCGTGGTGGAACAGCACGAGCGTCCCGACCCTGGATTCGGTTGCCAGCCGGATCGCCTCGTCGACGGTGGCGTGACCGTAGATGTCGGCCGTCGAGCGCTCGGACTCGAAGAACTGCGCGTCGTGCAGCAGCACGTCCACGCCGCGGATCATCGCCCGGACTTCGTCGCTGCATCCCTGGATCGGTCCGTGATCTGGCAGGTACGCGATCGCGCCCGAATGGTCCTCGACTCGATAACCGAACGTTCGTCCGCCTTTGTGCGCGACCTCGACAGCAGTGATCCCGAATCCGCCGACATTCATCCGGCCCGGTGGCAGGGCGTTGAACGTCCACGCACCGCGGAGGCCCTCCGGCGTAATGGGGAACGACGGCGGAGACATCGACCGGGCCAGCAGGTCGCGTCCGGACAATCCCGCTTGTTGCGGCAGATACAGGTCGATCACGCTCTGGTAATGGTCACCGCCCGCGAAGAACGGCAGGCCCTCCATGTGGTCCCAGTGCAGGTGGCTGAGCAGGATCGCGCCGCGATAAGCCGGCCCGGGCAGTCGCGCGGTGAGCGTGCGCAGTCCGGTGCCGGCGTCCAGCACGACGCTCGGCGCATCCGAGCCGTCCGGCACGACCGCGACGCAGGACGTGTGCCCGCCGTACCGAACGAAATCCGGCCCGGGCGCCGCGGTCGAGCCACGCACGCCGAGCAGCCACAGCTTCATCGGCCGATCACGACGGCGAATGTACGCGACGGACCGGCGCCGCGTCCGCAATTCATCCGCTATTGCGAAAATGCGCCGCCGATATTCGACCGCCGGATGATCTCCGCTATCTATATCGCGATTGCCGTCCTACCCTCGGTGCTGGTCCGCTGACTAGCGACCCGACCCGGGGGGGTTCATGAGCAAGGAGAAGAACGCCGGGCTGACCGCTGTCAAGCTGATACGCTGCCGCCATGAGAGCCGCTGTCTACGTCCGGCAGTCCATCGACAAGTCCGGTGACGGGCTGGCCGTCGGCCGGCAGGAAGCCGAGTGCCGCGACCTCGCGAAGCGCAACAGCTGGGACGTCGCCAAGGTCTACTCCGACAACGACAAGAGCGCGACGAGCGGAAAGCGTCCACAGTGGACGCAGCTGCTCGCCGACCTGAAGGACGGCCAGTACGACGTGCTGGTCTGCTGGCACACGGACCGGCTCTACCGGCGCCTCCGTGACCTCGTCGAGCTGGTCGAGATCGCCGAGAGCCGTCCGCTGCGCATCGCCAGCGTGACGGCGAGCGACATCGACCTGTCCACCCCGGCCGGGCGGATGCTCGCCGGGATGCTCGGCCACGCCGCCCGCTACGAGATCGAGCAGAAAGGCGCGAGGCAGGCGGCCGCGAACCGGGACCGGGCGGCGCGCGGCATCATCCGCTGGACGCGGCGCCCGTACGGGTACGACATGGCCGATGGCCGGATCGTCGTCGTCGAGGCTGAGGCTGACGTGATCCGCGTCGCCGCCGAGCGGGTGCTGGCGGGCGCGTCGACCGCGTCGGTGGTCAAGGGCATCAACGCCGCGGGCGCTCGGACGACCGGCGGCGGTGAATGGTCCGTGACCAGCTTGCGGCGGGTGCTGACCAACCCCAGGACGGCGGGGCGGGCGGTCCTGCTCGGCGAGGACTACGGCAAAGGCCAATGGCCGTCGATCCTCGACCAGGACACCGCGGACAGGCTCGCTGCGCTGTACACCGGGCTGAACCGGCGCAGCGCGCCACCGACGGTGGCCGTCAAGTACCTGCTGAGCGGCTTGGCCCGGTGCGGACTGTGTGGGCAGCCGGTCTATGCCCGCCCCGTCAGCGGCGGCCCGATGGTGTACCGGTGCCGCACAGCGCATCTGGCGCGGCGCCTCGACCTGGTCGACGAGGTCGTCGAAGCCACCGTGATCGGCAGGCTCGCCAAGCCGGACGCGATCGACTTGCTCAGCCCCGACATCGACTTGGATGCGCTACGGACGCAGGTCGTCGAGTTGCGCGACCGCAGAGACGGGTTGGCCAGCTTGCTCGCCGACGGGCTGCTGACTGCCACCGCAGTGCGCGCGCAGGCCGCGAAGCTCACTGACGCGATCAGCGAGCTCGAGCGGCAGATGGCGGCCGCGACCCCTGGGCCGCTCGCCACGATGCTCGGCGCCGACGACGTCGCGGCCGCCTGGGCCGGGCTTAGCCTGCTCGGCAAGCGCGCCGTGATCGACACGCTGATGACCGTCCGGATCTTGCCCGCCGGCAAGGGCCAACGCTTCGACCCCGACCAGGTCGACATCGAGTGGAGAACGACATGACTGCGTTCCAACGCATCGACGGCAGCGCGCCCGGGCTCAGCCGACTCCCCGGCCGCATGCGCGTCGTTGTGGACCTCCACTGCGCCCAATGCGGTAGGCGCTTCTGGTCGTTCTTCCGCTACACGTCTCCTGACGTCTCCGACCGCGAGCCGAAGGTACAAGGCATCAGAATCGCCGGAGTTCTCGTCACGCCGCGGTGGATCGGCCGGGAGCCGGATGATGCCGTACTGCTGGAGTGCCGAGCGTGTGGCCACGTCCCGCCGCCGTACGCGCGCTCCAGAATCATCGCCGAGCTCGATTCAGTGAAACCAGACGCTGACGGGTACGGGCGCCGTCAGGTGTCGTGGTGACATGACGGATCCCGGCAACCGCATGCTCGTCGCCGTGGACGTGAACTGCGCCGCGTGCGGGAAACGCTTCTGGCAGTTCGGCCGTTACAGCTCCGGACCCGGGGCGGTCCTGTTCGTCAAGGGCATCCAACGAGCCGGAACGATGAACGCGCCGCCCGAGCTTGGGATGCAGCCGGGCGATACGGTGCAGCTGAGATGCGTCGAAGCTGTCGTCAACGGCAGACACGCCCGCCGTGCGTGCGAGTACGTTCCGCCGCCGCTGCCCCGGTCCCAGATCGTCAAGTGGCTCGATTCGGTGAAGCCGAATGTCGACGGGTACGGGATCATCCGCGTGCTGTGGTGACATGACACACGCAGTGCCTTAGGCTACAAGGCAAGGGCTAGCGGGCCGGCTGCTTATAGGTGCTCGCGCAGTGATCCATTCTGCGCTGGAGCATCCCCTTGGACACCACCATCGCCAAAGCGCGATCCGACGTCGGCAACGATGCCCGTCTCGGCCGCGATCAAACCGAATCCCGTCGACGGCTCGCTGAAGCCAAGCTCGCCGCGTACATCAAACGCGTCGTCGACGAGGGACCGACACTCACGGAGGATCAGCGCTCCCGGCTGGCGCTGCTCTTGCGTGGCAGCTCGTGAATAACGAAAGCGCCTCGAAAGGCGCTCCCGAGCCTGCGACGGCTACTGGTGATTCTAACGGCAGCACCGACAAGCCGCTGGTAACCCGGACCGGCGACGTGCCCCTCACCTGGCACTGCACCGGATGCGGCAAACCGATCGCCGACGGCAAAGGCTGGGTCGAGGTCGACAGCGGCCGCGCCTACCAGGTGATGATCCTCGACAAGGAATACAGCCGCGACCACGGCGGCCTCATCAACCTCGCCGACTGGATGAATACCGTCCCCGAAAGCCCCCACTGGCACGCCTGGCACAAGGCTTGCGACCCGGACCTCAACGGCGGCGGCTACTGGATCGACGTCTCGCGGATCAACACCCTCGCAAAGCTCGTCCACTGGGCCGGGCACCTCGGCCAGAAGAACTGGATCGGGCACACCAACTGGACCGAGATCCTCGAATCCATCGGCGAATATGCATGACCCAGACCGCCTACGAGCGGCTGCTCGACGCGCTGGGCGACCGCGTCGCCCGATCTAACGGCACGAAAGCGTCCGCGCGCTGCCCGGCCCACGAAGACCACAACCCGTCGCTGTCGATCACCCCTAAGGAAGGGTCGGTACTCGTCTACTGCCAGGCCGGATGTCACATCGACGACGTCGTCACCGCACTCGGCTGGACCAAAGCCGACCTGTATGACCAGCGCGACACCGCGTACACGTACCCAGACGGCCGGATCGCGCACCGCAGCTACGGACCTGAGGGGCACAAACGCTTCTGGCAGACCGGGAACACCAAACCCGACGGGAAGGCCGCCCTGTACAGGCTCGACAAGATCAAGGCCGCTGTCGCTGCAGGCAACGTCGTGTTCGTCTGCGAGGGCGAAGAGGACGTCCACTCGCTCGAGACGCTGGGCGTGACCGCGACATGCAATCCCATGGGCGCAAGGAAGTGGGACAAGATCGACCCGTCCCCGCTCTACGGCGGCAACGTCCTGATCGTCGCCGACCAAGACGACCCCGGCCGCAAGCACGCGGCTGAGGTACTCGCCAGCCTGGACGGCAAGGCACAGGCGGCGATCGTCCGGCCCAAGGTCGGCAAAGATGCCAGCGACCACATCGCCGCCGGCTACGGCACCGGCGACTTCATCCCCGGCGACGGCTCATCGCAGCCGGCCGGCACGCCGGGTAGCTCATGGAAACCCGTCGACCTCGGCCCCTACCTGAACGGCACCATCGACCGGCCCGAACCGACCATCGGGGTACGCCGCTCAGACGGACTATGCCTCCTCTACCCCGGCAAAGAACACGCCGTCATCGGCGAGATGGAATCCGGCAAGTCCTGGTTCGCGTGCGCCTGCGTGGCCGCCGAACTCGTCAACGGCCACCGGGTCCTCTACATCCACTTCGAAGAA
>WNGL01006157.1_pt1 | contig 15789 bp, 13 predicted proteins | sample 5400591 | NCBI WGS metagenome assembly WNGL01 (sample SAMN13153377, study PRJNA577476) | soil metagenome | isolation source: 80 cm soil or saprolite under Garry oak tree replicate 1 | place: USA:California | collected 2016-06-15
GGAAATTCATTTGGGAATGGCCGTAGTTTTGCTTCAGTTGAGAAGGTTCGACGAAGCTCTCAGGGAAATCGAGGTTGAACTGAAACTTGTTCCGAAAAGCAAGGTCGCAGCCGAAACAAAAGCAAAGATCGAAACCGCAAAGGCGGGAGCTGCACCTTAATCTATCTATGCATTGCTACATTTCATGAACAGTCGTGCCTTTGCTACGATGATGCTGTTGTGGGCATCGCCGCGACTGTTGCTGGGAGCGCCACAAACTCTTACCGGCCAGCAAGAAGACTCGCCGAGGCCCCGCTACGATCTGTCCCGGCTAGAGCTTCCTCCACTTCGCCGCGCTGAACTGAAAACCGCCCTAGAGAAAAGGGACTACAAGAGAGCGGAGATGATTCTGGTCGAGGAAGCCGAACAGGATCCCAAATCCTTCCGGGCCACGAACTTGCTCGAGTTCGCTGGAGGAGTCTTCTTCCTTGATGGCGAGTACCTTAATTCGGTAATTGCCTGGAAGAAGGCGGAAGCAATCGCCCCACTGGACGAGCGTACTAGGTTCACACTCGCCATGGCATACGTCAAACTCAACAGGCAGCAGTTGGCGTGGCCCGAACTGGAGGAGTTGGCGGCGGCACACCCTGGCAACCCTCTTTACCTCTATTGGTTAGCACGCCTTGATTACGACGGCCAAAGGTATTTGGATGCCATCGGGCGACTACAGAAAGTCGTAGAACTCGACCCGAAGATGATGCGCGCCTACGACCTTCTCGGACTCTGCTATGACTACCTTGGCCGTTTGGATGAAGCAATCAAGAACTTCAGCCGAGCGGTCGAGTTGAATCGATCGCAATCGACTCCGTCAGCCTGGCCGCGCTTGGATATGGCGATTTCACAAATTGAACTGAATCAACTGGCGGAGGCGGAAAAGAATCTACGAGAGGCGATTGGTTATGATTCCCATCTGCCTCAAGCGCGCTATCAGCTCGGCCGCGTCTTGGAGAAGCAAGCCAAGTACCAAGAAGCAGTTCAGGCACTGATAGAAGCTGCAGCACTGGATCCCGGATATCCCGAGCCACACTACTTGTTGGGCCGGATCTATCAGAGACTGGGGCAAGGCCCGCTGGCCACCGCCGAAATTCAACGATTTCAGCAACTGCAAAAGTCGCGACCGGCACCACCAGCGACAAAGCCAACCTCTCCGCCAAATTAGCGACGTTGTTTTGACCAAAACGACGCGCCATCTTCCGTGGGAGAAGATGGCGTGGCGTGGGTTAGGTCAGGTGACAATTAGAACTCTAGCCTCCCACCAATCTGAATGGTGCGCGGCGGGCTGACATTGCCATTATCCCAGAAACCGAAAGCGGGACTCGATGCAGCTATGTCATTCTTGAAGGCGAAGCTCGACCCCTGGTTGTTAACGCCGTTGTTGATGAAATAATGCAAGTTGAAGATGTTGAAGAACGCAAAGCGAAGCTGGAAGTTTAGCCGCTCCGTCAATTGAGTGTTTTTGGTCAAGGAGAAGTCCACGTTCTTGTAGTTAGGGCCTCTTAGGTTGCTGATGCGCGGACCGGTGCCCACATATCCAAAGCCACCGGGAGCGCCCGGGGTCGTGGCAGGATTAACCCAGTCAAAGTTCGAGACGGGCTGAAGCTATTCGGATCCTGGAGGAAGGGATTGACGCCAGGAACAAGACCCACCAGACAGTTTTGCCTCAATTGAGGTACCTGCTGCTGGGCTGGGCACGTGCCCGAACGGAACCACATCGGCGTTCCGCGCGAGTAGTGGATGAGGGGAGCGACCTGCCAACCTCCGGCCGCCCAATTGCCGATGCCGCCGGTCGCATAACGTTTGCCCCGTCCAAATGGCAGCTCGTACACAAACGTCGCTGAAACCACCTGCGGGACATCGTCTGACGAAAGCGAACGGGCGCGACGTTTCTCGAACGGGGAAATTACTCCTTGGGTGGCATTCCAGGTTCCGCCAAGCTGCTGCGTATTGTCCGAAGCGTCGGAAATAATCTTCGAGTTGGTGTACGAAACCAGCATGTAGAGGCCATTCCGGAAGTTTCTCTCGGCCTTGAACTGGAAGGAGTGATAGATGGAATTGCCATGATTCTCGTTCAGTCCCTGAAGAGTACCGCAGAACTGCGGGAAAGGCAGCAGCGCTTGGGCAACCGTGGGAGAGCAGGAACCGGAATTTTTCAGTTGCGCTACCCAGCCGTTGTACGGAGTCGTAACCCCGTCCAGCACCTGCCCGTCCGCAGTGAATACGTCAGTGAGAGCGGGAACGCAGCCGTTAGAGCAAGTAGGGTCGGTCGGCGTCGGACCCTCGAGCGCCCTGACTTGGGAGCTGAACGGGTCCAAGACATTGATTGGTTGCAGGCTTGAGGTCAGGCGGGTGCCTTTGTTGCCCACATAAGCTACGCTTACGGCGACGTCCTTGGGTAGCTGACGCTCAATTGTCAGGTTCCACTGCTGAGAATATGGCCGGCGATTGGCATCGAATGGGCGGAACGCGCTGCCATTGCCGTTGGCGGCAATTGGGAACCGTCCGTTGTCAAACCCCGAAGAGATGCAAGAAGCGCCCAAGATACAGCCGATGCCTAACGGCGGAGGGGCGCTCGGCGACGGAAATCCGGTGTCCAGATAGAACGGCGGAGTATTCGCACCTTGCAAACCCAAAGAGTCTTTCAGGTTGAAACCGGCGAGCGCCATCCCTCCGCCCCATCCCGGATAGAACGCGCGGGCATAAAAAATTCCGTAACCTGCCCGAACCACCGTTTTCTGGTCCACTGCATACGCAACCCCGAGCCGCGGTGCGAAGCCCTTCTTCCATTCCTCTTCCGGGAACTCGTGCCCGAAACTGGCCGGACCGTAGCCGTTGCCTGCAAAGGCCAACCGGCCGGGGCGCCCACCAGCATCGGGATTGGCGCCGACAGGATCGATGAAAGAGAAGTGGTTCTGCTTCTCGCGTGATGGCGTGAATAGATCCCATCGCAAACCGTAATTTACGGTCAACTTTGGCGTGAGCCTCCATGAGTCATTCACGTGCAGCGCGTAAACCTTCTGGCGCGGGTACCACTGCGGGATTGTGCGAAAATCAACCACGCCCACGGAGGGAGCGCCCAGCAGAAGGCCGGCAATCGGACTGCCCGTATTTGTACTAGGCAGACCGGTGGTGCTGCGGTCGAAGTGAAACGTTCCCGCTTCGTTTTCAAGGAAGTGAATGTTACCCCCGACATTGCGCCATTCCGCGCCGAAAGTGATTGTGTGATGGCCTACGATTTTGTTGGCCAGGTCATTGAGGACCCACGTGGGACGAGTGGTTTTGTTGGCGGCAACGCTTGAGATGTTTTGGAAGCCATCGCTGTCGAAGGCGAACGCCGGAAGAGTATTGTTGCCAGCCACGCCTGGGACCCCTGGCAGCTTACCTATCTGATCTAGGTTCAGCGTAGAATCGCCCTCGTTTCGATTCAGATACCCCAAAGTGACGTGATTGGTCATCGTAGGCGAAATCACGTGTTCCCAGTTGAAGCGCAGGATCGGAGAATTCTGTAACGGTGTGAACCTGTCGTTGGCGATCTGGCGGGGAAGAGTAGTCGCCAGGTTCGGTGACGTGTATTGACGCCAGTAAGAAAAATAGAAGTGATCCTTGTCGCCATAGTTATGGTCGATCCGGAACATGTAATAGTTGCTGTTCGCGGTGAGCGTATCCGGCACCGGCCGCGGCAATGTGAAGTTACTAGTCGTTCCCGAGTTCGTCGGGGTCGGCATGAAAGCTAGGTAGGCGGCGGTGATGGGGCTGATGCAGGCCGTCGGGATGACGTTTCCAGGGAACTGCTGTTGACCACCAACAGCAAATCCCGCAGGAAGGGCATTCTTGCACGCAAGCGACGTTGGGCCGGCGGTCGCGGTCGGGCTGGAACCGACCATGGTACCGAAACCGGTCGGAGAGTAAACATTGAACCCCCAGTCCGTGAAATCGCCCGCACGCTCTTTGAGCGAAGGAACCGAAATCGTGGGAACCGAAGAGCCACCCGCCAGACGATAGGACTCAAAGTTGAAATAGAAAAATGTTTTGTGCTTGCCCCTGTTAATCCCCGGCACAGGGCCGCCGAAGTTCGCGCCGAAGTCGTTCTCGATGTCAACCGGACGCCGGTCGCAATCTGGCTTCGATGCGCTGCAGTGAGAATTCCAGGGTGCGGCATTTAAGTCATTGTTACGGTGGTACTCAAACCCAGCGCCGTGATATGTTTTCCCCCCGGACTTGGTCACCACCGCGACTTGCGCGGATGTAGACCCGCCGTATTCGGCGTCGTAGTTCGAAGCGATGACCTTAACTTCCTGAACCATATCTGGCGAGAGCGTGAAATCCTGATGGATGGAAATCAATCCGCTTTGGCTCATAAAACCTTGCTGCATGCTCGCGCCGTCCAGAAGGGCTTCGTCACCCGTTTCTACGCCGCCATTAATTCGCGCGGCGAACGGTTGAGCTGAGTTCCCCGTGGTTACACCCGGCAAAAGCAGCACCAGACTAGCCGCAGACCGCAGCTTTCCTTCCACAACGAGCGGCAGGCTCTTCAGCGTCTCCGGGTCAATACCACCCTGAACCGTCGCGTTCTCAAAATTGATCGGCGAAGGTGTGACGTCGACCGAGATGGTTTCGGTTTGCGAGCCGACCTTTAGTGCGATGTCCTGGTGGGCTGCCTGATTAATGGTTATGACAATGTTCTTCTGGTCGTAATTCTGAAATCCCGCTCTCTTAGCCTCCAGCTCGTAGGTGCCGGGAGTCAGATTTCGAAACGCATACTCGCCGCGGTCGTCTGACGTGAATGTAGCTTTGAAACCGGTCGCGATATTCGTCAGCGTCAGTTCGGCGCCTGCGATGGCAGCCCCTGATTGATCAGTGACCGTACCAGTTAGATCCGCGTTCAGGCCCTGCGCGTTTGCCGAAATGGGCAAGGCGAGAAGGCAGAAAACCAGGAACAAACCGCAATAGAAAATCCTCGATTGAAGACTTTTTGTAAACATGGTGGTCACCTCACCTGAATCTGGTTTTCGGTTCGTATAGTGACACGTATCGCATGTTTGACACGTGCAAGTCGCAGCCTCGCTGGATAAACGTTGAGCTAATGCAAAAGTACTATCGGATTGCGATTATTGGCACCATGCATTCCTAACTGTCAAGGCAAAATTTTCCAAAGTTGCCGTTCAGCAAAACTGAACAATCACATTGCGCTCATTCACGATAGCTGAACGGTTCGCCTGTCGAGATTTGGCCCTGCGGTGATAGCCGATCTGAATCGATTCAGCTTTGCATCATGCCGAGAGAGGGGGGCGCGGCCAACAGATTTAGAACGATTGCTGGGCCGCGGTTTCGAGGTAGGTATCTGGTATAGGTCGGCTCTGCGTGACGCTCAAATCTTTCACATTCTTAAGCGACCATGCTCCTGTAGCGCTCGGCGGGAGTTTGATGTGCGTGAAGGTAGCAGATTCGACGTCCTCCAGTAGAAATGCCGGTCGAAAATCTTTTTGCAACCAGCTGATTTCGACATCACGCATCTCGACGCCTTTGGCATGGCGAATAAAAAACCCATGCGCGGGCATCGGACCGAAGCGGTTGGGTTCTGGATATCCACTCTCATTCTCGGGCGGGGTGATTGCAGCGTTCTCTTTCGCCCCACCACCGCGGTGCTGGACATGGATGTTGCTAAACTTAACATCTTCGATGTAGTGGCCCGGTATCCCTGTGATGATTGCCGCTTGCCGCGAGTCCGCGTTCGAGACAACGACGTTGCTGATCAAAATGCGCCGCAACTGGCCGACTGGCATTCCTTCCGGCCCGCGCATGCGGCTGCCCAACCGCAGAAAAAAAGGCACGTCGGTGATGTCGCGCATTGTGATGTTGCTGATGGAAACGTCTTCGAGCAGGCCACCATCGACGGTTTCGAGAGCGATTCCCCGGCAGTCATCAATCACACAGTTCGTCACCGTGATATTGCGGAAGCCACCATTGCTTTCGGTCCCGAACTTGATTCGTCCATTGCGGGGTGCCTTGTAATCAGGGCCAATGCGCTTGTAGCTCGCATCGAGCAGAGTCCCCTCTTCATATCCGCCGGTGACGTAACAATTCGCGATAGTCACGTGATCGGTCGATCTCGCAAACCCGAGGCCATACGAACTCTTCAAACATATGCCGTCGTCCCACGGAGAATTAACGCTGCAATTTGAAACGCGCACGTTGCGGCAGCAGTCCACGTCGATGGCATCGCGGTTTGTGTCGATCATCAGATTGTCGATCGTCAGGTTGTCGACTCCGGTGGCCAAAATTGCAAAATGGCCGCCGTGCAAAATCGAAATGTCCCGAAGCGTCACATTGTGGCAATTTTTCAGGCTTATCGCCTTGTTCCCTACGCCAGCCGGAAGTGCAGTGTCTCCGGCCCCGCGACTTAATCCTTTGCCCCATATTCGTCCGGGGCCCAGAATGGAGACATTAAGTATTTCTTCCCCCCAAATCAGGCTGTTATGCCAATGACTGTGGCCAAAGTCCTGATAGTTGTCCCATTGGTTGGGCTCTGGCGGATCGTAACCGCCGCTGGCTCCTGCGTTGGGAGAGTCGGCAGCGACAATGGTTGAACCAGGACCGAGATATAGGCCCACATTGCTCTTGAGCCGAATGGAGTAGCACAGATACGAGCCGGCAGGAAACTGTACACTGCCGCCGCCTGCGGCTGAGGCGGCTGCGATGGCTTTGTTAATTGCGGGCGTGTCGAGCGTCTTTCCGTTGCCGGTCGCGCCAAAGGCTCGCACGTCATAAGTTCCAATGGCCGATGCTGTCCGTCTCGCGTCGCCCTGGGCAGCCACATCAGCTGCCAGCACGGCACCTGCCGCACCTACCCCGCTCAGTTTAAGGAAATCTCGTCGCACTGTGCCCTTGTCGAACATATTTTTCCTTCTGACGCGAAAGTCTATTTTAAAGAGTCCAGAGTTGATGCTTCGAAGTCCCACAACTCAGTTAGAGCTGTTCAGTCAGATCTCTAAAGCGGGGCGGCGAACAATCCAATTATTTCCCAGTGGATGGAAGAGCCCGCGTCGCGCCAGTCGAGATTCCGCCATCTACGAGCAATGTCTGGCCGGTTACATAACTGCTGGACTCTGCCGCCAGGAATACAATCGCCGCATCCAGTTCTTGCGGTTGTCCAGGCCGCTTCATGGGAATGCGATCGCAAAGATACTCCACCCATTCCTTGTTTTCATACAAAACTTTATTTTGCTCTGTACGGAACCAGCCTGGCGCTAAACAATTCACAGTGATCCCGTGTTTTCCCCAGTCGTCGGCAAGACTCATAGTGAGTTGCCGGATGCCACCGCGACTGGCACCGTAGGGGGCGAGACCTGCATAGCCGGCGACTGCCGTCACCGATCCGATATTGATGATCCGCCCGTAACAGCGAGCAATCATGCCACGCGCTACCGCTTGAGCGACAAAGAAACTGCCGCGCAGATTTGTGTCCAGGATCAAGTTCCAATCGTCCCAGGTGACGTCGAGGGCTGGTTTGCGAACATTGCAACCGGCATTATTCACCAGAATGTCGATGTGTCCAAAAGCCGATTCCGCAGCCTGTGCCATTTGCTGAATGCTCTCCAGGCTTCGGACGTCCAGCTCTAAAGAAATGACGCGCCGGCCGAGGGACTTGATTTCGACTTCAACAAGAGTAAGCGATCGCGCGAACGACTGGTAAGTACGAGATCCGCCCCTGCTTTGGCCAGTGCACGCGCCATGTACTGCCCTAGACCTCGGCTCGTGCCGGTAACAATAGCAACCTTGCCGAGAAGGCTGAACAGGTCATTGCTCACGGCGCGCTTCCGGGGTAAGCACAACCTTCATTAAATTAGGTTCGCACGCATTCAAACGCTCAAACCAGTGTGGGCCGTCTTCGAGAGGAGCTACCGCGGTTATGAGTGGCTTGACTTGAATCGCGCGACTTGCGAGAAGCTCGATGGCCTGCGGGAATTCGCCCGCCGAGGCGCAGGAACCCTGCAGTCGAATCTGCCGTGTGACCACGCTCTGTAAGGGAAGCCTGACCGTGGGCGAAATGTTGCCGACCAAGGTGACTCGGCCGCCCTTACGGACGGCACCGATTGCGAGGCGGACCGTTTCATCTCTGCCCACAGCTTCAATGGCGGCGTCTACGTCGTTACCGCGTGCAAGCTGCAAATCATCGAGTGCATCTGAATCCTTCGCGGGAACCGTCGCGGTTGCGCCCACCTGCTTCGCGAGTGTTAGGCGGCAAGGGTCGATGTCTGTGACCAGGATCTGAGTACAACCGGCCACGCGAAGAGCCTGCACGATAAGCAGCCCGATCATTCCCGCGCCTACGACCAACACCGAGCTTCCAGGAGAGATTTCGGTCAGTGAAACAGCATGCAGGGCCACAGTTACTACCTCAAGCATGGCGGCTTCAACAAACGACAGGTTCTCAGGAAGCCGATATGTAATGTGAGAGGGAACGACTACGTATTCCGCGAACGCCCCCACACGGCGGTAGTCAGAACATGAGACCCCAATCACCTGGCGTTGGTCGCAGAGGTTGATTTCGCCGCGACGGCAGAAAGCGCATGCGCCACAGTAGACCGTGGAATCAAACGTGACGCGGTCACCTTAGCTGACATTCATCACGCCTTTGCCAATGGCCGCAACGACGCCGGTAGCTTCGTGGCCCATGATTACAGGCGGAATGCGCCGGCCGGAAGATCCATCGTAGCCGTGGACGTCACTGCCACAGATGCCGCAAGCCGCCACGCGAACTAAAGCCTCACCGGGCGCAGGGTCGGGCACTGGGAGCTCAGCAATTTCCAGATGGCGGTATTGCGACAGCAGTAGAGCCTTCATGCGCTCCCTCTAATCGACCCAAACTCTATGTTGCTCGATAACAGTACTGCGTTATCACAACCAGCATCATAATTACTGCGTTGTTACCTTTAACATCACAACGCCATGTTTTGGCACCATCGCGGAATAAGAGTTATTCAGTGAGCCAAGCTCCTGATGTTCCCAAAGATTGCGCAAGCGCGCAGGGCCGGTGATGCCGAGCATTTTGGAATCGAGCGTAATCTTCAATTCTGATTCTCCACGATTGAACAGACCCACCGCGTAACCGCCGTCCCCGAGCTGCTTGGCCCAGATTTCAAGTGGACCTTCATCCCACAGTCGATGTCCCTGAAGGCCTTTTGTGTCCTGATCAACCGCGATGACTTCGGGATTGGTGAGAATCTCTTTGGTTTCGGCATCCATGCTGCGCAGATCATTGCCCGCCAGCAGTGGAGCGGCAAGCAGGGCCCACAGCGACATGTGCGTCAGGTATTCGTCACGCTTCATCCCGCCATTGCCGACCTCGAGCATGTCCGGATCGTTCCAGTGCCCAAGGCCGGCAAATTTTTCCAGTCCATTTTGGCTGAAACCGATCACCGACATGCGGTCATAATTGTCCTTAATATCCCCAGTGGTACGCCATAGATTGCCGGTCCGCGGTCCCCACTGCCAAGGAGCCTTTACCCCCCAATTGCAGATGCTGAATATGATTGGCCGTCCGGCTTGCGCTAACGCATCGCGAAACTTCGCGTACTGGACTTCGGGATCAAGGCCTTCAGCGTGGCACCAGTCGATTTTGACGTAGTCAACGCCCCAGGCCGCATAGGTCTTCGCATCCTGAACTTCATGGTCCAAACTTCCAGGGCGCTTTTCGCAGGTAAGCCTCCCCGCATCCGTGTAAACGCCCAGCTTCAATCCTTTTCTGTGAACGTAATCGGCAAGCGCTTCAATGCCGGATGGAAAGCGAGTTGGATCGGCGACAATCGTTCCCTGAGCGTCCCGGCTGACCTGCCAGCAGTCGTCGATGTTCACGTATTTGTACCCCGCGGCCTTCATGCCGCTGCTCACCATTGCGTCTGTCATTTCACGGATCATTTGCTCGCTAACATTACAAGCAAACTTGTTCCAACTGTTCCAGCCCATTGGCGGAGTGGGTGCAAGTTGAGCCAGGCGATCAGCGCCTACTTGTCCCGATGCGAGGTCGCCGGCCAGACCAACAGACAGCACGAGCAAGGCTACGATCGGAGGACTTAGAACGTTATTCATAGTATCTCTCCCGTTTGCGGCAGTCTTCGCAGTGAGCGCAGGGATTATAAGGCCTGAGAACAATTCCGAGTGTTGAGTCTTTCTAAAGTAATTCTTTACCGAAGTTGCTCGATAACCTTTTAGCAAAATCAATCCACTTCACGCATTCCGGCCCTCTCGTCAGCCGTGGCTCTCGCTCCGTTTAGCCTCGTTGAAAGCTGACCTCAGTTTTTCTCCTTTGACTTTGCAGGTGACACAAACCTATAGTCCCGCGAATCAAAACCGGCACTCACCAGTCGAAGGCCAACGCAGGGGTGAACGTGGAAGCGACTTCTTTCAGACAGTTCGATGCCGCCCAGAGGCTCGATGCTGTGGATGCACTCTCTGCCGATCAAATCGAGTCCACGGTGAAAGATGTATTGAACTCAGCACAATGCATCGATGTTCACACGCATCTCTACCCTCCGGCGTTCGGCGGGCTCGGATTATGGGGAATCGACGAATTGCTGACCTACCATTATCTAGAGGCGGAGTTCTTTCGTTCCTCCCCCATGCCCCATGAGCAATATTGGTCGCTTTCGAAGCAAGAGCGGGCGGACGCAGTCTGGCAAGCCTTATTTGTTGAGAACAGTCCAATTTCAGAGGCTACGCGGGGGATTATCGCAGTGCTCAAGGCATTCGAACTTTCGACGGACAGCCCCGATCTGACCGAAGCACGGAACTTTTTTCAGAACCAAATGCTCGACACCCATGTTGGAAACGTATTTCGCTTGGCGGGGGTAGCAGCCGTAGTCATGACGAATGACCCCCTCGATTCCGATGAGGTTGCAGTCTGGATGCACGGGGCCGGGAATGGCCCAGAGTTTAAGGCCGTCGTGCGCTTGGACAGACTGGTGCGGGAGTGGTCCGAGCCTTGGCAGCGACTGGCGAGCCAGGGCTACAAAGTTGATGATTGTGCTTCGGCACGTTGCATAAAGGAAATCCGAAGATTTCTTTCTGACTGGTGCAAGCGAATGCAACCGGTTTACATGGCAGTGTCGCTGCCCGACACCTTTCAATTTCCAGAAGACTCGGTGCGAGGACGAATTTTTCGTGACGCCGTATTGCCTTCGTGCCTTGAATTCAACCTGCCGCTCTCCCTCATGATCGGCGTGCGTCGCCAAATCAATCCGAAACTCCGGCTGGCGGGAGACGGTGTGGGTAAAGCAGATCTGCGCGCGATTGAGAATTTGTGCCGTGATTTTCCCGAGAATAAGTTTTTAGTCAGTGTTCTTAGCCGGGAAAACCAGCATGAGCTTTGTGTGTATGCGCGAAAGTTCAACAACCTGATGCCCTTCGGATGCTGGTGGTTCTTGAACAATCCCTCTATTGTCGAGGAGATCACGCGAGAACGCATCGAGATGTTGGGAACGAGCTTTATCCCGCAGCACTCGGATGCGCGCGTGCTTGAGCAGCTCATTTATAAGTGGCGAAATACTCGAAGAACCCTGGCCCACATTCTCACCAAAACTTACCACCTGGCATCCGAAGACGGACGTAGCGTGACTCGGCGGCAAATAGAAAACGACCTCCGTCGTCTTTTGCGTTCGAACTTTGAAACCTGGACAGGCCAGAGCGAGAGCTGAAACTCCCTGAGGATAACGGGATCGCTCGCATTTCGTCGATTACACCCGCTGCGTGAAATTTAGTCACTCCAGCTTCGCGGAATCCATTCCCCCACAGCCTATCGCGTCCACCCTCAGGGTTGGCGGTGTCGAGCAATTTCTCTTCTGGAAGTATTGATTTTAGCCCAGCTGAACCCAGCTTTCAGAATTTCTCATTTGACATTCGTTTTCAATTCATCCCATGTCCCTTCGCCCGCGTATCTTCGGTCGCCGTACAGTGTGATTGCGCTTCGTAGTTCTGCTTGGGCCGCAATACGAGAAGCTGGGAGGGAAGACCTATGCGGAAGGGAGTTCAACATGAAGTACACACCTGTCGTAGTTCTCTGCGCGATACTGGGTGCCCCGCTGTTTTCTCATGCGCAAGGATTGGGGAGCATTGTTGGTACTGCGGCTTCAAGTCTTGGAGCGATACAGCAGGCATCAGACCCGCGCATCGGGCAACTGGCTTTGCAGTTGTTTTTCTAGCAGGTGATGTACCCTAAGCAACCCGGCTTTTGGACTGAACCTCCGCAGAGAGCATTTTCTGAAGAGAGTCGGCGATCGATAGCGTAAGTTTCCGCGGATACTCTGTCGGTACCATCGCAAGTGCCAGAGTCCTACTCAGGCGACGTCCATTGATTCGATACGTGTGAAAGAAACGGGTGCGCTGCCGGAGGGCGTGCTCCGGCAACATCGAGCACCCGAATCCTGATTCGACCAACCGTTTGATCGCCTCGGTGTCGTCAGCTTCCATCACAACGTGGGGAGTTATTCCGATGTCCTTGAAAAAGCGATCAATCATCACGCGCAAGACGCTGTGCTTAGGATAAAAAATGAATGGGGCCCGGGCGAGCTCGGCTGGACGGATCGACCCGATGGGGCCGCCATGCACCTTTTTTGCCGAAGGACGCAGTATTAGGAGTTCCTCCTCGAACAGAGGCATGATTCTTAGGTTTTCTTCGGGAACCGGCAAAGACACCAGTCCAAGATCGAAACGCCGGTTGTGCAGTCCGGCGATGATCTCTTCGGTGACGCTCACCGTCACACGAATTTCGGCGTTCGGATATTGCTTACGCAATTGCCTCAGCGGCTTGCCAAGCTGATAGATCAACGTGGTCACGCCGGTGGCAAACTGGAAGGGCCGCGTGTCTTTGGTAATGTCATTTTCAAACTCTTGGCGAATCTGGTCCTTCAGACTGACCATCGCTTTCGCGCGTTCGGCCAGGCGAAGAGCTGCCGGCGTAGGGATCAGCCGTTTGCCGTTGCGCACGAACAGCTCGGTGTGAAGTTCGTCCGCCAAATTACGCAACTGGAGACTGACGGCACCAGGGGACAAATAAACCTTTTCCGCAGCGCGCGTCATGCTCGGAGAATTCATTACTGCCAAAAACAGTTCCAGCTGATAGACGTCCATATGGGTCCGGGCCAAGTACCTGGTAACTCAGTGCATTTCTGTGGCGGAAAACAGCAGCGTGCGAGGGATATTCACTTTAGTCTTCCTGAGACTTCCATTTAGCATTTCAGGTTTGACACCCAATAACGTTCCTGCCATCTTTACTACGCCGCAGGCATACTTTAACAAATCTAAAGGATTGTGTTGAGCCCTAGTGTTCTGAAAGATCGTTTCTGCATGAACATCGGCCCTCCAAAGCCGGGCAACGCGAACTCGCTTTTGGTGAATGTATGGTCGCCCGTCCAGAAACATTTCCCACGCTCCAAATCCCGCTTGATGGCAGTGGTTGTGTTGGCTTTCTCTTGCTTCAGCACGGGCAGCTGGGCATCAGTTGAGACTCTGGAGTCTTCTGCCTTGCGCCTGGAAATCAATTCCAGCCCGTATTCATTTCGCGTGCTTGAAAAGGCGACAGGCGAGCTGCTGGTATCGCACGACTCAACCGTGCTAACGATCGGCGCAGAGCTGTATCCCGTATCGGACGCAGCCAACCTGCTGAAAAGCCCCGATGGAATCCATGGCGATCTGCTGCTGCAACTGGCGGGGCGCGATGCGCTAGCCTCGGGAGTTCCTGATCGAACGAAAGTGGCCTTCCGATTTCTCAATCCTCATGTATTGCAAGTCGAAATCTCCTACAGCCCCGCAAATGGAATTTCTGAGGAGTTAAACGATCAGGGGGAACATTATTACGGGATTTGGGAGTATCCATTCGGCGGAAATATCGACAACCGCGGGGCCGATCAGGACTTTCGCGGCTTGGGTAACGAGCGCTATGTGCATCACGCCAGTGCTCGGGCGCCTTTTTACGTGACCTCAAGGAAGTACGGCATCTATGTCGAGAGTCTTGCGCCAGGGCATTACTCGATCGCGCAGGCCGGTAAGACCAGTTTTACGTTCAAGGATTCGCAACTGAAATATGACATTATTTACGGCCTCTCGTATGCCGACGTTCTGAATCGCTACAACGGCATCGCAGGACCCGCTTTCATGCCCCCGCTCTGGGCGTTCGGCACCATCTGGTGGCGCGATGACGAGCATGAAGACCAGCGTGGGGCTGCCAATGCACAGGAGAAAGTGATTCAAGATGCCGATCGCCTGCGCGCTTTGCATATACCAGCGGGCGCGATCTGGCTGGACCGGCCCTATGGATCGGGCGATCACGGGTGGGGCAACATGGACTTCGATAATTCATTTCCTGATCCAGCGAAGATGATCCGCGATCTAAATGAGCGGGGAATGAAACTGCTGCTGTGGACTGCAAATCGGAGTTCAGCGGGACTGTTCGAAGAAGGATCAACAAAAGGTTATCTTTATCCCAATTCTTGGCCAGCGGCCGACATTCAGCGTCCGGAAGTCTACGGCTGGTTCAAGGACAAGCTGGATGCGTATGTTCGCATGGGCATCAGAGGCTACAAGATCGATCGCGGTGAAGAAGGCGAGATGCCAGAGTTGGCCGAAAACAAACTGAGTGTTCTATTTCCTAAACTTTCGGCCGAAGGCTTGAGCGACGGTTACGGAAGCGACTATTTCATGTTCGCGCGCAACGCAACCGACACTGCACGCAAGTACACCGCAGTCTGGAACGGAGATAGCTGGTCCTCGTTTCAAGGCTTGCAGGTATCGATCAAGACTGGCCTTCGCTCCGGTGCCATCAACTTTCCCATGTGGGGCTCGGACACTGGCGGTTATTTCGCACCGGGGAACAAGGACAAAGAGCTGCTGGCGCGCTGGTTCGAGTTCAGCGCATTCAGCCCCATGATGGAGGTGATCCTCGGCCCGAAGCGGACGCTCTGGGATGACTATGACGACGAAGTGGTCGATATCGCCAAAAAATGCGCGCAAGTACATCACGACCTGATTCCATACACACGTTCTTACATGTACCAGGCGACGCAAACCGGCATGCCTATTATGAGGGCTTTGATCTTCGACCACCCGGACGACAAAAATCTCAGCGACATGTGGGACGAATATCTCTACGGCCGGGACATTTTGGTTGCTCCGGTTACCGCGCCCAACACAGCCGAGAGGAAAGTTTACCTGCCTGCCGGTCGCTGGATGAGCTACAACGACAACCATGCGGTTTACGACGGCAAAGTCACGATAACGGCAGGTTCACCGCTAGGAACCATTCCCCTATTCGTGCGAGAAGGTGCCATCATCCCACGGGGTGACATTGTTCAGCTGAACAATAACTGGGAAACGAATTGGACTCCGAAATTGCGGCTCGAAGTATTTCCAGCTAGAAAGCAGTCTAGTGAGGTTGAATATTTCACCGGGAATGGAGTGCAAAAAATCTCTGTGATACCAGAGATCGGAGGCCTGGCGATTCGGTTTGGCGACTTGGGCGCTAACGGCATTGTGCAGGTGTATTGTCAAAAGGTGAGTGCCGTCTCGAGAAATGGAACAAGCCTGCGCGAGGGCACGGACTATCAATACGACCCGCAACTGCGGATCCTGACGGTTCCATTTCTGGGAGCTACGACCCTGGCGATCAAGGGCGGGGAAAGCTTGTTTGTTTCTAGAACTCGATAGGTGATCGCATTCCGCAGCCGTTGGTTTAAGCAGTTCCTGCCGCGACCGGAGTCGTAT
>WNGL01017026.1_pt1 | contig 15789 bp, 15 predicted proteins | sample 5400591 | NCBI WGS metagenome assembly WNGL01 (sample SAMN13153377, study PRJNA577476) | soil metagenome | isolation source: 80 cm soil or saprolite under Garry oak tree replicate 1 | place: USA:California | collected 2016-06-15
GGCCCGAAGAACCACTCCATGTGCGTGGCCGAGGTGCCGATGCCGAGCGCGGCGATGACCCGGCGGCCCATCTCCCGCAGCTCGCCGTACTCCGGCGCGACCTCGATCCGGTTGGTGGAGACGAACTGCGGCGAGATCCACCGGGTGCGCATCGCCTCGAGGACGTTCGGGTAGTAGTGCGAGGCGAAGTCCAGGGCCACATGGCCGTCGATCGCGATCGTGTCGTAGAAGCCCTCGTGCCCCTCGATGAACTCCTCCACCGCGATCGAGTCCACCCCCTCGCCGCCGAACACCCCCAGCGCCTGCTCGAGTTCGCCGGAAGAGTTGACCCGGACCGTGCCGGACGCCCCGGCGCCGCTCCGTGGCTTGAGGATGAGCGGGAAACCCACCCGTTCGGCAAATTCGTGCGCCGAAGCCGCGGAATCGACCGCGGCCGAGGCCGCCGTCGGGACCCCCGCGGACCGCAGCGCCTCCTTCATCGACGGCTTGTCCCGGCACAGCCAGGCCGTCCGCACCGACGTGCCCGGGATCGTGCAGGCCTCGCGGACCTGCGCGGCGGCCATGGTGTGCGCCTCGATCGTCGCCTCGAGCCTGTCCACCCAGAGCTTGTCCTGCACCCAGCGGACCGCCCGCGTCATCGCGTCGACGTCGGTGACCGACGGCACCCGCTCGTAGTGGTACAGCCAGCCCTTCAGCGCATCGTCGAACGAGCCGGCGTCGTACTCGCCGATGCCGATCACGGTCGCGCCGGCCTCGGCCAGGGCCCGGGCGAACTGCCGCTGGCTGGAGGGGAAGAACGGCTCGACGAAGACCACGTTCATGGTGGAATCGTAACTGGGTACGTTGTTGCCATGGTGGTTGCCGGGTTTGTCGCGCCCTATCTGCTCGACACGACCACGCGGTTCGTCGAGGCGGCGGCGCGCCTGCCCGACGTCCGGCTGGCCCTGATCACCTGCGAGCCCGCCGACCGGCTGCCGTCACAGCTCACGGACACCCTGGCCGGGCACTGGCGGATCGACGACCCGCTCGACCCAGGCCAGATCGCCGGCGCGGTGCAGGGGCTGTCCCGCCAGCTCGGGAAGGTGGAGCGGCTGCTGGCCGTCCTGGAGCAGCTCCAGGTCCCGCTGGCCCAGGTCCGCGAGCACCTGGGCGTCCCCGGCATGGACCCGGTCACGGCGAACAACTTCCGTGACAAGGACCAGATGAAGACGGTGCTGGAGGCGGCCGGCGTCCCGTGCGCCCGCCACCGGCTGGCCCGGTCGGCGGCCGACGCCCAGAATTTTGCCGAACGGGCCGGGTTCCCCCTGGTCGTGAAGCCTCCCGCCGGCGCCGGGGCGAAAAGCACCTTCCGGCTCGACGACCCCGGCGACCTGCAGGCCTGGCTGGACACGGTGCCGCCGACGCCGGACCGGCCCGCGCAGATCGAGGAGTTCCTCACCGGGGACGAGGGCTCCTACGACAGCGTGATGGTCGACGGGCAGGTCGTCTGGGATTCGGTCTCGAACTACCTGCCCACCCCGCTGGAGGTGCTGCGGAACCCGTGGATGCAGTGGGTGGTGCTGCTGCCACGCGATATCGGCGGCCCCGAGTACGCCGGCATCAGGCAGGTTGCGCCCGCCGCGCTGCGCGCCCTCGGGCTCACCACCGGGCTCAGCCACATGGAGTGGTTCCGCCGCCCGGACGGCTCGGTGGCCGTGTCCGAGGTCGGGGCGCGCCCGCCGGGCGCCCAGATCACCTCGATGCTGTGCTACGTGCACGACTTCGACCTGTACACCGCGTGGTCGCGGCTGATGGTGGACGGCAGCTTCGACCCGCCGGAGCGGACGTGGGCCGCGGGCACGGTCTACCTGCGCGGCCAGGGCGCGGGCCAGGTCACGGGCACCCACGGCCTGGACGCGCTGCCGCCGGAGGTGACCTCGCTGGTGGTGGACTCCCGGCTGCCCCGGCCCGGTCAGCCGTCCTCGGGCAGCTACGAGGGCGACGGCTACATCACGGTCAGGGACCGGGACACCGCCGTGGTCACCGACGCCCTGAAGCAGCTGGTCACCACCGTCCGGGTGGAACTCGGATGAACGTGCTGATGATCTCGCCCGGCTACCCGGCGGAGATGGCGTTCTTCACCCGCGGCCTCGGCCAGGCCGGGGTGCAGGTCATCGGGCTGGGCGACCAGTCCCCGGACGCCCTGCCCGCCCCGGCGCGAGACGCCCTGGTGCACTACGTGCACACCGGCTCGCTGGCCGACCAGGATCACGTCATCGCGACCGTGCGCGAGCTGGCCCGGCAGGTCAGGATCGACCAGGTCGAGTGCCTGTGGGAGCCGTACATGGTGCTGGCCGCGCGGCTGCGGGAGCACCTCGGGCTGCCCGGGCTCACCGTCGAGCAGACCGTGCCGTTCCGGGACAAGGAGCGGATGAAGCAGCTGCTCGACGCGGCCGGCCTGCGCACTCCGTGGCACGTCGCCGCGCGGACGGTCGCGGACGTCTGGGCCGCGGCCGAACGGGTCGGCTACCCGCTTATCGTCAAGCCGATCGACGGGGCGGGCTCGGCCGACACCTACCGCGCCGACTCGGCCGCCGAACTCGACGCCGTGCTGCCCATGATCCGGCACGTGCCGCAGGTCAGCGTCGAGGAGTTCGTCGAGGCCGAGGAGTTCACCTACGACACCATCTGCGCGGGCGGGCAGGTGCTGGTGGAGAACATCTGCCAGTACCACCCGCGGCCGCTGCTGACCAAGATGCACGAGTGGATCAGCCCGATCACGATGGCGCTGCGCGACCTGGACGAGCCAGGGCTGCAGGGCGGCCGCGCGCTGGGCGCCGCCGTGCTGCGGGCGCTCGGCTTCCGCGACGGGTTCACCCACATGGAGTGGTACCGCAAGGCCGACGGCGAGGTGGTGTTCGGCGAGATCGGCGCCCGCCCGCCGGGCGCCCGCACGGTCGACGTGATGAACTTCGCCACCGACGCCGACCTGTTCACCGGCTGGGCGCACGCGGTCACCCACGGGCGCCTCCCCGAGCCGGTGGTCCGGCACTACAACGCGGCCAGCATCTTCAAGCGGGCCAGCGGCGCCGGCCGGATCACCCGCTACGAAGGCCTGGACCACCTGCTGGGCGAGTACCGCGACCACGTCGCCGCGCTCGAACTGCTCCCGCCCGGCGCGCCCCGCCGGGACTGGCGAGCCACCCTGATCGCCGACGGCATGGTGATCGTCCGCCACCCCGACCTGCCCAAGGCCATGGAGATGGCGCAGCGCTTCGCCGCCGAACTGCACCTGTACGCCGCATGACGCCCGGCCAGGCCCAGCTCGCCGCCGCGGTGCGGCAGGTCCTGCCGTCCGTGCGGGCCGACCTGGAGCGGCTGGTCCGCATCCCGTCGGTGTCCGCGGACCCGGCCGCCGCGCCGCACCTGTGGGCCAGCGCCGGCCAGGTCGCCGCGCTGCTGCGCGGGGCCGGCCTGCCCGAGGTCGACGTGGTCACCGCCGGGGACAGCCGGCCCGCGGTGCTCGGCCGCCGGGCCGCCCCGCCCGGTGCCCCCACCGTCCTGCTGTACGCGCACCACGACGTCCAGCCGCCCGGCGAGGCCGCGGCCTGGGACGGCGACCCCTTCGAGCCGGCCGAGCGGGACGGGCGGCTCTACGGGCGCGGCGCCGCCGACGACAAGGCGGGCGTCGCGGTGCACCTGGCGGTGCTGCGCGCGCTGGGTGACGGGCTTGGAGTCGGCGTCACCGTGCTGGTCGAGGGCGAGGAGGAGATCGGCTCTCCGGCCCTGCCGGTGTTCCTGCGCGCCTACCGGGACCGGCTGGCGGCCGACGTGGTGGTCTTCGCCGACGCGGTCAACTGGAGCACGGAGGTCCCCGCGCTGACCACCACGCTGCGCGGCGGGGCCAGCGTCGTGGTGGAGGTGCGGACGCTGCGCCACGGCGTGCACAGCGGCATCTACGGCGGCCCGGTGCCCGACGCGCTGACCGTGCTGTGCCGGCTGCTGGCCACCCTGCACGACGAGCGCGGTGACGTGGCCGTGCCCGGCCTGACCCGCGGCTCTACCCGCTCCGGCCGGGCGGACCCGCCCGACCTGACCGAGGCGCGCTTGCGCGCCGAGGCGGGGCTGCTCGACGGGGTGCGGCTGACCGGCACCGGCGGCCTGACCAGCCGGCTGTGGGCCGCCCCGGCCGTCGCCGTCACCGGCATCGACGCGCCGCCGGTGGCCACGGCGCCCAACACCCTCGTCCCGGCCGCGCGGGCCAAGGTGAGCATGCGGATCGCGCCAGGCGACGACCCGGCCGCGGCCCGCGCGGCGCTCACCGCGCACCTGCTGGCCCACGCGCCCTGGGGCGCGCAGGTCAGCGTGCAGCCGGGTGGCTTCGCCGCGCCGTTCACCGCGAGGACGGGCGGCCGGGCGTACCACGCGGCCCGTTCGGCCCTCAACGAGGCGTGGGGGACGCCGGCCGTCGACGTCGGCGCGGGCGGATCCATCCCCTTCGTGACCGGCTACGCCGGCCTGTTCCCCGACGCCGAGATCCTGATCACCGGCGTGGAGGACCCGGACACCCGGGCGCACGGCGCCAATGAGAGCCTGCACCTGCCCACCTTCGAGCGAGCCTGCCTGGCCGAGGCCCTGCTGCTGTACGCAATTGCGTAAAGCGTCTCCGCGGAAACGCCGGTCAGCTGGCCCCGTCAGCTGGCCCCGTCAGCTGGCCCCGTCAGCTGGCTGAGTGCGGCGGCGAGGAGTAGCGCGCAGCGGCACCACCTGGATCTGCGCCCGCTGCGGCCCCGCCGCCACGCCAACGGCCATGGACACCCCCCAGGTCATCTCGGGCTAAGGATATCTCCGTGCCGCTCACCGCTCCAGTGGCCGCCGTGCCGGACCCGTCAGTATCCGTAGCCCCCGCCCCCGCCGCCATGGCTGGTGCCGCCGAAGTGCCTGGCGACGAAGATCCAGTAGGCGATCGCGAACACCAGGGTGACCACGCCCACCACGATGCCCGCGAGCGCCAGTCCCGCGCCGCGCTCGCCCGTCTCGGCGATCCGGCGCCTGGCCGAGAACCCCAGCGCGATTCCGGCCAGGGCACCCAGCCCGCCCAGCCAGACGATCGACAGGATCAGCGACCAGATCGCCGTCCGGTTGGTCCGCTGCGTTCCCGGCGGTGCGTACGAAGGTCCTGCGCGGGCGGTGGTCTGTTCTGGCCTGGACATGGTTTACTCCTCCATTTTGCGTCTGTCCGCACGCGGCGACAATGCCGCTCTTCATCGGCGTGACGCCTACCCGGCTCTGGGCGGCTCATGCGCCGCCGGCGGCGAATGTCTCCGTAATTTCTTCCCCCGAGGTCTTTCACCTGCGAAAATACCGACAATAAAGGGGAGTTCCCTGACGGCGGGATAACAGGCCTGCAATACGCCTTCGCCGCGTCGGGTAACCGGCAAAGAAAGGTAATCCCGCTAATGCATGACGGCCGATACGAAGATTCTGCTGATAAGATTGAACCGAATGCCCGGGAAATCCGTTACAGCGCCGACGTCAACGCCGTGTACCCGCTGGGCCAGAACGCGGGGGAGACTGTTCCGCCGGGCCGGGCTGGCCGACATCGGGGTGGAGTCCAGGACGCAGATGTACCCGCCGGGCAATTCGCGCCGGACCGTCCGGCTCGACCTGGTGCGCGGCATGCGCCCGCAGATCGTGGCGATGGGGCTGGCCAGCGAGCAGGAACTGGACGAGCTGGACGCGGCGATCCGTCCGCACCTCGAAGATCCCCGCACCGTGACCATGTCGGGCCTGCTCTTCCTGGTCTGGGGCCGCAAGCCCGGCTGAAACGGCCCGCCCCGCGGCCTGCGTCACGCCCTTCACACCGCGCGCATGCCCCCGGAGAGCCCCGGCTGCGGCGGCAGCTGGCCGCGGGCGCGACGGTTCTTCAACCGCGAGTCGATCGCGGTGCCGATGGCGACTATCCCGGCCATCACGGCGACCAGGAAGTCGACGAGGAACAGTACGAGGCCCGTCGCGGCCAGGTCCTTGTTGTCAGCCAGGAATGCCGCCACGAGCAGGACGGGCGGAATGGCGCCGAACACGGCGAGGGCGCCGACGCCCCTGATCTTGCGGGCAGGCCGCCGGACCGCGGCGCAGACGACCGGGATGTCGGCCACGACCGCGGCCAGCTCCGCGTACGTCCGCGAGCCAGCCGCCCAGGCCACCCGCCCCTCGAGCTCGTCCTGGGTCAGCCGGCCCTCCGTGAACGCCGCCTTGAGAGTCTCGATCACCTGCTCGCGGTCGGCGTGAGACGCCAGGAACTGACCGCCGTCTGCCGCTGTCATCGCCGCCACCTCCCGCGGAGCGAAGTCAGCAGCAGCCTAACGTCGCAAGCCGGGCGGCGTCACGCCCCCCGGCGCCCCAAAGCCATCTCAGCGCCGCAGCCGCAGCCGCGGCAGCACCTCGGTGCCGAGCAGGGCAAGACCCTCACCGTCGGTCAGCCCGTGCGGCCCGCCGAAATCCACCCGCCCGGCCCCCGCGTCCAGCACCCGCCCCGCCAGCGCGGCGACGTGCTCCGGCGTGCCGGAGAACGCGAACCGGTCGAGCACCTCGTCCGGGATCAGCGCCCCCGCCGCCTCGTCCCGCCCGGCCGCGACCAGCCCCCGTACCCGCCCGGCCAGGCCGACAGGCAGCCCGCCGCCCGGATCGAGCGATGCCACCACCGCCAGGTACTTGGCCACCTCGGTGCGGGCCCGCCGCCGCGCCGCGGCCCCATCGACATCCACCACGGTGACCGCGCCGAGCACCACCGTGACATCGTCCACCACGCGGCCCGAGGAACGGCACCCGGCCGCGACCCGGTCCCTGATCAGCGGCACCATCGCCGGGTTGGCGCTGCCGCCCACCTTGATCTCGTCGGCGATCTCGCCCGCCAGCGCGGCGCCGCGCGGCCCCCAGGCACCCACCAGCAGCGGCGGCAGCCGAGACGGCAAACGCCCGCGCAGAGCCACCCCGGGCGCCAGCCGGTACACGGCGCCGGCATAGCCGCGCGAGTCCCCGGACAGCAGCGCCCGCACGATACAGGCGGCGTCCCGCAGGCACTCCAGCGGCCGCCGCTGCGCAATGCCGATCGCCTCCAGCCAGGCCCCCCTGGCCAGCCCCAGGTAGGCCCGCCCACAGGACACCGCGTCCAGCACAGCCAGCCCGCCGGCGATCTCGTAGGGATGCTGCGTGTACGGGTTGAGGCAGGCCGCGCCCAGCCGGACCCGGGACGTGGCCCGCGCCATCTCCAGCAGCGCGGGCAGCGGCGGCTGGTAGAGCAGGTCGGCGAACACGCTGACCACGTCGAACCCGTACCCCTCGGCCGCCGCGGCCAGCGCGCCGTACCGGCCCGGCGGCTTGTCGGTCTGGAAGGCGACCCCGATCTCGGTCATCGTCAGGTGAGGTCAGAAGAGCGCATAGTACGCCGAACGGTCCTGGTGATCCGCATCACCAGCCGTTCCTCCGGATCCGGGCAGGCGACCAGGCAGTCGCGCTCCAGCCAGTCCGTCGCAGGCAGCTGCCGCTGCTTGGCCGGCAGCAGCGGCAGCGCGGCGGCCAGCGCGTAGAGGCAGAAGTGGCCGCCGGGCGGCAGCCGCAGCCGGGAGCTCTCCGTCACCTCGAAGTAGTCGCCCACCGACAGCCCGCAGACCGGCCGCCCGCCGATCGAATCCACCGTGACCCGCAGGTCATAGAGCTCCATATCCGGTTCGCTCATAGAGCCTCCTCGATCAGCGCCGGCCGTACCCGCTCACCCAGCAGCCGGATCGCCGCCACCGGGTCCGGCCCGAGCGGCGGGCCGAACGACAGGTGCCGGGCGCCGAGCCGCCGAAGCAAACGGCACCGGTCCAGCACGTCCTCGGCACGTCCTCGGCGTCCCCGGCCACGCCCAGCGCCAGCATGCGGTCGTCGATGAGCTGCGCCGCCTCCCGCCCGTCGTGGGCCAGCCGGGCGGCCGCGGCGAAGTCCTGCGGCGCCAGCCCGGCCGTGGCCAGCACCGCCGCCGAGATGGACGGGCCGTAGTAGGCCAGCTTCTCGGCCAGCGCCGCCCGGGCCGCGGCCGCGTCGTCGGACAGCGAGACCCAGAAGCAGGCCGGCAGGTCGACCGAGCGCGAGCCCAGGCCGGCGCCGGCCAGCACCTGCTCGCGCACCCCCGCGTACCGTTCCGGCGGGTACAGCAGCGGCAGCACCCCGTCCGCGTGCCGCCCGGCCATCGCCAGCATCGCAGGCCCCATCGCGCCGACGTACACCGGCACCGGCCGCCACAGCGGGAACCGCAGCACGCTGTCCGCCCCGAACCACTCCGGCAGCAGAGCACGCTCCACGTCCGCATGCCCCAGCAGGGCTCGCAGTGCCACCAGCGCGGTCCGCGTCATCCCCAGCGGATGTGACCGGGTGATCCCGGCCCAGCCGAGGAACTGCTCAGAGCCGGCCCCGAGCCCGAGCAGGAAGCGCCCGCCGCTGACCTCCTGCAGCGTCGCGGCGAGCATGGCCAGCTCGCTGACGTGCACGGAGTACGGGTTCATGACCGCGATGCCGAGGCCGATGCGGGCGGTGCGCGCGGCCAGCGCCGACACCAGCACCGGCGCGGAGCGCAGGAACAGGTCGTTGGACACCCACAGCTGGTCGAAGCCGGCCTGCTCGGCGGCGCCGGCCACCGCGAGCAGGTCCGCGAAGGCCAGGTCGTTGTTCACCCGCACCGAGAACCTCACGCCTGCTCCCTGATCACGCGGCCGCCCTGGACGACGAGGGAGATCGCGCGCAGCGCGGCCAGGTCGGCCAGCGGGTCGGCGGGCACGGCGACGAAGTCCGCGGCGTAGCCCGGCCTGACCTGCCCGACCCGGTCGCCGATGCCGAGCAGCGCGGCCGCGTTCACCGACACGCTCTGCAGGCTGAGCCGCGGCGACAGCCCGGCCCCGGCCATCAGCAGCAGCTCGTGCACCGCCGCCGGGGTCCCGTCGACCAGGTCACCGGGCGGGATGTCGGTGCCGTTGACCAGGGTCACCCCCGCACGGATGGCCCGCCGTACGCTGGCCAGGTGGTCATCGGCGGCCAGGCGGGCGTTGCGGATGGAGTGCTCCTCGAGTCCCCGGTCCCGCATCCATGATTCCGAACGGGTGACACAGAGCGTCGGCGTCACGAAGATGCCCGGCCGGGCGAGCAGCACGGCGGTCTCGTCGTCGAGCCGGTAGGCGTGCTCGAAGCAGCGCACCCCCTGGGCCAGCGCCTGCCGGATGGCCTCCGGGGAGCCGGAGTGGGCGACGACGTAGGTGTCGTGCTCGGCCGCCGCCCGGACCGCGCCCCTGATCTCGCCGTCGGTCATCTCGGGCCGGGAGTAGTCCTCGCCCGCGCGGGCCAGGCCGCCGGTGATGAAGATCTTCACGTGGTCGGCGCCCGCGGTCAGCTCGGCCAGCGCCGCCTCGTAGAACTCCTGCTCGCCGGCGGCGTAGGCGCAGGCGCCCCCCTGGCCGTGGCCGCCCGGCGTCGAGATCGCCCGGCCCGCGCCGAGGATGCGCGGCGCCGTGCACCAGCCGCGCCGGACCGCGGTGCGCAGCAGCAGGTCGGCGCGGTTCTGCTCGTGCACGCAGCGGATGGTCGTGACCCCGGCCCGCAGCGCCTCAGTCGCCCGGGTCGCAGAGCGGTAGGCGGTGACGGCCGGGTTCTCCGCCTCGTCGGTGTCGCCGAACGGGAACACGATCGACAGGTGGGTGTGGCAGGAGATCAGCCCGGGCAGCAGCCAGCGGCCGGCCACGTCGACCACTACCTCGGCCCCGGGGGGGCTCGGGGGGGTTGTCCCCCCCGGAGCCAGCACAGCGTCCGGCAGGCCGGGCGGGGCCGCGGCGGCGACCTGGACCACCGTGCCGTCGGGCCCGGTCTCGACGGCCCGGTCGCGCAGCCGCTCGCCGGTCAGCACGTCGACCACGTGGGCGTTGACGAACCACATCAGGCCGCACCGTCCTGGCCCGGCGCCCGGATGTGGCAGGCGATCTCGCGGCCGGCCACCGGGGCCAGCCGCTGGTCGAGTTCCCGGCAGCTGTCCTGGGCGAGAGGACAGCGCGGGTGGAACCGGCAGCCGGACGGCGGGTGGGCCGGGTCGGGCACGTCGCCCGGCAGGTCGGCCGGCAGCACGCCGGCCCCGTCGGCGCGCGGGATCGCCGCCACCAGCGCCTCGGTGTAGGGGTGCCGCGGGCTGGCCCAGACGGTCCCGGTGTCGCCGATCTCCACGATCCGGCCCAGGTACATGACCGCCACCCGGTCCGCGACCTGGCGGACGACCGACAGGTCGTGGGAGACCAGGACCAGGCCGAGGTCGCCGTCGTCGACCAGCTCGCTGAGCAGGTTGGCGATCTGCGCCTGCGCCGAGGCGTCCAGCGCGCTGATCGGCTCGTCGGCGATCAGGCAGGACGGCTGGGTGGCCAGCGTGCGGGCGATGGCGATCCGCTGCCGCTGGCCGCCGCTGAACTCGTGCGGATAGCTGTCCACCGCGGACGCCGGCAGCCCGACGCGGTCCAGCAGCTCGGCGGCGCGCGTGACTCCCTCGGCGCGGCTGCCGCCGCCGAGCCGGACGCCGTCGGCGATGAGCTCGCCGATCTTGCGGCGCGGGTTCAGGGATTCGTACGGGTCCTGGAAGACCATCTGCAGCCCGCGCAGGAAGCCGGGCCGGCGCCGCCGCCCCAGCGGGGTGACGTCGTGCCCCTCGAAGGTGACCGTGCCGGCCGCGAGCGGCTCCAGGCCCACGGAGGCGCGCGCGAGCGTCGACTTGCCGCACCCCGACTCGCCCACCAGCCCGACGATCTCGCCGCGCCCGACGGCGAGGTCCACGCCGTCCAGGGCGCGGACGCGCTGTCCGCGGCGGCCGTAGTCGACCGCGACCCCGGATAGCTGCAGTACCGGATCGCTCACTGTGTTTCCTTCGCGGCGGCGCCCGAGGCGGCCCGGAGCGGATCGGGCGGGCAGGCGAGCAGGTGCGCCTCGGCGACCGGCACAGGATCGGGCCGGCTGGTCGCGCAGGACGGCCGCGCGTACGTGCAGCGCGGGTGGAACGGGCAGCCGTCGGGCACGCGCCCGAGCGACGGCGGGCTGCCGCCGATGGGCACCAGCCGCGCGCCGCCGGCCTCGAGCGCCTCGGGGTGCGGCAGCGCGTCGAGCAGCCCCCGGGTGTACGGGTGCCGCGGGCGGCCGAGCAGTTCGGCGGTGGGGCCCGCCTCGGCCAGCCGCCCGGCGTACATCACGGCCAGCCGCCGCGCCGTCGCCGACATGACGCCGAGGTCGTGGGTGATGACGATCACGGCCATCCCGCGCTCCCGGCACAGCCGGTCGAGCAGTCGCAGGATGCCCGCCTGCACCGTGACGTCGAGCGCCGTGGTCGGCTCGTCGGCGACCAGCAGCCGCGGCTCGGCGGCCAGCGCGACCGCGATCGCGATGCGCTGGCGCATGCCGCCGGAGAATTGCCCGGCGTACGAGCGCAGCGCCTGCTCCGGGTCGGGGATGCGCACCGTCTCCAGCAGCGCGGCCGCCCGGGACAGCGCCTCGGCCTTGGTTACCCCCAGGTGGTACCGCATGTGCTCGGTGAGCTGCGTCCCGATCGGCAGGATCGGGTGCAGCGCCGCGGTGGGGTCCTGGGACACCATCGCGATCTGGCGGCCGCGGATGGCCCGCAGCTGCTTGCCGGTCAGCCTGGTTAGTTCGGTGCCGTCGAGGCGGATCGAGCCGGTGACCCTGGCGCCGGGCGGCAGCAGCCCGAACAGGGCCAGCGCGGTCATGGTCTTGCCGCTGCCGCTTTCCCCGGCGATGCCCATCATCTCACCGGCGTCGACGGTGAACGAGAGGCCGTCGACCGCCTTCTGGTAGCCGGACCGGGTGGGCAGGGCCACGGTCAGCCCCTCGACGCGCAGCAGGGTCTCCATCTACACGCGCACCGCCCGGGCGGTGCGCGGGTCGAGCATGTCCCGCAGCGAGTCGCCGATGAAGTTGAAGGCGAGCACCACGGTCAAGATGGCCAGCCCGGGGAACAGGCCGACCCACCAGTCGTTGAAGTTCTGCGCGCCCTCGGCCACCATCGCCCCCCACTCGGCGGTCGGCGGCTGGGCGCCGAGGCCGAGGAAGGAAAGCCCGGACAGCAGCAGTACGGCGTTGCCGATGTCCAGGGCGGCCAGCACCAGCACCGGCCCGGCCGCGTTGGGCCTGATGTCGGTGAACAGGACGCGCAGCCCGGACGAGCCCAGCAGCCGCGAGGCCACCACGTACTGGGCCGAACGGGCCGACAGCACCAGGCTGCGCACCAGCCGGGCGTAGGACGGCCAGGACACCACGACCACGGCGATCACCGCGTTGCGCAGCTGCGGGCCGAGCGCCGCCGCGACGGCCAGCGCCAGGATGATGCCGGGGAAGGCGAACACCAGGTCGGCCACCCGCATGAGCACGTTGTCCACCCAGCCGCCGAAGAACCCGGCGATCCCGCCGAGCACCGCCCCGATGAGCATGGCCGCGACGATCAGGATCACCGCCAGCGGCAGCGTGATCCTGGCGCCGTACAGCACCCGCGAGAACACGTCCCGGCCCAGCTCGTCCGTGCCGAACCAGTGCGCCGACGACGGGCCGAGCAGGATGCCGAACTTCTGCGCCAGCGGATTCTGCGGCGCCAGCAGCGGGTCGAAGATCGCGATCACCGCCCAGGCGCCGATCACGGCCAGGCCCGCCAGCGCCAGCGGCCGGCGCCACGCCGGTGTTTTCATGACAGCCTGATCCGCGGGTCGATGACGCCGTAGAGCAGGTCGACGACGAGGTTGACCACGATGTAGACCAGCGCGACGAACAGGCTCACGCCCATGATGGCGGGCAGGTCCAGGTTGACCGCGCTGCGGTAGGCGTACTGTCCCACCCCGGGCCAGGAGAAGATGTTCTCCACCAGCACCGTTCCGGACAGCAGGCTGCCGAACGCCACCCCGGCCACGGTGATGATGGACACCAGCGCCGGGCGCAGCACGTGCCGCAGGATCACCACGCGCTCGGGCAGGCCCTTGAGCCTGGCCGCGCGCACGTAGTCGTTCCCCATGATCTCCAGCATCGACGCGCGGGTGAACCGGGTCAGCATGCCAACCGTGTAGACGGCCAGCACCAGCCCGGGCAGTACCAGGTGCCGCAGCGCCGACGCCAGCAACGTCCACTGCCCGTGCACCGCGGCGTCGACGGTGAACATGCCGGTCAGGTGGGTCGGCGCGTTCTGGGCCGGATCGAGCCGGCCGCCGCCCGGCAGCCAGCCGAGCTTGAAGAACAGCAGGTAGAAGGCCACCAGGGCGATCCAGAAGACCGGCATCGACACCCCGCCGAGGCTGACCACCCTGATCAGGTGGTCCGGCCAGCGGTCGCGGAACACGGCGGCGACGATGCCCAGGCCGACCCCGGCCAGCAGCGACGCCGCGATGGCGAACAGCGCGAGCTCGATCGTGGCCGGGATGTATTCGGCCAGGTCGGTGCGGACCGGCCGGTGGCTCTGCTCGGAGATGCCGAGGTTCCCGTGCAGCAGGGCCTTCAGGTACAGCAGGTACTGCACCGGCAGCGGCCGGTCAAGCCCGTACTGGTGCCGGAAGGCCGCCACCGCCGCCGGGTCGCCGATGGCCCGCTGGCCGAGGTTGGCGGCGGCCGGGTCGCCGGGCACCAGGTGGGTGAGCACGAACGCGACGAGCGTGATGCCGACGCAGAGCACCAGGCCGGTCGCGAGCCGCTGCAGCAGCAACCGGCGCAGGTCGCGGTGCCGGCCCCCGGCGCTAGCCGAGCTCACTGAGGTCGACGAGCCACAGCGCGTTCGACTGGAGGTTCTTCAGGGATTGGGCGCCGACCAGGATCTGGGCCGGCTGGATCAGCGGCATGAACGGGCTCGCGCTGTTCATCGACCGCTGGATCTGCTGGTAGATGACGCCACGGGCGGTGTTCTGCGTGGTGCCCGCGGCGGTCGCGCCCATCTTCTCCAGCGCGGGATCGGCGCCCTTGGCCCAGCCCGCCCGCAGCCCCACCAGGGCGCCGGGCAGGAAGTTGAGGTAGTCGCTCGGGTCAGGGAAGTCGGGTCCCCAGTACCACAGCCCCATCGCCTCCTGGCCGCCGCGGTAGCTGTTGAGCGCGACCTGGATCGACTGGCCCTGCAGCTGCACCGTGATGCCGATGGCCTGCAGGTCCTGCTGCACCCGGGCGGCCAGGTCACCGAAGCTGATCCCGTTCACCTGGATGTCGCTGGGGTAGACCAGCTTGAGCGTCGGGTGGCCGGCGCCTGAGGCCGCGAGCGCGGCCTTGGCCTTGGTGGCGTCGAAGGTCGCCCCTGAGCCGGCCGGCAGGCTGCCGAGGAACATGCTCGGGATGATGCCGGCCGCCTGCACGGCGCCCTTGCCCGCCAGCTGGACCAGGCCGGCGTAGTCGATGCCGTCCCGGACCGCGGTCTGGAACTGCGGGTTGGACGTGATCTTCGAGATCTTCGGATTGTCGTTGGTCAGCAGGAAGAACAGGTTCGGCGAGGCGCCGTTGACGATCTGCACGCCGGTCAGGCCCTGGGCCTGGGTGGGGGAGAGGTCCACGGCGATCTGCGACTCGCCCTTGAGCACGTCCAGCTTCTGCACGCTGGCCTCGACGTTGCGGATCACGATCTTGCCGTACTTCGGCTTCGGCCCCCAGTAGCCGGGGTTGGCCGTGAGCACCACCTGCGTGGTCGTGCTGTAGCTGGTGAGCGTGTACGGCCCGCTGCCCTCGGAGGTGGTGTTCAGCGCCGTCTCTGCCTTGTCGGCCGTGGCCGCGTTGGCGGCGTCCGAGCCGCCGGCGGCCTGTACCTTCTTCGCGTCGACGATGCCCAGCGCCGGGTTGGTGAGGATGGCCGGGATCGCGGTGTTGGGCGTCGCGCTGGTGAGCACGACCGTCTGCGGGCTGGGCGAGGTGGCGGTGATCCCGGCCATCAGGAACGACGGGTTGCCGTTGACGTTCTTGGTCCGCATCAGCGAGAACACCACGTCGGCCCCGGTCACCGGGTCGCCGTTGGCGAACTTGACGCCCTGGCGCAGGGTGAAGGTGTACGTCTTGGCGTCGGACGACGCGGTGTACGAGGTGGCCAGGTCGGGCACCGGGGTGGTGACGTCGGAGCCCTTGTAGGTCAGCAGCGTGTCGTAGAGGACGTGGTCGATCATCAGCCCGGTGGGCTCGAACATGCGCGCCGGGTCGATGGTCTTGAGCACGAACGAGGTCTCGACCACCAGATTGGCCGACGAGGCCGCCGGTGGCGTCGAGGTTTTGCCGACGGTGGTGCCTCCGCTGCTGCTGCAGGCCGCCAGGCCCGCGGTCACGGCCACCACGCATCCCGATGCCAGCCATCGGTGCAGTTGCGATCGGTGCGGACGCATAGGGCCTTCCCCCTTGTCGTGGCGCGGCAGGCTAGGCAAACGTTCCCACCGGAGCGCGCCGCAGGTCAAGCGCGTTACGTTTCAACTGCGAAACGACTGTGTGACGGTTCCCGCCCGCCGCGGTTGCGCAAACGTTCCCCCGCGCGGCAGGCTCGTGTCCATGCGCGAGCTCGACGAACTCGGAGAACGGTTCTGGGCCTGGCGGGCCCGCCAGCAGCCCCGCACCCGGGATGACATCCCGCGCCTGGACCGCCCCGTGGGGTGGCTGCCGGAGACCGATCCGGCGCTGGCCGCCCGGCGCCGCGCCGAACTCGCCGCGTTCCAGGCCGAACTCGCCCGCCTCCGCCCTGACCAGGTGCCTGACCGGGTGGACCACCGGCTGCTTCGGTCGGCCATGGCCCGGGTGACCTGG
>WNGL01008442.1_pt1 | contig 15785 bp, 12 predicted proteins | sample 5400591 | NCBI WGS metagenome assembly WNGL01 (sample SAMN13153377, study PRJNA577476) | soil metagenome | isolation source: 80 cm soil or saprolite under Garry oak tree replicate 1 | place: USA:California | collected 2016-06-15
TGCGCTTCTGCGAACCGGCCGACTCGACGCTTTGGACAGCGTGGGGCGACAGTCGCCGTCCATGATCGGATTCGCCTTCAACAACCGTCTCTTGCTTGGGGGCGTCGCCGGCGAGCCCGACTCCGAGCGGGGTGCCCTCAACCCGTTCGGGGACCCGGCGCAGGAAAACCTGACTCTGTTGCTACTGGACGCGCACCGGATGCTGACGGCCGAGTCGGCGGAGCTGCAGAAGATTCCGGCCTTCGTGAAGCTCTTCCGCGACGCGTTTCCCGACGAGGCCGCCCAAGCCGACGCCAAGAAGGACCTCAATATCCTCATCAACGACCAGACTGTCTTTCGGGCGACGTCGACTTTCCTGCGAACCACGGTCACCCGGAACACGCCATGGGACCGGTTCCTGGCCGGCGAAAACCGCGCCCTCACGGTCGACCAGCGGCGTGGAGCCAGGCTCTTCTTCACGGCCGCGACGGATGGTGGCGCAGGTTGCTACGCCTGCCACAGCGGCCCGATGCTCAACAAGCAAATCAACGATCCAGACATCACCGGGGTCGGTCAGTTCGTGGAAGAGAATTTCATCAACGTCGGGATTGGCGACCACCCGCTCCAGGCATTGAACAGGTTGGTGAGAAATGATCCAAACTTCCACGACGAAGGGAGGAAGGAGGTTACTTTCAAAGATGACGACGCCTTCAAGTTCCGCGTGCTGACGCTGCGGCAACTCAAAGATGCCCGCACCTTCTTCCACAACGGCTCGTTCACGAAAGTCAGGGATGTGGTGCAGTACTTCAACGCCGGCATACCGCAGGACTCCGTGGCTGGCGCCGCACCCACGCTCTCGACGCGGTTCACGCAGCCCCGCGGACCGAGTTCGCACCTTGGCCTCGGCCTGAGGGAGGATCAAGTCGATGATCTCACCGACTTCCTCGAGAATGCTCTGTACGATCCTGCCTTCGTCAAGTATGATCCGAACTCGTCGACGAGAACCCTTCAGCCGAACGAACGCGACCTCACGTACTCGAAGTTCCGTCCGGACCTCGCCGCTCTCGGTGCAAAGGATGGGTTCGTGCTCAGCGGCCTAGCGGTAGATAACAACGACGCCCTGTCGCGGCGCGACGAGGGCCTCGAGTTCCTGGATGTGACCAGGGTCGTGGAAACTGTGCTGATCGAATCCAACCGCATTGGCGGCGGGCGGCAAGAGGACGTCTATAGGATCACAAACAACAGTTCGTCTATTGTGGACACCCACCTCATCATGCTAGTCGACGGTCTCTCGGGTCAGGTCCGGATGGAGAACGCCAGCGGCATCGCGAGCGGCGGCGATCCTTATCTGCGCCTGTTCTTACCTAACGGCGTACTGCTTCCCGGTCAGAGCATCGTCACGCGGTTGCTCTTCAGACAGCACCCCCATCTTCCGACGGTGACCTACGGTCTCACGTTCCTCTCAGGACAGGGCAACCCATGAGTCCTACATTCACCCGGTCAGGCTGTTCTCTGCCCGCTTAAAAAGGCAAAGGCGAAAGAGCCTAGTACCGAGTGCGTGTTGTTCCCCGCAAGCTTCGTGGCCCCTCTTTCGACATGGGGCCACGCCTCACCTTACTGCAGCCCGAATAAAGAGCTTAAGAACTAAATTTAAGAGCGGTCGCGTCGCCGCTCTCGCGCTGCTCGGAGGCAACACGCCTCAGGAGGATGAGGAAATCACTAAGGCAGGAGCAGCCACGGTGAATTAACCTGATGATGTAGGAGCGCCCCGCGACGCGCAATCGCGCTGCGTTTCACGGACCTCTCCTACAGCGTTGCCTGAGCTACAAGTGACGAATTGCTTTTGACCAGCTGATTGCGGAGCAAGTCTCTGCCACGGCTCAGACGCGACATCACTGTGCCGATTGGGATCTCCAATGTCTCGGCCGCTTCTTTGTAGGAAAATTCCTGGACATCCACTAATAGCAGGACTTCACGGAAGGACTGAGGGACGCAATCCAGAGCGGAAAGGACGTCCTCGTCTGTGAGAATGTCCGGGATAGGATTCTCTGCGGGAAGAACATCCTCGAAAAAATCGCAGTCGACCAGAACTCTTCGGGAGTACCATCCCCGCCGGTGATGACGGATCACATTAAAGAGAATCTGGAAGAGCCAAGCACGGCAGTTCGTACCGGGTTGGAAACGATCGAATGCTTTCCATGCCTGCAAATACGTCTGCTGGACCAGGTCTTCCGCTTCGGTGCGGTCTCCGATCACATGTGCGGCGGTTTGATAGAGGTGTTTCAAGTGCGGCAAAGCTTCGGACTCGAATTCTTCGACAGTGATCGAGCGGCTGCGAGTCATCTTGTTCCCCCTCCCGAGAATGAGATGGAATCGTTTGGTTGAAGCTGCTGCCGGAGAAATGGAGAAGCGTTAGCCAAAGTGATCCGTCGCTCAAGCAGTCCAACGAGCAGTTCGATACCTTCGGCATCGGCAAAGGAAACTCCGGCAAGGTCCAAAATCAGGGAACGCCTGTCCTTCAAGTGCGGAGCACAGGTCGCTCGAAGTTCCTCCACCCATGGCCCAATGACTCGCCCTTCCAGGACCAATACGACGTTTTCGGCGTCACTCTCTTCTCGTACAGAAATTCTCAGCACAGTGTTCAATCACTCCCGGTGTTTTCAGTAAAGGCACCGGAAGTGCCAAAGAGCACGCAATCGGCGGGTTTCATCAAGTGGTTGAGATTGCGGGTGTTTGTACGTGGTCAAAACCCGGATGTGTCGCCCTCACCCACGACGTGTGGGGAGTGAGATCATGTCCCCACGCAGTTTCGTGGGAGTCACGGCATTTCGTGGCTGCTGCGACGCTGAACGCCGAGCTTCTTCATCCGGCTGCGGAGGGTGTTGGGATGCATGTCGAGAATCTTAGCCGCCCCATTTGGTCCATCAATCACGGCCCTTGCATGCTCGAGGACGCTCAGGATGTGTTGCCGCTCAGCCTCTTCAAGCGTGATCGGAGGAGTGCTGGGATCAGCCTTCACGGCAGGCAGCGTGGGTAGGCATTGAGATTTCATGGTCTCTGCTGTGTTCACGGCCGGCACCAGATCTTGATCCAGACGGAATACGGAACCTGAGCAGAGGATCACGGCGCGCTCAATGATGTTTTGCAGTTCCCGGATGTTTCCCGGCCAGGCGTAATCGCTGAGGCGTTTGAGAGTTTCCTCGGACACGGATTCGATCCGCTTTCCGAACTTCCGCGCAAAGCTGGTTACAAAGAACAGTGCAAGTTCTCGGACATCGGATCCCCTCTCGCGGAGCGGCGGTACTTTTACAGGGAAGACATTCAGACGATAGAACAGGTCCGATCGGAACTTGCCGGCCGCAACCGCTCCGGCGAGATCGACATTGCAGGCCGTGATAATGCGGACATCGACGCGCACCGAGTAGCTGCTGCCTAGAGGTTCGAACTCGCCTTCCTGGAGCACGCGCAGCAGTTTGACTTGTGTGTCGAGAGGCAGTTCGCTGACTTCATCCAGGAACAGGGTGCCCCCATTGGCGAGCTCAAACCGTCCGGTGCGCCGCTGGATGGCACCGGTAAATGCGCCTTTGACATGGCCAAACAGCTCGCTTTCGACCAGGCCCGCCGATATGGCTCCGCAGTTGACTTTCACGAGCGGCCGGCCCCGCCGCTCACTCCTGGCGTGGATCGCGCGGGCGATCAACTCCTTCCCGGTTCCCGTTTCCCCATAGATGAGCACCGTGGCGTCCGTGGACGCTACCTGTGTGACCTGCGACAGAACATGCCGGAGCGGCTGACTGTTTCCGACAATCTCCTGGAAGTTGTGTTCGCTGCGGATTTCCTCTTGCAGGTACGCGTTCTCCGCCGCCAACTGATCTCGCAACCGCCGTACTTCTTCGTGCGCAAGACAGTCATCCAGCGCCACCGCCACCGCGTTGGTTACCTGTTCGAGCAGACCACGGCGCAGACCGCCGTAGGCCGCTTCCCGCGCAGCCATGAAGAAAAGTACTCCCCGCGGGCGATCGTTGCTCACGAGCGGCATCGCGCACAGCGATTCCATGTTCTCTTTGGCCATCACCTCGAAAGTGAGGGGAAAACGCTCCCGCAATTCTTCGCGCGTGGAGGAAACTAGCCACTTGCGGTTTTGCAGCACCCAGTTGCACGCGGTTCCCTGGGCCGGCAACACTTTTACTCGCGTCGGTTGCTTCCTCTCGCCGCTCGGCGTCAGAAGGTGTCCTTGCAGCCGCTCGCCCTCGATGGGAAGCTCGATGCCAAAACGGTCGGTCTCGAAAACATTTCGCAGGCAGGCGGCCATGGCTCCGAACAGCTCATCGCGTTCGAGGTGGCGGCCGATCGCGCGGTTCACGTCGAGCAGGACCTCCATCTCTTCCCTCAGGCCGCGGAGTTGTTCGTCTGCTTGCCGATGTTCCAGTTCGGCGTGGGGGCCGTTTGACGGGATTGGAGCGATCATAGCTTCAGCCTCGATTCCCGCCATTTAGCGGTCAAAGGAACTGCCACCTCTGTTTTGAAACGAAAGCGGATTATAACATTAGTCCGCCCCCTGCTTTTCCAGTTAGATTTTCTTTTGTAATGACAGTCCCTCCAGCGTGGAAGAGCGTGTTGAAGAAGAGACCCGGCGCCAAAAGAAATGCGAAGAAGACGAAAACAACGGCTCGTATCGGAAACATCCACACGATCGCCGTAAAGAAAGTGGCGCCGACGATACCGGCAATATGGATCGTGTTGTAATCCCGCTGGGTGTACAGAGCGGATGCATATCGTTGAGCCCAGCTTGTGAATCGCGGCCACTCTTCGAGAACGTGCAGGATGAAACTCAGCGGAAAAAGCCACACCGCTTCGTGGAACGCTACTTTCGAAACCAGTGCCCGTGCAGAGATCAGATAGTCCAAATTTGTCCTCCCTCTTCATGTATATCCGGTCACGCGGTTGTAATATTCCGTGTGGAAGCTCAGGCGTGATGCGAATGGGTTAATCCAACAGCTCCCAAAAAATTGAATCCTCCTTTAGGCAATCTCACTCTAAATAAACGAAGAAAGAGCAGGAGCTCCGATGACGCCGCTTGTATTGCAAACCACGGTAAGAAAAACGGAATATTTCGACCGGGCTGCGGCTTTATGAAAGTGGATGGGCGTTTCGGTGAAGCTTAGAACCGCTGATCCCTGCCTGAAAGATAGAGAGAGTGCCGATGAAGATAGTATCGGTGAACCTGGGTTTGCCGCGCGAATTCAGATACAACAATCAGACATTCATGACCGCTATATTCAAAACGCCGGCCATCGGTAAAGTCTGCGTGCGAAGGATGAACCTTGAAGGCGATCGGCAAGCGGATCTCACCGTTCATGGAGGCCTCGACAAGGCGATTTATGTGTATCCCTCCGAACACTACGGCTTTTGGAAGGATGTGTACCCGTGGCTGGACATGCCATGGGGGATGCTGGGGGAGAACATCACGACCGAAGGCATGGACGAGCACGTTGTGAATATTGGGGACCAGTTTCGCTTTGGGTCTTCTATCTTGATGGTGACGCAGCCGCGGCTGCCATGCCAGAAGCTCGCTCGCAAATTCGGTGTCGCCGACGTGGGCAAGCGAATGACAGCAGGCGAGCGGACTGGATTTTATTTGTCAGTCGTCCGGGAGGGTGAAGTGGCAGCTGGAGACGCCATCGAGTTGGTTCATCGCCGCCAGAACAGCATCAAAGTCGCCGACGTCGTGCTGCTGCACACAGCGGAGAAGGCAAATCGCGTTCTCCTACACCGCGCTATCGGGACAGAAGCCTTACCAGAGGGCTGGAGAGCGCACTTTGCCAAGAAACTTGCAGGTCTGGGATAGGACCGCTGAATCCCGGTTAAGGATTGCAACGTGATTTCAGCCGCAAAAGCTTCTGTCGTGTCTCGACGCAGACAGAAACTCACAGAACACTGGCCGGAGTATGCCAGTGAAGGAAGTGGTCTCGGACTATTCATGATTTCCGCCTGTACGTTTGCAACTCTGCTGGCCCATCCGGACTCACCCATCGTACGGCTTGTACAAAACGCAACTTTGCTTCGTTTCCTGATGGGTGTGGCCATGGGCTCAACGGCTGTTGCACTGATTTATTCAAAGTTAGGCAGACGATCTGGCGCTCACATGAATCCGGCAACGACATTTACTTTCCTCAGGCTGCGAAAGATCGAGCCTGTCGATGCCCTCTTCTATGTTGCCGCTCAATTCGTTGGTGCAATTGCCGGAGTGTACGTTGCGAGCATTGCGCTTGGCAGGTGGCTTTCCCATCCTGCAGTGGATTACGTGGTGACTCTGCCTGGACCGTATGGTCAGCGGTGGGCGTTCGCCGCCGAGTTCGCCATCACTTTCATGTTGATGTCGGTCATCCTCCGCATAAGCAATATTCCGAAGCTCAATCGGTACACCGGGCTGGTTGCCGGCCTTCTCGTAATGATTTACATCAGCATCGAAGCACCGGTCTCGGGCATGAGTATGAACCCGGCACGCACCATCGGATCGGCATTTTCTGCCTGGAACTGGACTGCCATTTGGATCTACTTTACGGCGCCCCCGTTTGGAATGCTCACGGCTGCGGAAGTGTACCTCCGGTCCTACGGCGCCCGGCGTGTCTTATGCGCCAAGCTTCACCACGACAATCAAGAACGCTGCATTTTTCGCTGCAATTACGCATCACCAATGGGCAAGAGCGAATAAATCGAAAGTGCGCCCGCCTGTAACAAACTCCGTGTCATTTCGACTATTCGTGCGGAGGTATTGAACCATGCTGAAACGATTTGTAGCGGCGGGCCTGACTTTCGTATGGTTGTTCATATCCGCAAACGGTGCGGTGACGCACGCGATGCCGCTGCCTCAGAACAAACCCACACTCGAGAAGAATTCAGTAACAGAAGGAGAGCGTACTGCGCGGTTGCAGAAGATGCTGGCCGCAGCCGTGCGGCACGAACTCTTGACCCTTCCTTACTACGATATTTTTGACTGGCTGGAGGCGGAGTTGCTTTCAGACGGCACAGTCGTCCTTCGAGGTGAAGTCGTCAGGCCGACAACGTCTGATGACGCAGAGACACGGATACGCCGGCTCGAGAGCGTTATGCGGGTCGTCAATGAAATCAAAGTGCTTCCCGTCTCTTCGCGAGACAACGCGCTTCGCATTGCGTTATATCGCGCAATCTATAAATGGGACTCGCCGCTCTTCCGGTACGCAACACGCGCGATGCCCCCTATTCACATCCTCGTTGAGAACGGCCGCGCGACCCTGAAAGGCGCCGTCGCTTCTCAGTTCGAGAGCCAGATCGCATACACCGCCGCGCGCCAAGTGCCCGGCATTTTCGAAGTACGAAACGAATTGAAGATCGATAACTAGCCTGCGACTGTAACGCACGGCCTTTTCGGCAGACTAATTCGCATGGCTTGATCACAAGCCGGCAAGAGGAGAAATGAAATGAAAAAATTTTGGATTGGTATTGGTCTAGTTGTCCTGGCAATTGCGTGGTACGCATTTCGGCCCGAATTGCTGTTTATCAACAACTCCGTTGCCGAAAGCTTCCCTGTGGCCTCTGTAGCTGCGACTACGCCAGACGCTGGATCTGATCCGAAGCAGTTGGCAATGGGACAGTTCAAAGGATACGCCCATGAGACTCAAGGCAACGCCGATGTTTACGAAGTCGACGGCAAGCGTGTGTTACGCCTCACGAATTTCAAAACTTCCAATGGACCCGATGTCCACGTCTATCTTGTAGCGGCGCCGGACGCAAAGGACGATGCGACCGTCAAGAGAGCGGGCTTTATCGACCTAGGTTCGATGAAGGGCAATATGGGCGACCAGAATTATGACGTTCCCGGCACCGCCGATCTGGATAAGTATCAGGCTGTGACCATCTGGTGCGCGCGGTTCAATGTGAACTTTGGAACAGCTCCGCTGATGGCCTCGAACTGAAGAGAGCACGAGAGATGGAAGCAAGTCGCGTCATTAACAGAAAACATCAGTTCCGCCTTGTGCTCTTCGGACACAAGGCGGCGGAGACCGGCGCGGCCTGTCTTCTGCTCATGCTGCAAGGGCAGCTCGCAGGAGCAACTCTGGGACACTTTCTCCTAGCTTCGAAGACCGGTGTGCTGACGGTTTTTCCGCTGCTAGGGATCACGTGGACAAAACACGCGAAATATCTCGCCCACCGTTGGACGTCGGCCGTGCTCGTTGGAACGTGCGCGTTTTTCGCGGACGCCGTGATCCATGGGTCGCATTATCACGGCAAATTTACGGAGGCAGCGCTGACAGGCCTGGCCGCGTTCGCGCTGTCGGTGATCATTTCTTACACCGGTATCGGCAAGCGCATCGACCGTCTGGCCGATGCGTTCTTGCATTGAAAGAATAGCGAAATTAAGGCGTGGGGGAACCGGACGGTGGTGAGGAGGTCGCGAAGCGACGTACCGAACGGAACCGGACGGTGGGCCCGACGCTAACAAATGGTGCCATTATGAATGCCGAAAAACAACGATTAGCTGAAGCGCGCAGCCGCGCGGCGCACTGGAAACGCTGGGGACCGTATCTCAGCGAACGGGCATGGGGAACCGTCCGCGAAGACTACAGCACGTACGGCACGGCATGGGACTATCTGCCACACGATCACGCGAGCTCGAAGGCATACCGTTGGAATGAAGACGGCATCGCCGGAATCTCCGACCGTCATCAATTGATCTGCTTTGCGATCGCGTTGTGGAACGGCAAGGATCCCATACTCAAGGAACGGCTGTTTGGTCTCACTGGAAGCGAAGGCAACCACGGCGAGGACGTCAAAGAGTACTACTTCTATCTCGACAGCACGCCGACACACTCGTACATGAAGTACCTCTATAAGTATCCGCAGCAGGAGTATCCGTACGCACGATTGGTCGAAGAGAACCGCCGCCGCGGAAGGCAAGATCCCGAATTCGAGCTGCTGAGTACCGGAGTCTTTGACGAGAATCGCTACTTTGACGTTTTTGTCGAGTATGCGAAGGCCGATGTTGAGGATATCCTGATTCGCATCACGGTCGCGAATCGTGGACCCGAGCCGGCTTCACTGGATCTGCTCCCGACCATCTGGTTTCGAAACACCTGGGCATGGAACAAGAATGAGCCGCGTCCTTTCATGGGAGCGGCCGACGGCCCAACCTCCGGCCCAACCGGCGGCGGGCACGAGCATGTAATCCGGCTCAATCACCCGCGATATGGTGAGCGTTGGTTGTACCTCGAAGGGACGCCACAACTGCTGTTCACAGAAAATGAGACGAACTATCGCCGGCTGTACGGAGTTGAGAACACGTCACCGTATGTCAAGGATGGTATCCACGAGGCCATCATCCAGCACAATGCGGCTGCTGTGAATTCTTCGAATATTGGAACGAAAGCCGCGGCTCATTATCCGCTGACGCTCCGGCCTGGAGAGATGGTACGTGTTCATCTGCGACTGACGCCTATCGAGATGGCAGCAGCGGGAGGCCGGCCTTTCGGTCAGAGCTTCGATCGAATCTTCGCGGAGCGCATTCGCGAGGCCGACGAGTTTTACGTCGGCATCATCCCGGAGGATCTTTCCGATGATGCCAGGAACGTCATGAGGCAGGCATTGGCGGGAATGCTGTGGTCTAAACAGTACTACCACTACGAGGTGGCTCCCTGGCTCGACGGCGATCCGGATTTTCCACCACCACCTCCGGAGCGGCGCAAGGCACGAAACCATGAGTGGCGCCATCTCTACAACGCCGACGTCATCTCGATGCCGGACAAGTGGGAATACCCGTGGTACGCGGCGTGGGATCTCGCATTCCACTGCATTCCGCTGGCTCTCGTCGATACCGACTTTGCAAAGGAGCAGCTCATCCTGCTACTGCGCGAATGGTACATGCACCCCAACGGTCAAATTCCCGCCTACGAGTGGGCATTCGGGGACGTGAATCCGCCGGTTCACGCCTGGGCTGCATGGCGCGTCTACAAGATCGAGAAAAAGCGCAGGGGAAGGGGGGATCGTAAATTCCTCAAGCGCGTGTTCCACAAACTGATGCTGAACTTCACGTGGTGGGTGAATCGCAAGGATGCCGAAGGCAAGAACATCTTTCAGGGGGGATTTTTGGGACTCGACAACATCGGCGTCTTCGATCGCAGCGCGCCCTTGCCGACGGGCGGCCACATCGAGCAGTCCGATGGGACAAGCTGGATGGCGATGTATTGCCTCAACATGCTGGCCATGGCTCTCGAGTTGGCATACGAGGATCCGGCTTACGAAGACGTTGCCAGCAAGTTCTGGGAGCACTTTACACAGATCTCCTACGCCATGAATAATCGCGGCGAAGACGGCGTCAGTCTCTGGAACGACGAGGACGGATTCTTCTACGACGTGCTGCACGTTCCGAACATGGGCGAGGTTCCCATGAAGACACGCTCGATGGTCGGATTGATTCCGCTCTACGCTGTCGACACTCTCGAACCTGAGCTTCTGAGGCGCCTGCCGGCCTTCAAGCGCCGCATGGACTGGTTCATCGCGAATCGTCCCGGCTACACCGAACGCCAGGCGTGCATGTTCACACCCGGTATGGGTGAACGCCGCCTGATATCGATCCTCGATGGCGACAAGCTTCGCCGCGTGCTGCGATACATGCTGGATGAGAACGAGTTTCTGTCGCCCTACGGAATCCGCGCAGTGTCGAAATATCACAAGGACCATCCGTATACGCTGCGCCTTGGTGACACGGAGCACCGCCTGGAATATGAACCGGGAGAATCGACCAGTGGCCTGTTCGGCGGCAACTCGAACTGGCGCGGCCCAATCTGGTTTCCGGTGAATTTCCTCATTGTCGAGTCGCTTCAGAAATTCCACCACTATCTTGGCGAAGAGTACAAAGTCGAGTGCCCGACAGGTTCAGGAAACTTCCTCACGCTGTGGGAAGTGGCTCAGGAGATCTCGCGCCGCCTCGCGTCGATCTTTCTTCGGAATGCCGGCGGAGTTCGGCCGGTCCATGGAGCTTCGGAGAAATTCCAGGAGGATGGGCATTGGAAGGACCTGATTCTCTTCTACGAGTACTTTCATGGAGACGATGGGCGCGGTGTCGGAGCGAGTCATCAGACAGGATGGACCGGCGTCGTTGCCAAGCTGCTCCAGCAGAGCGGCGAACGAGAGGCTCTCAGCGTAACGTCCACGTTTGACGATGGACTAACTGTAGCACAGAAAGGATGAGTTCCATGAAATCCCAAACCGCCGTCACGTTCGAACCAACCACAAAGTCTGCGACAATGAAGGCCGTCGCCGTGCGGCCCGGCATGCCGGGCGGTGTGTACCTTGCCGAACTCGACAGGCCCACACTCGACGAGATCCCGAATGGCCGTGGCGTCCTCGTGAAAGTGCTGCGCGTTGGCGTGGACGGAACCGACAAAGAAATCAATGCCGCCGAATATGGCGCGGCGCCTCCAGGCTATGACTTCCTCGTGCTCGGTCATGAAAGTTTTGGACGAGTCGAGGCCGTAGGATCAAACGTGAGTGAATTACAGCCAGGGGACTACGTGGTGGCTACTGTGCGGCGCCCCGGCACGAGTATCTACGACCGGATCGGCACGAACGACATGACAACCGATGACGTTTACTACGAGCGCGGCATCAACCTTCGGCATGGTTACCTCACGGAATACTACGTTGATGATGCAGAGTTCATTGTCAAGGTGCCCGACGGTCTCAAAGACGTTGGTGTGCTGCTGGAACCTACAACGTTTGTCGAAAAAGGAATCACGCAGGCATACGAGATCCAACGCCGTCTGCGGGTGTGGAAACCGCGGCGCGCCGCCGTGATGGGCGCCGGCACCATCGGGTTGCTGGCGACTTTGATCCTCAGGCTGCGCGGCTTGGAAGTGACGACGTTTGCGCTGGCGAAAAAGCCCACGCTCAATTCAGACCTGATCGAAGCTACCGGAGCGCGGTACGTATCCACTCAGGAAACCACCATAGCCGAGGGAGCCGTCCAATATGGACCATTCGATCTAGTGTTTGAAGCAACGGGCCATTCGCCGGTCGTGTTCGAGAGCATGCGTACCAGCGGACAAGATCAATCTCGAGTTTGTCCTCGGCAACAAAGTGATGGTCGGAACTGTGAACGCGAACCGCGAGTACTTCGAAGCCGGCGTGCGCGACCTTTCTCAAGCCGAGCTTCAATATCCGGGCTGGTTGAAGCGCCTCTTAACGCATCCGGTAAAAGGACTGGACAACTATCAGGAACTGTTCGACAAACTCTTGAACGCCAAAGGCGCCATCAAGATCTTCTGCGAAGTTGCGGAACTGTAGGGGCGGGAGCAAGCGGGATTGCGAATATGAAAAAACGTATTGTCATACTTGGTGGCGGTTTTGGCGGCCTGTACACCGCACTCGAGATCGAGCGCACAATCGCGCGCGAGGCGGATATCGAAGTGACGCTCGTCAATCAGGATAATTTCTTTTTGTTCACGCCGATGCTGCACGAGGTCGCCGCCAGCGATCTGGACATGACGCATATCGTGAATCCGATTCGCAAACTTCTCAAACGGGTTCAGTTCTTCCAGGGACAGGTCGAACAGATCGACCTCGAAAGCAAGCGTGTCGACGTATCGCACGGCGTGGATCGGCATCGGCACCAATTGGAATACGATCACCTGGTCATCGGCTTGGGCAATATCACGAACTACTACAACCTGCCCGGCCTTGAAGAATACGCCTTAACGATGAAGTCTCTTGGAGACGCCATTTTTCTTCGGAATCGTCTGATCCAAAGTCTCGAGGAAGCCGATTTCGAGTGCACCGACGCGAGGGCGCCCTTGATGACCATCGTCGCCGCCGGAGGCGGGTTTGCCGGAGTCGAGACGATTGCCGCAGTCAACGATTTCTTGCGCGAGGCGGTTCACTTTTATAAAAACCTGAACGCGCGAGATCTCCGGCTGGTCCTGGTTCATTCCGGCCCCGTCATTCTTCCAGAGCTCAGCGAGAAACTTGGAAGATACGCGGCCGGCAAGCTCGGACAGAGAGGCGTCGAGATCCGGCTCAATACGCGCGTGCTCGGTTATCGCAACGGAATCGTGGAACTCAGTGACGGGTCGCAAGTACCTGCCAAAACGCTCGTGTGGACGGCCGGAACGGCGCCCCATCCGATCCTCGACACGCTTCCGTGCAAAAGGGAACGCGGCCGCATCGCAACCGACCGATACATGGAAGTGCCGGCCTGGCCGGGCGTCTGGGCTGTCGGTGACTGTGCGTCGATTCTCGATCCTCGAACCGGCAACCCGTATCCTCCAACCGCGCAGCATGCGTTGCGGCAAGGACGGACGCTCGCGCGCAACCTGTGCGCGAGCATTCGAGGAGAGGCAAAGAAGCCCTTCGTCTTCTCCGCGCTGGGTCAGCTCGCCGCGATCGGCAAGCGCACCGGAGTCGCGCAGATCTTTGGTATGAATTTTTCCGGGTTCATCGCCTGGTGGCTCTGGCGGACCATCTACCTCAGCAAGCTTCCCCGCCTGGAAAAGAAGTGCCGCGTGGCGCTGGACTGGACGCTGGACCTGCTGTTCTCGAAAGACCTCGTCCAGTTTACGACCGCACACAAAGCCGAACTCCGTTCCCGCGAGTTCGCGCCCGACATGCTGGAGCTGAAGTCATGATCTCCTTTACCCCGGAACTTCTTCACAACTTCAACTCCACGACCACTCGTGAATGGCTGGAGACCAACGGCATCGGTGGATTTGCCTGCTCGACGGTCAGCGGACTGAACGCGCGCCGGTATCACGCGCTGCTTACGGCAGCGATGCGGCCTCCATCGGGCAGGGTCGTCCTTCTCTCGAAGATGGAAGAGACGGTCGTCATTGGCGGCGTTCGCTATGAGCTGTCCACAAATCAGTATTCTGGGGCTGTCCATCCACAGGGCTACTCGTATCTGGAAGGATTCAGGCTCGATCCGTTTCCGATATTCACGTTCGTGGTAGACGGAGTCCGGATCGAGAAGTCGATGTTCATGGTGCACGGACAAAATACAACCGTCATTCAGTATCGCTTCTCTGCCGAAGAGACGCGGCCGATTCAACTGGAACTGCGGCCGCTGATCGCGTTCCGAGACTACCATGCATTGACTCACGAAAACGATGCTCTGGAGCGAAGTGTTCGTTTGCACCGCGAGAAGCTCGCTTCGGTGCAGCCGTATCCAGACCATCCGGTTCTTTACTTCGCACATGACGCGAACGACCTGTATACGCAGGGCTACTGGTACAAGAATTTCGAGTACGCGCTCGAGCGCGAACGCGGGCTGGATTCTGTCGAAGATCTCTTTAATCCACTTACCTTTCGATTCGACATGGCTGGGCGCGACACTGCAACAGTCATCGCTTCAACTGAGATTCTCGATGTCGGCTCGGCCGGCCGGCTTCGAGACCAGGAGTCGAAGCGTCGTTCCGAAGTGGCTGCGCGAGCTCCATCCGAGGACGAGCTCGTGCGCACACTCACGGCGGCAGCCGACCAGTACATCGTCAGCCGGGGTGATCGGAAGACTATTATTGCGGGATATCCGTGGTTCACGGATTGGGGGCGCGACACCATGATCGCCTTGCCCGGACTGACTCTCGCCACCGGCCGCTTCGATATTGCGCGGAGCATTCTGCGCGAATTCGCCAAACACGTGGACCGGGGAATGTTGCCGAATCGTTTTCCAGATGCCGGAGAAACTCCCGAATACAACACGATCGACGCGACGCTCTGGTACTTCGAAGCCGTGCGCGCGTTGCTGCAGTACACCGCAGATTATGCGTTCGTGCGAGATCACCTCTATGCCGTCATGGCGGATATTATCGAATGGCACATACGGGGAACTCGCTACGGCATCAAGATGGATACCGATGGGCTGATCGAGTCCGGCGATCCGGCTGTTCAACTCACCTGGATGGATGCCAAGATCGGTGACTGGGTCGTCACGCCGAGAAACGGCAAGGCCGTCGAGATTCAGGCTCTGTGGTTTAACGCGCTCAGCACCATGAAAGATGTGGCCGCAAAGATCGGGCGTGCGGCCGACGCTCAAAAATATGCGGCACTCACCGCGCTTACGCGCCGCAGCTTTAACGACCTGTTCTGGAATGAACAAGCGGGTTGCCTCTACGACTGCATCAGCGCCGGCCGCTCGGATCCTGCCATGCGGCCGAACCAGATTCTTGCCGTAAGCCTGACGCACTGTATGCTTGATAAAGCCCGCGCCAAAGCAGTAGTCGATGCCGTCGAACGGGAATTGTTTACGCCGTACGGGCTGCGCAGTCTCTCGCCTGCGGACTCGAGATATCGTGGAAGGTACGAAGGTGATTCGTTTGCACGCGATAGTTCCTATCACCAGGGACCGGTCTGGCCGTGGCTGCTTGGACCGTTCATCGACGCCGACTTCAAAGTGAACGGCCCTCGAAAAACACAAGACAGGCTTCGCGCGTGCTTAGAAGCGTTGTCCGGTCACCTGACCGAAGCCGGCCTCGGACATATCTCCGAAATCTTCGACGGCGATCCACCCCATCATCCACGCGGCTGCTTCGCTCAAGCCTGGAGCGTTGCGGAAGTTTTGCGAGCCGTCGTCGAACACGGTATCGGCCTGAAGACACTCAATGCCAGAACGGCTGCCACAATTCTCTAAGCGAAATCCGGTACAGCCCGCATGGGGCCTCGAAATTCAGCTCCGATTTCCTGAGGATCGTTCGCGGCTCAAACGCAGTTGTTCCAATTCACGCTTCAGCGGGGCCCAGTATTCGCGGTCCGCGGCCTTTTCCAGGCGTTCTCCTTCCAAC
>WNGL01015512.1_pt1 | contig 15784 bp, 11 predicted proteins | sample 5400591 | NCBI WGS metagenome assembly WNGL01 (sample SAMN13153377, study PRJNA577476) | soil metagenome | isolation source: 80 cm soil or saprolite under Garry oak tree replicate 1 | place: USA:California | collected 2016-06-15
GCTTCAATCTCCCCTACGAGATCGATGGCGTGGTGATCAAAATTAATGACCTTGTCCAGCAGCAGGAACTGGGCGCAGTTGCGCGAGATCCACGCTGGGCTATTGCCTTCAAGTATCCCCCCATTCAAGTCGCCACAAAGTTGCTCGATATTCGTGTGAATATTGGGCGCACCGGTTCAGTCAATCCTTGGGCTGCCCTGGAACCGGTCAATATTCGCGGGGTCACAGTGTCGCGCTCCGCGCTGCATAATGAAGGGGATATCCAGCGCAAAGATCTGCGCATCGGCGACTGGGTGCTCGTGCAGCGGGCAGGCGAGGTTATTCCACAGGTGGTCAAGCCCGTGGTAGAACGGCGCACAGGTCAAGAGGAGGTGTACCACCTTCCCGAACGCTGCCCGCTGTGTGAGACTCCCATCCAGCGTATCGCGGATCAAGCGATGGCCTATTGCCCAAACGAGGCATGCCCGGCCCGCAATCTTGAAGGCATTATTCACTTTGTTTCGCGGGGAGCAATGGATATTGATACTATCGGCGGGAAAATGTGCGAACAACTGGTGAGCGCGGGGTATGTCAAGAGCGTTGCAGACTTCTATACGTTGACGCGCGAACAATTGCTGGCTTTAGAGGGCGTCAAAGATAGGAGCGCTGATAAGATGCTGGCTGCCATTGAGGCCAGTAAACATCGCGCGTTCTGGCGGCTGCTCATCGGGTTGAATATCCGTTACATGGGTGAGAAGACGGCGCAAATTATCGCCAACGCCTTTGGGAATATCGACATATTGCTCGCGGCCAGCGAAGCTGAAATAGGAGAGGTTCCCGGCATTGGTCCCGTCATTGGGCAGAGCGTTTATAGCTGGCTGCAAGTCGAGAAGAACCGCGCGCTCATTGAACGATTGCGCCAGGCCGGCGTGAATATGCAAGCGGAGCTGCAGGAGGAAAATACAGGGCCGCTGGCCGGGCAGACCTTCCTGCTTACAGGACGCCTGAGCAGCATGACGCGCCCCGCCGCCGAAGAGGCGATCGTCAAGCTGGGTGGCACGATTGCCTCGGGCGTCAGCAAGTCGCTCAGCCATCTCATCGTCGGAGAGGATGCCGGTTCTAAGCTCACCAAGGCCCAGAAGGCGGGGGTGCCTATTCATGACGAGCAGTGGCTGCTCGAGTTATTACGGGATTGAAATGCCAAATTCCCTTTTGACCACAAATCATGGGAACTTTTCCAAAACCAACAGCGTCATAGTGGATGTATCCCGATTAGGGAGTGAAAAAATAAGGAGGAACCTACTATGACCAAGCTACGAAGGCAATTTCTTATCCCTGCAATCGCGACCACAATTGCTCTCATTTTGCTCGCTTTCCAGGCTCTACCCGCGCTCGCCTGCGGTGGGCTGATCGCTCCCAACGGGGCTATTCGCCTCGCACGCGCCGCTACGCTGGTGGCCTGGCACGATGGGATTGAGCGCTATATGACCAGCTTCACCTACCAGGGTGATGTGTCCAAGTTGGGCTGGATTGTGCCGCTCCCAGCCGTGCCGCTGAAGATCGAGGAAGGCGGCGGATGGACATTGCAACGCCTCGCACTTGAAACCCATCCCCAACCAGTGTTCGCACAAGACTTACAGGCCGCAGCCCCAACCGCAGGCAGCGTGCAGGTGCTGCAACAGGTGAAGATTGAAGCGCTCGACATTATCGTGATCAAAGGCAGCGGGCAGGCGGTATTGGACTGGGCCGCCAGCAATGGCTTCACTTTGGATGGGGACACGCATGACCACCTGCTGGCCTACGCCAAGGGCAGCCCTATTTTCATGGCCGCGAAGTTTGACACCAGCAGGGCGAGAGCGCGTCACCAGCTACAGGGAGATGGCGCCCCGATATTGATTACTATGAAGGTGCCGCACATCTGGATTCCCATTGAAGTGCTGGCGCTTGACGATCAGCAAGTGCAGGCGGACATCTACCTGCTGACCGACAAACCCGTCAATACGAGCGACATGGGAGCTAAAATTGGTCAGTCCGCGGTAGGCAGCTTCGTGCCGGGCGCGCCGGGCATGAAGCTGGCGTTCCAGGAACAGATGTCCCCGGTTCTCTTCCACGATCTTTCAACCGACCGCAACATGAGCTGGGTGCGCTCGGATAGCTGGTTAACCTACCTGAGCCTCGATACACCTGCTTCGGCGGTCAACTATGATATGGGGATCAGTTCTAGCGGGGTGATACGATTGGCTCCCTTTGGCACCGCGCCGATGGCGGTCGTGGATGGTCAAAGATCACACGAACTCCCTGCATGGCTGCCAACCCTGCCCATGGGAACTCCCCAGAACGCCCAGACTTTGGCTTTCTTGCTGGGCATTATGGTTATCGCGTTTATAGCTTTTCGCGCAAGGGAACGCTTCAGGGTGAGAAGGTAGCCCTAGACGTACTTCATCTCTATGAATCGACCGCGGAGCGCGTTGACCTGCGACTTGACGTCTTTCCCGCGGATGGCTTCATGCATTAACTGGGCCAGTTCGGCCCCAGGCGGAGACGTTCACGGCGATCATGTGGCTCTGTGTGTAGCCAAATTCGCGCGCCTCGACGGGGGTGCCCAGTTCATTCAGGCTGTGGCCAAGCGCCTGGGCGTTGCGTACAATTTGCGCCGCATAGGCCCGACCGAACTGCTTCATTTCGCGGATGGCAACAAGCAGCGCGGGCAAGGTGTTCAGGTGGTGATTACTGGATGAGCCGGGGAAGACACCTCGATCAGCGGCAGGCCAGAATTTTTTCTCGGACTCAGGGTCCATGTTGCCGAGAATGACGCCGCGCTGCGGGCCGGGAAAGGTTTTGTGGGTGCTGCCTGTCATCCAGGTTGCGCCTTCGTGTAGGGGAGACTGAAACTGGCCACCGGCTACCAATCCCAAGACATGCGCGCCATCATAGAGCAGGGGAATGTCTTTTGTTTTGCAGAAGGCAGCAACCTCCGTGACTGGTTCGGGAAAGAGGAAGAGACTTTTACCCATGACGACCAGTTGAGGTGAGACTGTGTCGATTACTTCGATCGTTTTTTGGGCATCAACATGGTAATGATCAGCGGTCAGGGGCAAATAATGCAGGTGAATCGAGTTTGGGCCGCCCAGTTTCAAGGATTGGCCGCGGCTTTGAATACGGCGTCCAAATACACCGACCGGTCCGTGGCTGATATGGCCTCCGGCATCGGTAGAGTTCGCTACTATGGTGTCGCCGCCGCGCAGCCACCCCAGGGCAAGCGCGGTATTCGCCGCGTTGCCACTGATGGGCCGCACATCGGCTTGTTTGACGCCAAACAGCTCAATGATCTCCTGTTGGGCCATGCGCTCGATCTGGTCAATATAGCGCGTACCCTGGTAATACCGATTGACTTTTTCGCCCTCGTTGGGATGACCCTCGGCGTAACGCCCCATAAAATCGCTGTTCTGCGCCCGGCGCACTGCCTCGCTGGGTGTATTCTCGCTTGCAATCAGGTTGATGGTTTGCGTCTGTCGCCAGGTATTTTGCTGCGCTATGATCCACTCGATGTCATTACTATCTACTGTCATGTGTATTGCACTCCCTTCTGATGTTTCCAGCATACTATGTAATTCAGTATAGCAGCCGAGGGAAGTTAGAACAATAGTTGCTGAAAAATTTGGGTTGAACAAACAGCCCATTACTGCTATACTACTTCATACCAAACTGGATGAGCGAATTGCAGCACAATCTTTTATCCTGGACCGAGACAACCACTGGTATTGGGAGCATTGGTGGTCTATAAGAGGGCGTTCACTGTATAGCCTGGAAGTATAGACCACTTCTGTATAGAAACTCAGGAGGAATACAAGGTTCTATGAAGGTTTATAGGGCGGAACAAATTCGCAACGTGGCGTTGATCTCCCACGTTGGAGCCGGTAAAACATCGCTGGTAGACGCGGCACTCTTTGATAGCGGCGCCGTCACCCGGCAGGGCAAAGTAGATGAAGGTAGCTCGATCTCCGACTACGATCCTGATGAATTGAAACGGCGGATGTCACTGAATGCGAAGGCGCTACCTGTTGAATGGAAAAATCACAAGATCAATTTCATTGATACTCCCGGTTACGCTGACTTCTTGGGTGAAGTGAAAGCAGGGTTGCGAGTGGCCGATGCTGCGCTGGTGGTGGTAACGGCAGAAAAAGGGGTTGAGGTCGGCACCGAGCTAACATGGCAATACGCCGATGAGCGCAACTTACCACGGATCGTGCTTGTCAATAAACTGGATCGCGAAAATACCTCGTTCGATACAGCGCTCAAATCGCTGCGGGATAAGTTTGGAGTCAAAGTTGTGCCTTTACAGATTCCTATTGGCGAGCAATCGGGTTTCAAGGGTGTCGTAGACCTCGTTTCGCAGAAAGGCTTCACCTTTGAGGGCGCCAACAAAGTACAGGAAGTTGCGATACCTGCCGAACTGAAAGAGAGTATCAGCAGCTATCGCGAGCAATTGATCGAATCCGCGGTCGAGAGTGACGACGAGATTATGGAGAAGTACCTCGAGGGCGAAGAGCTGAGCGACGAGGAAATCCTGTCCGTGGTTAAAAAAGGCACGCGCAGCGGTCAACTGATACCGGTGTTATGCGGGTCAAGCAGCAAAAAGATTGGGGTACAGACGTTGCTCGACGCCATCATCGATTACTTGCCTGATGCTGCCGAGACTTTGCCAGAAGATGCCAAAGCTTTTGGCGATACCCTAACAGTATTCGTTTTCAAAACAGCAGCGGCGCAGGTTGGCGCCATTTCTTACTTCCGCGTCTATAGCGGAACACTCAAGTCAGATACGCATGCCTTTAATGTTCAGACAAAGGCTGATGAGCGTTTGAGCCAGTTATTTACGCCGCGCGGCAAATTGCAGGAGCCAGCCACCGAGATACAAGCAGGGGACATTGGAGCAGTGGCGAAACTCGCCAATACACACACTGGAGATACCCTCGCAGGAGGTAAAGAAGTAACGACGGCGTTGGATCCGATCAATTTCCCTGAACCCTGCTTCAGCGTGGCTGTCTTCCCCAAGAGCCAGGCCGATCTTGACAAAATGGGCAATGCTCTCAACCGGGTCGTTGAGGAGGACCGCACGTTGCGGGTTACGCGCGATCCCGAAACGGCTGAAGTGTTACTTTCAGGCATGGGAGAGTCACACCTGCAAATCGTCATCGAGGGAATCAAACGCAAATACGCTGTGGACCTGGAGGTGCGCGACCAGCGTATCTCTTACCGCGAGACAATACGCAAGAAGGCGCGGGCGAATGGTCGCCACAAACGACAAAGCGGTGGACACGGACAATTTGGCGATGTCTGGCTGGAAATTGAACCACTGCCAATGGGGTCTGAGGAGCCCTTCGTCTTTGATGATAAGATTGTTGGCGGCGTTGTGCCAGGGCAATATATCCCTGGTGTTGAAAAAGGGGTGCGCGAATCGCTCAAACGCGGCTTCATTTCAGGCAATCCCATGCTTTACGTCAAGGTTGCGCTGGTGGATGGTAAATATCACCCCGTAGACTCGTCGGCGCAGTCGTTCGAGATCGCGGCATCGCTTGGGATGCAAGAAGCTGTACCAATGGCAAGCCCAACGCTGCTGGAACCCGTGATGACGGCGACGATTACTGTCCCAGACAGCAATATGGGTGACGTGATGAGTGATATCAACACGAAGCGGGGGCGCGTTCTCGGTATGTCCCCACAAGGCGATGGGATACAGCAAATCACTGCTAACGTGCCTCAAGCGGAAATGCTGCACTATGCGACAGATTTACGCTCGATCACACAGGGCCGCGGCTCTTTCAAAATGGAGTTTTACCAGTACGAAGAGGTTCCTGTAAACGTGCAGCAGGAAATCATTGCACGCTATAAGAAAGCACAGGAAGCCAAAAAGTAATGATGACGAAAAGGGCTTTTAGGAGATCATACAGCTCCATTAGAGGCCCTTTCCTGCATTTTAATCACCGCATGATAGAGAATGATCAACTGCGTGAGGGCGAGGGGATCGCTTTGACGGAGCAGATTCCCAACGTAGAAAAGACCTAACTGGCTCAGACGGTCTGGGCGCAGGTGGCTAGCAGTATCCATGTGCGCCCAGATCACGTCTTCCAATTCACACGCTTTCTGATGGCTGATGTTACCATCAATCTCCAGAACATCACGGATTTTTCCGGCGTACTCCTGTTCAAGCAGCCGTAATGTTGGCCTACCTCCATTCTTCGAGGCTTCAAGCACATCACTCAGATCGATTTTTGGGGCGTCTTTCGCCTCAATAAGCCGAACATCCAGGTGAGCTAAATCGCGGGTGCGATAATAGAGGCTTCCCCGTGAGAAGCGTATGATGACATCGGCAAATTGCTTCTGGGGCTGAATAAAAAGGTGACTATCGCGGCGGCGGATTGCCATCTGCTGGCGCACTTGCTCGACGGTATAGCCACGCACGGTACTGTCACGCATAATTTTCCACTGCTGTAACAGAGCGGTTTCGGGATCAAGATAGATGCGAACGTCAGAGAGGCTGCGCAATTCTCCGGTGTAAAGCGGGTGGAGTCCATGCACGATAATGATATCGGCTGGATGTTGCTCTTCGGGATGAGCGAAGGTTCCAGTTTTATGGTTGTAGACTGGCTTGACGATAGACTCGCCCCGCGCCAGGCAACGTATGTGTTCAGTCATCAAGGAAATGTTATTAGCAGCGGGATGCAGAGCAGTGATACCAGCACGCAGGCGAGTAGCTCGATCGAGTATGTGATAATCGTCAAGGCAGATGTGCGCAACACGTTCCTGTCCGAATACTCGCACCATTCCATCGGTCAGGGTCGTTTTCCCTGATCCGCTATCACCACAAACCGCGACAATAAGAGGCTGTTGAATACTTGTGAGACCTCCCGTGCATGGAATACATTTCTTAATAAGTATAGCAGAGAACAGGCAAATTTGCTTCCTTGCTCTTTGGTTAATTTGCGGCTTGCCAGATGATGTCTTTTCATGAAGTCTTAAAAAAGAGTACAATGAAAGGGAACAACAAGTTTGACTAGCAGGTGGGAGAAGTTTTTTCGATGGAACACATTTTTCTGCAACAACTACAGCAACACACGCTGCTCTGCGATGGAGCGATGGGATCCCTGTTATATGCACGAGGGGTAAAGTACGAACAGTGTTTTGATGAACTCAATCTGACGCAACCGGAACTCATTCAGGGTATTCATAGCGAATATATCAACGCCGGCGCACATATCATTGAAACCAATACGTTTGGCGCGAACCGCACGAAACTCGAAGCTTTTAATCTGGGAGAGCGTGTGCGTGAGATCAACATGCGCGCAGTACGCCTGGCACGAGAGGCGCGCGAGATATCTGGTCAGCCCGTTTTTGTGGCTGGAGCAGTTGGACCGAGTGGACGTCCATTGCAGGCTCCAGATGAGCAGCGATTGAACGGGGTGTTGATGTCATGGGAGCCAATTGCAGCGTGGGACCAGCCGCTACTCTAGATGTTTTAGAGGAAATGATTGCAGCAGTGAAACAGCAGGGCGAGCAGAAAAATACAGGCTCCTTTCTGTTTTCAGCACAACCGAATGCAGGTCTACCGACACGTATCGGCAATCGCTTCTTTTACGTGGCTACCCCTGATTATTTCGCGGATTATGCTCTCCGGTTCGCCAGAGCTGGCGTCCAACTGATTGGCGGCTGCTGCGGCACGACACCCCGGCATATTGCCGCAATGCGTAAAGCGCTCGACGATCACTATGGGATATTTACGCAGTACTCCAGCGTGTCCGCAAAAGAGAGCGAACAGGCAGGACCTCTAGAAATATCTTCAACAAGGGTGACCAATGCGGGACTGATCGAAGAGGAGGTATTGCTCCCCCAGCAAGGGAGCACCACACGTCTACAAGAAAAGCTGGCAGCGCGAGAGTTTGTAGTGAGCGTGGAGCTTGATCCTCCCAAGGGGTTGAACCCGTCAAAAATCATCGAGGGAGCAGCATTGTTGCAAAGGGCAGGGGTTGATTGTATCAATATTGCTGATAGCCCGATGGCTCGCGTACGGATGGGTTGTATAGCCCTGGCGCGATTGATCCAGGATCATCTTGGTATGGAGACAATCATCCATTTTACGACGAGAGATCGTAATTTGATGGCGCTTCAATCAGAACTCCTGGGCGCACACGCACTGGGCATTCGCAATATCCTGGCGCTGACCGGTGATCCGTTGCGGCTGGGTGATTACCCAAACACAACGGGCGTATGGGATGTGGATTCAACCGGGTTGATACAGGTGCTGCGAGGCATGAACGAGGGGCACGACGCGGCGGGATCGTCCATCGGAGCACACGCCTCCTTCCATATTGGCGCGGCACTAAACCTTAACGTAAGCGATGATGAATTTGAGCAAGAAATTGAGAAATACCGGCACAAGGAAGAGGCGGGAGCACATTTTATCATGACACAGCCAATCTATGAACTCCTGCCCCTACTACGTTTCCTGGAGCGCGTAGGGGAACCATCCATCCCGCTGATGCTTGGCTGCATTCCACTACATAGCTCACGCCATGCCGAATACCTGCACAACGAAGTGCCTGGTATCAGCATTCCTGATGATGTGCGCCAGCGGATGCGCATGGCGGGTGAACACGGGCATGAAGAAGGGCTAAAGCAAGCACAAGAACTACTCAACGCCGCGCGCAGTATGATACAGGGTGTCTATCTCATGCCTTCGTATGGACGGTATGACGTGGTAAGCAACCTCGCGAAAATGCTACAAATGCAGCCAACCTCTTGAGCGAAAGTCCAGGAAGCTTCAGAGCCACTTCTTTTCAATAGCCTGGGCGACGACACAAGCGTAGATTGCTCCCTGGATACCTGTGCGACGATATTTATCCAGGCAGCCTGAGAGAACAAGCAGACCAGTATCTCGCAGATTTTGGCGTTTACTAAAGACCGACATGCGTAGCAAACACTCGGCTGCCAGCGCGTTCTCAATGAGTGGTTGTTCCCGTATCGCCAGTCGGCCTTCAGCCTGAGAGTCTTCAGGATAGTCATAAAACAGGCCGCTCTCTTCATCCAGCAGCTCCTGACAGGCCAGGTGCATCAGAGCGATGGCCATTTCAAGGTAGGCTTTACGCTCGTTAAGATCATAGGCATCAAGCAAAGCACGAGTCATCCACACCTGATCCGCCAATTGCCCAGGCAGACCGGGCTGACCATCGAGCATGTAGTGACACATACTACCGGAACGATGAACCATGTGTTCACATAACCAATCGAGCGCGCGAGTAGCCATAGTTCTTATTGAGGGGGTGGGTATTATCTGCGCACTCAGAAGGTAGGCCGAAATCATGCGAGCATTCCAGGCGGTGTAGACGGTGGTATCCACCGGTGGGGCCTGTTGTGAGGCGCGTGAAAATGGCCCTGGCTCGTAATATTCTTCATCAGCACTCTGGCTTCCACTGAATATACCCAGGTTGGGCTGCCAGAGCGTTTCATTGATATAAGCCAGAAGACGCCGCGCGTAATTGTGCCATTGAGGAGATCGGGTTGTCTCTGCTGTGAGCGCCAGCAGGCGCAGGAGCGCTGCATTCTCTTCCAGCATTTTCTCCGTGTGCGGCATACTCCAATCGCTCCCAGCCGAGTAGCGATAGAAACCACCTTCTTCCTTGTCCCACAAGCCGCCGTCAAGCATTTGTTCCAGCGAGTAACAGACCATCTCCAAAGCATCGTGCTGGCGGTATTGTTTTGCTAATATGAGGAGAAGTTCCAGCGCTTCCGGGTGGGAAAATTTGAGGTGTGGATGGATTTTGAAACCACCATATTCTTCATCGTAGAGTTCTCGCAAGACAATACCGGCTTGCAAGGGAAGATCGGTCAAGGCGGCGCGTTCTTCTTCCACTAAAGCTCGAAGTCCTACGGTAGGAAGAGCCTGAGTCAGTTTTTTCGTAAAGCGGCGGTCCTGCAGCTCGCGCACCTGTTCAGCAATCTCATAGCGGTGCTCGCTATAGTAGCGTCGAATATGGCCAAGATAATAGAGCATCTGCTTGGGAGGAACATAAACGCCGCCCCATAAGATTTCTCCTTCAGGGGAAAGCAAGAGAACACTGGGCCAGCCATTCTGATTGTAGCGTTGGTTGACATCAGGACGGAGATCACTATCGACGCGAATGGATACATAGTCATGATTGAGGATGGAGATAATACCCGGTTCAGAGAGTGTGGTCTCATCCAGGATATGACACCATTGACACCATGAAGATGAAATAACGAGAAAAATTGGTCTATCTAACTGTATAGCTTCCTGAAATGCGGCCTGTCCCCAGGGTTGCCAATGAATAGAGGTAGCGTTATGAGGACGCGGTGAAAAACGGAATAGCGTGGACGTTTGAGCAGATGACGGTAGGTCATCGCCGGACAAGCCGCCGCTCATAAGCATACTCCTTCGCTTCAAGCCTGTTTTTGATAGAAAAGCCTGTGATACAGGAAGCAATGACATGTACCCTTGAAGTGTCGTACCTACAAGTATACCATAAAGAAATGCTCAAAGTGCGCTAAACCCTGTGAAAAAGAGAGGGAAAATGCTAAAAATCATTTGACTTGGCCGTACAGGTATGCTACACTTTAGCAGGTTTTATTGTTAGTATACTCATTAGCTCGACAAGAGGGAGGTTTGGCCTATTAACAGGGATTTTCGGGGGAATGACCGTGACCGTGATCGCGCACGTGAGACCAGGGTCAACGAGCGCATTCGCGCGCGAGAAGTGCGCTTGATCGATGAGAACGGAGAGATGATCGGTGTAATGCCGCCTCCGCGCGCGCTAGACATTGCTCGTGAGAGAAATCTTGACCTGGTTGAGATTTCGCCCAATGCTCTACCGCCAGTCTGCAAATTGATGGACTATGGTAGGTACAAGTATGAGCAGGCCAAGAGAGAAAACGAGGCTCGCAAGAATCAGAAGACTGTCACACTCAAAGAGATTCGTATGCGGCCACGCACAGATGACCATGATATTGATGTAAAGACGCGCAAGATTCAAGAGTTTCTAGCTGAAGGAGATCGGGTGAGAGTCAGTGTCCAGTTCCGCGGAGCTGAGATGCGCCACCCGGATATTGGTCGAAGAATGCTTGACGACATTGCAGAAGTGTTAAAGGGCACAGCTATCATTGAGCGCAATCCTATGATGGAAGGGCGTATGATGTCGATGATCGTTTCCCGTGCTCCCGGCTGGGAACCGCCAAAAAAGCCATTACCCCCTGCAGGTAAGCATCATACTGCTACTGCACAAGCTGCTACTGAAGCCAGCACTCCACCTCAGACGCTTACCATTGCTGCTGAGAGTAGCGAAGTAACAGAGGCTGCAAAGGAGAATCAGGTTCCGCTTTGAATGCGATAAACCCGGCAATCTGACCTGTTACCCACAAGAAGAGTTGTCTCCATAGATAACACTCCTACAACGACGAAGGACATAGAATTGTTAGTCGTCCTCGTTGAAGGAGTGTTATTCTTAAGAGTTGCATAAAGTAGTATGTCAGGTACGCCATAGCTGAAGAGCAAGATGTTCCAGCGTGGTTATGCTAAACCTTACATAAATTTTATCATTTTCTTACGGCCATTTTATTTTTACGTAGTATCCTATAATTGTGCGGCGGTTGTGACCCTTCATGGCCATGAGTGGGGATGACCGACCTATTGATTTTTCGTATTTCAAAGACTACGATACAACTATTAAAAACCTTTTGTAATGCTTTACAAAACGATGAAAGATGTTCTTAACAAATGAGCACTAATTTGGGAGGTCTTTATGAGTAATTATGATGATCCGCGCTGGTATGAACAACACCCAGAACACAACGATAACCTGATTCAACCAATTCAGCAACCAGCTTCTGACGCGCCAATTACTCAACAACCTCCATACAGCGAATATAGTACGTTTCATCCATACCAGGCGCCGGGTGATTTGCGGCAGAGAGTACATCCGCAGGAATCACTGCAAGCTACTCCACAGGCAAGCAGACGACGCGGCTTTGGCTTTGTGCAATCTATCGTAGTCGTCTCTCTGCTTCTGGTGGCTTTTGCTGGAGGCTGGTTCGGCAACCAACTCTACGCAAATTCTTTCAATAGAAGTAATTTATCCCAGGCATATGCAAATCTCTACCAGCAAGCATGGACTATTGTAGACCATAACTATGTTGATCGTAAGGCTGTAGACTATAAGCAAATGTCTTATAAGTCAATCCAGGCGATGTTGGATGTGCTCCATGATAAAGGGCATACACGCTTTCTTACGCCCGCGGATGTGCAGGCGGAAAACCAACAGTTGAGTGGCACATTTACCGGCATCGGTATTTATCTGCGCCAGGATCCAATTACGAAACAGCTTATCATAACATCTCCCATACCCGGTTCGCCTGCTGAAAAGGCCGGTTTTAAGCATGGTGATATCATCCTCGCGGTAAATGGAGTGAGCGCGGCAGGCAAAGATATAACAGGGGTGAGTTCTCTCATTCAAGGGAAGGCTGGCACGAGTGTTTCTATTACGATACAGCGTCCCTCAACTCAAAAGACCATGACCATCGTTGTGGTACGAGCAGAGATTACTGTCCCAAACGTCATTATGCACTATATCGCACAGGATCATATTGCGGACATTCAAATGGTTCAATTTGCCTCAGGAGTCTCCAATCAACTCACAGACGCCATCACAAAGGCCCAAAAACTTGGCGCGACCAAGATTATTCTGGACCTGCGGGAAAATCCCGGCGGCTACCTGCAGGAAGCCATTGACACGAGCAGTGAGTTTATAGCAAATGGGAATGTCCTGTTGGAGCAAGATAGTTCCGGAAGCCGTAAACCGTATCCCGTCAGTGGCCACACCGTCGATACCAGGTCTTCCATTGTTGTACTGGTAAATGGCGATACGGCGAGTGCCGCGGAGATTGTTTCTGGCGCGCTGCAAGATAACAAACGGGCAGTTATTCTAGGAGAGAAGACTTTTGGCACTGGCACAGTGCTCGAAGAATTTCCGCTATCTGATGGGTCAGCAATCCTGCTCGGCACGAGTGAATGGCTAACGCCTGGCGGTCACTTTATTCGCGACCTGGGCATTACTCCCAACATCACGGTCAAACTGGCCCCGAAAGCCATTCCGCTTTCGCCAACCGATGAGAACGCAGGAAACATGACTGAACAGCAGATTGTTACGAGCGGTGACAACCAATTAGTAGCGGCGATTCAGTACCTGGAGAAGCACTAACTGTTTGTCTCAGAGGGCATTACCTACCGCAGCCTGGTAATACTTGCTAGTTGGGACATGGTCTATCAGGGGGGCGATATAACGGGTGGCAGCTACAACCTTTTCCAGGCTGACGCCTGTGCTGATGCCCATGCCGTGAAGCATATAGAGAAGGTCTTCAGTCGCGAGATTTCCTGCCGCCCCTGGAGCGTAGGGACAGCCACCGAGTCCACCAGCAGAGGCATCGACAATGCTTATGCCAAGTTGCAGGGCCATCAGCACGTTGGCAAGAGCTGTACCGCGTGTGTCGTGGAAATGCACTGCTAAACGCTCAACGGGTATGGTACCGTTCTCAAGCAAGAGAGACACGACATCTACAACCTGGTTTGGTGTAGCCACTCCGATCGTATCACCGAGCGATAGCTCGCTGATCCCCATTTCAACCAGTGAGCGCGCAACGGCCAGCACTTGCGCGGTTGCTATCGCGCCTTCGTAAGGACAGCCAAAAACGGTCGAAATATACCCTCTCACGCGGATGCCTTCCCGGCGCGCCAGCGCTACAACCGGATGGAAGTTTGCCAGGCTCTGCGCTATGGTCGTATTGATATTATGCCGAGTAAAGCTTTCACTCGCCGCGGTAAAGACCGCTATCGAGCGCACACCCGCCTGCAAGGCGCGTTCCATACCTTTTAAGTTTGGCACGAGGACGGGGTATTCTGTAGCAGGGAGGTAGGTCAGGCCGGCCATGACGGCGCCGGCATCGCTCAGTTGGGGAATGGCACGAGGGCTGACAAATGACGTCGCTTCGATAACCGGCAGGCCAGCATCAGCAAGCATATTGATAAACTGTATTTTCTGCGGAGTGGGAATACGCGCTTTCTCGTTTTGCAGGCCATCACGCGGACCAACTTCAACAACGCGCACAGCAGAGGGCAGAGCGGCAAGGCCAGGCATCACATTACGCTCCTCTGTACTCATAATGCGACGGTTCGTTTGCAGGGTGAACATCACTGCTTTCGTTATTGTTACTCTGATCTACTTGCGCATCTATTTCGCGCTTTTCCTCAGGAGAAGGCAGGAGCAGCGGTCGCTCAGGCTCTTCAACAAGATGAGTAATAGGAGTTGGCTGTTTAAGGGCCTGTTCTACGCGGACCTGCGTGATACGCATACCGCGAGTAGATAATACGGTAAAGGTTTCGTTCTCGAATGTAATTGTATCGCCCGCATTGGGAATTTTGTCTAGCTGAGCATACAAGAATCCACCAAGGGTTTCGTAATCCGAATCATCCAACTCCATATCCATTATTTCATTGAACTCATCGATGCTGATTTTGGCATTAAAGATATAGACACCATCGCTGACCCGCTCATAGAGCTTTTCTTCGCGGTCGTACTCATCTTGAATATCTCCCACTATCTCCTCGACCAGGTCTTCGATGGTTACAAGACCAGCCACCGACCCATATTCATCGACAATGATCGCGAGGTGCACATGTTTCTGCTGTATCTCTCGCAACAAGTCATCCAATTTTTTCGTTTCAGGAACAAAGTAAGCAGGGCGCACAAGATCGCGTATAGGTTGGGTATTGTGTCCCTCGCGCAGTTGCTTGAGCATATCCTTGGTATAGAGTACACCAATGATATTATCGATAGTCTCCTCGTAAACAGGAATACGCGAGAAGCCCCCCTGCAAAGCAAGATCGACCGCCTCATCGAAAGTAGCGTGGCTCTCTAAGGTCACCATATCTATACGCGGTATCATCACTTCACGCACAGCGGTATCAGCAAACTCGAAGATGCTATGGATCATCTCGGTCTCTTCTTCTTCGAGCACCCCTTCCTCTTCACCCACGGTCACAAGCAGACGCAGCTCTTCCTCGGTGACGAAGGGTCCGCGATGCTTCATTTGCCCTCCCATCAGGCGCACGAGGGAGTTTGTTACGGCGCTGAGCACCCATACTACGGGCGTGAGCAGCCAGGCAGTAGCTTGCACAGGCTTCGCAAAAAATCGCGCCCAACGCAATGGATTCTGTACCGCGGCAGTCTTGGGCGTGATCTCGCAAAAGATCAAAACGACCAATGAGATGAGGATGGTTGCGATAAGTTCGCCGTAGTTGGGGGAAAAACGTATTGCCAGCACGGTTGACATACTGGAAGCGACAATCACGGCAACGCTATTCACAATCAGAATGGTCGAGAGTAATTTATTCGGGTTGGAGAGCAGCTTTTCAATCTCAATGGCCTGCTTGTCGCCCTCTTCTACCCGGTTCTTGAGTTTAATGCGGCTAATGGATGTCAGGGAAGTTTCCGCGGCAGAAGCGAAAGCACAGAGGATCAGGGAGATAATAAGTATAGCGAGTTGTATCCACGCTTCCAAATCAAATTGCGGAGCTTGAAAATCGAGTCCGGCGGCTATACTTGCTAAGCCAGGGCCATCCATAGTAACCCTTACTCCTTTTCGCTGCCATCTTTCGCAGAGCCATCTCCCGCTGCTTGAGGCGTTGGTAACACACGCGCTGGGACACCGACAACCAGCGCTCCAGAAGGCACGTCTTTGATCACTA
>WNGL01005022.1_pt1 | contig 15778 bp, 21 predicted proteins | sample 5400591 | NCBI WGS metagenome assembly WNGL01 (sample SAMN13153377, study PRJNA577476) | soil metagenome | isolation source: 80 cm soil or saprolite under Garry oak tree replicate 1 | place: USA:California | collected 2016-06-15
ACAGACTCGCCACAAGATTAGGTCATACACCATTACCGCCGTGAAGTCAAACACTTGCCGGCGAACTACCAGGAGAAACTCATCAGCCAGCAACCGCGCCGACCTCAGAAAACCATGATCATCGGAAACTCCGGCTAGTGACGACGCGAACAACGACGCGGGGGTCATCGGCAGCGACGGACAGGTGTATGACCCGGCGACCGCCGGGGTCACCGAGGGGACCAACTTCTCCGGCGGGGTCTTCTCGGTCAGCCCCGGCGTCACGGTCAAAGGCTGGGTTTCGTTCGAGCTGCCCGCGGGCGTGACTGTCGCGTCGATCCAGTGGCTGACCGGCCGCACGACGGCGACGTGGACTGTGGGCGGCTAGCAGCCACGCATCGCGGAAGTGTCGACCCCCCACCCATATGACCCCCTTGCCCGTTTTGGCCCTGACCGGCCCGTGATACAGCCGGCCGCTGCCTACGGTTTTTGAAGCTTCTAGCATCGGCCCGGGCAATGGTCAGCCCGGAAATTTTGCCGAAAGCCGCGGGAAGGCCGCGAAAAATGGCTCCGCGCGGCCCGTAAATGCGCTTAAGCCGCGTCACCTTGCGGCGTTGACGCGCCCCCCTTGGCGCTCTCGCTCCTACCGGAAGGTCGTGACGGTCCGGCGCTTGCGCCTCGCGCTGAGGTAGACGGGGATCCACATGCCGCAGGTAATGAAGATCATGGTCCAGTGGAAGATGGATTCGCTGTAGGACATCCCCTGCTGGGAGACGGCCTGCCTCGGGTACGGGGCGGCCTGGTACTGCGGCGGTGGGTACGGCTGGCCGTAGTACGGCTGCGGCGGGTAGTGCTGCTGCCCCTGATTCGGCGGCCATCCCTGCGGTTGCTGGGGCGGCTGCCCTTGCCAGGGCTGCGGATTGCGCGGGTCGTATGCCATGGGTCCCCCCTCGGGACAGTGCTGTTCATGTGACGCGGCCCGCGCACTGCCGGTTTGCATGTAGACGATTCGCGTGGCTGAACGGTTACTTACAGCAGCCCCGGCATGGGTCAGTTTCTCCCTAGCGCTTGCCTGATGACGTGTGCCTGCTCGGCGTCGGGCAGGCCGTGGAAGTGCAGGTGCAGGGCCCGCGATTCGAGCTCTGGGCGGGCGGCCGGGGCTGACAAGGAGTCGCGGGTTTTTGCCGCTGCCACAGGCTCGGCTCGCACCGTCCAGATGGACTGTGAGGCCGCATGCCGGGCCTCACGGCGTTCCTGTCGCCGCATCAGCGCGACCACGGCGGCGACAGCCAGGGCGCCGCACACGGCCGACACGATGCCGACCTCGATGAGGTGATCGGCAACCCATACAAGCCCGCAGAACTCGGCCAGGAGCACGACGGGCACGGCTGCTCCGCCGGCACATCCTGCGCAGTGCAGGCCGCTGCAGCTCATGACCTCACCTGCTCTCGCTCCCGGCCGCCGTCCGGCCCGGCCTCCGCGGCCCGCTGCGCGGCCCGGGCGGTCAGTTCAGCGTGCCGCCGCATTGCGCCGCGGATCCGGTAGGCGATCCGGGCGGGCACGCGGAACCGCCTTCCGGTGCCGTCGCACCGGCGGCAGTGCCGCCGCGCTGCCCGGCGCCGCCGGGCTGGGTTGCTGCCCCATCCGCCGCACCGGCGGCAGCTCTTGGTCGGCCGGATCAGGCAGAACGCCGTGTATAGCGGCAGCCCGATCACGACGGCCAGGATCAAGTTCGTCATCGCGTGTTCCTCCTCATCCGCCGTGCGGGCCGGGGCAGGACGCTAGCCCGGCCGCGAACCCGGCGCCGTAGCCGTCCGTGTAGCCCTTGGCGTAGCCCTGCTGCCATCCCTGCTCGAAGCCCTCCCGGTAGCCGTCGCGGTGGCCGTCCCTGTAGCCCTCCTTGAACGCCACGCACACCGGCCGCTGGCAGTCCTTGTCCCTGCAGGACTGGTATTCGTGCGGCGGCCTGCGGGGCCTGGCCGGGCTCTTGTGCTGCTGTCCGGCCTTGGCCTTCGCGGCGGTCAGGCGCAGCTCGTAGGAGGCCTTCAGCCGGGCAATCTGCGCCCGGGATCGCTGGCGTTCGCGTTCCCGCACCGCGGCGATCTTCGCGCTCTGCTTGTCCCGCCCGGCCGTGCGGGCCTTGACCCTGGCCGCGGCCTGCACCTTGCGCCGGTAGGCGGTCTTGCGCTTGCGGAAGTCCCCGGCCCGCGGTCTGCAGACGTGGGTCAGCGGGTTCCCGTTCCGGCCGCCGTACTGCTTGCCGCACCGGGAGCACCCGCCGAGTACCGGCCGGACCCTGATCGTGGCCCGGTGCCGGGAGTTGGACCGGCACACGTGCCGCAGGCCCTCGCGGGGCTTGCCGCAGCGCCCGCACCTGACGTTCAGTCGCGGCCTGATGGTCACCGCCGCCGCCTCCCATGGGATCGATCAGGGCCGCCCCGGCCGCAACCGCCGCTACAAGGCAACAGCCCAGGTCAGGAATGGTCCGGTGCGTAGCGGACGTTGCGGCGCCGGGGTTTTTGCGCTGGCCGGGGCGTGTTGCGCTGGCGCGACGTCTGGCCGGGCCCGCGCTACGCATTGCCGCCGCCGGTGATGCGCTCGAGCTCGCCCCGGTAACAGCCCGAGCGGGGCCCGTCCTTGCTCCGGCCGGTCTCCCGGACGCCGCGCACGTCGACCTCGAGGGCACGCAGCTGGCTCGCCACGGCCTCCTGCGTGATGTCGGCGTAGATGTCGGCGAAGGATCCGGCGAGCCGCTCGGCGATGGTCTGGCACCACAGCGCCTTGGCGTCGCCGAAGATGGTCAGCACGTCGTCGGCCAGGCGGCGGGCCTGGCCGCCGTCGAGGTCCTCGCCGAGGGCGTAGCCGGTGATCCGGCCGGCGTGCTCGCGCATCACCCGGGCCCGGGCCACGATGGCCTTGGAGGCGGGCAGGTCGAAGCCGTAGCCGTAGACGATCTGCGGGGCCTTGCCCTCCCCGGCGAAGTAGAAGACGCCCTTGTCGTCGAAGCTGAACATGGTGGCCCGGATCCCGTTCTTGTAGGCCGAGGTGCTCAGGACCATGTCGTTCTCGGTCTGGCCCATGACCTTCAGGCACATCCGCAGCACGGCGTTGGCGCTGACACCGGTAGGGATGGACTTGGCGTCGGGCCGCTGCGTGGCCAGCCGCAGCAGCATGGCCAGGGCCGGGCCGCGCTTGGTCAGGTCGGTGCAGACGGTCTCGGCCTCGCCGCCGTAGACCGGGTGCTCGAAGAGGACCTGGCACTCGTCGATGTCGATCGTGATCGGGTGCAGGCCGAGGCGCTTGTCCGCGGCCAGCTCGGGCGTGACCTTGTTCTCCGGGCACCTGTCCGTGGTCTCGCCGAGCTCGCGGATGACCTTGGTCCGGCGGCGCATCTCGGTGCGCAGCGCGCGCAGGTCGGCCATCAGGTAGTCGATGTCCTCGGGCTCGTCCCCGGCCCGGTACCGGTGGGCCACCGGGCGCAGCGGGGCCAGGTCCCCGGTGCCCTTGAGATCGTAGGCGTGGATCTCGGTCCGGACGTCCAGGGCATCGATCAGCAACAGCAGCCGGAGCAGGAACGTCTTGCCCATCCGGGGAACCGAGCCGATGATCACGGACGCGAACATGAGCGTGACGGTGACCTGGCGGCCGCGCGGGTCGGTGGCGAACACGGTCGGCTTGAACAGATCGGCCGTGCCGCGCCTGGCCAGCGGCCACGCGGCCCGGTCAGCCTCGGTCATGTCCTCATCGGCGACGTACAGGTTCAGCGCGCCGGGGTGCCGCTTGTGCATGGTCTCGGGCCAGACGCAGCCCAGCGGGCGGCGCAGGCCGGACGCCAGCCGCTCCCGGCGCTCGGAGACCTCACCGGCGGTCACGCCGTGCGGCAGCTCGTACAGCGCCAGCCACCCGGCGCCGTCCCTGGTGATCGGCGCGATCGGTACGACCGCGTGCTCCGGGTCCTCGCGCAGCCCGCGGTTCAGCTCGCCGATGCCCAGGCCGCCGAGCGCCCGGATCAGCGAGGCCTCGGTCAGCGGCTCATACGACGTCGGCACGACGGCCGAGTCCACGATGGGCCGGTCATCCGGCCGGCCCGCGGCAGCCAGGAACGGCACCACCAGCGGGCCGATGGCCAGCCAGGCCAGCGGGAACCTCACGGTGACGACGGCGGCTGCGGCGATCACCGCCACGTTGGCGGCGATCAGGACCGGCACCCGGAACAGCCGGGTCTCCTTGCCCTCCTTGTGCACCTGCAGGTACTGGCGGATATCTCCGGCCTCGATCGTCTGGCCGCGCAAGTACGCCTGCTCGGTGACGAACGCCCACGCGGCGAACGCCACCTCGAGGCGGGCGACGCCGACCACCGCCCACACCAGCGCCAGCGGCACCCGCTTGGGCACCCGGACCAGGTGATACAGGCTGATGTGCCGGGCCCGGCGCCACCGCCACCGGGCCGCCTTGCGGATCCCGGCCAGCGTGGACAGGTGCTCGGGGATGATCCGGCGCAACTCGCCGCGCTGGCCCGGCGAGGCCTTGCGCGGCGCTGGCGCGGGCTCCGCGGCCGGGCGCGGGAACGGGACGACCTGGCCCTCGGTCGCGTCGTCGTCCGGGCCGGGCCCGGCGTCCCAGGGTGCGCTCATGACCGGCCTCCGGTGCTGCGCAGGTACGCGAGCCCCGCCAGGATGCTCACCACGACGCTGGCGCAGATGCCCCAGCCGCCGAGCGGAGCGCGGTGCCGGAGCGCCGGGAAGGCGACCAGCGCCACCAGGGCGGCAAACGACACCGCGATAGAGATGCGGGTGATAACGCGGCGGGCACTCATGCTGCGCCCCGCACCACGCCGGGCCGCCGCAGCGACCGCACTATGAGCAGCGCCGTGACCGTGACGACGGCCGCCAGGCCGATGACGGCGGCCTGCGGCACCGGCACGATGATCGTTGTCCCGGGCGCGGCGATCGCTACGCGCAGGTGCAGGATGCGGGCCAGGACCACCAGCACGGCTGTCCAGGCGTAGACGGGGATTGGCATACTGATCAGGCTCCTTCGGGAGTGAGCCCGGCCCGGGTGCCTGCTGTCGAGGCGGAAGCACCCGGGCCGGGGTGCTTACGGGTTACCGGCCGCCGTTGCGGGCGGCCTCGCGGGCCTCGAACGCGGCCGTGGCCTGCGCCCTGTCGGCCTTGATCTGGGCCCGGGTGGCGTCCTGCCGGGCCATCGAGGCACCGTAGTCGTCGCCTTCGGCGCGCAACCGGTCAGCCTTGGCGTCCAGCCGCCTGGCGTCGCCGTCTGTCAGCCTGAGTAGTCCCATGGTCGTTTCCTTTCGGTGATGGGCGTCCCCGGCCTTTCCGGGGATCGCGCGGATAACGGGGTACGGGTGAGCCCGCGCAGGTGCGCCTGTACCTGGCTGGCCTTGTCCTGGCCGACGTGCAGCCCGGAGCGGATGGCGCGGATGCCGGGCACCCGCCCGGCTTCGAGGTCGGCGGCGAACAGCTCGGCCGCGGCGTGCGCGTGTCCGTTCAGCCCGGGGTCCGGCGCGGGTACGGCGGGTACGCCTGCGGGTACGGCCTCGCGCAGCAGGTGCGTGAGCGCGGCGCCGAACCCGAGCGTGACCACCGGCAGGCAGGACACGAGCACCACGACCGGCCACGGCGCCCGCTGCGCTCCGGCGGCGGCCAGCAGGTGATACACGACCTGGCCGAGCATCCCGAGCGCCAGGGCGCCGACCGCCGACCGGCGGGCGAACGAGCGGGCCCGCTCCGGAGTGCCTGGCGTCAGCCACGCGCCGAGGGCGTAGGCGCCGTACGCCTCGACGCCCACCGGCAGCGTGATCGCGGTGTTGAGGTGGAAACCGCCGCCGATGCCGGGCAGCAGGTTCACCGGGCCGAAGCCGCACAGGCCGCCGAGGCCGACCCACCCGGACCAGACGGCCACGGCCGCGGGCGCGGCGATCAGCAGCAGCGGCCAGCGGGGCAGCGGGCGCGGGGCGGTCACGGGGTCACCTCCGGGACCGTCTGGGACAGCCAGCGCGCGGCTTGCCGGGCCTGCGCCTCGCGCAGTTCAATGCCGATCGCGCGGCGGCCGGATGCGCGTGCGGTCCGCAGGGTGCTGCCGCTCCCGGCGAAGGGGTCGACGACGAGGCCTCCGGGCGGGCAGGCATACTCGATCAGCGGCGAGAGGAGTTCCCCGGGCTTCTGGGTGCGGCTGATGCCGCGCCGCACCTGCGGGAACCGGAACACCGACCGGGCGAGCCTCGTCCCGTCATCGGCGTAGGCATGCGGGCCGATCTCGCCCGTGTGGGGAACCCTGGCGCCGGACAGGCTCGCAGTGCGGCCCTTCGGGTCGAACTCGGCCGTGATCCGCGGCACCTCGTGGTAGACCGCGCCCCACTTTCCCTGGTACCAGTGCGCGGCGATCTCGTGGACGCGGCGGAACCGGTCGGCGGCGAACCCGGACCCGTTGTGCTTCTCCCAGACAGCGTGGTCGACCCACTCGCACTCGGCGTCGTGGCTCAGCTTCCAGCCGGCGCCCGTGTACTCAGCCCACCGCTCCCCGAACATGCGCAGCGAGCCGAAGCACCACATCGACCGCGCGACTGCCGCGGCGACATCCAGCCAGCCGTCCGGCCAGCGGTCCCAGTCGAGTGAGGTCTCCGCGAACGGCTGGTCCGTCACGATGCAGTCAGCCGTCACGCCGAGCGCGGGCAGGATCTCGCGGCAGTCGCCCAGATAGAGCGACACCCGCCCGTCTGACCAGTAGGGCTGAGGGCCGCTCATGACTGCGCTCCCGTCAGGATCGGGCAGGCGGTCCGGGCCGCCCACGGGTCCTCGGCCAGCGGGCCGCACTCGAAAGGCCGGGGCAGCTTGCCGGTCACCGCGCCGCGGCGCAAAGCGGTGTGCTCGGCCAGCTGCGCGGCCGTCATCACCCCGGCCGCGGCCTTCTGCGGGTCGGTGGTCCGGCTGCGCGACAGCGACCCGTCAGCGTTGCGCGGCAGGCACCGCGGCTTCACGCCGCACAGCGGGCACTTGCGGGCGTGGCCGCCCTGCCGCTTGATCTGCCGTTCGCGCTCCCGGCTGCCGGGCCACATCCGGGCCAGCTGCCAGCCGATCCCCGCCTCACGGACCACGGCCAGCAGACGGGCGCCGCGCCCGGCCGCGTGCTCGGCCAGGCGCCGCTTGACGTTCCGCGCCGTCCACCCGACGTAATGCCGGGCGTGCTTGTACGGCTGGTCGAAGTGCAGCAGGTAGACGGTGCCGGTCATGCCTGGCCACCGCTCTCGCGGTCGAACGCGACATCGAAGTGGCGGCCCAGGTCCCGCAGCGTGTCGCAGGTCTCGCACCACAGGGCATCGCGGATGCCGCCGTACAGGACGCGCTGCTTGTACCAGCCGGACACCAGGTGCGCCGACAGGACGTCGTGCTCGTCGACGGTCAGCGGGTCGAAGACGGTCATGCCGAGCGTGGCCGGGCCGATCATGCCGCACCTGCCGGGCGCCAGGCGACGTCGGGCGCGTGGGCCGCGTCGTACAGCTCGACCGGGCTGGCCACCGTGCCCTCGCCGGTGTAGTGCAGCCAGGCGTCGCCATGGCCGATGAAGATGGCGACCGCGGCGCCGCAGGTCTGGCAGTACGGTTCGTCCTCGTCGCCCTGGTGCTCCTCAGCACTGGCATGGTCCGGCTGGCTCCCCGTCAGCACGGCGCGCTCGATGGCCTCAAGCGCCAGCTGGCGATCGTCGTACTCCCAGTCGAACGCGGCAAGGATGCGGGCCACCTCGTCGAACGCCGCAAGTGCGGCGCGGGACTGGCCGAGGCGCCGGGCGTCCTCGTCGTGCGCGGCTAGCAGGTCCTCGAGCACCGAGGCGAGCCGCAGCATCCACTCCCGGCCGGGCGGCCTGGCCAGCGGTGCCGACGCCACCGCGGCGCGGTAGTCGGCCAGCACCGCCGCGGCGGCCGTCCGCCGGGCGGCCAGCTCCGCGCTCACCGTGCACCGTCCAGGATGATCACGTGCCCGGCGATCACGTCGAGCCCGGCGACCGCGGCCGCCAGCTCGCCGCGGGTGATCAGGCCCCGGCGCTCGGCACGCTGATAGCGGGCCAGGTGGTCACCGGGCGGGCCGCTGACGGTGCACGGGCGCCCGGGCCGCTGCCAGCACTGGCCGCAGTTCACGCGGCGGACGTCCTCGGTGATCTCGGCCAGCGTGCGCGCCGCCTGCGCCGGGGCGGTCATGACGCACCTGCCAGGGTCTCCATGACGTCGATAAGTCCCAGACATGAGGCGGCCGGGTGCTCCGGGTCCGCCATTGCCCACTGACGCGCTTCTGACGGGCTGACGCCGAGGTCGAGGATCCACAGGGCGGCGGCCGTTTTCACGGCCTCGAGAACCTGAGGCCCGGCCGGAGCGGTCCCTTGGGCCCTGGGGCGGGTAGATGCTAGGTTGGTCATCAGTCGTTGTCCTTCCGGGCGGTTGGGCATGGCTACTGCGCAGCGTCGGTGTGTCCGCACCGGCGCTGCTGGCGTTGAAGGGCGTGTGAGACATTCAGGCGACCGCCTCAGGGGCGGCGTTGCGAGCGGCCCATTGCCGACCGAACTCGCGCAGCTCTACCTGCCCGCCCGTGAACACCACTCGCCGCGCTTCCTCGACGAGGCTGCGCGGGAGGCGGTGGGCGGTGCGCTTAGCGCCGCGCAGCTGGATGGCCGGCATGTCGCCGTCTTGAATGAGCCGCAGGATCGTGCCGGCGTCGAAGCCGAGCCGTGCCGCCGCTACACCTAGGTCCATCCACTCGTCGGCCGGTTCCGCGGTGGCCACCAGTTGGCCTTCTGTCATGAGGGGTCGCTCCCTTGGCTCGATTGCCGCACGAAGCGCGGCAACTGCTGAATGCGCTCACCGTACCCAACTTAAAAGTTAAGTGTCAAGTAGCTAGCGGAGGCGGGTACGCCGTGCCGTGTGGTGGCCGGGATGGCCACTACGGTTTACTTAGCGCACAAGTCATAAGCAGTGAGAAGTTAGGACGGGCAGTCGATGGAGCCACCGCGGGCGCGGTATCAGCAGATCGCAGACGTGCTGCGTGAAGCGATCCGCAGCGGTGCCTACAAGGCTGGCGACAAGCTGCCAAGCCAGCCGGAACTAGCCAAGCAGTACGGCCTCTCGCCAACCTCCGCAAAGAAGGCCACGGACATCCTTGTCGCCGAGGGCCTGGCTAGAGCTGAGCACGGGCGCGGCGTCATAGTCCTCGCCGTCCCGGTGACGAAGCGCGTCCGCACGATCGACCGGGACTATCGCAGTAACCCGGGCGGCAGCTCCTTCACCGACGAGTTGCGCAAAGCCGGCCTGGAGTCGCGCACCGAGCTGGCGCAGGTAGGCGCGATCATCCCGCCGTCGCACATCGCAGCGCACCTCGGTCTCAGCAGTGGCGAGCAGGTGCTGGTCCGCAAGCGGCTCATGTGGGCTAGCGACGTACCCGTCCAGGTCGCCACGTCCTACATCCCCATGAAGTTCGCGGGCAGCGTCAGGCTTGCTGAGCCGGACACTGGGCCGAGCGGCATCTACGGCCGACTCGCGGAACGAGGATACGGGCCGGTCCGATTCACCGAGGACATCGAGATCCGGGGCGCGACGCAGGATGAGGCCAAGTTTCTCGGCATCCCGGTGGGGGAGCCGGTGTACGAGATCCTGCGCAGCGCGATCGACGCAGAGGACCACATCGTCGAGGCATGTGCCAACGTGCTTGCTGCGAAGCAGTGGCGGCTCACCTACAAGTGGAGGCAGGAACCGTGAGAGAGCCACCCCGCCACTCCGTCAGCGTGACGGCCGTCGTTACCGACGATGACGGGCGCGTGCTGGTCATCAAGCGCGAGGACGATGGGCGATGGGTGCCGCCGGGCGGCGTGCTCGAGCTGGACGAGACGCCGCAGTCGTGTGCGGAGCGGGAAGTGCTCGAAGAGACCGGATACCGCGTTGAGGTCGGGCAGTTGACCGGCGTCTACAAGAACATGCGCCTGGGCGTCATCTCGCTGGCATTCCGCTGCCGCGTCACCGGCGGAGCCGCTCGCACGTCCGATGAGTCGGCCGCGGTGCGATGGTGGACCGTCGAGGAAGCGATGCGGAACGTCCCCGAGGCGCGGGCCGTACGGATAGCGGACGCACTTGCGGCTGATAGTTGCGCCGCAGCTGTGCGAGTACATGACGGCGAGCACCTCATGGCCTAGCCAGCGGCGCCCCGAGGCGATCCTGAGTAGCGGGCTAAGCCACGGCCGGGGAGCCAGATAGGGGAGCCAACGCCCCTGAACTTCCGTGCACCGATCTGGACCAAATAAAGGAGTCCGCCGCGCGCAAGCAGCCGCTTCTGAACCGGACTGGACTAGCCTGTACCACGGGGTTGGCCTCACATGGGGTAACCGATCGCAGCGGAGGACGTCATTCACCGGCTGGTTCTGTGGAACATCGACCTGACCCTGGTCGATGTCGCCCGGGTGATGCGGGCGGCGTACGCCGAGGCGTTCCCGGCGATAACCGGCAGGCCGCTGATCAAGCTGCCACAGACGGCGGGCCGGTCGGAGTCGGAGATCTTCTTCGACGCGCTCGCGGTGAACGCCGCCGACGTGAGCGCGGTCGGCGAGGCCGACCGCCTGCTCGATCGGTTCAGCGCCGAACTGGCCGCCGCGCTCGAGGCCCGGCGCGACGACCTGCTCCGCCAGGGCCAGCTGCTGCCCGGCGCGGCCGAGGCGCTCGCGGCCGTGGCCACCCTCGACGGCCCGGTGGACAAGACCGTGCAGACCGTGCTCACCGGCAACAGCAAGTCGAACGCGATGCTGAAACTTCGCGCGTTCGGTCTGGATGGTTTCGTCGATTTCGACATCGGCGGCTACGGTCATGAGGCTTATCCCAAGGGCACCCTGCTCCGGGTGGCCAGGGAGCGGGCGTCCGACAAGCACAAGGTGATGTTCGGCGAAGACGTCACGGTCTACGTGGCGGACTCGCCCCGGGACGTGGACGCGGCCAGGATCGGCGGCGCGCGGTCGCTCGCGGTGGCCAGCGGCCGGGCCAGCGCGGCCGAACTGCGCGAGGCGGGCGCCGACGCGGTGCTGCCCGACCTGACCGACACGGCCGGCGTGACCGCTCTGGTCGCGCGCCTCACCGAGCCGCCGCACTGAACAGGCTCATTAACCGCCGGGCCGCTGAGCCCGAAATCACACGATCTGTCCCACAACGTGGTTCGACGGGCGTTGCCAGTCGCGCCGGGATGGCACGATGCTGGGAGGATGCAAGCGAGCGAGGGCGATCTGGCCGGCCGCGGCTACGGCGCGGTGCTCTGGGAACCGGACGACAAGACGATCCGCGGCGCCCGGGCCACCCGCTTCATGCACTGGCTGCAGGCCCGCGGCACCCTGCACCCCCGCGACTACCAGGACCTGTGGCAGTGGTCGGTGACGCGGCCGGCGGAGTTCTGGTCGGCGGTCTGGGACTACTTCGACGTGCTCGGCGACCGGGGCGACGGGCCGGTGCTGGCCGGCGAGGTCATGCCGGACGTGCGGTGGTTCGAGGGTGCCACGCTGAATTACGCCCGCAACGCGCTGAGGACCGCGTGGACCGACCCCGACCGCACGGCGCTTATCTATGATTCCGAACGGGCCAGGGCCGGGAGCATCAGCTACGGCGAACTCGCCCGGGAGGTGGCGCGCGTCGCGCGCGGCCTGCGTGCGCTCGGCGTGGGTCGCGGCGACCGGGTCGCGGCGTTGCTGCCGAACGTCCCCGAGGCCGTCATCGGCCTGCTCGCCGCCGCGAGCCTCGGCGCGGTCTGGTCCTCGTGTTCTCCGGACTTCGGCGCGCGCAGCGTGATCGACAGGTTCGCGCAGATCGAGCCGAAGGTGCTCATCGCCTGCGACGGCTACGGCTACAACGGCAGGGAGTTCTCCCGGGCGCAGATGCTGGACGACGTACTGACCGCCCTGCCCGGCCCGCCCGCCGTGGTGATGGTCACCCTGATCGGCGAGCCGGATCCCGCCCCCGGCGTGCTGCGCTGGGAGGACCTCGGCGCGGCGGCCGACCACGGCCACGAGCCGGAGTTCGAGGAGGTGCCGTTCGCGCACCCGCTCTGGGTGGTCTACTCCTCGGGCACCACCGGGCTGCCCAAGCCGATCATGCACGGTCACGGCGGCATCGTCCTCGAGCACCTCAAGGCGCTCGCGTTCCATCAGGACCTGCACCCGGGTGACGTCTTCACCTGGTACACCACGACCGGCTGGATGATGTGGAACTACCTGGCCGGCGGGCTGCTGGCTGGCCTGACGCTCGTGCTGTACGACGGCAGCGCCACCTACCCGGATATAGACCGGCTGTGGCGGCTGGCGGCCGAGCACGGCGTCAACTACCTGGGCGTCGGCGCACCCTACTTGGTGGCCTGCATGAAGGCCGGGCTGCGCCCGGGCGCCCAGGAGGACCTGTCCGCCCTGCGCGCCATCGGCTCGACCGGGTCGCCGCTGCCGCCCGAGGCGTTCGGCTGGGTGTACGCCCACGTCAAGCGGGATCTGCTGCTCGGGTCCTTCTCCGGCGGCACCGACCTGTGCACCGGGTTCGTCGGGCCGTGCCCGCTGCTGCCGGTGCGGGCCGGCGTGATCTCAGGCCGCTGCCTGGGGGCCGAGGTCGAGGCCTACGACGAGTACGGCAAGCCGGTCACCGGCCAGGTCGGCGAGCTGGTGATCACCCAGCCGATGCCGTCGATGCCGGTCGGCTTCTGGAACGATCCCGGCGGGGTCAGGTACCGGGAGAGCTACTTCGACATGTACCCCGGCGTGTGGCGGCACGGCGACTGGATCGAGTTGCTGCCCGACGGCGGCTGCATCATCTACGGCCGCTCCGACGCCACGCTCAACCGCGGCGGCGTCCGGATGGGCACCAGCGAGTTCTACCGCGTCGTGGAGGGTTTCGCCGAGGTCGGCGATAGCCTGGTCGTCGATACCGGACGACTCGGCGCCGAGGGACGGCTGATCCTGTTCGTGGTGCCCGCCGCGGGATCGGCGCTGGATGACGACCTGAAGAACAGGCTCCGCGCGGCCCTGAAGGCCCAGTTGTCGCCCCGGCACGTGCCCGACGAGATCCACCAGGTGCCGGGCATACCGCGGACCTTGTCCGGTAAGAAGCTGGAGGTCCCGGTGCGTAAGATCCTGCACGGCACGGATCCCGAGCGCGCGGCCGACCCGAACGCGCTGGCCGACCCGGACGTGCTCAGGTACTTCGGCAAGTTCGGTGGAGAAAACCCCGCAGGCTAACACGGACACAAAGGAGTGGACGCGATGCCGAACGGTTATGCGGATGAGGTCAGGGACGCACTTCTGGCCAAGGCGCACCAGGCATGGCAGGACGATCCCGCGCTTGACGCGCAGGCGCTCGGTCCCGGAGAACAGGGCGACGGGAGCGACGACGACAGCGTCGCGAACTACCTGTGCGCTTACTACCAGCGCGTGGCGACCGAGGACCTGGCCCCGCCGTCGCGGCTGGCGGCGGTCGCCGAGGCCCACGCCCGCCTCGGCCTGGGCCGGCCCCAGGGCCGCGCCCTGGTCCAGGTCCGCGAGCCGGGAGAGGCGCACCTGAATCCGGTGAGCCGGGCCGGCCTGGTCGTGGACATCGTCATCGACGACATGCCCTACCTGGTCGACTCGGTCACGACCGAACTGAACCGCCACGACGCCGAGATCGAACTGCTCGTGCACCCGCTGCTGCGGGTGCGCCGGGACGTGACCGGGGTGCTGCGCGGCATCCTCGGCGTGTGCGGCGACGACGCCGATGACCAGGACGAGCCGGGCGACGCCGCGGCCGGCGAGGTGACCGAATCCTGGATCCACGTCGAGCTCGAGCCGCCCAGGGACACAGTGACCGCCGATCAGCTCGCGGCGGCCCTGCGCCACGTGCTCGAGGACGTGCGGGTGGCGGCCGAGGACAAGCAGCGGATGAGCGCGGTGGCCCGCGGCCTGGCCGACGATCTCGGCGGGCCGCCCGGCAGCGACGAGGCCGAGTACGGCGATCTGCTGCGCTGGCTGGCGGACGGCAACTTCATCTTCCTCGGCTACCGCGAGTACGACCTGGTGCGCACCGAGAACGGCGCCGGCCTGCGCCCCGTGCCCGGCACCGGGCTCGGCATCCTCCGGCACGACCGGCAGGGCAAGGAGACGCTGCGCAAGCTGTCGACTCAGGTGGTACGCCGGGCCCAGGACCCGGCCGAACGGCTGGTGCTCGCCAAGGCGAACTCCAGGTCCACCGTCTACCGGGCCAACTACCTGGACTACGTCTCGGTCAAGAAGCTCGACGCCGTTGGCCCGGGGGGCCAGCACGTCACCGGGGAGTTCAGGTTCCTCGGCCTGTACACGCACGCCGCCCACACCGCGCCCATCGCCGGCGTGCCCGTGCTCCGGCGCAAGCTAGGCCAGGTGCTGGCCACGGCCGGGCTGTCCCGGGACAGCCACGACGGGAAGGACCTGGCCGAGATACTCGAGGACTATCCGCGCGAGGAGCTGTTCGAGATCTCGGCGGACGAGCTCACCCCGATCGCGCTCGGCGTGCTGCGGCTGAGCGAGCGCAAGCAGACCAGGCTGTTCCTGCGCCGGGACCGGTACGGCCGGTACATGTCCTGCCTGGTGTACCTGCCGCGGGACAGGTACACCACCAGGGTCAGGCTGCGCGCCCAGGGCATCTTGGCCGAGGCGCTGCACGGGGTCTCGGTGGACTACAGCGCCACGGTCGGCGATTCGGCCCTGGCCCGGCTGTACGTGGTGGTCTGGGGGGCCAGGGGACGGCCGGTGCCGCAGGTGGACGCGGTCGCGCTCGAGCGCAAGCTGGCCGCCGCCGTCCGCTCCTGGGACGAGGACCTGTCCGCCGAGGCGATCCGCGTGCTCGGCGAGGAGCGGGCCCGGCAGGTGCTCGACCTGTGCGGCGCCAGCATTCCCGAGACGTACAAGGCGGATGTCCTGGCCCAGGACGCGGTCGACGACCTGGCCACCATGCTCGGCCTGCGCGAGTCGGGAACCGAGTTCGCGGTGCGGCTGGTGGAGCACCCGGAGCGGTGGACGCTGGTGGTGTACCGGTCGGGCACGCCGATCACTTTGTCCGACGTGCTGCCCCAGCTGCAGCACATGGGGCTCGAGGTGGTGGACGAGCATCCGTACCAGTTCGCCGGGAGCTCGAGCGACGGCTCGTTCTGGATCTACGAGTTCGGCCTGCGGCCCCCGGCCGCCGCCGTGTCCGGCAGCCTGCGCGAGATCTTCGAGCAGGCGCTGACCGCGCTATGGCACGGCCAGGCCGAAGACGACGGGTTCAACGCCCTGGTGCTGACGGCGGGCCTGACCTGGCGCGAGGTGACCCTGCTGCGCGCCTACGCCAAGTACATGCGCCAGGGCGGGGTGCGCTTCAGCGAGGACTACATCCAGCGGGTGCTGCGGACGAACGGGTCGATCACCCGGCTGCTGATCCGGCTGTTCGAGTCCAGGTTCGACCCGGGCAAGCAGGGCGGCGCGAACGAACGCTGCGAGGCCATCACCGAGGAGATCCGCGGCCAGCTCGACGAGGTGGTCAGCCTCGATCACGACCGGATCCTGCGCGCGTACCTGGCGCTGGTCGACGCCACCCTGCGGACCAGCTACTACAAACAGGACAGTCCCGGCCACATCGCCGGGCCGCCGCCCCTGGCACTCAAGCTCGACCCGGGCGGCGTGCCCGGGCTCACCTCGCCGCGGCCCAAGTTCGAGATCTTCGTCTACTCGCCCCGGCTGGAGGCGGTGCACCTGCGCTTCGGCCGGGTCGCGCGCGGCGGGCTGCGCTGGTCGG
>WNGL01012313.1_pt1 | contig 15778 bp, 13 predicted proteins | sample 5400591 | NCBI WGS metagenome assembly WNGL01 (sample SAMN13153377, study PRJNA577476) | soil metagenome | isolation source: 80 cm soil or saprolite under Garry oak tree replicate 1 | place: USA:California | collected 2016-06-15
CTCTGTTCATCTCCTCCCCAGGAAACCGGACAGGGGCTCTGGTTTTTCATCTTGTGCCAACGTACGCATGTTGCTAGTTACGGCTGTGGCGTCATCCTGCTACAACTTGCTGGAAAGCATCAAGAGCAACACGCATGAAATTTGCGGACGATTGCGCACACTTATGCACACGTACCCGGACACTCTTGACTACACAGGGTTAGCGCAACATTAGTGAGAGTAATCATGGAGCACACTTCATCCGAACGTGTGTTCTAATGACTGTATGGTCGTCACTCCTGACCCACTAGCCAGGCGGCTCCCGGCAGGGCTGCTGATAGACAGCATCCGGCACGAGCCGCTTAGCCGTCAGGCTGAGGTCTGGTGTTCCGACCGCAGCTGGCGGCCATGCACGGTGCTGGCCTGGGCCAGCATCCGGGACGGCTGGGCTGTCCTGCTCCGGCTGCCTGATGGGCGCGAAGGCTGGTATGCCTTCGCGTCGAACGTGATCCGCAAGGCAGCCGGGTAGCGTGCTTTAGAAGTGCTGCGACTACTGCGGCGGGATGGTCCGCCGCCGCCTCCTAATAGGGGGTCATCTGAGTGAGCCTATGTCTGCCTGCCGGGGTTGTTATACGGCCGTGCTGCAATATATGCGTGCCTCGACCGGAGCACGAGATCCATATCTGGTCCATGAACCAGATGCCGAACTGGATATCGGGCATTGGCTCCCTCGTGGCGGGTGCCACTGCTGTCGTTGTACTGATCTGGCAGTTCTGGCGTGCGCGAAAGGGTGATCAAGAAAAGCGTGATCGTGAAGAGCGTGACCAGGCGGGCCGGATCACGTGGTGGCTGGAAGATGTCCCGGATGGTGATACCCGCGAGGGTGTGCGAGACTTTGCCGATGCAGCCCCAGATTATCCTGAACTTAAATACGCGGCAATTTTTATCCGTAACGGAAGCGAGGACTGCATCTACGAATGCTCGCTGAAACTTCCAGAGTTCTTTGATCACGGCGACGCGCCGGAACCACCCAAGCTGTGGCGCCAGATGGGTGTCCTCCCACCGGGCACCACCCAGTTCCGTATTCCAGTTCCACCCCAATCGACAACTACTTGGATGTTGCGCACTAAGGCAGACTTGGCCTTCAACAAGCATGTCGAGTGGGTTGAGTTTAGGGATCGCATTAACATCATATGACGTCGTCTCGGAGACGGTAGGCTGGAAAAGCAGCCGGATCGGCCACCGAATACAGAGACTGCTTATTCACCTTAGCTGTACGTCTCGGCGCAGAGCCTAGCGGACTCCTGCAAGGGGAAGGATCACGGCAACGACGCCAGCAGCAGTCCCGACCACGCCAACCCAGAAGCCGCATTTGGCCAGTGGGCTATCGGTAAAGGTAACGACAATATTCTGCGGGTTAGCAGCTGTCCGGGTAGTAGCGTAAGCCCTGCCGGGCTGGCGCCTGCCAGGCGATATGGCCCTGACTGCCTGCCGCTGTAGATGCAATCTCGCGTAGAGCTTAGCCATCCTGTGACCTGGGACATCACTGCATCCGAATAAAAGGCCATAAGCCCAGCGGCGGCAGGCCCCTCGCGTTGTGGTCTCGATTCTGCATATAGTCGGCAGGGCAAAACCGAACAGGGCAGCTATCGCGTAAGACGCTACAGCTAGCGCTAAGAAACCGGCTCCAAGCCTTCCCTGCCGGAAATCGTGTACTGCTATAAACATGGCGGCAACAAAGATCAGGAAAAGGATGCCGGAAAAGGTGCGCATCCTTTTTAGTGTTGACTTAGCCACCCTGCCGCCCTCCCTGGCTACCCGCCTGTCTCTAGTTTCAGGGCTGTATCCGGGGCGTCAAGACCTAATCGCTCAGCGTGATGGGAGTGCCGTCCCTGCCCTGGAGTGCCTGCCGAACTAGCTAGCTCCGGGCTTGTCGGCTACGAACGTCCCCATCCTGGTCGAACGGGCTGGGGGCCTGGGCGTCTGACGTTGCGCCAACGTGAACACCAAGCCCTCATCCCGCAGGACCGCTAACGCATGCCTCACGGTGTCTCTGCCGACGTCGTACGTCTGCGCTAGCGCAGACTCGCTGGCAGCGGTCAAGGCGGCAGAATTACGGGAAACGCGCGATAGATCGTTAGCCGGTTCGGCAGGGTCACGGGGCTGACAGCGGGATATGCCCAGGGCTTCCGCATCCACCCCGGGTGGCGTGACTTGTACGACGACGTATGCGCCATGCTCTAGCTTGTCAGCCCCGCGACGTTCGAGCTGGGCGCCTCGCACAACGCCCAGACGATCTTGCCCTCGCCTGCCTGGTAGGTTCCCCAACGCGCCGACACTGCCTCAACAATGGCCAGCCCTCGGCCGTCCGGCGCTTCGGCATCCCACTCAGCGGGCATCGGCTGAGCCGATGATTGATCCCCTATCAAGATCGCTAGTTGCTGGCCGTCCGACCTGAGCCAGAGTCGCACTAACCGGCCCGACGCATGCATGATTCCGTTGGTCAGCAGTTCCGAGACGAGTAGCTCGGCGTCGTCAGACAGTCGCGAGAGGTTCCATTCGGCAAGCACTAGCCTCGTATGCAGCCGGGCGCACGGGACGGCGCTAGCCAGTGCTGCAAGCTCAAGGTGAGTGCCTAGCGGCCAGTCGCGAGTCTTTGGGATCGAAGCATCGCGCAGCGAGCTTGCTAGCATGATCTTGCACCGTTCAGCTTGGCTTAGGGAAGTTGCGTCGGTTGCATCGTGCCTGCATAGGGGACGCCAGCGCAGCATGTGAAGCCACGACAACGTGAGATTAAGATTGCCCTGTAGCCGCTAAGAAGGCAGGATGCAGGGTAAGAGAGGCGTCACGCACCGTGAACACAGAGCCAAGCTCAAGCCCTCTCGCGTTCTTCGCGGCAGAGGTTAAGCGGCTACGCGGCATCGCCGACATGACGCAAGAGCAGCTTGCCAAGGCAACCACCTACAGCCCTGCCACGGTCGCAGCCATCGAGACATGCAGCCTCATAGCCTCAAAAGAGTTTGCGCACGGCGCCGACAAGGCGCTTAACTCGGACGGGCACCTAGAGCGCTTGCAAGAGCTAGTGGAGCAGACATCGGTGCTGCCATGGTTCCGCGATCTGGTCGAGACTGAGCGGAAAGCCATAAGCATACAAACCTATGAGTCGTATCTCGTGCCGGGGCTGCTCCAGACGGAGGCTTACGCGCGTTACTGCGTGAGCGCGACTAGGCCGCTATTGCCCGATGATGATGTGTCGCGCGCCGTGGTGCTGAGGATGACCCGCCAGGAAATCCTGAATCAGGATGACCCGCCGCGGCTCTGGGCAATCATCGATGAATCCGTGCTGAGAAGGCAAGTAGGCGGGCCGGAAATCATGCAAGCGCAATGCGCTCACCTATTGTCGATGAGCAGGCGGCCTAACGTCGCTATTCAGGTCATACCCGATTGCAAGGGCGCTGCATGCGCCTACGGCCAGCAATTCATGATCCTCACATTCAGGTCGCGCACTCCGATGGCGTACCTCGAAGACATGAGAGGCGCACGATACGTACGTGAGCGAGACGAGGTAGGGAATTATTCGGTGGCCTTCGACTACTTACGATCAAGCGCACTAGACGACGAGCAATCGGCAGAACTGATAAGAGGTGTGATGAATGAACGATACATATAGCTGGTTCAAGTCGACCTACACAAGCGGGCAGGGAAACTGCGTGGAAGTGGCCCGGTTGCCCGACGGTGCCGCAGTGCGTGACAGCAAGAACCGAAGCGGCCCGGTGCTGCGATTCTCCGCCGAGGCGTGGCAGGCGTTCCTGAGCGCCGTCAAGGATGGCAGGCTGTAAGGCGCTAGGGCTGCCAGCGCTTCTCGTTAGAACGCCTGAGCACCTTGGCCCTTGTGAGTCTGCCAAGAGCCAGAGAGTGAGGCGCCTGGCTCATCCGCCCTGCGAGATATACGATCGGCTTTGTCGCCACGCGAGGGGGACGCCTACGTACGGTGCCCTTCGCTGGAGTCATTAGACGAGGAATTGACGCTACGCAGCCAAGAAGGCAGCGACCAATTGTGATGAACCGACCCAGTGATGAACTAATCAACGAGACCAATCTAGCCTTAATGCAGATTCAGCAGATATTGCCTAATCTCGAAGAGGCACCATTGCCCGCTGCGGTATACCATTATACTGACGCCGCCTGGTAAAACTGCAGTCAAGCTGCAGAACCCGGGTTCCATAGGCGAGACGATGCGGGCGTCAGGCACCATCCTGGTGATTGTCGTGGCTGTAAGTGAATAAGTGATCTAAGCGAGTAACGTGATCCTTCCGCTTCGTGGATCCCGGCGCACGCTGCGGCGGGAGCGACGGTCGGAGGAGGGCCCCCCACGGGCTATCGCCGGTACGTGCGCCAGTCAAGGCGCCCAGGAGGCGGTCCGACGTTCGGGGGCGGTTCCTCGCCGGGCACGGGCCACGGAGATCGCGCTTCTCTCGGCATACCGCCCGGTGGCGGCCACCGAAGCCGGCGGCCCGACCCGGCATCATTCCCCACACCACCATTGCCATCACCAGAAGCAGCACCCACACCCACACCCGCACCGTCGCCAGTGCCAGAACCAGCAACAGCACCAGCACCCGCACTCGCAGCACCGCCAACGCCAGCACCAGCACCGGCGGCAGCACCGCCTGACCGGGCCCAGCCCTGCACGGGCACCGCCAGTTCCGGCGCCTGGCGAGCCTCGGCCAGGCTCACCAAGGTCGCGGTCGGCAGCGCCATGATGCCCGGGTTCGCGTCGGCAAGCACCACCTGGCGGCCCTCCCGCGCAGCGTAGGAGACGATCATGGCGCTCGTCGGCAGCTGCTGCAGCTCATGCTGCTCCACCAGGAACTCGCGGCACCGCTGGGCCGTCCTGGCTAGCGACTCGTTCCCGCCGACCGCCCGGGACGTGTTCAGGCCCCATGCCGTGCCCTCGCTGATGCCCGCGGTGAGCGAACGCGAGTCGGAAACACTGCGCGAGTAGCTTGAGTCGCGGCTCACCGACCCGGTGAAGTGCCCGAACGGCGCGAACGAGTCCTGGCGGCTGCGGCCGCGCCCCCGGCTGCGCCCGGCGGTTTCGCTCGTCGACACCGAGTCCGCAACGGAGTCGGCCACGGCGACGGTGCTGGTGTAAGAGTCGCCGCCGGTATCGGTCACCGACGTGCCGATCGTGTCGGTCAGCTGGGTGAGCACGAACCGGTGCTCGGTGCCGATCTGCTCGCTGGCCGTCCTCGCATCCTCGGCATTGCCGAGCCGCATGAACGCGACCGCCGCATTCCCCCGGCCGAGCCGCTCCTTCACGTGCGCGGGAATCGACCGGTACGCGATCACCAGCCCGGCACCGGAGATCTCGCAGGCGTCACACAGCCCGTCAAGCACCTCGCCAGAGAGCTTCTCGGCGCCAAGCACGCACAGGGCGTGCTGCCAGCGCTGGCCGGCCGTCGCGACCGGCGCCTGCCTGAGCAGCTGGGTCATCGCGGCCGTCATGTAGGCGCCGAGCACCTTGTTGCCGAACGCGCCGGCCCGCCGGTCCAGCCAGGCGACCCGTAGCCTGCTGGACGGCAGGCCGACCGGCGCCGACGCGAGGTTCTCCAGCTTGCGGAGCCTGGACTCCAGCGCCCACGCCCGGTCGATCACCACCCGGTCAGCGGCCCCGCGGCCGTACAGCGCCGTGATCTTGGTGAGCTGCTCCTCGCTGAGCAGGCCGGCCTGCAGGTCACCGCGCGGATCGCCGACCTGGGCGAGCGCCCGGAGCGCGGCCGTGACCTGAGCGACGCTGGCCCCGTCGCCGAGCACGTCAAGCACCCGGTCCACGATCGCGTTGTCATGCGACGGGTCGGCCGCGACGCCGGGCTGGCCGCCGACGCTGACCGCCCCGGCCAGCAGGTCGGCGAACGCATCGCGGTCCAGGCCGGTCCCGAGGTCCAGCCTGGGCAGGTCCCGTGGCAGGACCCAGACCAGCGGCTCGATCCCGGACCGGCCGGCCACCGCGAGCAGGTCGTGCGCCACGCCGCCCTCGGTGAGGTCGAGCACGGTGACCTCGCCGCCTGCGGCCAGCCGCGGAGCGGCGATCATCGTGAGCATTGCCGACCAGCCGGCCAGCGTCCCGCCGGCCACGTCGACCCGGTCGATCTCGGCCGGCAGGCCGACCGCGTACCAGTGCAGCTGGCGGTCGAATGCCGCGCGGCTGGACTGCCATTCGCGGAACATCCGCGCGTGCGCTTCCTGCCGGCTAGCCAGCCTGCGCTGCTGCGCGGCCCGGATCACGTCGACCCGCTGCCGCTCCGCGGCCACGCGTGCCGATAGGTCACGCCGGCCGGCCCGAAGTGCCCGTCCGCTGCGCGCCGCGCCGGCCAGGCAGGCGACCAGGCCGAGCCCGGTCAGCGCCGCGTTCAGCAGGCCTGCCTGCCAGAGCGCGAGCACTGCCGCGGCCAGCGCGACCGAGCCGCCGCAGGCCAGCTTCAGCGGTCGGCTCAGCCGACTCTCCTCGCGGCGCTGCGCGGCCACCCAGCCCGGGTTGAGCTGCTCCGCCTCAGGCGGGACCGGCCGCCTCGGCAGCGGGCCAGGATCCGGATGCAGCAGCGCGTACTGCCAGCCGACATAGACCCGGTCAGCCCGGACCCGCGGGCCGACCGGAGCCGTCCGGCCGGCCGGCTCGTCATCGTGCGCCGCGGCCCACGGCGGCATGGTCATGCTGGCATCCCGGCGACCGGCGGCCGGCCACGCCCCGTCACGCCGGCCTCCCCGGAACACGCGCAGGCACCATCGCCATGCTCGCGCCCCGGCAGCCGCCCGCCCGCCACGCCCCCGTCACGCCGACCTCCCAGGAACACGCGCGGACACCGCCTGGCACCGCGGCAGCAGCCGCCGCCCGGGGCCTTTCACGACCAGCGCGAACGCGCCGTCCCGCAGCTGGAGCAGGGAATCAGCCGTCACCGCCGGACTGCCTTGTTTTTTGAACGGATGGTCCCCGGCCAGTCCCGGCGCCGGGGCAGCGGTCCCGGTGGCTGGTGCCCCGGCTGGCGCCGGGTCGGGCATTCGCTGGGCCCAGGCCGGGACCGCGCGAGTGGCATGGCCGATGCCGCGAATGGGCGCCGGCGGCGGCTGGCCGACTGCGCCGGGCAGCGCGTCGGAGGCAGTCAGGCCGGCCGCACCGGCCGTCGCAGCTGGCCCGGCCAGTCCCGGCTGCCCGGCAAACCCAGCTGGCCCGGCAGGCCCGGCAAGTCCCGCCTGCCCGGCAAACCCGGCTGGCCCGGCAGGCCCGGCCAGCCCGGCCTGGCCGGGGAAATCGGCGCCGTCGGGCGCTCCCGGGGCGCCAGCGCCGACCTGGACGGCAAGCTGGCCGGCCGCGACCGGATCTGCTAGCCGGTGGATGGCAAGCACGTTGACGTCAGCGGCGAGGCTGGCTGCCGCCGCTTCCACTGTCGTGCTGAGCAGGACGGTCATCCCGACCCGGCCGCCGCGGGCGACTAGCTCGGCGAGGGCCGGCCGGTCCACCAGCTCGCACCCGTTGAACCAGGCCAGGCCGTCCCCGCTGACCGGGATGCCGGATAGCTCGGCAAACAGGGCCAGCGCGTCGAATGCGACCAGCCTGGCGATCATGCTCGCCGCCGCGCCCTGCGCGAGGTGGTCAAGCGCGAACAGGCAGACCGCCCGTTCCCTGATCACCTGGCCCAGGCTGATGCGCTCGCTGCCCGGGCAGAGCCAGCGGCCGGCCGGCGAGGCCCGCAGCGCGGTCAGCTGGCTGGCCAGGGCTGGCAGCGCCGCCGGGTCAGCCTCGACGAGACTCGCCGAGGCGGCGACCCGGTCGGCGAGCATGCTCCGCTGCGGATGGTAGCCGGGCAGGCGGCCAAGCCGCGCCCGCAGGGCGGCCGGGCTCAGCAGGCGCACGACATCGTCGAGAACCGGCTGACGCGCATCACCGGGTGCGGCGGCCAGCACGGCGAACACGTCACCCAGGTAGGCCGCGCAGGTACGGCGGCACTGGCCAGTGGTCTGCGACCAGTCGACCATGCCGAGCATGAGCGACGCCGCCCGGGCCGGATCACCGCCGCGCAGCGGCTCGTAGCACAGCTGGTCGGCCTCGCCGAACTGGTAGAACGGCGCATCCGCCACACTGCACACGGCTGCCAGCGATCCGGCCAGCCACCGGCTTCCGGTCAGGTCAACGGCGATGACCGGCTTGCGCCGCCTGATTGCCGCGTGCACGAGCTGGAAGCTGGTCTCCGCCGGGCCATATCCAGCTGGCCCGGCACCAGCCAGGCCCGTCCCTACCACGCCCGACCCCGCGCCACGTCCGGCCGCGCCCGACCCCGCGCCACGGCCGGCCACGCCCGATTCAGCCAGGCCCGATCCAGCCAACTCTGGGCCGGCCCGGCCCAGTCCGGTCAGGCCGAGCCCGGCCAAGTCCGGTCCGGTCAGGCCTGATCCGGCGGCGCCGGCCGCCGCTCCGGCGGCGAGCACGCCACCCTGGGCCTCCTGCCAGGAAATCGCAGCCAGGCCGCCGGCCGCCTGGTCAATTCCCAGGCAACCGCCATCCCTGGTGACAATGCCGCCGGACCGGACGGTCGCCAGCGCATACCGGCGCCGCGCGGCCACGATCAGCCCTGGCCGGGCCGGCGCCACGGACTGCTCGCCGCCGTGCAGCCAGCTCAGCCACCGCGCGACGGCCACCTCGGCGGTGGCCAGGATGAGCGCGAGCGGCAGCTGCCTGGGCAGCCAGTGGCCCAGCCCGGCGAACGCCGCGCCCAGGTGGAGCAGCCGTCCCGGCTCGCCGGAGATGCCGCCGAGGTACGCCGCGACCTGCCGGGGCCCGGCGGTGAGCCCGGCGACGGCCGCCGCCGGGCCGGTGGCGAGCAGCCAGATCAGCCCGGCGCCGCCGGGAACCATCAGCCACAACGCCCGCCACCTGGTTATCTTGCCTACCGCGTATAAGGCGGCGGCGAGCACCATCGTGAGCTGGGCGAAGAGCACGTGCACGGCCAGAGCGGCCACGCCAAAGGCCGCGACGATCTCACCGCGCCGGGGAGTATCCCTCGGGATCAGTTGGCGGGCGCGTCGCGGCGCGCGCTCCGCCGCGGTGGCTGCGGAGGCAGGCATTCCGGGTCAAGGTTCCCAGTCCTGCAAGGCGTATGTCCAGGCACCTGAGAAACTGCCCGCGGTTCTGCCTGGCGAGCCGCTGGCGGGCGATTCGACGACGATCCGGAACATGTCGGGGCGCAGCACGGCGACCGTCAGCGCGGCCGCGCGGCCCCCGGCCGGCTCGTCAAACCGCACGGTGATCATGGCGGCCGGCTGCCCAGCCGACAGCCGCAGGCTCCTGGCCACCGCGGGCGGCGGCGGCTGCAGTTCGACGAAAAGGGCGCGCGGCAGGCAGGCAGCGGTGCGGGGCTCCCCCGAAGCCGCGGCGCCGGGCTCCCCCGAAGCCGCGGTGCCAGGCTCCCCGGCGTCCGCCGCGGCTGCCGCGGCTGCCGCGGCCCGCGCCGCGCCTTCGCCTGCGCTGGGGATGCCAGACCCGGTCGGCTCCGGGTCCGCGCCGGGCGCCCCGGATGCCGCCGTTCCACCGACCGCGCCGGGCAGCAGGAACCCGGGCGGCCAGTCGTCCATGCCGGGCGCGGCAAGCAGTGGCAGGGCTGCCAGCACGGCGGGCGGGACGGTGAGCGGCTCGTCGCCCTGGCTGGCCGGGTTTCCGGCCAGGTGCCTGGCCAGGTATGTCGTAGCGAGCGCGGCCGGCTCCCCGTCCGAGTGCGGCGAGACGTGGCGTACCGGCCAGCGGGATCAGGCACTCGGCCGGGCTGACCCGGTACAGCTGCCCGTCCGGCAGGCGGCGGATCAGGCGGCGCGCGGCCAGTTCGCCGAGGGCGGCGTCGATCTGCGCCGTGCTGACGTTGTAGCGCCGGGCGAGGGCGGTATGCCGGGGCAGCCGCCAGCCGGGCTCGTGGTGCACGAGCGCGGCCGCGAGCCGGTCAGCCAGCACCCCGGCCGACGACCTCGGCGGCCCGGTGCCGCCTGCCCCGCCCGGCGAACTTGGCCGACGGGCGGAATCGGCATGGGCAGCGCCGGGCCGGTGCGGGTCGCGGCCAGGTTCGGCTACCTTGTCGGCCGCGGCCCGTGAACGGTCCGTGAAAGCCGGCCCAGCCTCGTTGAGTGCGGGGCCGTCGCTGGCCTTGCGGGCTGGGTCACTCGGCATTTCGCCGGGAGACCGAGATGATCACCCGTCCCAGGAGAATGATCAGCAAGACGATGACGAGCAGGATCAGCGCCGCGTCGTACGACAGGATATTGGCGGACTTAAATGGCTGGTTGATAGGTGAGAAGGCGTACACGAAATAGGTGAGGTAGCCGACCGGTGAGTGCGTGAGCGCCAGTGACGGGTTGGCATCGGAGGTGCCCGCCGTGTAGAGCAGCGGCGCCGTCTCGCCGACGGCGATCGCCATCGCGATGAGCAGGCCGGTGACGATGCCCGGCAGCGCGGACTTGAGCACGATCTTGCGCAGTGTCCACATGACCGGCAGGCCGAGCGCCTCGGCGCCCTCCCGGTAGGAGGACGGCACCTGGCCGAGCGAGCTCTCGGTCGCCTTCGCGATGTAGGGGATCGCCAGCACCGACAAGGTGAGGACGCCGGCCAGCAGGCTGTACTTCCAGTGCAGGCCGATCACCAGCGCCACATAACCGACGTAGCCAAGCACGATGGACGGTATCCCGGCGAGCACCTCATATCCGCCGCGCAGCACGCCCTTGTGCCTGCCCTGCGCGAATTCCGCCAGGTACAGGCCGGTCAGGACCGCGATCACGCCGCCGATGACCAGGACTCCGGCGGTGATCAGCAGCGTGCCAAGGATCGCGTTCTCGAGGCCGCCGCCGACTCCGGTGGTATCGGTGGTCAGCACGCTCCACTTGAAGTTCGGCACCGCGCGCGCCACGATGCCGCCCGCCATCCACACCGCCGGGCCCACGACCACCGCCAGGCAGGCAAAGCATGCCGCCCAGAAGACGGCGTTGGCGGCCTTCCGGCGAACTGGCACAGCCGGCCAATCCGACGGGCTGCCCGCCGCTCCAGGAGGCGGGACCGGCGACGCGGTATTCAGCTCGCTCATTCTTAGAGCCCCCTGCCTACGGGCAGTGCCGTGCCGGACACGCGGCGGACCAGCAGCCTGGCGACCACGTTGACGACCAGCGTGATGACCATCAGCACCAGGCCGAGCTCGGCGAAAGAGCGCAGCGCGAATCCGGTGGCGTCCTGGAATGCGCCGTCGAGCTGGCTGACGATCGTGGCCGCGATCGTGGTCATGGTGCCGTAGAGGTTCGTCGTGACCGCGGCGAGGTTGACCCCGCAGACCATCGCGACCGCGATCGTCTCGCCCAGCGCCCGGCCCAGGCCGAGCACGGCTGCGCCGACGATGCCGCTGCCCACCCACGGCAGGGTGACCCGGCGGGCGCACTCCCAGTCCGACATGCCGAGTGCGACCGCGCCTTCGCGCGGCAGCAGCGGCACCTGCCGGATCAGGTCACGGGCGGTGGACGCGATGATGGGGATGATCATCACGGCGAGGATCAGGCCCGAGGTGAGCAGGCCCTGGCCGTTACCGGTCGGGCCGCGGAGGAAATTGAGGACCGGCACGTCGGGGGCGTGCCGGGCGATGAACGGCGCGACATGATGGGAAACGAACGGCCCGAAGATGAAACCGCCCCAGAGCCCGACGATCACGCTGGGTATGCCGGCCAGCAGCTCCAGGAACAGGCCCACCACCGCGGCGATCCTTCGGTTCAGCCGCTCGACGATGACCAGCGCCGCGCCGATCGACACCGGCACTGCGATCACCAGCGCGATCGCCGATGTCTCCAGCGTCCCGGCGATCTCCGGGAAAGCCCCGTAGGCGGCTCCTGGCGGGTGGGCCACACCGTCGGTAGTCACGGGCTTGCCGTAGAAGGAGCCCTCGTTGAACGCGCTTCCGGTGAAGAAATGCAGGCCGTTCACCTTGATCGCCGGCAGCGCCTCGACCAGCAGCGTCACCAGGATGAATCCCAGTGCCAGCGCAGGGAGCACCGCGACGCCCCGGCCGGTCCAGCGCAGGAGATCGCCGTTGCGCACCCGGGTACGCAGCGCAGCGCCGAGCCGGCGGGGGAGCGGGCGGGCCGCTCCCCCTTCCGGCTTGACCACAGGCGCCGACGTAGCCATGAACTCAGCTGCTGATCGAGTTGATCTGCGTCAGCGACAGCGAAGTCACTCTCGATGACAGCGGCTCGAAGTTCACCGGTCCCAGGAAGGTCGAGGTGGCGCCGGTCGTGAGCGTCCACTTCAGGAACTGCTTAAGCGCGGACGCCTCAGCTGCGCTCGGCTGCTTCTTGTTCACGATCACGTATTCGTAGTTGATATCCGGGTATCCCTTCGGCGCCGACGTGTTGATCAGCGCCTGCGTCTCGTTAGCGGGCGTTACCTTCTCGAAGTCCGCCAGGGCTGCCTGGATCGACGAGTGTGTCGGGAGCGTGAACTTGCCCGCCTTGTTGGCCAGCATCCCCTCGCCGAGATGCGCCGCCTTCGTCTGCGTCAGGTAACTTGTGCCGATGTAGGCGATGCAGCCCTTAGTCGTCCCGCAGGCAGCCACCATTCCGCCGTTGCCCAGCTCGGCAGCGGCAGCGGGCACGCTGGCCCAGTTCACCGTGGTGCCGACGTCGGCGGTCGGCCAGTTGGTCGGATCCTGGGCGTTCAGGTACGAAACGAAGACGAACGTGGTGCCGGAGCTGTCGCTTCGGTGCAACGGCGCGATCGCCATGCTCGGCAGCGTGACGCCCGGGTTCAGCGCCTTGATCGCAGGATCGTTCCACTTCGTGATCTTTCCGGCATAGATCTTGGACAGGACCGTGCCGTTGAACTTGAGATGACCCTTGACGCCAGGAAGGTTGTAACTCACCATCACGGCCGACACAGCGAGCGGGATGTTGATCAGGTTGTGGTTCTGCGCCATTTCCGCGCTCGACAGGTAGGCATCGGATCCGCCCATCGTCACCGTGCCGTTCGCGGCGTCGGCGATGCCCGTGCCGGATCCGGTACCCGCCGTCGTGAGATTAACGTTCGGGTACGTCTTGTTGTAGGCCGTCTGCCAGGCGCCGAACAGCGGGAACATCAGCGTGCTCCCGGTCTCGGTCAGCGAGACTGTGCCGCCCGCGGCTGCGGGCGATGCGGAGGACGTCGAGCTTGGCGTCGGGGTACCTGAGCTGCCGCAGGCCGCCAGCAGGGTGAGCGGAACCACTGCGGCCGCCGCCCACGCCACGCGCATTCGTTTGGCCACCGGAGAATACTCCTTTACTCTTCGCACATAGGGTCGTGCGTTGCTCGTCTCGCACACGGGTGCGTGCGATACAGAGGGCCGCGCCATGGTGCGCGGTCCTTGGCCCCGTGCGGGAGGAGTACCGTTCCTCCCGCACGGGCGGGTCATGGTTGGCTAGCCGAACCGGCCGCCTACATAGCGAGCGGTTTCCTCCTCCGCGGGGTTCTCGAATACCTGCGTGGTCTCGCCGTGCTCGACTAGGCGGCCCTGGTTCAGGAAGACCGTCCGGTCGGAGACCCGGCGGGCCTGGGCGAGATTGTGGGTGACGATCACCACGGTCAGCCGCGGTACCAGGGTGCGGATGAGCGCCTCGATCGACTCAGTGGCGTTCGGATCAAGCGAGGACGTCGGCTCGTCCAGCAGCAATATCTCGGGCTCGATCGCAAGGGCCCTGGCCAGGCAGAGCAGCTGCTGCTGGCCGCCGGACAACCGGAACGGCGAATCCTTGAGCCGCTCGCCGACGGCATCCCAGAGACCGACCTCGGCCAGCCGGCGCCGCGCGATTTCCCTGAGCCCCTGCCTGCTGGCCAGCCGGTGCGCACGGGCCCCGGCGACCACGTTGTCCATGATCGACATCGGGAACGGGTTGGGCCGCTGGAACAGCATTCCGACCCTGCGCCGCAGGGACATCAGCTCGACAGCCGGATGCCAGATGCTGCGGCCGTCCAGCAGCACGTCGCCGGCGTGCCGGTAGCCGGTCACCTTGTCGTTCATCCGGTTGAATGTCCGCAGCAGCGTGGTCTTGCCCGAGCCGGTCGGCCCGAGCAGCGCCGTCACCACGCCCTGCTGGACGTCCAGCGAGATGTTGCTCAGCACCGCGCGAGGACCGAAGCTGAGCGTCAGGTCGACCGCCGTTAGCGCGGTGTCCCCGGTCGCCTGCGCTGCTCCGGTGACCGGGCCCCGCCGCACGACGGTGCCGGTATCGGCGCCGGGACCGGCTGCGCCAGGCCCAGAACTAGCCGGATCGGCATGGATCGACACCTTCCGCCTCGCCTCCAGGTCTGCGTGCACGCGTCGGCCGCTCAGTGTGGCCAGCCAGGCCCATCCTCAGCGGCTCGGGTAACGGGCAGATGAACACCAGGTGACATGAAAAGTGACGAACAGATGGCAAGAGAGGTAACAGTAACGAGCGGAGCTTGGCCGCCGCTGGACATGCTCGTGGCCGGGCGCCCGCAGGTGCGGGCGACCGGCCACGAGCAGCGGCCGTCGCTAGCGGCCTGGCGGCCTCAGACGGCCACCTCCAGCTCGGTCACCTGGCCGATGTCGGCCGATACCGAACGCTCGGCGCGCACCCCGCCGGGGGCGAGCACGCGCAGCCTCCAGGTGCCAGGGGCGGCGAAGAACCGGAAGCCGCCGTCCTCGCCGAGCGGCACCTCGGCGACGAAGTCACCGCCCGAGTTCAGCAGGCGGGCGTAGCCAGTCGGCACCGCGGATCCGTTCTGCGTCACCCGGCCCTGGACGATCGCCTGGCTGCCCGCAGCGCCGGCGGGCACTGCTGCCCCGCCGCGCGGCGCGCCGCATCCGTCGTCGCTCACTTGCCGTCTCCAACCTCGATCGGAACCCCGACGAGCGACCCGTACTCGGTCCACGACCCGTCGTAGTTCTTCACGTTCTGCTGGCCGAGCAGTTCGTGCAGCACGAACCAGGTGTGCGCGGACCGCTCGCCGATCCTGCAGTAGGCAATGGTGTCCCGGCCGAAGTCCAGGCCGGCCTCGTCGCGGTACAGGGCGCGCAGCGCGTCATCGGACTTGAACGTGCCGTCCTCCTCGGCCGCCTTCGACCAGGGGACGTTCTTCGCGGTCGGGATGTGCCCGCCGCGCTGGGCCTGCTCCTGCGGCAAGTGCGCCGGGGCGAGCAGCCGGCCTGCGAACTCATCGGGCGACCGGACGTCCACCAGGTTGCGCCGCCCGATCGCGGACAAGACCTCGTCACGGAACGCGCGGATCGCGGTGTCCTGCTCGGCGGCGTGGTAGGAGGTGGCCGGTCGCCGGGGCACGTCGGTCACGATCTCGCGGGACTCAAGTTCCCACTTCTTCCTGCCGCCGTCGAGCGGCTTGACCTTCTGGTGCCCGTACAGCCTGAAGTACCAGTAGGCATACGCCGCGAACCAGTTGTTGTTCCCGCCGTAGAGCACCACCGTGTCGTCGGTCGCGATGCCGCGCGCCGAGAGCAGCGCCTCGAAACCGGCCTTGTCCACGAAATCGCGGCGCACCGGATCCTGCAGGTCCGCCTTCCAGTCGATCTTGACTGCGTCGCGGATATGGCCCTTGTCGTAGGCGCTGGTGTCCTCGTCTACTTCGACGATCACCACGCCATCGTCACCGTGATGGGCCTCCACCCAGTCGGCGTCCACAAGGACGTCGGAACGGCTCATATGGGAACCTCCTTGTCAGATTCGGCCGGGATCAGGACCTGACGGCCCGGCCAGATTCGGCGGATAAGCAGATACA
>WNGL01010720.1_pt1 | contig 15777 bp, 16 predicted proteins | sample 5400591 | NCBI WGS metagenome assembly WNGL01 (sample SAMN13153377, study PRJNA577476) | soil metagenome | isolation source: 80 cm soil or saprolite under Garry oak tree replicate 1 | place: USA:California | collected 2016-06-15
CGTCGCGCGGAATGCGCAAGATTTTCCAAGAACGCCTGGCCTGCACTGACTAGGTTGATCTCCTGACCGCGCGTTGCCCGAACGCGCAACAGTAAGGAGATCATCATGTACGACCACATCGGACTGAAGGTTAAAAGTCTCGACGCCAGCGTGGGCTTCTACACGGCGGCACTGGCGCCGCTTGGATATGTTATGAGTTCGCGCGACGACTCTGGTGCGGGTTTCGGGCCCAAGGGCGAGCCGGCGCTCTGGCTTTATGCACATGACGGACCTGCCGCTGCTGGCGCCCACATCGCGTTCCGCGCGCCCGATCACGCGGCGATCAAGAAATTTCACAGCGAGGGCGTGAAGGCCGGAGGCCGGGATAACGGTGGCGCCGGGCCACGCGCCGACTACAGCCCGACCTACTTCGCCGCGTTCCTGATCGATCCCGACGGCAACAATGTCGAGGCGGTTTGCACGTAGTTCCGGCTTGGATCGAACCAACGCGGACGTCATTCCGGGCTCGCTCGCTGCGCTCGCGCCCCGGAATGACGGCGTTGTTGACCGTATCACCGCAAACTGAATTCCCTCCAACACAGGATCATGTCACATGGCTTCCATCCACAAGGACATTCCAATCGACGCGCAGCCTGCCGACGTCTGGGCCGCGGTGCGGGATTTCGGCGCGGTGCATACACGGCTGGTGCCGGGCTTCGTGCTCGACGCACGGCTTGATGGCGACGCGCGGATCGTGACGTTTGCCAACGGTACGGTGGCGCGCGAGCTCTTGGTCGACTGCGACGATACCCGCCGGCGGCTCGTCTACGCTGCCGTCAGCGAGCGGGTAAAACAGCACAGCGCGTCGGTGCAAGTCGTCGCCGATGGCGAGGCGCGTAGCCGGCTGATCTGGATCGTCGATGTGTTGCCCCACGAAATCGCGCCCTATATCGACGCGCAGATGGATCAGGCGGCGCTTGCCATGCATAAAGCGTTCGGGCGCAGCACCGCATGACCACTTCCCGATTCCTTGAGGCGCTCGGCGCCGACGGTCCTTCGGCCGACCGTGCCGGCAAGATGGACCTGTACGGACGCTTCGTCGGGTCCTGGGACCTCGACGTCACGCAATTTCGCGAAGACGGTGTGAGGCGCCAGCGCAAAGGCGAATGGCATTTCGGCTGGGCGCTGGAAGGCCGCGCTATCCAGGACGTCTGGATTGTGCCGCCGCGCGGCGAATTGCGCCATGGCGACGCCGCGGCCAACGTCAATTCCTACGGCACGACGCTGCGGGTCTACGACCCCAGGATCGACGCATGGCAAATCCAGTGGACCGATCCGGTCACGCAAAGTTTTCTCCACATGATCGGCCGCGAGCAAGGTGACGATATCGTTCAACTCGGCAACCGGCCGGACGGGAAGTTGATCCGATGGAGCTTTTCGGAGATCATGACCAATTCCTTTCGCTGGACGGGCGAAATCTCCGACGACGAGGGAGCGACCTGGCGTCTCAACGTCGAATTCTTCGCCAGGCGTATCGCGTAGTCCCCGCCTCTGCTCCTCGAACGTGATCTTGCGCACGGCGCCCGTTGCACGCTCCCCCTAGCCTCACCGCGTGCGTCCGGTTTGCACCGCTTCCGCGGAGCTTGCGCACGCGAGGAGCAGAACCATGACTCGAGCTGACAGACTGGCGTGCTGGGCGGCCACGCTGCTGCTGCTGTTTACCCTCTCGACAGTGCCCGCCAGGGCCCAGTTCGGCGGCTTCGGTGGCGGTGGCGGTGAGGACATGATGACCCAGATGGCGCCGATGCTCAACATGATGAAGGCCAAGATGGGCAAGCGCCGGTTCGGCATGATGATGCAAACCATGGGACCGATGATGAGCCGGATGATGCAAAACGGCGGCGGCGGAATTCCCGGCGGTTTCGGCGGCGGTACAACCTACGCGGCGGACAGTTACGGGACGAACATGGGTGGCGGAGGCTTCACGGGCATGCTCGGCGGCGGCGGTGGCGGCGAGTTGATGAGCGTGATTCCACAGGTGGTGCAGATGGCCAATTTCGGCGGTGGACACCGCCACCGCAGGCATCGGCGGCGCTAGAGCATTTTCCGGAAAAGTGGATACCGGTTTTCCGCAGAAAATGCGATCAAACAAGGAAGCTAGAGCGCCTTCCGATTCAACCCAATTGGAAAGCGCTCTAGTCGACGATGCCCGACAATGCGGGGCGAATTTTCCGAACGGCGCCCCCCTTGGGGCCCCATCGGGTCAGAAAAACGCTCAAGGCCGACAGCACACCGAGCACAACCATCGAGGTTGCCGCCAACGCGAAGTAGTTCGCGGCGGTCGCATTGTGCGTCGACAGCCACCAGCCGCCGCCGCCGATGAACAACAGCCGCGCGCTTTGCGCCAGCACCGGCCCGACAACCTTGGCCGCGCCCTGCGATGAAAAATACATCGAAATCGCGAGCCCGATGAACGCGTACATCGGCGCAGCGGTCGACAGATATTGCCGGCTGGCGGCGCGCACCCCGGCATCGCCAGTGAAAATGTTGACCCAGAGGTCGGGAAAGATCGCAATCAGCGTGCCGATCAAGCCCACGGAAACGAAGGAAACCAGGCCCGCGGTCCAGGCGATCCGCCGCGCACGCGCGATCCGCCCGGCCCCGATCGCCATGCCGATCATCGGCACCGACGCAATGCCGGTCGCGAAGGCGACCGAGGTCAGCATGAATTCGAGCCGCGCGCCGATGCCGTAGCCGGCCAGGATTGCGGTGCCAAACCCTGCCAGCATGTGGGTGAAGATGCTGATGGTCAGCACCGACTGCAGCGGCGACAAACAGGAGACCGCGCCGACTTTCAGGATGTCGATGAACATCGAGCGGCTGATCCGAAGTCCCCTGATCTTGGGAACGACGCGCGCCCGCCCGGAGAACAGATACCACGCCATCACCGAAAGACTGATCGAGTAAGCGATCAGCGAACCCGCAGCGACGCCGCGCATGCCGAATTGCGGGATCGGGCCGAGACCGAGGCCGAGCGTGCCGCCGAGGATGATCTGACAGACCGCGGAGGAGAGCATCATCATCGACGGCAGTTTCATGTTGCCGGTGCCGCGCAGGATTCCCGTCATCGAATTCATCAGCCAGGGCAACACCGCGCCGCCGAAAAAAATCTGCGAATAGCCGACGGCGTCAGCCAGAACCTTGCCGCGGCCGCCGAGCAATTCCAGCAATGCCGGCCCGAAGATCAGCATGCCCAGCATGAAGGTCAGTCCAAAGCAGATACCGATCAGCATGGCGTGGGCGGCCAGTGTCGATGCGCGGTCGACATCGCCGGCGCCCAGCGCGCGCGCAACCGCAGAGGCCACACCACCGCCCATCGCGCCGCCCGACATCGTCATGGTCAGGATCACAAACGGAAACACCAGCGCCATCGCCGCCAGCGACTCGACGCCGAGCCGGCCGATATAGGAGGTCTCGGCGATGACCACGCAGGTGCCGGCGCTGAGCGCGACCACGTTGGGCCAGGCCAGCCACAGCAGCGTGCGCAGAATCGGGCCGTCGACCAGCGCGTTTCTTATCGGCGTCTCGGGCGGCGGAAGCGGACGCTCGTCCTCATCGACAGGTATTTCGGCGACGCCGATATCAGACATTTCTCGCCCCTTGGGCGCGATCTAGCTGCCGCGCCGAGCCCGCTTCCTAGCACGGTCAAGGCCGATTCCACGTGCATCAGGCGCAATGGCCCTGTGCGGGATTGCAGGCGCGTACCAACAACGAGGATTTAGCCGATCGACCACACAAACGGCGGGACACCGCCGGCGGCGGCTCTCATCTCGACGGCGATGCGGCGGCCACAGCCTGCCGCCAAGCCTTCGAACAATCCCTCAAGTACCCTCGCGCAAGCCGGGTGGTAATCGCCTACGTCCGCCATCAGCTTCCATGTTTGCTGCCTGATTTCGAAGGCGCCGCCGGACACGCTGAGTTCTGCAACATCGTCCTGCGCCTCGAACAGCGCGCGCAGGAAGGCTGCAAAATCGCTTGCGACTCCGCGACCCAAACCGAAGCCGCGCGCGATTTCATCGAAATACTGCATGCCGATCAGCTTGCCTGTGAGGTGCAGCAGATAGCCGGCATCGTCGGGACCAAAGAGTTGCACCAGCACGGGTGCCGCGGTCCGTACATACTCCATCGCGTAGTTCCGATAGGCTTTTTCCAACCGCGGCTTCGGCCAGCTTGCAACCGGCAGTGCCGGCGCGGTCGCGGGATCGAACATCGGTGCTTCGAGGTGGCGGGCGAATACCAGGCGCGCATCGATCTCGAGCGCATGATCGTATTCGCAGTAGTAACCCTCTAACCCGTCCTGGCCATCGACGCTCTGCTTGGTGCAGACAAAGCCGAGGTTGGGATTGCCGAGCGCAACGCCGTTGTTGGCGTGCCAGCCACGCAGCATCGCACGCGATACTTCGCCGGGCACGCCGCAGATCGCGGTGCCGCGCCAGATCCAGCGCGGCGGCGGATAGCGGATCCAGGCCTTGCGGTCGGTCTCGTACATGTACTCGACCGATACGCCGCCGATCCAGTTCGAGAGATAATGATATTGCGCCGCCGCCACCGCCGGCGGCAAATGGCTGAGGCCGAGTTTTTCCAGGCCGGGCAGGAAACGCTCCTGCTGCTGGCGGCGAAAAACCCGGAACACGAATTCCGCGGCATCGGCGGTCCCGCGCCGCGTCACGACGGTGAGGATCAAGCCGGTGAAAAAAGCGTGATAGAGGTCGGCGACACTCCGCCACCGCAGCCATTTCGCCTCGTCCGCAGCCTCGCCCGCCTCGGTCATCGCCATCCCCAAACCCTTGTTCGCCGTTCTATACCGCGTTCGTCAATTCACACGAAATTCATGGCAGAGACCGCGAACATCGGCGGGTTTTCCGCATTGTCAGGCCGACATGCAAGGAGCCATCATGCGCAACAAGATACTGCTGGCAGTGTGGCTTGGAGCGCTGGCGCTCCCGCTCGCCGCCTGTAACGAGCCTTCAACCCCTGCCGTCGCCGAACAGACCTTTGGACCTTCGCCCACCCTGCCGGCTCCGCAACATTCCTGGATACCGACCATCGATATCGCCGCCGCCACTGGCTGGCCTGCCGGCGGCAAGCCCACCGCGGCCAATGCAATGGCGGTGAATGCATTTGCCACCGGACTGGATCATCCGCGCACGGTCTATGTGCTGCCCAACGGCGACGTGCTGGTGGCCGAGAGCAACGCGCCGCCGAAACCCGACGATGGCAAGGGCATCAAAGCCTGGGCGACGCATTTGGCGACGGGCCGCGCCGGGGCCGCGGACGCCGACGGCGATGGCGTCGCCGAGACCCGGAATGTCTTCATCGAAGGCCTGCATTCACCGTTCGGCATGGTGCTGGTCGGCGAGGACTTCTATGTCGCCGATTCCGACGCGATCATGAAATTTCCCTATCACGAGGGCGACACCAGGATCACCGCGCCCGGCGTGAAGCTGGCCGACCTGCCCGCCGGCACCATCAATCATCACTGGACCAAGGATCTCACCGCCAGCCCGGATGGATCGAAGCTTTACGCCACCGTCGGCTCCAACAGCAATATCGGCGAGAACGGCATCGAGGCCGAGACCAATCGCGCGGCGGTGCTCGAAGTCGATCGTGCCAGCGGCAAGTGGCGCGTGTTTGCCTTCGGCCTTCGCAATCCGAACGGACCTTCGTGGCAGCCGCAGAGCGGCGCGCTGTGGGTCACCGTCAATGAGCGCGACGAACTCGGCAACGATCTGGTGCCGGACTACATGACCTCGGTAAAGGACGGCGGCTTCTATGGCTGGCCCTACAGCTATTACGGCCAGCATGTCGACGACCGCGTCAGTCCGCAGCGGCCCGATCTGGTGGCAAAGGCGATTGCACCGGACTACGCGCTCGGCGCCCACACCGCTTCGCTCGGGCTGACGTTCAACACCGGCAATCTGTTTCCGCCCGAAATGGCCGGCGGCGCCTTCGTCGGCCAGCACGGCTCCTGGAATCGCAAACCGCGCGCCGGCTACAAGGTGATCTTCGTGCCGTTCGCCGATGGCAAACCCGCGGGGAAACCGCAGGACGTGCTGACCGGTTTCCTCAGCGACAACGGCGAAGCCCAAGGACGCCCGGTCGGCGTCAGGATCGACAAGCACGGCGCGCTATTGGTGGCCGACGATGTCGGCAACGCGGTATGGCGCGTGACGCCATCGGAAAAGTCGGCGTCGCGGTAGCACAACATCGTCATTGCGAGCGCAGCGAAGCAATCCATGGCGCCGGGAAGCCAGAGTGGATTGCTTCGCTTCGCTCGCAATGACGGCTACACCCGAAAATGCTTGCTCAGCTTCAGGCCCTGCGCCTGATAGTTCGAGCCGATGCGCTGGCCGTACATGGCATGGGGCCGGGCCAGCATTTTCTCATATACCAGCCGGCCGACGATCTGGCCGTGCTCGAGGATGAACGGCACTTCACGCGAGCGCACTTCCAGGACCGCGCGGGAGCCCTGCCCGCCGGCGCCGGCATAGCCGAAGCCGGGATCGAAGAAGCCGGCATAATGCACACGGAATTCGCCGACCAGTGGGTCGAACGGCACCATCTCGGCGGCATAGTCCGGCGGGATCTGCACGGCTTCTTTCGAGGCCAGAATGTAGAACTCGCCGGGATCGAGAATGAGGCTGCCGTCGGGCCGCGCCGCGATCGCCTCCCAGAATTCACCGACCTGGTAACCGCCGCGGCGGTCGATATCGATCACGCCGGTGTGGCGCTTGGCGCGATAGCCGACGAAGCCGCTGGTATTGCTGCCGGAAAGATCGACGCTCAGCGCCACACCGTTGATGAGATCGGCGTCGTCGCAATCGACCAGCCGTTCCCGGTCATGCAGCGCCTCGAGTTGGTCCGATGTGAGGACGGCATCACCGGTGCGAAAGCGAACCTGGCTGAGCCGCGATCCCTCGCGCAGCAGCACCGGAAACGTCTTCGGACTGATCTCCGCATAGAGCGGGCCGTGGTAACCGGCGCCGATCATGTCGAACCGCCGCGTGCCGTCCGCGATCACCCGGGTAAACACGTCGAGCCGTCCGGTCGAGCTTTTCGGATTGGCGGCGGCGACGATTTGCGGCGGCAGCGCCAGGCTCTCCAATAACGGCACGATGTAGACGCAGTTGGTCTCCAGCACCGCGCCATCGGTCAGGTCGATTTCATGCAGCTTGAGCTCGTCGATGCGTTCGGCCACCGTCGCGCCCGGCCCCGGCAAGAAGCTGGCGCGCACCCGATAGGCGACGTCGCCGAGGCGCAGATCGAGGCTCGCCGGCTGGATCTGGCTTTCGACAAACGGGTAGGCCGGCAGAATAAGGCCAGCGTCCGCCATCGCCGCGATCATGCGATCGGGCAGAATACCATTGGCGTCGGGTTGAAGCGTAAACGGCACGTGGCGGTCCCCGGGATGACATCGCCGCCATCCAGACGCTGAAAATACGGACTTTTATGCGTTATCCGATAGCCGGCTTGACGGAAAGGGCATGACGGAATATCAGGATGATTATCCCGTGGTGATTTGAGCCGGCCGGCTTGCAGCCACGTTAAATAAGTCGCTAAACAGGCCGGGGACATGTGTGATCCCGGCCTGTGGAATTTTTCCAGGCCGGTTTTTTGTGACCATCTCAAAGGTGGTCACGATGGAGGTCACATGTCTGAGACTACGCCACCCGTATCGTCTACCGCCCATTATCGTCCCGAAACCCGGCTGGTTCATTCCGGCACGCTGCGCTCGCAATTCGGCGAAACGTCCGAAGCGCTGTTCCTGACCCAGGGCTTTGTCTACGACACCGCCGAACAGTGCGAAGCACGGTTCAAGGGCGAGGACCCCGGCTTTCTCTATTCGCGCTTTTCCAATCCCAACGTCTCGATGTTCGAGCGCCGCATGATCGAGCTCGAAGGCGCGGAAGCGGCGCGCGCCACCGCCACCGGCATGGCCGCGGTGACCACCGCCGTTCTGGCGCCGTTGAAGGCCGGCGACCACGTGGTGGCTGCGAAAGCGATGTTCGGCTCGTGCCGCTATGTGGTGGAAGATCTGCTGCCGCGCTACGGCATCGGGTCCACTTTGGTCGACGGCCTCGATCTCGACCAGTGGAGACGCGCGATGCGGCCGAACACGAAAAGCTGCTTTCTGGAAAGCCCGACCAATCCGACGCTCGACGTGCTCGACATTGGCGCGATTGCCGAAATCGCCCATCGAGGCGGCGCGCGGCTGATCGTCGACAATGTGTTTGCGACGCCGATCTGGCAGAGCCCGCTCACATTGGGTGCCGATGTCGTGGTGTATTCCGCCACCAAACACATCGACGGCCAGGGCCGCTGCCTCGGCGGAATCATTCTCTCGTCGGAAGCGTTCATTGCCGAGCACATCCACACTTTCATGCGCCAGACCGGCCCGTCGATGTCGCCGTTCAACGCCTGGGTGCTGCTGAAGGGGCTGGAGACGCTGGCGATCCGCGTCCGGGCGCAGACCGAAACCGCCGGCGCCGTTGCCGATGCGCTGGCGCGGCATCCGAAAATCTCAAGGCTGATCTATCCCGGCCGCGCCGATCATCCGCAGGCCGCCCTGGTCGAGAAGCAGATGCGCGCCGGATCGACGCTGGTTGGCTTCGAGGTCAAAGGCGGCAAGGCGGCGGCGTTCCGTTGTCTCAACGCGCTGAAGCTGTCGCGGATTTCAAACAATCTCGGCGATGCCAAGAGCCTCGTGACCCATCCGTCGACCACCACCCATCAGCGGCTGACGCCGGAGGCCAGAGCCGAACTCGGGATCAGCGAGGGCTTTGTCCGGTTCTCCGCCGGCCTCGAGCATCGCGACGACCTGATCGAGGATTTGCAAGCGGCGCTGGAGAAGGCGTGAGGCCAGAGGGTGAATAGCGAATGGCGAGTAGCGAGTGGCGAATGACAATCTTCACTATTCGCTATTCGCAACTCCCCATTCGCTCAAGTCACATCGGCCGGTAGGTCTGCACGTTGGAGGGCACGTTGACGCCGAGCTTGATCTGGCCGACCGATTTGATGATGTCGTCGCCCAGCAACTGGGCGAAGCAGGCGTAGCCCCAGTCGGTCATGTGCAGACCGTCGGCGATCACGAAATTGTCGATCGGGATCGCCTGCTTCTCGTGCCATTCGCGCATCACCTCGAAGCGCGGAAAAAAGCCGACATGGCGGAGCTCGGCGACCCTGCCGAGCAGCTTCACCATCTGGCTTGCGCTTTGTGCGCGCTCGTTGATCCTTGGTGAATATTGCGGATCGACCAGCACGAGATCGGCGCCCGCGGCCTGAATGCGCGCGATGCCGTCCTCGACCAGCTTTGCGGTTTCGGCGGGATCGAGGTTGCGCAGCACGGCGTTGGTGCCGACCTGCCAGATCACAAGATCGGGCTTCATATCGAGCACCGCGACCTGCAGCCGCTTCATCATTTCGGGCGCGTCTTCGCCGCCCTGGCCGCGATTGACGACGGTAATGTCGGCACTCGGATATTGTCGATGCAGCTGCGCCGCCAGCCGGTTGGGATAGGTGAATTCGGGTGACGTCGTGCCGTAACCGACCGTCGAGGACGATCCGAATGCGACGATCACCACCGGCTCGCCCGCGGCGAGCTTGCTCGCCACATGCGGCAGCGATCCCATCGATTTGGCGCCGCCCTTCGGCGCCAGGCACGGAACGCGGCTAAAAATGTCGCCGGCCGATTTCGCGACCTGTTTCACCTTTTCGATCGCCTTGCTGGTGAGGCTCTTTTGCTGCGCCGGATTGGCCTGATCGACCGCCGCAACATTGCCCGCGCCGGTCTTCTGTGACGCGGGCGGCTTGGCGCTGTCAGATTTGGCGATGTCGGATGGAGTAGCCTGCTGGGCAGCTTGGGCGGCCTGGGCGCGCACGGGCACAACCTGCGCCGGCGTCAGCAGCGCGAGTGCCGCGACCGCGGCTGCGGCCAGCGATGTATTTCGGCAAAAAGGGCGGTGACACCTCATTAAGACTAATTCCTCAATTCTGCTGGGCCGGGTGAGCCGCGTCGATCACAAACTTCGACAGCGCCCGGCCGAGGCAGTCGTGGACGCTCTTGGCGAGTTCGAGGCCATGCGATGCGCTGAACAGGTCGAAATCCCCGGCGTCGTTCCAATGGCGCATGATGGCAAACCGGTCGAACAGCGGAACGTCGTGCTGCTGCGCCACCACGCGCATATTATCGAGGTAGGGAGGCGCAGAAATCATGGTTTCGGTGCGCGGGCTATATTGCAGATTCATCAAAATCACGTCGGTTCCCGCATTTTGCAGCGCAGCAACTCCTTCGTCGACTGCGCCGCGAAAATCATCGGGATCGATGGATCGCATAGCATCGTAGGTGCCGGTCTGCCAGATGACCAAAGTAGGCCTTTTTCCTTCCAGCAGCTTAACGAGCCCGCCGGCTACTTCTTCGGCGGTTTTCTTAACCTGTAGTTCTACGGATACGTTCACCGCGACCGAGGGCAGTCTTTCGCGAAGCACCGCCTGCAGCCGGCCAGGATAGGCGCTGCCGTCCGAGGTATTGATGGTCGACGATCGGCTGCCCACCACCAGAATATCCAGCGGACGGCCTGTTTTCAGGGCGTCAGCGACCTTTGGAAGCGCGCTCTCGGTTGCGAGCAGGTAAGCCGGAACGTCGCAGGCCGGGGCAGCATCTTCGGCGCGCACGGGCACCGCGGCCAAAAGACCCGCCAGCAACGTCAGGCTCAGCACGGCCGCTGAGTTGGACTTCATCATCCCCCTCCCGCCATATCGGCGTTGCCGCCGGCGCTTTTGGTCCGGGATGCACTCTTGTCGGCGGAGTGTTTATACCACGAAATTACCCACGCCATCGCGGACATAATGACGATTCCGGAAATACTGATAATGAAATGTAGCCCTGCGCCGCCGGAAATCTCGGCCAGCACGAAGTGCCCCGCGAACGCCAGGAACACGCCGAGGCAGAAGATCTCGAGCGAATGCTGCCCGCACAGGATCAGCGGCTTCAGCCAGGGCGACTTCAATCCGGGCCAGTCCTTCGGCAGGAAGCGCACGGTAATGGCCGCCAGCGCCAGAAAATGCGCGAACCTGAGCACGTCGAGATCGGTCTTGTTGATGGGGTACATCCATTGCTCGACCCGCCGCGGCATCAGGTGATTCAACTGCGGGAAATACCAGGTGAGCGTGACGCAGAACGCCGCGAACAGATAGGCGAACGAAATCCCCAGCGTGATCCGCGACGAGAGAATCCGCGACATTCGCCGGGCGCCCCCCAGCGCGCACCATGCGCCGAACACGAACAGCAATTGCCAGGCGAACGGATTGAACGCCCAGAAACCGTTCGGATAGGCCGACAGGTACAGATCGTATTGCCAGGTGACGGCATAGAGCGCGACCGACAGCGCCAGCGTGACATCGGCTCTCCACTTCATCAGCCACAGGATCAAAGGCAGGAAAAGCATCAGCACGATATAGAGCGGCAGCACGTCCATGTTGACGGGACGAAATCTCAGCAGCAGCGCCTGGATGATGGTGACGTCCGGCTGCTTGAGAAAATCCATGATTCCCATTTCTTCCGAATACAGCGGGTTCTCGAAACTGGTGGCGACGTAGGAAATCTCCGCGAGGAAGATCGTGAACAGAAACACGTGCGCGACGTAAATCTGCCAGACCCGCCGCAGGATGCGCGCGGTCGCCACCACGAAACCGGCCTCGAGCATCGCGCGGCCGTAAACGAACGCCGCGGTATAGCCCGAGATGAAAATGAAGATCTCGGTGGCGTCGCTGAATCCGTAATTGCGGATCGTGAACCAGGTCAGAAGGTTGGGCGGCAGGTGGTCGATGAAGATCAGCCACAGCGCCAGCCCACGAAACAGATCGAGCCGCAGTTCGCGCTCGCCGCCGACGGGAAGCGAAATAGCCGGTGCCGAGACCGCCGCCGCCGGCGCGATCGCATCCGCGGGCTCTGCACGGGTTGGTCCGGCAACTCGGTCGGCAATGGACGTCATCGGGCACCGTTTTGAGAATCGGCTTTAGGCGCTTGCACGACACGAAGATAGTACCGTCCCGCGGGTTGCAAGCAAGATACGGGGCCGGGCGCCGAACGGGCGCGCTTTAGATCGGAACTATGTTGAAACCGCGATTGGAATAATTACGGCATCGGCCGCCCATGCCGGCCCGGCGTTTGGTTCCGCCCGAATTTTTCGGTATGATGCGAGAGCCGATTTTCGGAAAGTTCGCCCGCATGTACCGCGCCGTTACCCGCCAGATCGAAGTCACCGTCGAGCCGAACTTCCTGCCGGAACGCTCGTCGATCGAAAGACGTGAGTATTTCTGGTCCTACACCATCGTTATCACCAATACCGGCGCGGAGACGGTGCAACTGCGGACCCGGCACTGGATCATTACCGACGCCTCGGGCCGCAAGCAGGAAGTCCGCGGCGAAGGCGTGGTCGGCGAACAGCCCGTGCTCGCGCCGGGTGAGCGCTTCGAATATACCAGCGGCGTGCCGCTGCCGACCGCGTCGGGTTTCATGACCGGCCGCTACCAGATGGTGAGCGAGAGCGGCGAGCGGTTCGAGATCGACGTGCCGACATTCTCGCTTGACAGCCCCGACAGCAAGCGGGTGTTGAATTAGGCTGTGGTGCACTGCCCCGCTTCGCCTGAGGCGTCATACCCGCCAACGGGTCGGCCGAATGGCCGCCCGATGACGGGCTCCGCGAAGCAATCCATCGAGCCGCGCCGTCGTTGCGAGCGAAGCGAAGCAATCCATCGCGCCGCAAAGAAAGAATGGATTGCTTCGCTGCGCTCGCAATGACGGCTAAACACACGGACGCCTAAACACACGTTCGCGGCCTCGCCGCGCAATGCGCCCGAGGCGTTGATGAAACTTCCGCCCAAAGAGGGCGTGGGGAACGCCGGATGCCCGTTGCACCCGCGGCCTCGTGTGCACTTGGTAGTAGTAGAACGCACACGAGTAACAACGAGTACACCGGAATCACCCGACGTTCCCGCACGCAATGGTTTTAACGGTTTCCTTCGTGCTCTCCCCGGTGATCGGGCTTGTTTGCCACCGTCGTCCACGGATAGGTTTTGTCTAAGCCCGGTTGGGCCGACGCAACTCCGCGAACTTGACGCCAGCGTCGGGGCGTCAGGACCACACGACTTCGCCGTACGCTGCAACATCTCTCGTCCGCACGCTTTGTAAATCGCTCACGGGCCGAAGCCCGCCCTGCCATCCATCGCGCGCAAAACGCTGCCGCGTCCACCGCACCCCTCCCCGCGTCCGTGACGATCATGATACGCCCCTCTGGTGGGGTGGGATGCGAAAAGTTCTAGATCTGATTTGGGGTGCCTGGGAACAGAAATATTTTTCGGAAAATCAGAAATATGACTCGACGCAGCTAGAATCAAAGGACTGAGCCGTTCCGACAAATCACAGAGCCTTAGCCCGGTCAGAGATGTGCGGCTTCAAATTCATGGGAAATTCGCTCAACCACCCGGCAATTTCCGTCTTCGGTCGTCGAGCTGCTTGATCGGATTGAAGTCTGCATTCACTTTCGCCAGTGCGTCAAAGAGCGACTGCTGCGCGACTCGCAGGTCAGTGAGCAGCACGCTTGCCATATTCAGTTCGAGAAACGTTGCTGGGTCGAGAGAATGAAACCCATAATCATAGATTGGCAGTCTCTTCTCGGATCGGTAGATCATCTCGATCGTATTGGCTAAAAATTCTTCGTTATTGCCGTAGCCTCCGCCCATAGGGAAAGTTCGATGAACACCCGATATGAGGCGCGCCGCATGCACGAGTTCGTGCAGCAGCGCGCCATCCGTGTCCTCGTCCGGGAAACGGCGCGCCGTATAGAACACGTCGGCGCTTTTGCCCGCGGGACTGTCCGGGTCGGCCCAGCATACCCCACTCGCGCAGACCTGCGTGCCTCGCGGCGTCTTCCCGCGGGCACGTTCCGCCGCCGTTTGCGGAAGTCTAATCGGTCCAGTCGCCGCCCCCGCGCCGGTGGCCGGCGACCAGTTCGGCGAGACGGACGGCAGAAAGTCGAACGGGAAAATGTAGACCGAAAAGGCCGGCCGCGCCCTCAGCTCCGCAAGCACGGCCCGGCCCGCCGCCCACCGCTGAATCATGCCAAGGCACTTCAGCACGTTGTTCTCGTGGTCGCGCTTCATGTCCTGATAACGCGACTCGAACGCATCGACATTGCGGTAGATGCCGCGTGCATCCGGTATCCGCAGCGGCTGCGGTCTATACAGTTTTTTCCAATCCTCGCGGTGCGGATAGGCAATGATGACGTTACGGGCGTGCACGTATGGCGTGGCTTCGATTTCTCTGGTGATTGAAACTGGATCAAACAGGGCCATGGCGATCTCCTGCGCAAGCCGGCTTCTGAGGAGTAACGCAACCTCAAAGGCTCGCGCGATTACAAGTCAATTCTAAACAATTTCTCAGCGATCGGCCGTATCGGGTTGAAATCTGCTTTCACTTGCGCCAGCGCATTACAGAGCGACATCTGCCGGCGGCAAAGGTCAGTAATCAATTCGCGCGCCTTGGGCAGCCTGAGGACCGATGCCTGATCGATAGGGTGACCCACATAGTCGAAGACGTGCAGTCTCCTCTCGGATTGATAGATCATCTCGATCATATTGGCGTAAAATTCTTCGTTGTTGCCGTAACCTCCGCCCATTAAGGAGTATCGGAAAACGCCCGATATCATGCGCATCGCATGCACGAGCTCGTGCAACAGCACCCCATCCGCTTCGCTCTCTTTGCAACGGTAATCCGAATAGAACACGTCGACGGCGCCCGGTTTATACTGGCTGGCGTAGGACACCCCCCGCTCGAGGTATTTTGTCCCTCGCGGCTTGATTCCACGGGCACGTTCCCTCCGCGTTTGCGGAATTCGAAGCGTTTCAGTCACTCCCAGGTCGCCTGGGTCATCCCGGTCTATGGACGGCAAGAAGTCCCACGGAAAAATGCAAACCGAATAAGAGGGCCGGGCGCGCAGTTCCGCAAGGACCGCCCGGCCCGTTGCCCAATGCTGTATCTGGTGAAGTCGCGTGAGCACCCTGTCCTGATAAATGCGCTTCGAGTCCTGATAAGGCCATTCGAATTCATCATAACTGCGGTTTCCCGAGTACGACTTCCGCACCGCCGGATACCGATTCCACCAATCTTCGCGGTGCGGATAAGCAACGACGACGTTCGGCGCCGACGGGAAGGGCACCGCTTCGATTTTTCTGGTGATGAAAACGGGATCATTAGGCGCCAAGGGCGATCTCCTGCGCGAACCGGGACTCCGGAAGTGGTCGCCCCATGCCTCTAATGGGTTCGATCGCATCGGAATATCTGCAAAACTGATACCGCAGCCGCGACCGCGGGGCGCCAACCGATCGGTTGACATCCTCGTCGCAATGAAATCTCGGGCAACCCTTTCTCAGCAAGACGATCTGTGGGTCCACGCCTTAATCCGACGGGTCAGAACGATGGAAGGCGCGGCAACACGGCATGCCGTCATCACCGGCCTTGACCCCGGTGATCCATTTTCTTCGAAACAACTTTTCACGAAGATTGGTGGATGCCCGGATCAAGTCCGGGCATGACGACTAGATGTGCCCCCTACTCCACGCCGGCCGAAGCGGACATCGAACGTGAGTAAGACATGGGCGGCTTCAAAATTGCGGGCATACGAGCGGGCATACGAGAATGGCGTCGCTTCGATTTCTCTGGTGATCGAAACAGGATCAAAC
>WNGL01033038.1_pt1 | contig 15772 bp, 12 predicted proteins | sample 5400591 | NCBI WGS metagenome assembly WNGL01 (sample SAMN13153377, study PRJNA577476) | soil metagenome | isolation source: 80 cm soil or saprolite under Garry oak tree replicate 1 | place: USA:California | collected 2016-06-15
TAGACCTGCGCCACCCGGAGGAAGTGACAAAGCAGCGCCTGGCCGGGGCTATACGTGTGCAATGCGAGCGTATCGCCGGTGAACGTGGACTTAGCGTCTCTTGCGAGATCCAGAACGATAGTTTGCCGGTGGATATGGACCATGCGCTACAAGATATTCTGGTGAAGTCGGCGGAGGCATGGGGTGCCACGTGGAAGTATATGCCGAGCGGTGCCGGTCATGATAGCGAAGTGATGGCGCGGCATGTGCCTGCGGCGATGCTCTTTGTTCCCAGTGTAGAAGGCCGCTCGCATAGTGCTGCCGAGTACACGACAGTGCAGGATGCTGTGCGTGGAGCAAGAGTGCTTGCCACGGCACTGTACCAACTGGCATACTGATGTACTACTTTTCTTAAATTGAGCTGCCATGTTCCCGATTTGAGACACTTGGGACAATTGAGACACTAGCGCTTTTGTCAGCTTCTATCTTACAACAGGAGGGCTTGATCTCCTTTCCTCCCAAAATTGTACAAAGTCAAGATATGGATGAGCGTTTTTACCTATTATACAGTAACAAATATCTGAAAGTACTAAAGGTACTATGCAATAGCAAAAAAATTACTTTAGTGCGACTCCTAAGCTAACGAGACGTTATAGTGATGAGATAGATCAACTGCGTTGGCGCGCACCGTCTTAGGCGAAGTCGAATGGAAGGCTGGCACTATTAAAGAAGCTGTTTACTGGTGGACCCAAGCAGTACATTGCCAGGAAGCAGTGAAAGACTACGGTGGAGAGGTGAGCGCGTATCTGTATTTGGCCTATTAGGCTCGCCGACGAAATTTACAACGCTAAGGTCAGTGGAGCCTCTTCGCCTGAGAAGCCAAAGGAGGTATCTCCTACAAAAACACTGCTTCCTTCCTCTCAGTTTCATCTCAGCTTCTACATAGGATCAACTCAGGTAGCTATACTACACTTCCACTATGGTGAATAGAAAAATGGTATTCAAAATCCTGCTAGGTTTTCGAGTAATAAGTCGTCAACTTATTTTGGACTCTTACAAATTTAATGTAGGCTGCTTGCCTTAAAAATACCTTCTAGCTCATGGTGAAGCTTTTCTGGAGATCGAGAGAGCTTCATGTTGTAAAACACACGTTCGGGCCTAATAGTTCTTTCCTGCAAAGAACTATTAGGCCATAATGGGACTGGGTAGGGACATCGGGAACCTCCTTGTTGCGGAGACTAGCGCTTTTCTCAGCTTCTATCTTACAACACCGGTTCTTGATCTCCTTTCCCCCAAAAAATGTACAAAGTCAAGCTTACAACACATAAGTTCCAGGTACGTAAGCGAATCGAGAAAAATCGAGCATTCTCCATCTTTGAGAGAAGCTGCTTGCAAAACCCATCAAACATTGCACGTTTATCTCATCTTCCAAAAATTACTTTGAACAGCGTTAGTGTTGTAGCAATCGGTAAAGATCGCTTTTACCTCTATTCAGAAAATCGAGCTGTTCCCAAGGAGCAGATCATTGCGATAAGCTTCGTAGCTATTTCTTTAGTGCGTGTGGGCAATCTGCCAGTGCTCATCTCTCAATGGCCTCCTGGATGGATGAATGGATTCAGTGCCTTTACCTGAGCAGGATACTCTAACGGTTGAGGCGGAAGTTTCTTCTGCCGCCTCTTTGCTTGAACGTGGATTAAACTGTGTCCAGCAAGGACGCTGCGCGGACGGAATAGCCTTTTTTTCACTGGCTCGTGAACGACTTTCTCCCCATCAGATGCATATCGCTGTTGTACTTGATGCGTTCATTCAAGATTACATAAGTTACTGGCAGGCTCAGCAAGCGCTTCATCAGGCAAGCAAACGTTTAATTGAGGCCCAGGCTAAACAACAAACACGGATAACTGCTCTCGAAAAGGTGTTACCGGACCTGAAGGAGGATACGGATAGTATATCTCATGCCACAAACCCATCGCTTACAAACTCCAAAGGCCTTCAGTTGCCACAGCCGCAGTCACTACAACCGCTATCCGAAGATTCCACAGGTTATCAATCACCATCGTCACCTGTCGAGCCCGGCGAGGTCGTCCAGTCAGCAGAAGAGAGCGATGCTCTGCCTGCACTGTACTTCACCTGCTTCGGTCATTTCGAGGTAAAGCGATTGGGCCAAACGATTTCCCTCTGCTCCAATCGCAATGGGCAGGCAATCTTACGCTATTTGGTAGCCCAGTCAGGTCATCGCGTAACAATGGATACTCTTATGGCGTTGTTATGGCCTGACGATGAGCCAGAAGTAGCTCACCATAAGTTACAGGTGGCAATCAGCGCCCTGCGCCGCTCGCTGAATAATGGCTACACCAGCGATGCTGGTGGCGGTTACATCCTCTGTAAAAATGGGGTCTACCAACTAAACCCGGCAGTCACGCTTCGTTCTGACATAGATGAGTTCCAGGCATTTTATCAAGCTGGACGACAGAATAGCGGAAGTGCAATGGTTGTGCAGTATGAAGCAGCTTGCCGCCTTTACAAAGGTCTTTTCCTGACTGAGGACCTGTACATTGATTGGCCAATTATTGAGCGTGAGCAGCTTGGTCAAGCCTACCTTGCTATGTGCGGTGCATTAGCTGAGCATTATCTTGAAATTGGCGGCTATGAAGATGCTGCGAAATGGGCCAACGCAATTCTCAAGGAAAACCGATGTGACGAAGTAGCACATCAACAGCTCATGCGGATATATGCTACTGCGGGTCATCGCAGTGAAGCATTGCGCCAGTACCAGCGCTGTGAACGCATACTGGCTGAGGAGTTAAATGTATCACCCATGCCGGAAACAGTAAATCTGTTTCATACCCTCCTGAACATCGAGCCTTCCCCAGAATAGAACAAAAATAGAGCCAGCATAGAAAAAGCATAGAGTTGCGATAGAGTCGCTCATGCTAGACTACGTTAGAGGTAACAGTAAAGACAGGAAAGAGGTGTATCCAGTCATGGTGTTTACGTACGGCACTCCGCTATTTTTTGGAAAAACACAATGAGCAGTAATGCTCTCTCTATTATAGTGAAGTGCTGGTACGATACACAGACAGATGCCACTCGTTTGCAGGTAGTGCGAACTGATACTACAGAAGAAGTACACTTAAGCAACAGTACCTTTCTTTTGCGAATTTCAGTAGACGAGGCGGTCGCGGTAGAGCGCTGCTATATCCGCCACATCGCAAGCGGTCGTGAAGCCTTTGTACAAGGGGGTCCAAGCCTACGTGCTTTTGTCAAAACCTGTTTGCTGAATAGTAGCTCGCCTGAATCCGATGATCCTGGCGCGGGAGAGGATAACGAAACCACTACGTAGAAGTTTTATGTCAGCAGAACCTTCTCATGCTACTTGTTGACAGGTGCACTTAAGAGTGTACCGGGAGGGCAACATTATGACAACACGTGCCTCATTCAATGGCACAAGTGCAGCCGAGATGGAATTTGAAGCGGCCCACTACTCTAACCCTGAGATGGAAGAGGAGTGGGAGACACCTGAAGGCCACCCTTACAGCAATCCCTATTCTAATCCTGAGATGGAAGAGGAATGGGAGACACCTGAAGGCCACCCTTACAGTAATCCCTATTCTAATCCTGAGATGGAAGAGGAATGGGAGACGCCTGAGAGTCACCCTTACAGTAATCCCTACTCTAATCCTGAGGAATGGGAGACGCCCGAGGGTCATCCTTACAGCAACCCCTACTCTAACCCTGAGATGGAAGAGGAATGGGAGACGCCCGAGGGTCATCCTTACAGTAATCCTTACTCCAACCCCGAGTTTGAGGATGAAGCTGGTCGCTTGATGTCATTGATTGGGAGGGCGGCAAAGGCAGTCCTGCCCCAGGCGAAAAGAATAGCAGCCAGGGTTGGAAGCGACCTGCTCAGGCAGATAGGACAGGGACAAGCTGGAATCCAACCAAACCAGCAAATTGTCGCGCTCCTCCAGCGGCTGGGGAGGCTCTTTGCTCAGGCAGAGAGCGAGACGGCAGCACATGAGGCTCATCTCTTTGGTGAAAACGAGTACGAAGCTGAGGTCGCTGCGCACGAGGTGGCACATGAGGCTGCCCTGACCGAGGTGATGGCGGCGGAGGCATCGCACACAGAAAGCGAGAGCGAGGCGCAAGCCCTGCTCGGTGCTGCTATTCCCCTCTCAATCCGTGTGATGGGCGGTAAGATGGGCATGCAGCGCATCACTCCGACGTTGGTGAGAGTCAACGCCCAACTCGTACTGAATCTTCATCGCCAGGGGCATCCTGGTCGCCGACTGATAAGGACTGTGCCCGCTATTCAGCGCCGCACCCTGGCCACTCTCAAAGCGATCCAGCAAACGGGTCAGCCGATCACTCCAGCGCTGGCAAGACAGGTGATGGCAGGTCAGGCCACGCGTGTACTGGGAACACCAGGCATTTCTGGTCGAGCCCTCGTTCGCAACATGGCTATTCGCAATCGTACCGTCGCTCCAGTCAGGCCGACAGCAGCTCGTGCCTGAGTGTGAATTCACGCAATGAAGGGAGAGAGGTCCCACTATGGCAATGTTTGAGGCACCAGTTACTCACGAAGCAAGTCACTACGGCAATGCGTACAGCAACCCGGAGCTTGAGTTCGAAGAGGAGCTGAGCCATTATAGCAATCCGGAGGCCAGCCACTACAGCAATCCGGAATTCGAGTTTGAGGACGAAGCGGCTCATTACTCCAATCCGTACAGCAATCCGGAATTCGAGTTTGAGGACGAAGCGACTCATTACTCCAATCCGTACAGCAATCCGGAATTCGAGTTTGAGGACGAAGCGGCTCATTACTCCAATCCGTACAGCAATCCGGAATTCGAGTTTGAGGATGAAGTGGCTCACTACAGCTTCTTCGGGAGGATTCGCAGGGCTATCAAAAAGGCTGCCAGCTTGGCAGCACCGCTTGCCAAGAGGCTGGTCCCCTTTGCCGCAAAAGCCCTTGCGGGCATAATCCCTGGTGGTCTTATTGCTGGTCCGCTAGTAGATAAGATTGTCAGTTCAGTGGTCCAGGAGGCAGAGATGGAAGTGGCTCAAATGGAGAATCAGTTACTCAACATGCTCTCGCAGACCGGTGAAGTAGAACACCCAGAGGTTCACGAAGCACTCCTGGCAGAGCTTCTGGCCGGAAGTGCTACTGCTGCTCAAAGCGAGGCCGAGGCAGAAGCTATGCTCGCGGCTACTCTTCCCATGACTATCAGGTTCATGAGAGCACCGCGGACCATGCTACCTGTAACGCCAGGTCTCGTCCAGGCCAATGTACGGCTGGTAAGGACGTTGGGACGGCAAGGACGAGATGGTCGCCAACTCTTACGCCTTCTGCCTGAAATCCACCGTAACACGATCGCGATTTTGCGCCAACTTGCCCGTTCACAACGGCTGACCAATCCATTGGCAGTAGGGGCTATGTCTGTAGCTACTAAGCGTGTTATGTCTAATCCGCAAAGAGTGCAGCGTGCCATTCAGCGCAACATGGCAATGCAGGTGCGTGCCTCCAGAATGAACCAGCCTCGCGGTACTTTACCTTTGCGTCCTACACCGCGACGTCAACGAGTTACAGTTTAGCAGATGAACCATAAAATGTAGTGCTACCCAGCCGCGTGCGGGGAACGATGAAGGCAGGGATTGCCTGGAGCAATTACTATGGCAACGACAGGAGCCAGAACCTCTAATAATGATGACGAACTCGTTAATATCTTGACGGATATAAGCCAACCGAGAGCCCCAGCAGAGGCAAACGGGAAGTCGCAACCGGCTCGTAAACGAAGTCCGTCCCGCCCGGCACAAGGGAACCGACCTGTGCAATCAAGCGACTCAAGGTCAACCACTGCTCAGGCTGCAGCGCAGCCTACATCGGCACCAGAGCCTTCAACTATCCAAAGCGCTGAAAGCCGGAAATATGCCGCGGCGACAAATGAGCAGCGTCTGCTTGATAATTGGCTCACTATTCAAGGGATCAACCTGACCCGGCATGCCGGTTCTCTGCGACCCTTTACAAAGGATGAGTTTGGCACAGGGCCAGCCGCACCAGGCGAGGCACACATCAAGGCCGTCAATCGGTTTGCCAAGCGCGAACCGACGGGCGAACGCCTGCGTGTGCTCCTGGAGCGTAAGCAGGTTGCCGGCAATCGGGTGCTCTATGTCGAAGGCATCTGGGATTTCTACTTTGACCTGTTCGTGCAGCGTCTTTCCAACTTTAACGAGCGGTTGCTCTCGGTTGATCGTATTGCTGCCAACTGTTACGAAGACCTCTATGTTGGCATAGGCACAGCGCAGCCGACACCAAGTTTGTTACCTTTCAGCTATGCAAACAGTGGTTTCTCACCGGCTACCTATCGGCGTGATGTACCACTGCCAAAGCTGAGATTTAATAAAAACCTCTTTCCACTGATTATGTTGCCACAGCACCGGCTGGATAACGTCTGGGCCTTGTCCAGTGTACTGCATGAGGTGTCACATAATCTGCAGGCAGACCTGGGGTTGTGGGATGAGATGCCTGGTCACGTCTACCGGCGTTTGACCACCGAAGGGCGCATTCCACCCAAAGTGGCACAGGTGTGGGCACGTTGGCATAAAGAGATGATGGCCGATATGTTTGCTCTCCTGCTAGGTGGCCCTGCAGCGGTTGAGTCGTTGATGGATGTGGTGGGACGGGCTCCGGCCAGCACGATCAAGTTCAATCCGCTCGGCGTTCATCCCACGTCGTACTTGCGGGTACTGATCAGCCTGGTCTTGCTACGCAGAATGGGGTTTGAGAAGATGGCGGCTGATTTACGACGTGTCTGGCAACGCCTTTATCCACGTCTAACGCCAGCCGACATTCCAGTGCCGATCATGGAAACGTTCCAGAAGGCGAGCGAGCTGGTAGTGGACACGATGGCCTTCCAGCCGTATAAACAGTTTGGCAACAAGAGCCTGGCCCAGGTGCTCAAGTTTGGCCCCAAAGAGATGGAGATTGTTGAGCAGGCCGGGCGGCAACTGGCCGCCGGTCAGGAACTCGGTGCGGTTCCCGCCCGCTTTATGATCGGTGCAGCCCGTTTCTCCCTTGATAACCGGCTGGCAACGCCCCAGGCTATTACCGACAATTTTTACCGCATATTAGGGAGGCGATAAGATATGGAAGACCTATTGGGAAATTTGAAAGAAAAGTGGGAGCAGTTAAACGTGTCCACTCAGACATGGCTCTCGCACTTAGGTGACAAGTACAGTAAAGGTACAGATGCCGACACGAAAACGGCAAGAGAGCATGTAACAAACAAGAGATTTGTACTCACAAACTTTGATAGGCAGATCCGCCAGGCCAATCCCGCTACTGTTGCACAGCACAGGGATGTAGCCACAATAACGAAAACCTACCTTGATACGACAGAGGCTATTCACTTTGATCTTACTGATCGGTGCAAAGGAGATGCTACCGCTGAGCAGTATGCCAGCGATGTTCAGGAAAAACGGGATGCTGTGTTGACACAAATCAAATTGATACACAACTTGCCACTTGTTCCTGACGTGGCTCGGCCCTTGTCGGGGTCACATGCGGGTAGTGGTACAGCCGTTACCACTACGACGCTTGGCCCTGCGGGAAGGGGAGGTGGTGGAGTTAGTGGAGGCGGTTCACCTCCATTTACCTCTGGCTCTCCCTATGGTGGAGCAACACTTCCGCCCATACTAGATCAGCCGCTGCTCCTCACCATACTGATCATACTCAATCCATCGACGGGAGGATATGAGGCACCTGTTGTTACACAGACAAGGGCCGCTTTTGATCCCCACGGCAAGCCACAATTTACGGCGACCAACTCTATGCAGAATCTGAGCCAGAGTTGGGATAAGGCGATTGCCTTTTTTGTTGACCAGTTCAACAATGTGACTGAAGATCCCTCGGCTGTTGCTGGTCTTGTAGAACTACATTTTGAGTTGGAAACCTTATATGGTCAGCTTTCCTCAATCGTCTCCGAGACGGATGAAGAGAGCTTGCTGAGTGTCTATTAAGAGGTCAACCATCATGGAAAGTGTCATGCGCAAAGTATTCGTCAGTCGGGCGGCGGCGCAGCAAAACTTGCGTGAAGCGATGATAGCGCAACTGTACCAGGCGACGAGACAAAATCCCTATACTGGGACAGACGATATCCGTGAGAAGCAGGTTCAGGTTCTGAATGACCTGGCGAGCAGCTTTAGCCGCTTTGCCGGTAATCAGCAAACCGCCTTCGATAATGGCGCGGCTCGTTCAACTACTGTTACCGATGCCAGTGGTATGCAAAAACAGGTAATGCGTGCCTTCAATCAAGTGCTTGGGCGAGCACCGGGACGTGGGGCCGATAGCTTTATGAGTGCGCTCAATGGAGCCTTTCAGACCGCAGCCACCAATGAGGGGCAGCAGGTGACCTTTACGCCCTCACGAAGCATGGTTTCTCTGTCCACTCCCCCCGTCGCCAGCCAGAATGGGTATAGCAATGGGGCAGGCTCAGGCAATGCTATGGATGGTCAGTTGCCTGCCAGACAGGCTACCCTGTACCGCCAGGTAAGCATTTTGATAAATGATTCCCTGGGAGTGCTGGCAGGTTTGCAACCATTTGTGCCAGAGGCTAGTGTTGAGCAAGTGGAAGCACTGCGGGCGCAGCTACGAGCGGAAATAACTGCCATACAATTTGAAATTGGACGGCAGGACGAACCAAGACCGGAGCGAGTACGTACGTACTTTGACTCACTTACTCTGCATATGACTGAGTTTGGCCGCAGGGCGTTCCTGAACAGGCGTGACCTGGTTGCCACCTCTAGTGATGAGGCTCAGATTGCTGGCTTTGAGTTGCTCAAAAACTACATGAGCACCTTACGCGATATCTGGGACAGATTCTACATTGATGACCGTTCGAGTCCAATCTCTTCGCTTAGTGAGCGCGTCGAACGTGCCAATATTCTATTGCCCGTTATTGCTCAAGCCAATGAAGATTTTCAAGCTGCCATGGATTCGATTGATTTCTCAGAGAGTGAGCGGCACTCGACGGCAACGAGATTTACACGCTTGAGCGATCCTGCTGTCGGCATACCTTCATTGAAGCTAGGAGGGCAAACAATAGCGCTTCGTCAACCACTCATGCTATCACTGGCACAGCCGGATATTACTGTCTATGACCTCACAGAGTGGGTAGATCGTTTCTCAACCCTCGAAGGCCCCAGCAGTCTGAGCGAATCAGGGCTGTATGGCCTGGACTTTGTGACTGATCAGGCTAACACGCTCTTCTGGACGATAGCCCCTATCGTCAGTCATATGAAGGTGATGGTTCCCAGCCTGGTAGGGCGTACCACTCTAGAGCAAGTTCTTTCGAACGAGCGCGTTGGTTGGGCACTCGATAACATCTTGACGCAGCTTGACGATCTGGCTGACCTCGCTGCTCCTATCCGCAAGGTTAATCCGCGAGTACTCTAGTGGGAACTCTCTCGCAAACAGGAAAAACGGCCTGATATATAGAGAACGTTGGGCGACCTTACACGTCGCTCGTACGTCTACCAGAAAAATGATGGGAGGCAATCGATGCCTAATAAAACAGATTACGATCAGCGGAACGACCGTATCGCGGCACTGCTGCAAAATAGTATTGAGGCACTAGGGCCGGATCTGGTCGCAAATCCACAATTGGCCGAAGTGCTCAATAGGATGGTTGATGACCAGTTACGCAAGTACGATGCCTCTCAAGATGGCAAAAATCAGGCATCCGATGGCGGTCTGGCCGACTTAATAGGTTTGGGGAAGAACGCTCCAACCAACCTTGGCCAGGCTGAGATTTCACCAGGAGTCGTCAACTACGATGACACTGTGGTCAGCGAGCGCATCCTGGCGGCGGCGGACCTCTACTACATCTATATGCACGAACGGCTTGGCGTGTTTCGAGTGATGAGTAAGCTACAAGAGCTTTTCAAGGCAGGAACACTACGCATTTCAAGCGGTGAAGGTGCTTATGGTTTGTACCGCTTCGATAAGCATGCCATTTTGCGCTATCACATGCGTGATCGCTTGCGGGCGTACAAACGGGTGTTTGGCTACACTCGCTCTGACCCAGGCCCGGGGGCCCGTGGCAATCCAGAGTTTCATGGCCTGTTTCAGCACTTTATTGCTGAGACAGCAAAGTACTGGCGCGACAAACGGATCAGTGAGGTGATTCGCCATAATGCGACCGATCCAACCTTTGGTTCGATAGCCATTGTACGCCGGACAGGGTTAGATTTGCGCAACAATATGAAGAACTCGTCTTACGGTTACATCAATGTGTTGCGTATCGAAACCAGCCAGGCATTGGCCGAAAGCTTCAAGGTGCTGGAGTCGCAAGATGTTAGGGCTCAATTCGGTGCGCAAAACGCCTGGGACGTGATAGAGTTGGTGCTTTGGCAGTACTTCCATGAATCCGTTCATGCCAGCACCATGAACCGTATGGCGGTGACGGGGCGTGACATTATTCGCTGGTTAGCCGAGCCATTTGTGTTAAGAACCAATCGGACAGACTTCGAGACATTACTGTACCGTATTGCCGAATCTGCTGAAGAGTGGGTCTCGAGCGAAGAGGGTATGCGCCTGACATCTCCAACTCCACCACCACGTGGTGTATATATGTCAGGTCCTCCTCCATCAAGACACCGCCCAGCCTCAGGCGCACGCCGAGATCCTGTGTTCAGTCGCTCAACAGGCTTGATGCCAACGCCGCCAATTGTGGGAGAGTAACGCAGATGGGGCTGGCACTCTGTTGGCCATCCTATATTCCCCTGGAGGATTAGATTATGAATAGACAAGGTCCAGTGCTCTTCGAAGCCCCGCTTGTCCATGAGCATGCAAGCCATTGTAATTGTAGAGAGTGCCGCAGCATTTCCGCACAAGCCTTTGCACCTGGATGGGCTGAGAGTGAATGGGAAGCTACAGCTACGAAAAACGTGATCTACGGACTCGACACCGCGAGCGCCGGGGGTCCCAGGAACCCGAACTGGGTGCGGGCCAAGGCCGAAGGTGCGATCAGCTTTGCCATTATCCGCGCCAACGAAGGCATCTGGGAGGACCGGTTCTTCAAGGGCAACTGGCCCAAGATAAAGGACGCCGGCATCGTGCGAGGAGCGTACCTGTTCCTCCGCTTCCCGCACCCGAAGCACAGCATGAAGGCACCGGATCCAGTCGCTCAGGCCAAGGCATTCATCAACACCGTCGGGCCCCTGCAAGAGTCGGATTTGCCCCCGTCGCTCGATGTCGAGTTCCCGGGCGACAAAAGGTATCCCCACCGCAGTGGGCGCGAGCTCACGGGCATGACTGCAGAGCAATTGCTTGATGGCGTGCGCACCGCGTGGAAAGTGCTCAAGGCATACTACCGTGTCGCGCCGATCATCTACACGAGCGCCCGCGTCTGGCAGGAAGACCTTCACAACCTTCCGGCTCGTGACCTTGTGGAGTCACCCCTCTGGCTCGCACGCTATCCGTTCAAAAGTGGACCCGTGCGCTGGGGACCTTTCGCGGGCGGTCCGCCCGTCCCGCCGCCATGGGGAGGGCGACGCGATCCGGCTCCCCGGCTTTCCTTTTCCCGGCAACGTGGATATGAACCGCTTCAACACGATGCTGAAGGGCGAGACCGGAGACCGTGTGAAGTGGGTCCAGATCCGGCTCGGCATCGAAAGCAACGGCCGGTTCGACGCCGCTATGGAGAGTGCCTTGCGCACTTTCCAGGACAAGAAGGGACTCGTGTCGAATGGCGTCGTCGGCCCGCAGACTTTCGCGTACCTTTGCTGGCTGACCTCGTATGGAGCGCCGGCCCCAATGCCAAGGATGTCCTCCCCGGCTTTCCGACCGGCAAAGTGGATATGAACCGCTTCAACACGATGCTGAAGGGCGAGATCGGAAGCCGTGTGAAGTGGGTCCAGCGCCGGCTCGGCATCGCGCAGAGCGGTTGGTTCGACGCCGCTCTGGAGAGTGCCTTGCGCGCCTTCCAGGACAACAAGGGACTCGTGTTGAGTGGCGTCGTCGGCCTGCAGACTTTCGCGCACCTTTGCTGGCTGACCCTATAGCAAGGGTCAGCCCTGGATGAACCCATAAGCACTAAGTTAAGAGCAATGCGAGCTGCCAATGCAAGCCATCCAGTAAAAGCTGAGCAGTACTAGATTGAGAGGAATCCATCGATGTATACACAAAGTCCCCCGCTCTTCGAAGCCCCGCTGACCTATGAGATAGGCCATTACACCAATGAATTTGAGTGGGAGTCGCAAGAAGAGACACATTACGGTCCCGCAGTAGGTGAGAAGGAATGGGAAGGGGTAACTTCAACGAGCTTCGTCCCCATTGCAGTTGAGAGACGAGGTGGTGGTCGCATTCAGGACAAGAGAGACCCCAAACCTGCTGATGTTGTGATTGTCAAAGGGGTAGGTGACAAAAAGATTCCACTCCACCGATTGGCGGCAGCGGCCTGGCAGGCGCTAGTAGCCGAGGCACGGACAGCAGGTATCTCAGCACCTTTGTTATTACCCGTTTCTGGATATCGCAGCTCTAAACGTCAGAACGAGCTCTGGCAGAGTGCATTGCAAAGGTATGGGTCGCCAAGTATAGCAAGACGGTGGGTAGCTCCACCTGGTAGCAGCGCACATCAGAGCGGACGCGCTATTGATTTCTACCTTGGTGGCAAAAACAGTAGTAAGAATGTTGCTTATCTGCGAACACTTCCTGCTTATCGTTGGTTAGTCGCTAATGCTGAACGGTTCGGCTTCTATCCTTATCCTAATGAGCCATGGCATTGGGAGTACAATCCCCCGCATAGAGTCGCACCCAATCGCATTATTGAGGGGAATCGATCGATGTACACACAAAGTTTCCCGCTCTTTGAGGCACCAATCGCGCATGAGATTGGCGTACATGCAGACTATTGTAATTGTAGAGAGTGCCGTAGCAATTCCTCGCAAGCCTTTGCACCTGGATGGGCTGAGGGTGAATGGGAAGCTCTTATGGGACCAAATCCCCAAATGAATATGCTGATAGCACCACCCTCTCGCCAACAACCTTTACACCGCCGCCGTAATCCAGCGCCAGGGCTACAACGGCAGTTGCCCCCATTGACCACTCCCGCGCTGAGCACACGTACTAAATGGATGGGATCTAAACCTCCTGGTACTACGCTTTATGTGAATATTCCCCTGGGTAGCGAAGAGCCTGGCACCACACCAATGACGGGCATCTTTCTTCCAGACGGATACCGCACTCAACAGAAGGTTGATATCCTGCTCTACCTGCATGGCTATAAAATCGCGCCGAATCAACCTAATAATAGGTGGTCTATCGACTGGTATTGGCAGAACGGTCCTATAGGAGCATTTCGTGAGGACTTAAATAACAGCCACAAAAATGTTGTTCTTGTAATGCCTACGCTCTCAAGGAAATCAAATCCTGGATGGCTGGTAAGACCCGGTGGACTTGATCGTTACCTGCATATGGTCATGGCAGCCTTGAGGGCATACGGACCATACCAGGGAAAAAACGCGACGGTGGGGAACATTATTCTTGCAGGCCATTCTGGCGCAGGCCTATACATGAGAGAACTGCCACTATCGAACCGATGGTATTCGTCGCTCATCCGTGAGTGCTGGGGATTTGACTGTATGTACAATAGGGGTGATGCGGACAAATGGAGGCAGTGGGCGGGACAAAACCCAAATGCCAAACTCTACAACTATTATATTCGCGGTACTGGGACCGAAAACCAATCGAAGATGCTTCAGCATCCGAAGCATCTTCCGAATATATCCGTTACGCCGTTGAATAACCGGCCATACCGACCAGACTTGCATCATTGGGTACCTATAACCTACTGGAGAACCCGCATTGTGCAGGCCCCATTCCTGCTCAACATATAAATGGAAGCAAGCAATACTATGTTCGAGTCCGTGTATACCACAACTACACCACTCACATATAGCCGCCAGTCGTCTCGCAGGGATGACTGGCGGCTAGAACTAGGAGAACTGCTCGCATTTCCCACCATCTCGGCCCAGCCTCGGCATCAGCGGGACATATGGGCAGCGGCACACTGGCTCGAAGATCACCTGATAAAGCTTGGCCTACACCATGTACAGATCTTGCCCGGTCCCAACGGCGGCCATCCCAGCGTGTATGGTGACTGGCTCCATGCACCTGGACAGCCGACGCTCTTGCTCTATGGGCACTATGATGTGCAACCGGTTGACCCGCTGAAAGAGTGGCGTACACCACCTTTTCAGGCAACTCTCATCGGGCAAAAGCTGTTTGCACGAGGGGCCAGCGACGATAAGGGGCAGTTTTTCATCCATTTGAAAGCACTCGAAAGCTATCTGGCAACTCTTGGTTCGCTGCCTGTCAACGTCAAAGTCTGGCTGGAGGGCGAGGAAGAAATCAACAGCCCTAACCTCGCAGCTTTGCTGGATCGAGAGGCAACCCGCTTACAAGCTGACGCTGTGCTGGTGTCGGATACTGAGATGATCGGCCGTGGGCGGCCTTCTATTATCTATGGCCTGCGAGGTAGCCTGGCTTTTGAGCTGGAGGTGGGTGGCCCACGTCACGACCTGCACGCAGGCCGCTACGGTGGTGCAGTGTACAATCCATTACAGGCCCTCTGCGAGATGATTGCCGGCCTGCATGACCAGCATGGCCGCGTCACTATACCCGGGTTTTTTGCGCTGCGCTTCGCCTACTGATGAACAGATTATGATGGATCTCGATATACCCATGGGATGGGGTGAGCCAGGATACTCGTTGTTTGAACGTATGACTATCCGACCGGCCTTGATTGTGAATGGTATCGTAGGCGGTTATAGTGGACCTGGCATTAAGACTGTCATCCCAAAGAAGGGAGTGGCCCGGCTGAGTATGCGCCTGGTGCCTGCCCAGGAGCCAGGGAACATTGCTCGCCTCCTATCGCGTCGTATTGCCGCACTAAAACCGGCAGGCGTTTATACCAGGCTGAAAATAATGGGCGGCTCTTCCCCTGTAATCATTCCTCAAGGTCATCCAGCTTTGTCTGCCGCAGCACGTGCTATTTACCATACCTGGGGCGTTCCTCCCGTCTTAACTCGCAGCGGTGGCACTATTCCCCTGGTTGCCCAATTTCAGCAACGCTTTGATGTGCCGATTATCCTGCTTGGCTTTGGCTTGCCCGATGATGATATTCATGCCCCCAACGAAAAAATCAGCCTGCCGAACTTCTTTCGGGGTGTGGAGACGATTATCCAGTTTTTGGAGGAATACCGGCTATGATTATCGATTGTCATTGTCATGCCGGCAAAGGAGACGGCTTTCGGGGGCCCTGGGATACCGAGGCGCGCATTGAACCACATCTCAGGCGGGCACAGGCCGCGGGTATAGATAAAACCATCGTTTTCCCCGTCTTCAACAGCGACTATGCGGCGGCTAATGCTCGCTTAGCCAGGATTGTACGCAGATACCCTGATGAGTTGATCGGTTTTGCTGCTATCAACCCTGTGCGTGATGCTGGCCGCGTTGAGTACATGCTACGACGAGCTGTCGAAGATTACGGTTTTCGTGGCCTGAAAATTCACGGCTTAGATTCATTTCCGAAACGAGAGGTTTGTGAGGTAGCCCGGCGCTATCGTTTACCTATCTTATTAGATGTTGTGCGGCGACTGTCGGCGGTAGAAATGGTGGCCCCGCAATATCCCGACCTGAATTTCATCATACCTCACCTGGGCGGCTTTGCCGATGATTGGATGACCCACATGCAGCTCATTGACCAGCTGTGCCGTTTTCCCAATGTCTACG
>WNGL01008779.1_pt1 | contig 15767 bp, 10 predicted proteins | sample 5400591 | NCBI WGS metagenome assembly WNGL01 (sample SAMN13153377, study PRJNA577476) | soil metagenome | isolation source: 80 cm soil or saprolite under Garry oak tree replicate 1 | place: USA:California | collected 2016-06-15
CTTCGGTAACTGCAATAATCTCGTGACTCATAATATCGGCAACGCGCAGGCCCTCCTGGCTCGCCTTGCTGATAATATCTGCCTCCGTGACAATGCCGATGATTTGACCATCTGCGTTGACGACAGGCACGCCACTGATGCGTTCCTGGTAGAGCAGTTGTGCAACCTCCTGTACACTGGCCTCCGGGGATACAGTACATACTTTGCGGGTCATGATGTCACATGCAATCATCGCGCACACTCCTTTGGGTGCAAGTGAAGGAACAGTAGAACTAAACACCACCGTCTACCATCGTTGGTAGTCTACTAATAATCATAACATACAGCAGCCCAGTTTTCACCCTTCTTTGGGGTGTGGGCGAGAATTGGCTCACTGGACAAGCAAATAGAAGAAAGCTATAATGGCTGGCAAATCCGCTATTCAATGAAGAAGAGAGGAAGCGCTTTGAACATTCATCTTATTGGAGTCCCTTTAGACCTGGGTGGCAACTACCATGGGACAGACCTGGGTCCAAGCGCCATTCGTTACGCGGCCCTGGACATCGAGCTAAGCAAGAAACTCCACCAGCTCGGCCATACCCTCATCGATGAAGGAAACCTGGCAGTGCCTGAGCCAGAACCTGTCCCGGTGACCAACCCACATCTCAAGAACCTGGAGCCAATCCTGGATGTATGCGAAACCCTGGCAGCCGCTGTAGAGCGTCATAGTGGCCCTGGTGATTTTCCCCTCGTGATAGGAGGCGACCACAGCCTTACCCTGGGATCGGTCGCCGGAGCCGTCAAAGCGCGCGGTTCCGTTGGCGTTATCTGGATCGATGCTCACGCCGATTTCAATACCGATCAGACCACGCCTTCTGGTAATATTCACGGCATGCCCCTGGCAGCGCTGATCGGCCGTGGTCATGAACGCCTGGTAGGCCTGGGCGGCTTTGGCCCGAAGGTTGCTCCCGTCAACATTGCTATTGTTGGATCGAGAGACCTTGATCCCGACGAACGCGCACTGCTCCGTCAGGCGCAGGTGCACGTCTTTACCATGAAGGATATCGATCGCATCGGGCTGCCCGCAGCCATTACTCGGGCGCTCGAAATTGCAACCGCTGGGACTGGTGGCGTGCATGTCAGTTTCGACATGGACGCAGTCGACCCGTCCGAGGCGCCGGGGGTTGGCACTCCGGTTCCAGGCGGCATCACCTACCGTGAAGCCCACCTGGCAATGGAATTAATTGCCGACTCGGGCAAGATGACCTCGTTGGATATCACAGAAGTCAATCCCATTCTCGACCATGCGAATCGCACCGCCAGGCTGGCCGTTGAATTTATCCTTTCGGCGCTTGGCAAAAGTATCTATTAGTGACTGGACTCCCGGTGTACAATAAAAACGCCAGTCCTGGCAATTCAATATCTCAGGCTAATGCTACTTTGTTAGTTTCTCACGGGTGCAGGGGCAGAGCCCCTGCCGGAGCGCGAGGTGTCCTCGCACCATTCTTTTTTCTTTCAATTTGTGCCGCCTGCGGCGGCACAAATTGAAAACTAACGAAGTAGTACTAATCCTAAGGGGCTGTTGGAGGAATAATGTCGACAACTAGTGGGGTGCAGCAAACTGCTGATGCTGCTGCAAATGATCTCCATGACTACCTGATCCTGCTCATCAAACAGGCCGCCGCGGCTTATCTTGCTCAAGAGCAGCTAAACTTCGACGCTGAGCAATTGCCCATGGCTCTGGGCTTCTCTGCGCAGGCGAGCTTTGGCGATTATTCAATGCCGGTCATGGCATGGGCAGGCAAGAAAATGCTGGGTCGCCCACCACTACTGATCGCAGAAGCGCTGGCAGATATACTGCGCGGCATGTCTGTGCCCATCATCCAGGAGGTCACCGCTACAAAACCGGGCTACCTTAATTTTCTCCTGAAGCGTCCCACCGTGGGTCAGATCATTCTAGAGCGTGTGCTGGAACAGGGAGCGGCTTTCGGACAAAGCAACGCGGGCATTGGCACGAAAGTCGTCGTTGAGCATACCAACATCAATAGCAACAAAGCCGCTCATGTTGGTCACCTGCGCAACGCGAGCATCGGTGACACCGTCGTGCGTATGCTGCGCTCCCAGCACTACCAGGTCGAGGCACATAACTACATCGATGATACTGGCGTCCAGGTTGCCGATGTCGTCGTCGGCTTCACACTGCTCAGCGAAGGCGCCTTGCAACTTCCCGAAGGGAACCAGCAGCTCCGGGGCGAGCCTTTCGATTACTACTGTTCGCGCATATATGTCGCCGTAGGTAAAGCCTATGAAGATCGACCCGAGCTTTTGCAACGCCGCCAGGCCGTACTGCGCGCTATTGAGCATGGCGACGAACCCCCCGCAGGCCCCGATTATCCTGTGCTTGCAGCAGACATCTCTCGCCAGATCGTGCAGGCCCACCTGGCAACAATGGCGCGCATCAACGTCCCATATGACCTGCTGACCTGGGAATCCGCTATTCTTGGTTCCGGTTTGTGGAAACGCACCTTTGCAATGCTGCGCGACCGTGGCGTGCTGGAACAGCCCAAAACAGGGCCAATGGAAGGCTGCTGGATCGTTCCCTTCGGCGAGGGCGATGTGCAGACTGAAGAAGGGTACCGCACAAGCGACAAGGTCCTGGTGAGAAAAGATGGTACAGCCACTTACACGGGCAAAGATATCGCCTATCAGCTCTGGAAATTCGGCCTGGCCGATGATCCCAGAATAGGAGAGCGGTTCCGCTTTGTTCCCTGGGGTCAGCAGTATGATGGCCGCACGCTCTGGACCATGCGTGTAAAAGAAGACAGTGTTGCGCCAGGCGAGGAAGCCGATCCCAAACGCTTTGGTCACGCGAAAAGAGTGATCAATGTGATCGACGTGCGCCAGTCTTATCTCCAGCAGGTCCTGTATGAGATATTGCGCCGGCTGGGCTATGCCGAGCAAGCTGATAACTCGACGCATCTTGCATACGAAGTTGTCACGCTCTCCGCCGCCACTGCTGCTCGCCTGGGCGTCGATACTTCTGAGGGCAAGGAATTCTATGCTTTCTCTGGCAGAAAGGGCATCGAGATCAAGGCCGATGACTTGATGAATGCTGCGATCGTAAAGATGCGAGAAGCTAAGCCGGACTTGCCGGACGAGACCGTTGCTATTCTGGCGGCATCGGCCATTCGTTACTTCATGATTCGCGTTGGTTTGCAGCAGATTATCGCTCTGGATATGGACGAGGCGCTGCGTGCCAATGGCGATACAGGGGTCTACCTCCAATATGCCTATGCACGCGCCAATAGCATCGTGCGCCGCTTGCAAGAGACGCTTTACGAGATACCCGAGAAGCTTCGAGTTCTCCCAGAGCAACTCGAGCAGAGCGAATGGGAATTGCTGCGCCACATCGATGCCTACCCGCGTACCCTGGCAGAAGCGACTTCACAACTTGCGCCTCACATGCTGGCTTCCTATACCTATGACCTGGCTGCCCACTTTAGCGACTTCTATGAGCATACGCCTCCTATCCTCAAAGAAGCAGATGAGCGAGTGAAGTCCTTCCGCACCTTGTTGGTACGTGCCACTGTACAAACCATGAACAACGCGCTGCGGGTCCTGGGTTTTATGCCGCTCGAACGTATATAATAGAATCCCATTCCAGTAGGGGCGAGGGAACGCAGTCTGGGGGACTGTGTGCAGTGAGGAGTGGTGGGGGACGCCATCTGGGGGATGGTGTGCAGGCCTTTATGGTCGCCCGCTCCCCAACTTCCGGTAAATCTTCAGCAAATGTTGAGCGTACTCGCCCCAACCCCTCTGGGCATCCAGAGTGGTAATCTCCTTGTCGTTCAGGTAGTATTTCCGCTTCTGCGCGTTCTCCAGGGCACGCACTAGCGATGCTCTGCTTGTCGGATCATACAAAATAACTGCCCGGGGAGGTAACATTCCCCGGAAGCGCGGGAGATTGGGTGCAACCACTACACGTTCGAAGGAAAGTGCCAGGTACGCCACTGCTAGAGTGCCAGCCGTCTGCACCGAAAAATGCGGCATGTGATCCCGCAAGCAACAATTGAGGCCCGGGTTCTGACCCCTTTTTCAGTTCCTGGAATGCCTCGATGAGCAGTACAATCTCTTGTTCCGTGTGCTCATGAATAAAGCAAAAATAGACGGTGTTCGCCTCTTTGGGAAGTCCAAATAGCTCGGATGCCTCGGCGCGGGGTACTGGTTGCCCGTAGTAACCCCGAAAGCCTGGGTGCGGCAAGCAGCGTACATGTCGACGGAGCTGCTTATCAGGATAGAGTTGATCTGGCTGCCGTGTATATGTCAGGACAACATCACTCGACGTAAGTAGTTTACGTTCCAGCGAACGGCGCGAGCGAAAACGCTTATTGTGCGTCTGCTGCCACCAACCTCCTGTATCGGTGCTCACAACGCGAATCCCTAAATGCCGCGCCAGCCACAGTCCAAGACGAAAACGCAGGCGTTGTCTATAGGACAGGTTGAATGCGCCTGCACGGTAAAAATGCAAGATGCCACCCTCTTGTCTCTTGCGAGCCCGGTTTTGCCAGAGCCAGGTCAGCGATATCATTTCCTTCTCTGTAGCGCAACGCATCTGCTGCCTGGTAAGTGACTCTACCACCAGCTCTATTGCGGGATCCGGCTCGGCAGAATGAACGAACAACACAGCGGGAGCCGTCAACTCGATTATCGATTGTTGGAGTAACCGGAACTGCTGTACTTGTCCCCAATTTCGTGCTTGCTCCATAGCTGCCGTCACTCGCTCGTGTGTAGGCCTCCCGATCAGGCTGAGGAGCGGGCGTTGTACCAATGCCAGGTATATTGCGTCGCGTAGCGCGCTAGAAATGCGGTGTGGGCTAAACTGGTATCCTGCAGTCGATTTTGACTCGACGTATTGTGCCAGTACCTCGGAGCGCCCTTGCCAGTAGGCGCGGCCAACGAAGAACGGGCGAACCAGCCGGGCCGCCGGTACACGGTGTGCGACAACGGCTGCTGGCTCATACCAGAGCGTATGACCTGCGCGCTGTAAACGCCGGCACAGGTCATACACCTCAGTACTTAATGGCATATTGCGACGCTTACTAAGTAGAGGTGAAAAATATCCTACAGCTTGTAGCGCCTCTGTCTTTACCGAAAAGTTGCTGCTGCTAAATCCGGCAGGTCCCTCCAATCGTGTGCGTTCTAATGCAGGGGCATAATAGCCGAGCACCCCCAGCAGATCATCGGTAAGCCAGTGGGGGCGCGCTGCCCCCCACTGCAATTCGACGCGCCCCCCAATAGCGTCTGCTCCAGTCTCCTCATAGGCTGTCAACAAACGTTCAAGAAAATGCGGGTCTGCCAGCGTATCATCGTCGAGAAAGACGACAATCTCACCCGATGCTGCCTGCAATCCAGCATTTCGCGCATATGCCAGTCCATTCTGTGGTTCCGAGAGGCACTGCACCTGCCAACCGCCTCCTGGACATTCGCTATCCTGTATATCGCTTCCAGCACTCACGTAAGTACGTACAGCAGCTAATGTCCCATCGTTTGAATCGTTATCTACCACGATTACCTCGAACTGATCGTATGCCAGCGTCTGCCGGCGCAGGCTTGCCAGGAGAGAAAGTACGAGATTACGCCGGTTATATGTGCAGAGAATGACACTAAAGCGTGGTAATGTTCGTCCCTGCTGGTCTTTTTGATTGTTCTTCCTGAGCATAGGTAATTCCCGGTACTTCTAAATGGCCATGTGCCTTTTGCAAATAACTATCGAGCCAACAGCGGAAACCACGCGTGCTGCAGTACTCGCCAATGCCGCGCCAGTTATACCCCACAGCAGGATACATGGAATAGACAGCACAATATTCAATGCTGCCGCAATCGCACCAAGCTGCGTCTGCGCTTTTTTGCGCTCTCCATTAGCGAGGTAGGTCAAACTCACCGTTGAAATGCTGCCAATGGTGCTTCCGATGAGTAAAATACGCAGTGGCATGACAGCGGGCAGATAAGTATCGCCAAACCAGGAACTGATGATTGCCGGACAAAATAGCACCATCACTATACACAGCGGGACAGCTAGTAATATCATGTAGCAAGATGTTTTTACAAAGGCGTCGGCAGCGTTGCTGTATCGTTGTCCCGGCACATAGCGCAGCAGGAGTGGCAATATATATGTTGATAGCAGAACTGGCGGGATTTCCATCATGCTTGCGCTTATCATGGAACTAAGTGCGTAGAAGCTTAACTCAGCAGCACTACGCCAGTGGGCAATTAGCACCAGTTCGCTCCGCTGCCAGACAATTACATCTAGCAAAAAGAGAAGGAATGAGTTGTTGAGACTGCGTGTTAATCGCTCCTTCAGAAAGAGCCCGGGTGCCAGCGCGTGCCCCATTGGCAACAGCCGGATAATGCAGATGAGCGCTATAATAAGCGTAAATGCGCTTGAAATTGCTGAAGCAATGAGTAGTAATATAATCAGTTTACCCGGCACCTGTGTCGCAATGAGCATCAGCAGCAGCGCAGCAAGTATTCCGACCATGTGAATGAGTGCAATCAGGTCATAACGTCTTAAGCTGCATAATGTAATGTTGGCAACGCTGCCGAGGAGGAGTGGCGGAACTGATAAGCCCGCAAGGATAAGCAAGAGTACCGGTGTGCGCGTGCCGAAGAACCAGAAGCAGGGAAAAATCAGCAGCAAGTAAATCAGAGCATAGAGCAGTATTCTACCAAATTGTCGTCGCCATATAAAATAAAAAATACCCGCAGCCAGGCGTGGTACTTCGCGACTTTGCAGCTCCGCCGTGTGTCGACTTGTGAGTGTAGTAGCGCCAATGCCAATGGCTGGCATCATTACCGTAGCCAGCCATAATACCAGTGTATAACTACCAAAAGCACCTGGTCCCAGTGTGCGTGTAACTAATATCGATAAACAAAAGCTCAAAGCAGCGCTGCAGACTGCAGTGCTTAAACGCCAGAAGCCAATCCATGTGACATCCAGCTTGCTCGAAACCACTTGCCAATAGCGTAGAGACATATCTCCTCCACCCCACGTACCTAGCATACTTCATCAGTATCCCTCAGCACTCCTCACCACCTTCGGTGGTTCGCACGGGTTTTTTCCTGCGGACGGTGCAGCCTGCGGCTGCACCGTCCGCAGGAAAAAAGACACGAGCCGCCGTAGGCGGCGAGGAATCAGGCACCTGAGTAGTTACTACACTTCATAGTATGCCACAATTGCAGCAGATTCCAAGCGATAGATGTAAGTATATGAATAGTCAGGAACTCTGCGCCTACATCTCGCTTGCTCGCTGCATCACCGCTCCACGACCATGCTGGCGTTCCAGCGCGATGAAGTATTGCAGGCCGTCACCATAGAGGTCGCTGCGCCTGGTCAGGCGAGCCGCTTCACGTTGTTGACCCAACGCGAGCAGCGCCCGGTAGGCCACCCATTCTGCAAAACCTTCGACAACCTTAAGCGATTGTTCCTGAGGTGCGTAAGTAGACTGCCAGGCGTGTGCCAGTTCGTGTGCTGCAACCGCCTGGAACAGTGTTTTGGGTAATAGATGTTCGATGTAGATATTCCAATCGTTATCGAAACGCTGGAAGTAGCCGAGGAGATGTTGATGTTCAGGCCCCAGTGGTCCATCTGGGCTGGTAGGTCCCCGATTTATCGAGGGACCACCCGTTTGGTGATGGAGTTCGATTAGCATAGCCCGTTCCACCAGGTGCAGTTTCGGCAGTACAGCAACCTGGAGCCCCAGTTCTCGCTTGAGCAGTGCGCAAGTTTCTCGATAGAGTTGCTCGGCTCGTGCCATGGCAGTGACCGCTGAACTAAGGCAGGATGCGCAGCGATGTACGGGACCATCTCGTCCGGCGTAAGATCTTCCTTGCTCGTCCAGAGGAACCCGGCAAATGTCACACCGTGGGCGCGTTCGAGTACAAACTTCACAGTAGGGCAAGGGCGAATCGCCGATGATGAAGTATTGCCCAAGAATAACTTCGTGGCAGCAGGCGCAGACTTGTGCTCTTTGGCGGCATGCAGGACAGATCCATACCCCTCGTGCCTGGGTAAGTTGCTTTGAAGGAATCCCGCACTGGCTGCAATGAGGTGTACCCCGCTCGCAGCGTTCGCACACAGTCAGCCCATTTTCGTATACCAGGTAAGGGCCGCTAATCTTCTCACCACACAGGTGACAGAAGCGCGGTCTTTTGCTGCTCGCCTGGAGTGAGCTATGCTTATGGATTTGGTCGCTGTGCTGAGTCATAGGGTTTTTGCTGATTTAGCTTTACCGTGGGCGCAAGCTCTGTAGTGGTCGGGTTCGTTTGAGCCTCAACCGTAAATTGATCGGGGTGGTTCTTGCGCCATTCTATCCACAAAGCAGCCAGGACAGCCTGTAACAGCCCCGCCAGAGGCGCGGCGAACAGCGCGCCCCATATACCAAACAGTTCACCTCCTGCGACCAGTGCAAAGATAGAGACGCCGGGATGGAGTCCGACGGCATGACCAACAATGCGAGGACCTACCGTATGCGCCTCGAATGCATGAACCACCAGGAAATAAGCAAGTACAATGATCGCAAGTATCCACGGCTGTGTCCATGTGGGATTGCTGACCAACGCCAGCAAAATACACGCCGTCGCTGAGATGAAGGTCCCCACAATCGGAATGAATGCCAGCACAAAAGCCAGCGCTCCAAGTAAAAAGGCGTAGCGTACACCAAGTAATTCCATGCCAATGCCGACGAGGAAGCCGATTAAAACTGCGAGCGTCAGTTGGCCACGGATATAGCCTCCCACGACGCGTTGGAGGGTATCGAGGAAAAATTGGACGCGTTCTCTTTGGAGCAATGGCGCGTTCGCGCGCAGCCAGCGTACTACGCGCGATCCATCCAGGAGGAGGTAAATGCTCAGCATTGCTACCACAACCAGGTCCAGTGCGCCCTCGAAAATGCCTTTCAACACCGGCAGCGCACCGCTGGCAATACTCTCCAGGTGGCTAACAAGCAATTGGCGAGCCGCAATAATCTGATCCTGCGTAATCCCGTAGGACTGCAATAGCTGCATCAGTGGAGCCAGTTGCCCATTTCCTCTTGGCGTCAAAAAGCCTCGCAGCTCAACCGCCTGGTGGATAGCGGTCCTGGCAATAGAGTACAGCAACAAACTAAACGCGCTCAGCACGATGAGATAGACGATAAGCATTGCCAGGAAACGGGGCATTACACGCTCCAGCAGTTTTACCACAGGCACAAGTGCATATGCAAGCAGGGCTGCAATAGCAAGTAGAAGCAATGACCTGACAATGTGAGATGCCACCCATAATACCACTGCTACCACCCCGATCCATGCGAGAATAGACAGCGGTATATCACGTCTCCTCGTCCATTTGGAGCTGCCGGACGCGTCATCTCGTTGTTTATTGAATGATGTATCTAAGGCCATGCTACTTCGCCCTCCATTGATTGCTGCCACCCTATGAAGCGGGATTGTTAAGGGCTGCCGCCCTTAACCTGGGGTTTGGGGCACAGCCCCAACGTTCTCTTCTCTTGCGCGCCGCCTGTGGCGGCGCGCAAGAGAAAAGAGACCTGAATAGTTACAGTATAAAAACAAAAAAGGAGAGGCAGACCGCCTCTCCTGGCTGGGGTGCAGGGATTCGAACCCCAATTGGCCGATCCAGAGTCGGCAGTCCTACCATTGAACGACACCCCAATATGTCTTACAGAACGTGTATCCATCCTGCGGGATGTATGATACTCTAACTGGTGCATTGTGTCAAGCGCCGTTCCTGGCTATTTCTCCAAAGCTCCACCCCGCCGAGAACGTACGAAGATTCTGCTCGGTAAAGCGTGGGAGGCGCTGGGCGATGGATTGCTCAAGCGTAGTGCGTGGGAGAAGCTGCGTGTAGCCACTGAGAACGCCGAGCATGATAATGTTGATGCGAGCATCATCCTCGCCCTGTCTTACCGTATCGTCCGTGAGCAACGGCAGCGATTCGGGCACAAAAAGACCGCTAACGCCGTGCTCTGCCAGCGCCTCCTCCACCTCTGAGTGTGTGGGATAGTGGATGCCTGCCACTCCTGTAGCAACGGGTAAGCGACGATAGGCGTTGACGAAGGCCAGCGCGCCCCAACGTGCCATCGGGAGTGCGCGCAGCACCTCGCTCATCTCCAGCGCCAGCAAAATGTCCGCCTCCCCCATAGGGATCGCCGCGCTTGCTGCCGGTCCAATGCGTATATGGCACATGCCTGATCCTCCGAGGCGTGCCAGGCTGACGCGCGACAGGACGCGCACCTCTTCTCCTGCCTCCTCCGCGGCCAGCGCCAGCATCTCCATCAGTGTCAGCGTTCCCTGGCCGCCAATGCCCACCAGGACAATATTCGTGGTCTTGGCCATGAGCCTGTCTCGTCTTACTTTGGCTGCGGCAACTGTGCCCGCGCCGCTTCACGCTTGAGCAAGCTAATCTTCAACGTAGCTGCGCAAAAAATTTGTTGCCGCAATACTACTACGTAAATCTTGCTGCTTTTGTTCGATCTCTGGCAACGGTTTAATGGCCTCGAATGGACAGGCATCCATACATAATCCACAGGCAACGCAGGTAGCAGTGTCGATAGAAATGCGCGGTCTTACATCATCCAGCGAGAGCAATACCGAAGGGCAGCCAACTTTACGATAGCAGGGAGTGTCCTCGCAGCCTCGCCCGGCCATACATGCGTCCTGGTCCACCTGCACCGGTCGTTCATGAATCAGAACGCCCTGTGTTGTACACGGGGCCTCGGCGATAACCACAGAAACACCGGGGAAATTCACCGCTTCTTGCAAGGCCTCGATCATCTTCGATAGGTCATAAGGGTTGAGGCGGCGCACATACTCGACGCCACAACCCCGGGCAATCATCGCGATATCTGCGCGTATACTGGGTTCGCCATCTGCTCGCCGTCCCGTGCCCGGGTCGGGCTGCATGCCGGTCATAGCGCTGCGGCTGTTATCCAGTACAATCAGCGTCAAATTGACGCCCGACTGTACTGCATTCAGTAGTCCAGCGATGCCATTATGGTAAAAAGTTCCGTCGCCCATCGCTGCCAGTACAGGCCGCTCGATCCCCGCGTACTTAAAACCCTGGGCAATCCCGATACTGGCTCCCATCGAAACCTCCGTCCAGCATGCATCCAGTGGAGCATTCATGCCAATGATCGTGCAGCCAATATCTCCAGTAGTGATCACCTCGTCATGTGTGAAGCCGAGCCGCTCAATCGCGCGGTTGAGTGCGTAATACGTCAAGCGATGTGGGCAGCCAGGACAGAACTCTAGTGAGCGTGGTGGAGGTGCGGCGTGTTTATTTTGAGTCGACTGAGCGCCTATATGTTGACGTGTGATACTCGTGAACGGAGCCGCTGTATGTGATCTCCCGGTCAGCTCTGCAATCGCCTGTTCTACCAGCTCCAGGGAATAGTCCCCTACCTTTGGTAGCAGGCCACTGCGTTTGCCCAGCACCTTGATCCGGAGACCTGCCTCGGCAATCAACGCCAGTACCGCTGTCTCTATGATCGGCTCTAGCTCCTCCAGCACCAGCACGACATCGAGTTCCTTGAGGAAGTCGCGCAGCTCTTGCTGCGGCAGAGGGTGTACGCATCCCGCTTTGAAGATAGCTATCTCTGCAAGATCGCCGGGCGCACGCTGTCGCAATTCTTGCAGATAGGTGTAGCTCACCCCCGCAACGATGATACCGCGCCGTTCGTCCCTTTCGACTTGATTGCTAGGTCCTGGCGTAAAAACGAGATTTATATCTTTCTCCCCCTTGAAGAGTTCTCCCGCTTGCTCCAGGCGTAAGATAGCGTCAGCATGCTGGTCGCGGCACCATTGGGGGACAGCCTTCGTAAACTTCGCGAGATTGCGCTGGAAACTGGCGGGTCGTTCCTGGGTACCGCGCTCGATCTTGCCCACCTTCAGCGCCGTAATAGCATTGGCAACCGCCGTGGTGGAGAGGATAATCACTGGCGCTCCCGTCTGTTCAGAAACAACAAATGCCAGGCGCGTCATAGCGTAAGCCTCTTCTGGGCTGGCTGGCATCAACAGCGGAAGAGAAGCGAGCAGGGCATAATGGCGTGAATCCTGTTCAACCATTCCGTAATAGGCCCCGACATCATCGACCGCGTAGATCACGAGTGCGCCGGTCACTCCACTATGAGCAATAGAGAGCAGAGAGTCCGCCATCACATTCACCCCGGACATCTTCATCGTCACCAGGCTGCGTCGCCCGGCCCATGCCGCGCCTGTAGCTACCTCCAGGGCAACTTTTTCATTGACGCTCCATTCTACTGCCATGCCATATTGGCGTGCGAGGGGGATGAGCGCGGTGATGGTTTTTGTGCTGGGATTGCCGGGGTAGCCGGTAACAACTTGAACGCCTAGCTCCAGCGCTGCACGCGCCACTGCTTCGTCGCCGCTCAGGAAAAGGCGTTTACCAGGTGCTGTTAGAACATTCACATGTGGTCCTTTGGGTCTTTTGTCATTCCAGGATGGAAACATTGGGAACTATGTATATTATAGTAATGTTAAGCTACTCGTTTGCGTTCTGTCAAGTAACAATCGGGTCACAAAGAAAGGGACACCTGCGAGAGGTGTCCCATAGACGTCACATGTAGGGGCCGTAGGTCCCCGATTTATCGAGGGACCGCAATTCATTGCGCCTGGAGGTGGGGTGGAAGATAGGTGATGGCTCCCACGCCTTCCCGGCGCGATCAATCGCACCGCTACGCTTTTCAAGATTGACAGTGTACTAGTCCGCCAGCGCCTCAGCCTGCTCTTCACCGTTGGCAATCACACTGCGCCGTTTGAAGCCGAACCAGTAGATGCCGCCAACGACAAAGAAAACAATCAGCGCGAACTCGAAGATCGGTATATTGCCAATGATATTGAGCACAGGAATGTTGGCCCAGGACGTGAAGACCAGGTTCAATGCCGGGTTGGTGTAGAGGTTACGCAGCCCACCGAACCACAGGAAGTTGATAATCATCAACCCGCCGTAGATTAGCGCCAGCACGTTAATGAGCATGCCCCACCTCCCCAGGCTGAAGGGTGCTTTAACCCGCGGCCAGCCTCTCAGACGGGCGCCTAGAGTGGCAACGTTGTTCATGAAGTAAGACAGGTAGATCATGCCCGTCGCGGAGGCGACGATAACGGCAATAGCCGTGCTGACCAGGAACGGCAGTGCTGCCAGCACAGCAACGGCAATTGCTGCCCAGACCGGCGTATGGAAGGTCGGGTTGACTCTTCCCCAAACCTTACCGAATGGCAGCCGACCATCGCGCCCCATGGAGAACATCAGGCGAATAGTCGCAGACTGGATGGCCAGTGTACACACGAAGACGGCTACGAGCACAACGCCGAGGTATACGTCTCCCCAGAACTTGCCGAGAGCATCCTGGATGATCGTTGGCAATACCTGCAAGAAGTTTGCTCCCTGCGCAATACCCTCGATTTTCGGGTAGTTTTTGATCGAGAGCAGCGTGCCACCCAGGAAGAGCAGACCAGCGATGAATGAGAGGCCGATCGACCACAGAACACCACGTGGGGCCGTCGCCTGCGGATTTTTTGTCTCCTCGCCGAGTGTCCCTGCCGTATCGAAACCGTAGATCACGTACAATGACATGAACAGAGCGGCTATGAATGCACCGGCGTAAGTGGTACCGAAGCCTGGAGTCCACGGTTGGGCGGCAGTTTGCAGGGAAGTGTGCGTACCTGTGAAAAGGAAGCTGATTGGCTGGTGGTTATTGAAGATCAGCAGGATCAGCGCGAAGCCAAACATGCCAATGATCTCAGCGGCAACGCCAATGTTATTGACGATGGACACCACCCTCACTCCTGCTGCGTTAATGATTGTACACAGGAGGATTGCGACCAGGGCGATGAAGACAGCGTTTGGCATGAACAAGATGGTTGCCGGAAAATTGGGGAAGATCGCAAGGAACGGGATGGGCACGGTAAATGCCACTGACGTCACGGTGATAACGCCAGCGAAGAAGTAAATCCACCCGGTGAACCAACCAAGGCTATGACCGGAGAGACGCTTGCTCCACTGGTAGATCGAACCTGCAATTGGAAAGTGTGAGGCAAGTTCGGCAAAGTTGAGCGCTACAATGAACTGTCCAGTAGCGACGATGGGCCACGTCCAGAAAAACGCGGGTCCACCTGCCGCCAGGCCTAGAAAAAAGAGAGCAAACGTGCCGGTGGAGACGGAGATGTAGGAGAAGGCCACCGCGAAGTTGGAGAGGAATCCCAGTGTGCGCCGCAATTCCTGCCTGTAGCCAAACTTTTGCAGCAATGCCTCGTCCTGCTGTTCTTGAGATACATTGGATTGCGCCATGTTGAGAACGCCTCCTTTGTAGTAGATACTACTAACTACCAGGAACATAAGAACGGTTCTACTCACCTGTTGCCAGGTGTGCAGAAGATGAAGGGTCCATGAACAGTGCAGTTATAGATTTGCGAGATTCGAGCCAGAAGATCATAGATCGCAGGATATTCGCAACAAACTATACTGAGTGATCCGAAATCTGCAGCCGTTCATGCTATGTTGTAGAGTTTACCATATAATCACAAGAATGCAAGCCTGGAAGCACACACCAAAGCCCCTCTAGACTCGCTTTACCACTTCTCCAGGAAGGGAACAACGCAGCAACCAGCCACCTTCCCATGGCATCTTTCTGCATAGCTGGCAGCACGTGAGCATAGATATCCGCAGTCATCGCAATATCACTATGCCCCACTATCTCTTGAACCACCTTCAAGGGAACTCCCATACCTGCCAACAATGTTACCGTGCTATGCCTCAAGTCATGAAAACGCATATAATAGAGGCATTGACACAACTTCTTGCATTCACTCTGTAGAAGCAGTAGAGCAGCACCTGTTACTTGGCATACTTGAGACGAAGAGCAATACCCAGCAGGGGATTAAAGACATGCTTGGGGAGGATGACTTCCGCAGGCTTATACAGATCGTCAAGGATACCCCTGTAGAGCCACTCAACAGTAATGATCCCACCCCATGGATACGCGACATACTATAACGCGACTTACTAGAGTAAGGTGGCACGTGTCAAATCAAACACCTGGGAATCCTCCTGGCTTTCTGCCAGATGATAGCTCATGAAGTCCACACTTTCGCGTCGCTAAACACCACCTCGGTCGGATTATTCACATCTGCTGCAGCAACGCCTATTAGACCCTGGCTGTAGGTGCTGTCGCTGTAGCTATCGATTTTTTGATTATTCACATGCAGATCGATGGTACTGCCGCTGGCTACGACTGCCACCAGGTTGGTCTGATTCAGACCAGTGTTGATGGCAGGACTTGAACCGCTGCGTAATGCATTAAACTTACAATTGTTACCGTTACAATTGTAAGTTCCGGATTCATACTTCCCATCCTGGCCTATGAAAAAGTAGTAACCGTTCCCCTTTGTATCATCACGGAAGAGAATGTCTCCTCCATCGCCTTTGACAATCGTCATCTGGACTTGATAGGCAAAATCACTGAAGCGGGGGTTAGCTACGCAGCCTTTACCAGGCTGTTGAATCGCATTCACGTGATACGCTCCTCCCGTGAAATCACAAGTACCTGAACTATCACCACCCACACTCCAGAAGTGGCTGTTATAGCTCAACGGGTCATCAAGTGCGAGCGTTCCATAGGGAGGATAGGGATTTTGAGGAGAAGGAATTTGCTGATTGCTCCTGGTGAAATAGAAGAAGCCAACGCTGCCCCCGACTGCAATGAGTAACGCCAATCCCA